>Ga0193717_1001000_pt1 | contig 17814 bp, 11 predicted proteins | sample U2c2metaG_FD_145900 | JGI IMG/M metagenome (GOLD analysis project Ga0193717, IMG submission 145900) | Soil microbial communities from a riparian zone of the East river system, Colorado, United States - U2c2 | ecosystem: Environmental > Terrestrial > Soil > Riparian zone | place: USA: East River... | reverse complement strand
ACGAGGATCGCGACAGTGTCCTCGCGCCGCGTGGCCATGACACCAACATCAGGATTGCCACCGACCCCGCTCGCCAGAATGTCGTCGAGCGAGACCTGCTGCGAGCTCTTCGCCGGCAACCCGCGGCCCTGCATCTGGCTGAACATGCGGAACACGTTCAGAACTGGCATGTCGATGCCGTTGCTCGCCAGCTGGCGGAATCCGGCGAAGTACGGTTGATCCTCGAACTCGAACGCCCAGGTGAGCGCTCCCTGCAGGTTCACGTGGTGGCGCGCGGCGAGTTCGTGTTTGCGCGCGAAACTGGCCGCCGTGTAACTCGAATACATGGTGCCGTTGCGATAGCCGAAACGCGGACCCTGACAGGCGGCGCAACCTTCGGGATCCGACTCGCCGATGACGATGGGCTTGCCGGCCAGCGCGGGCCGCGCGGCGATCATGCGGAAGCCCGTATCAATGGTCGCGAGCTGCGCCTGGATGCCCATACGCACGTGGCCGTCGACGAAATTCGGCGAGCCCTTGGCGTGAAAGGCGAGAAAGTCGGTCGGCGTGCCCTGCTCGCCGGTCGCATAGTTTTTTCCCTGCGTGATGTGATCGAGAAAACCTTCCATGTACGTGCCACCGTGACCGGCGGTGTGCGGCCCGCCCACGCGGGCAGTAGGCAACGCGCGACGCACGCCGGCGATGGCGTAGTCGTGCAGCTTGTAGAACTCCTCGCGCGAAGCTTTCCAGTACGCCGGGCCGTTCGGTTCGTTCCAGGTTTCGAACCACCAGCGGCGCACTTCGGCTTCGCCGTACCGTTGCACCAGGTGTCTGGTGAGTTCAAAACACAGCTCCGACCAGCGATCGTAGTCGCGTGGCGGATATCCCCAGCCGCCGCTGATCAGGTTGTAGTCGAATCCCGGGCGCCAGGAATGTTTGTAGGGTACGGACGCGGGCGCCGTGCTCAGCGCCTGGGGCATGAAACCGAGCTGCACGAACGGCCGCACGCCGTTCGATAGATAGGCATCGAAAATCTCATCGACTATGCGCCAGTCGTAGCGTGGGTTGCCCGCCGCGTCCTCGGTGTAGACATTGGTGCTGCCCCACTTGAGCGCCGGCGTGCCGTCGCCCGATGACAGCAGATTGTGCGCGCGAAAGTAGACGTCATCCTTCTTGAGCATGCCGAGCTCCCCGAGGAGCTGGCGGCCGTCTTTCATGGTGGCGTAGTTAGGCTCGTCGGCACCGAAGAAGCGCCAGATCGGCGTCACTTCTTCGCCTGCGCGGCTGGCGTTCACTTCGATGGAGACTTCGAAGGCGTCGGCAGCTGGAACGCCGCGGGCGAAAATCAGCATCGCGGCGGTCAGCGAAAGGAGGCGCAGTAAGGATCTCATTGAACGATTATCGCCCCGAAAATGAAAAAGGGCGGACAGACGTAGTCTGCCCGCCCTGCTCGTCAGTCAGTCATCAGAACTTGGCTCGAACGCCGAGGAACATTCGCTTGCCGAAAGTCTCGTTGCCAATGCGGCGGAACGGGTTGTTGAACTCGATCTTCTGCTCGTCGAGCAGGTTCACGACGTCCAGGAACACCGTGAAGTGTTCATTCGGGTTGAAGCTCGCCGATGCATCGAGAGTGCCGTAGTCGTCATTGAACTCCGGCAGGCCACCGCGTCCGCTCGCCGTCAGGAGCCAGCTTTCGCGCCAGTTGTAGGCCGTACGGATACTGAACTTCTCGGTTTCGTAGTACAGCGAGGCGTTGTAGCTGAGTTCGGAAACGCCGGGGAAGGGCAGGATTTCACCCGTCAGCAGATTGGTGCCCTGAAAGCCTTCGTCATCCGACCAGGTGGCATTGGCCATTACGCCAAAGTTTTTCCACGCGCCCGGGAGGAAGTCGAACGCGAACTGACCGCCGAGTTCGAAGCCGTCGATGGTCACCTTGTCAGTGCCGTTGATCGGTCGGGTGATGTTGTAGGTAAGCCCGTCGATCACTTCCGGAGTCGACGTGTTGATGATGAATCGCGAGATTTCCGTGCGGAAAGCCGCGGCGGAAACGTAATTCACGTCCGAAAAGTAGTACTCGAAACCGACGTCGTATTGCTTGGCCTGAAACGGCAACAGATCCGGGTTACCGCGCGAGCCGGTGAGACCGACGATGTCCGTTGAACGACGGAATGCGAGCTGCGACGGATTCGGTCGCGCCATCACCTCGCCCGCGGTCATGCGCCCGACGAATTTTTCGGTGAAATCGAAGCGCACGTTGATGGAGGGCAGCCAGTCGTTGTATCCACCGGATTGCGAGGCAGTCGGGAATGTGATCACGGTGCCCTGCTGCACGCGGTTGTAGCCTGCCGAGAGCGTGTTTGTATCGTAGTAGCGGACGCCCACGAGCGCGCTGACCGGCACCACGGAGTTGTCCCATGCGAACGCAGCCTGCAGATAGCCGGCCAGCGTCTCTTCCTCGACGGACCAGGTGTCGAGATAGTTCTGGAACGTGCCATTGGTTCCGGCATTCGAGTTGGCGCCGTACGGATCCATCGTGAGACCGCTGGCGGCGATGGTTGCCTCGTAGGTCGCGTCACCGTTGTCGTTCCAGTACTTGATGCCGCTGTTGAAGCCGAGGTCGCCGGTGTCGAAGAACGGCACGTCGTTGAGGCCCGAGTTGTCATTGACAATTCCGGCGATCAAGGACTGGCCCACTGCCACCGTCGTGGTGGCGCCCGTGCTCGCCGGTGTTGGCGTCCGGCTGCTGAGCTGGATCGTGCGCGCGAACAGCAGACTCTCCATCGTGACATCGCGCTTTTCGATTCCCGCTTTCACGGAGGTGAGCCAATCGAGTTCGGGGTTGAATTCCACGTTGAAGCGCGCGCCGTCTTCTTCCTGGTTGTTGGTGCGCGGGTTGAATACCGCCGCCAGGTTGTTCACCAGCGCGCCGTCGGTAGTGTCGATTCCGGGGAACGAGAAGTCCGGAGCGCCCTCCCCGCCCGTGTAGTCGACGATGAGGCGAGGCACGCCGAAGATCGTGGCGGTGGAATTCTTCTCGTCGTTCTGCACTTCGCCGCGCGCGTAGGTGAGGCGACCGTCGAACTTCCAACTACCGGTGGTCCACTCCGCGCCAAGGATGCCGTTGTATTGCTCGCGCTCGAGCTGGCCATTGATGTTGCGGTAGGCCAGGTCGATCGGGAACGCCGCGCTGCTCGTCAGTTCGATGTGATCGACGGTGTTGTCCGCGCCCACGGTCGAATTCGCATAGTCGATGAGGCCCGCGGCGGCGCCGAGCTGCATGAGCATGCTGCTGACTTCCTCGCGGGCTTTCGCATACGTACCGTCGAGGTACAGCTTGAACTCGTCATTTGGCCGCCATTCGACGACACCGTTGAATGCCTGACGCGTGGTTTCGCGCCGATCGATGATGTAGCGCGGAATTTCCGGGACCCAGTCGAGCGTTCCGTCGGCGTTGACGTCCGTGCCGCGCCCCGGGGTTGCGCCCGGGCCGGTCGCCGTCGGAGCGCGACGCAACCAGCCCGTGGTGCGCGCGTTGTTGCTGTCGATGTGGCGCGTTTCGAGCTGCGTCGAGAGCAACACACCGAGCGTGCCATCCAGGAAGATCTTGCTGCCGATGAGTGCGAATTTCGGATCGGTGGCGTCGGCGAGGTCGCTGTAGACGCCCTGCAACGATCCGGCCAGAAAGCCTTCCGGTTGATCGAACGGATGGCGCGTGATCACGCGCACCGTGCCAATGCCGCCTTCGGTCATTTCGGCCGTCGGCGTCTTCACGACTTCGACGCGCGAGACGAACTCGACCGGCAGGTCACGGAAGTCCACATCGCGGCCGCCACCGACGGTCAGCGACAACGCAGAAACCCCATTGAGCTCGACCCGGATCAGCGATTGGTCCGCGCCGCGAATGCTGACACTGCGGCCTTCGCCGTCCTGGCGATTGATCTGCACACCGGGCACACGCTGAATGGCTTCGCCGATGTTCTTGTCGGGAAAGTCACCGACATCTTCGGCGGAAATTGCGTCGACCACCTGGATCGACTCGCGCTTGATCTCGAGCGAGTCGCGCATCGATGCGCGAATGCCGCTGACGACGACTTCTTCCATCTGTTCGGGCGGCGCGGCCTCCTGCGCCGCGACTTGCGAGCCCGTGGCAATCGCAAGACCTGCCAGTGCGCAGGTCACTCCCGGCGTACCGGATCCAAAGAAACGACGCTTGATATTCACCACAGCTGGCCCCCCAAGTGGTTGATTGGACGCGGTCGAGTCGACGCGACGACGCCCGTGGACGATTTACTCGTTGCGCGAATTTGCTCCTAATTGAGCGTTATTGCAAATACTTGTCCAAATGGCTTTGCCGGTGACACAAGAGGAAGCGGCATTTTTTCCGTTCTCAACTTGGCCTGGGCCCTCGGCACCCGGCTGGGAGTGAATATTCAGTCGCAGAATGGCCAGCCAACTGCCTTTGCCGAATCGATCAGGATTGTGCATATTCGCTCACCGCGCGCCCCCCGGCGTGACACGAGGGTCCCGCCATGCGAATGATTTTCCAGGCCGCGTCGTCGGGACTGATCGGGCTTCTGGGAAGCGCCGGTGCTTATTCAGCGGACGCCGCCAAGGCAACGCCACCACTCGAATGGATCGAGCCCGCCACCGGTCACCGCGTGATCCGCCTGTCGACCGACGCCGGAACGCGCTCGATGTACTTCCACCAGAACAGCATTACGCCCGACGGCCGTTACGTGATCACCGAAGGCACCGCGGGCATCATTGCCATCGAGATCGCAACCCGAAAAAACGAACTGATCGTCCCGGGCAAGGTGCGGGCGCTGTTCGTCGGCCGCAAATCCGGCCTCGTGTATTTCTCGCAGAGCGCCGGCGCCGGCGATTCCGAGCAGCGCTCTCCCACAACCATCTTCACGGTGCCGGCAACCGGCGGAACCCCGCGGCGCATCGCACACATCGACCGCGGATTCATCGGCTCGGTGAATGCGGACGAAACCATGCTGCTCGGCGTCTACGCGGAACGCGCCTATCAACTCGAGCAGGGTCCACGCGATCCGCGCTTCGACGCCAACTACGCGGCCACGGGCAAGGACGGCAAGCCGCTGACGTTCGCGGAGGCCAAGGAGGTACGGTTGCTGCAACGCGAGCAGGCGCGCATTCCGATGGCCATGTTCACCGTGAATACCGCGACCGGCGAGCAGAAGATCATTCACCAGTCCACCGATTGGCTGAACCATCTGCAATTCTCGCCGACCGATTCGCAGGAACTCATTTTCTGCCACGAAGGTCCGTGGCACCGCGTCGATCGTGTCTGGACGATGAAACTCGGTGGCAAGCCGCGCCTGGTCCATCGCCGCACCATGAACATGGAAATCGCCGGCCACGAGTTCTTCGACGTCGACGGCAAGACCATCTGGTACGACCTGCAGACGCCGCGCGGTGAGGTGTTCTGGCTCGCATCGGCCGCAGCCGATGGGACCCGGCGCTGGTACCACGTCGATCGCGATCACTGGTCGGTGCACTTCAACATTTCGCCCGATGGCAAGAAATTCGCCGGCGACGGCGGCGACGAAGAAATGGTGGCGCACGCGAAAGACGGCAAGTGGCTGTACCTGTTCACGCCGCAGGCGATCCCGGACGTCGCGGGAATCTCGGCGCCGAATGCCGACGACCTCGTGCATCCCGGAACGCTGCGCGCCGAACGCCTGGTCGACATGAAGAAACACGACTACCGGCTGGAACCGAACATCATCTTCACGCGCGACGGCAAGTGGCTCATCTTCCGTTCGAACATGCACGGCGACGTACACACGTACATGGTGGAGCTGGCCAAGACCGGTGGTTAGTTCCTGACTATCTCTCTTCGAGTCGATGGCGCCAGTTCGCCTGGTATTCGAGCAGCCCCGGCAGGCGCAGCGGCGCCACGGATTGCAACGCGCCCGGCGCCGGTGACGGCAGGCGGGCCAGGTGCGCGGCGACGCGAGTGCCGCCACCCTCCGGATACGTCCGCACGGTGCCCACGGGCACGCATGCGGCTAACAACCTCGCGAACAGCGGGTTGCGGGCCAGAGGGCCGTCGACGAAGATTTCTCCGGCGGAGCCCAGGGACTCGATCAACACCGCGGTCATCAACGACGAATAGAGCGTTGCCAGCGCGGCACGCTGGGTGCCGTGCAGCGAGTCGACGCCTTCGAGGCGCCCGGCTCGGCCGGAGAATGGCCCGGCACTGGCGAACGACGGCAGCGCGATCGAACCCAGCGACAGCACTTCGATGACGGCGTCGACCGTGGGCTCATCACCGCTCTGCGCGATGGTTTCGTATTCCCGGCCACCCATGTAGCGGGCGGTCGCTACCGGCGCGCCGAACGCGTTGACGTTGGCGAGCATGTCGCGATCTTCGCGCAATCGCCGAAGATCACCGCGATTCGCCATCACGATGGTCCAGGTGCCGCTCGACACCACGGTGAACGCCTCGCGTTCGCGATCCATGAGAAATCTCAGGTACGAGGCATTGGAGTCGTGGATGCCGCAGGCCACTTCGCAGTCCGCATCAAGGCCCGTCGCCGCGGCCACTCCGGACTTGATGCGGCCAAGGCGGGCGTTGGCGGGATGTTGCGGCGGCATCATGCGCGCCCAGCCCTGCTTGCGCGCCAGCGTCGAATACGTGTTTTCGTGCGGGCGCCACAAATCAGTGTGCGTGCCGAGCGAAGTCACTTCCGCCGCCATGATTCCCGACAGGCGCCACGACCAGTATTGTGGATAGAGCAGCACATGCGCGGCGCGTTGAAACATTTCGGTACGACGCGTCTGCAGATAAAAAAACTGTCGCCCGAGATTGAGCCCTTGCGGAAGGCTGGGCGAAAAGGTCAGCGAATAGTTGTCGCGCAACGGCACGTACTCCGCGCTCACCTCATCGAAACAAGGATCTTCGTAGTCGGGTGCCGCCAGCACCTCGCCGCCATGATCGACCAGCACGGCGGCCGCGCCGTGCGCAATCGGGACGATGACCGCGATACGTTCCCGCTGCGGTGCTGCACGCAATGATTCGAGCAGCCAGGCTTCGATGGCAACCACGTCGAGTTCGCGTCCGACGGGGCCCTGCACCACATTGTTAGCCCGCCGCACGCTCCAGATTTCCTGACCAAGCGCGGGATCGACCACCGCCAGCTTGGCGTTGGTCTTGCCGACATCGAAAACCGCAATGAGAGGACTCATCGCCGGTTCACCAGGGCGGGCACTGCCACCACGAGGATGAGCAGCGTTCCCGTGAAGATCGACATCACGATGCCGGGGATGTTCATGAGCCCGAGCCCGAACGTCACCAGTCCGAACACCACGGCGGCAAGCACCACACCGAGGATGCTGCCCTTGCCGCCCCAGACCGACACTCCACCCAGAATAACCATGCTGATGATCTCGAGCTCCCAGCCCTGCGCGATCGAGGGGCGCGTCGAACCCAGGCGCGAAGTCAGCAGGATGGCTGCAAGCCCGCTGAACAGGCCCGTGAGCGCGAACAGCGCGAATCGATAGCGATTCACCGCGACGCCCGCAAATCGGCTCGCCACCGGATTCGCGCCAATGGCGAATATGGTTCGACCCCAGCGTGTGCGATGCAGAAACACGCCGAACGATATTGCGAACAGCGCGAACAGCGCCAGCTCGATGGAGATCGGTCCGGCGAAATATCCCTGTCCAAAGATCGCGAAAGACTCCGGGTAGTCCTTGAGGACACGATCTCCAAGCACCGCATACGCCGCGCCGCGGAACAGAGTCATGGTGCCAATGGTGGCAACGATGGACGGCACGCGGCCGAGTGTCACCAGCGCGCCGTTGATGCAGCCGGCCAGCAATCCGGTGCCGAGACCCACGGCGGCGATGCCGGCGGTACCCATGCCCTGTGCCGAGCCTAAGCCCATGGCCACGGAAGCGAGCGCAATGATGGCGGCCACTGAAATGTCGATCTCACCGGCAATGATGAGCAGCGCCAACGGCAGCGCGACGATCGCCCGCTCGGTGAAATTGAACGTCGCATCCGACAGCGTGTCGACGCTCAGGAAGTACGGCGAGATGGTCGAAAACACGATGAACTCGACCACCAGCACCACGGCCAGCATCGATTCCCATCGAAGCAGGTTCGCCGGCCTCATGCGCGCACCTCGAGGATGGTGCGCTTGAATTCGCGCTGCCGGGCACTCAACAGCACGGCAACCAGGATGACCACTCCATTGATGAACATCTGCCAGAAAGCGGAGATGCCCACGAGCGGCAGGCTGCTGCGAATGATGCCGATGAACAGGCAACCCAGCACCACGCCCACCGCCGAACCAACGCCGCCGGCGATCGCCACGCCACCGATCAGGCAGGCGGCAATCACCGAAAGCTCGAAGCCCAGCGCGATGTCGGTGTACGCCACCGCGAACCGCGCCACCCACAGATAACCGCAGACGCCGGCGATGGCGCCGCAGATCGTGTACGCGATGAACTGCATGCGCCCTGCGTCGATGCCCAAGTAGTTTGCCGCTTCGGGGTTTCCGCCGGCCGCGTACAGATCGCGCGCCACGCGCGAGCGGCGCATCGCGATGACGAATACTGCCGCGACGGCGAGCGCCAGCCACGACAACAGCGTGAGCCCCAGGAATTCGATGCGCGGGAACGCCAGGAAACCGCGCGACATCTCGTTCTCGTTGACCCACGCACCTTTGGACAACAGGTAGATGGCGCCGCGAAAGATGGACATGGTGCCCAGCGTCACCACGATGGGCGGCAGCCGCAGCTTCCAGACCAGCAGGCCGTTGAAAGCGCCCAGCGCTCCGCCGCAGACCAGCGTGAGCGCCAGCACCGGGCCGGCACCCATGCCGGGCCAGGCACGATCGAACACCGCGGCGATCATGCCGCACAGGGCGAGATTCGCCGCGATCGACAGGTCGATGCCGCGCACGAGAATGACCAGCATCTGGCCGAGCGCCAGCATGATGAGGATCGCGGTGTCGTCGAGCAGGCCGGCGAGATTGCGCGGCGCCGCGAAGCCGGGGAAGACGAATGTCACGGCAAGAAACAGCGCCAGCGTGAGCGCCGCAAACGCGAGATCGCGGCGATGCGAGCTCATGCGTCACTCGCGGCGCGAAGCAGGTTTTCGCTGGTCGCCTGCCCACGGATGAACTCGCCGCGCAGGCAGCCACGCCGCATCACCAGCACGCGATCCGACATGCCGAGAATTTCCGGCAGGTCAGAGGAGATCATCAATACACCGCCGCCGTCGCGCGCGAATTCGCTGGTCACGGCGTGCACCGCCGCCTTCGCGGCCACGTCGATGCCCTTGGTGGGCTCATCGAGAATGAGCACGCCAGGACGCCTGGCCAGCCACTTGGCGATCACCACCTTCTGCTGATTGCCGCCGGAGAGGTTGTGTACCGGCTGCGCGGGGCCCTGTGCCTTGATCGCGAGCCGTTCTATCCAGTGTCGAGCCAGTTTCGCTTCATCGTGCGAACGGCACCAGCCGCGCGGCGCCAGCGTCGCGAGATTCGGCAAGGCGATGTTCGCGGCGATCGAGAACGGCAGGATGCTGCCCTGGGTCTGCCGATCCTCGGGCACTAATGCGATATCAGCTTTCGACGTGATGTTCCCGGAGTCGGCGGCATTGATGCCGAACAGCACCTGCGCGAGTTCGGTTCTGCCGGCGCCCACCAGGCCATAGATGCCGAGGATCTCGCCACCTCGCAGCGCAAACGAGATGTCTTCGAACTCGCCGGCGCGGCTCAAACGTTCGACGCGCAGCAGTTCGGCGCCGGCGGTTGTTTCGATTTTCGGAAACAGCTGATCGACCGGCCGGCCGACCATGAGCCGGATGAGCGCATCGCCCGTCACGTCGCTCACGTTGCCCGCGCTCACCGAAACTCCATCACGGAACACCGCATAACGATCCGCGAGCGCAAAGATCTCTTCGAACTTGTGGCTGATGAACAGCAGCGCGCAACCGGCGTCGCGCAGCTTGCGCACGATGCGGAACAGCTCGACGCATTCGCGTTGCGACAGCGATGCGGTCGGCTCGTCGAATATGAGAACGCGCGACTCGTGGGCCAGCGCGCGGGCAATCTGCATCACATGTTTCTGAGCGATGCTCAGGCGGCCCGCCGGCAGGTCGGCGTCGAAGTCCGCGTCGAGATCGCGCAACACGGCCGTTGCCTGCGCGCGCATCGCTCCCCAATTCACGAGGCCGCGGCGCGCCGGCTGGCAATTCACGAACAGGTTTTCCGCCACCGACAGGTTGTCGAAGGCCAGGCACTCCTGGTGAACCACTCCGATCCCGAGCGCGCGCGCGGCTTGCGGATCCGCGATGCGCACGGCAGCGCCGTCAAAGCGGATTTCACCGCCGTCGGGTTGATAGATGCCCGAGAGGATTTTTACCAGCGTGGATTTGCCGGCGCCGTTCTCGCCGATGAGCGCAGTGACCGCCCCGCGCGCCAGGTCGAGGCTCGCGCGCTCGAGCGCACGCACACCGCCGAATGACTTGCGGATGTCGGTCAGCGTCAGGAGGAGATGTTCCACGGAGTCGCTTCGACGGACGCCTTCAGAAGATTTTCGCGAATTGCGCAACGTTGTTGATGTCGTAGATGAACGGCTTGCTCATCGCACCGACACCATCAGCGCCAAACGTAACCTCACCCATACGTCCCATGTAGATCGGCTTCGCGGGATCGTCGCCGCGCGCGAGGCGCACCGCGATCTGCGTGGTGGCGTAGCCAAGGTCGATCGGGTTCCAGATCGCGAACTTCGGCACGACGCCTTTCTCGACGTAGCCGATGAGCTCGGATGGCAATCCGAGACCGGTGACTTTCACCTTGCCTCGGAGGCCCTGGTCTTCAACGGCGCGAGCCGACGCCACGATGCCCACCGAGCTGATGCTCACCAGCACCGCGAGATCAGGATGCTGCTTGATGACTGCGACTGCCTCTCGGTACGACTTGTCGGAAACGTCATCTCCGTAGACGACGCTCACGAGTTCGAGCCCGGCGTGTTGCGGCAGGGCTTTGCGCATTTCGGCGAGCCAGGAATTCTGATTGGTCGAAGTGGGTGTGGCGGACACCACGGCAAACTTGCCCTTGCCGCCTGGCGCCAACTCCGCGGCGAGCGCCACGACAGTTTCGCCAATGAGCCGGTCCGAGGACGGCGCGAGATGCGCGATACGGCCCGCAGGTTCGACTCCCGAATCGTACGAAACCACCTTGATGCCGCGCGCCATCGCGCGCTTGAGCGTGGGAACCAGCGCGTCGGGATCATTCGCAGACACCGCGATTGCATCGACACGTTGAGCGATCAGCGAATTGAGCACCTCGATCTGTCCTTCCGCGCTCGGCGTGGTCGGCCCCGTGAAGATGATTTCAGCGTCGAGTTCTCGGGCGGCCTCATCGGCGCCTTTGTGAACGGCATCGAAGAAGCCATTGCCCAAGGATTTCGCCACAACGCCAACGCGCGTGCGCGCGGGCTTCTCAGGCTCACTCTTCTGGTTGCCGCAGCCAGCAAAGGCGATGACCAGCAGGCTCAAGCCGGCAATCAGAATTCCGCGATTCAACGTGAACCCCCGGCCCGCGCTCAGGCGAGCTTTTTCAGTTCGTCTTCTTCAGTGACTTTCGCGACGATGACCTTGATGCCCGCGCTGCGGAAATCTTCGAGCTCTTCGGGCTTTGCGCCATCGTCGGTGACGATGGTATTGATGCGATCGAGGCCGGCCACGATCATCGCCGACTTGCGCCGCAGCTTGGAGCTGTCCGCCATCACGATCACGTGTTCGCTGCGCTTCAGCAGTTTGGTCTGCGCCTGCACGATGAGCGGGTCGGCTTCCATCATGCCGAAGCGGTTCAGCCCGTAGCACCCGACAAAAAGCTTGTTGCCCCAGAAGCTCTCGATGGTGTCGTTCTCGAAGGGGCTGAGCACGATGTTCTGCTCGCGGAAGATCGTGCCGCCCGGCAGCGTGATGCGGTTGCGGCTCGTCGCGAACAGTTTCACGGCGATCGGGAATGAGTTGGTGAGGATGTCGAGATCCGAATTCTCGAGAAACTCCACCAGCGCGAACGTGGTGGTGCCGCCATTGATGATGATGCTTTCACCCGGGACGATGAGCTCGGCCGCGGCGCGCGCGATCGCTCGCTTCTGGGGCACGTTCACGTCCTGGCTCATGGCGAAAGGCATGCCGACCAGATGCGGCTGATGCCGCGGTCGCACCGCCTCGGCACCGCCGCGAATGCGCTTGACCTCGCCCTTCTCGGCGAGCGCATTGATGTCGCGCCGGATCGTGGCTTCGGACGCCCCGAGAAGGTCGAGAAGGTCGCCGACGCTCACGATGGAACGCTCATCGACGAGCTTCAAAATCAGGTTGTGGCGTTCTTTTTCCAGCATGGAGTCACCCTCGACCTAGGTCGTGATCGATTATGAACGTGATTGATTGTATATGACGGCTTCGTGTGTTAAACAGCCTCTCCATTAAATGAGGCTGAGCGTGCGTACTTTAGCGCCGTTCAGACCGGAGACATTGGATGACTGTGGTTCAGCTGGCGCCCCAGGCGTCACTCGAAATCGAAAATCGATGGGATGACACCCACACCACGCGGCTCTCGCCTGCCGAGTTGCTGCTTTATCGCTCGAATTTGCTGGGTAGCGACAAGCGGATTACCAACTTCGGCGGTGGCAATACGTCCGCGAAGGTCCGGGAACATGACCCGCTGACGGGCCAGGAAGTCGATGTGCTGTGGGTCAAGGGCTCGGGCGGCGACCTCGGCACGATGAAGCTGGACGGTTTCTCCACGCTATATATGGAGAAGTTCGCTGCGCTCGAGAAGTTCTACGGTCTTTCGAAAGCGGGAAACAAGGACCCCGACAGCACGCTGGTGCCGCTCTACGCGCACTGCGCGTTCAACCTCAATCCGCGCGCGGCCAGCATCGACACGCCGCTTCATGGGCTCATCAATCGTGCGCATGTCGATCACATGCATCCGGACGCGTTGATCGCCATTGCCGCATCGGCCGATTCGCAGGCATTGACCAAACAGATCTTCGGCGACGAAATCGGCTGGTTACCGTGGATGCGTCCGGGATACGAACTCGGACTCCGCTTGCGCGAACTGACGCAGAAGAATCCGAAGCTCAAAGGCGCGGTGCTCGAAGCTCATGGCCTCTTCACCTGGGCGGACACTTCGAAGGCCTGCTACGAAAACACGCTCGACATCATCAATCGCGCCACGGCGTGGTTGAACGCGCATTCTCACGGCAAGCGCCCGTTCGGCGTTGCTACCACCCAGGCGCTGACCATCGATCGGCGTCGTGAGATCGCTGCGGGCATCATGCCGGTAATTCGGGGAATGATCTCTGGCGCGCGTGGAGTGGGGACAGGTGGAGTGCGGACAGGCACCGAAGCGGAGCCAGTCCCCACACTAAAAGTGGGCCACTTCGACGACAGCGAAACGGTGCTGGACTTCGTCGGCGGCGAAAAACTCGCCGGCCTGGCGGCACTCGGCACGTCCTGCCCGGATCATTTTCTGCGCACGAAGATCTGGCCGCTGGTGCTGCCCTTTGATCCGGTGCGTGACTCGGTCGAGCAGCTGGCCGCGCGCGTGAAGCCCGCCATCGAAGCGTATCGCGAGCGTTACGCGGGTTACTACGACCGCTGCAAGCGGCCGGGCTCGCCGAAGATGCGCGACGCGAATCCCGTGGTCTACCTGGTGCCCGGCGTGGGCATGATTACTTTTGCCGCCGACAAAGCGACCGCACGCATCGCCGGCGAGTTCTACGTGAACGCCATCAACGTGATGCGCGGCGCCGCCAGCGTTTCGAACTACCGCGGACTGCCCGAGCAGGAAGCGTTCGACATCGAATACTGGGACCTCGAAGAAGCCAAGCTGCAGCGCATGCCGAAGCCGAAGGCACTGGCCGGGCGCGTTGCGCTGATCACCGGCGGCGCCGGCGGCATCGGCCTCGCCACCGCGCGGCGGCTCATGGATGAAGGCGCCTGCGTGGTGCTCTGCGACATCGATCGCGACGCTCTCTCCGGTGCCGAGGCCGAACTCAAGAAAAAATACGGCGCCGACGTCGTCGCCAGCGCCTGGGTCGATGTCACGCGCGAAGACGCGGTCATCGCCGGCTTCCGCGACAGCGCCTGGAAATTCGGCGGCGTCGACATCTGCATTTCGAACGCCGGCATTGCCTCGGCCGCGCCCGTGGAAGACACGACTCTCGCGCTCTGGCAGAAAAACATGGACATCCTGGCGACAGGCTATTTCCTGATCGCCCGCCAGGCTTTCCTGCTGTTCAAGACGCAGGGAATCGGCGGATCCATCGTCTTCATCGGCTCCAAGAACGCGCTCGCCGCTTCTCCGGGCGCAGCGGCGTATTGCACGGCGAAGGCCGCCGAGCTGCACCTGGCGCGGTGCCTCGCGCTCGAAGGCGCGCCGCACGGAATTCGCGTGAATGTCGTGAACCCGGACGCGGTGCTTCGTGGCTCGCGCATCTGGCAGGGTGAGTGGGCGCAGCAGCGCGCCGCGCAATACAAGAAGAACGTCGACGAACTCGAGTCGGTGTATCGCGAACGCAGCCTGCTCAAGCGCAGCGTTTTCCCGGAAGACGTGGCCGAAGCCGTGGCATTCTTTGCATCCGAGCGTTCTGCCAAGTCGACGGGCAATATCGTGAACGTCGATGCCGGCAATGCCGGCGCGTTCACGCGTTAATCAGTCTAGAGGCGTTCATGTCCAAAGGGTTCGCCGATCCGCGCGATGTGAATTACATCGCCTCGGCCAATCAGCCGCAGGCGAATGCGCTCGCGTCTGATTACGCAGCGTTGGGCGCACAGCTCGATCGCCGCGGCATCCGGATCGATGACATCACACGCGCAGTCGCCAGTTTCCACGTGGCGATTCCGTCGTGGGGCGTCGGCACCGGTGGCACGCGCTTTGGGCGCTTTCCGGGACCGGGCGAGCCGCGCAACGTATTCGAGAAACTCGAGGACTGCGCGGTCATTCACAAGCTGACCGGCGCTACACCCACGGTTTCGCTGCACATTCCCTGGGATCGCACCGACGACTACAAGGGGCTGCGTGAACACGGCGCCGCACTGGGTCTCGGGTTCGATGCCATGAACTCGAATACTTTCCAGGATCAGGCAGGCCAGCCGCTGTCGTACAAGTACGGCAGCCTCACGCACGTCGACGCGGCCGTGCGTGCCCAGGCCGTCGCCCACAACATTGATTGCATCGCCGCGGGCAAGGCCCTCGGCTCGAAGGCGCTGACCGTTTGGATCGGCGATGGCGCAAACTTTCCGGGACAGTCGCATCTCGGCCGCGCGTTCGAGCGTTATCTCGAATCGACGAGGTCTATCTACGCGGCGCTGCCGGATGACTGGCGGATGTTCATCGAGCACAAGATGTACGAGCCCGCGTTCTACGCCACGGTCATCCAGGACTGGGGCAGCTCGCTCATGGCGGCGCAGACGCTCGGACCCAAGGCCTTCTGCCTGGTCGACCTCGGTCATCACGCGCCGAACGTGAACATCGAGATGATCGTCGCGCGCCTGGTGCATGCGCAGCGCCTCGGCGGCTTTCATTTCAACGATTCCAAGTACGGCGACGACGATCTCGACGCCGGTTCGATCGAACCATTCCGGCTGTTCCTGGTGTTCAACGAACTGGTGGAAGCCGAACTCGCCAAGGCACCCAACTTCCGCCCGGCGCACATGCTCGATCAGTCCCACAACGTGACCGACCCGGTGGAAAGCCTCATGACCAGCGCCATCGAGCTGCAGCGTGCGTATGCGCAGGCATTGATCGTCGATCGTAAGGCGCTGCACGAATACCGCATCGGCAACGATGTCCTGATGGCCGCCCAGACCTTGAAGCGCGGCTTCACCACCGACGTGTCTCCCATCCTGGCGCAGGCGCGCGTGACGAAAGGCGCGGCCATTGATCCGGTCGGTACGTATCGCCAGAGCGGTTATCGCGGCAAATGCGCAGAAATGCGCCCAAGCAAGCAGAGCCTTGGTGGTGGCATAGTCTGAGGACATGACAGTCCTCAATAGCATCGAAGATCTGCGGCAAGCCGCGCGTCGCCGCGTGCCGCGCGCCATCTTTGACTACGCCGATCGTGGGTCGTACGACGAGGTCACGTTCAACCGCAATCTCGCGGATCTCGCCGCCATCCAGCTGCGCCAGCGCGTCATGGTCGATGTGTCGCAGCAGCAGCTGGCCACCACCATTCTCGGTGAGCCCTGGACGATTCCTGTGGGCATCGGCCCAACCGGCCTCACCGGCCTGTTCCACGCCAACGGGGAGATGTTAGGCGCGCGCGCCGCGCAGGCTTTCGGCGTGCCTTTCTGCCTCTCGACGATGTCCATCTGCTCGATTGAAGACGTGCGCAGCGCGGTGCAGAAGCCGTTCTGGTTCCAGCTCTACCTCATGCGTGATCGAAGCTTCAACGCGGAGCTGCTGGACCGCGCCCTGGCCGCGAACTGCTCGGCCATCATGCTCACCGTTGACATGCCCGTGCAGGGGTTGCGCCGGCGCGATCCGAAGAACGGCCTCTCCATTCCGCCTAAGCTCACGCTGAAAAACATATTCGAAGTCGCGATGCGACCCACCTGGGCGCTGAAGGTGCTCACCGGCCGGCGCCGCACTTTCGGCAATCTCGAAGCGCGCATGAAGGGCACGGGCGGCTTGAAGACGCTGTCCGAGTGGATTGCCCAGCAGTTCGATCCAACGGTGACGTGGAAAGACCTGGCATGGCTGCGCGAGCGCTGGCCGCGCAAGATCATCATCAAGGGCATTCTCGACGCCGAAGACGCGCGGCTCGCCTGCGAGCACGGCGTGGACGCGATGGTCGTATCCAACCACGGCGGTCGCCAGCTCGACGGCGCGCGCTCGACGATTTCCGCGCTGCCCGACGTGGTCGAGGCCGTCGCCGGCCGATGTGAAGTGTTGTTCGATGGCGGCGTGCGCACGGGTCAGGACGTGCTCAAGGCACTGGCGCTGGGCGCCAACGGCTGCCTAATCGGCAAGGCCTTCCTCTACGCGCTTGCCGCGCGCGGCGAAGCCGGCGTCACGCTCGCTCTCGACATCATCCGCAAAGAACTCGCCGTCAGTCTAGCGCTGACCGGCGCCAACGACGTGCGCAAAGTTACGCGCGACATTCTGGTGGCGCGGAGCAGTTAGACGGCACCTCGGCCCTGGAGTGTTGGGATACGAGAGTGGAGATAGGTGGAGCGCCGCCAGCGAAGGGGTGCTAGCGGCGCTCCGATTGTCGAAAAGCACACAGAGCGCGGACAAGGTGCACTTCTCGGACTCGTCAGAGCTCCGGTTCGGGAGCTCCAGAATTCGGGTGACCGTATCAATTGTTAACGGTCACAAACGATCAAAATTTTGCAGGGCCGATCAAATTAGCGCGTTTCTTATCACCACACACTGAATGCTCGATAAAAACCCTATTTATCAGCCTGGAAATCGACATTTGCGAGCGTACAAGGCTGATAACGGTACCAGCCAGCAAAGATTTACTAATGGTTAGACGTGACGCCCGTGAATAACGGCGTCATCGAAATGCAGCGATCGCGCCGCTTTAACGGACGGCGAGTTCGGCTGCCTGGCGCAGCGCCTCGACGAGACTTCGCTCGTCGGCGATCCCTTTTCCGGCGATATCGAAGGCCGTCCCGTGGTCCACTGAAGTTCTCACCACCGGCAGGCCAACGGTGATGTTCACGCCTGACTCGAGGCCAAGCACCTTGATGGGGCCGTGGCCCTGGTCGTGGTACATGGCGACCACGATGTCGTAGTCGCCACGTGCCGCACGGAAGAACAGCGTGTC
>Ga0193717_1000999_pt1 | contig 17821 bp, 16 predicted proteins | sample U2c2metaG_FD_145900 | JGI IMG/M metagenome (GOLD analysis project Ga0193717, IMG submission 145900) | Soil microbial communities from a riparian zone of the East river system, Colorado, United States - U2c2 | ecosystem: Environmental > Terrestrial > Soil > Riparian zone | place: USA: East River... | reverse complement strand
ACACTTATCCGAAAGTTTTTCAACCTTTTTTTAAGCCTCCCCTTCCAGTAAATCAGCAGAACGTCTCCCCCAATGCGGCTGCAAAAGTAGCATACATTTCGGCTTTCGCAAACTTTTTTCGCACTTAATTTTATAATGTTTTCTTAATACCCCCTAAACATCTGATTGCGTGTTTTTTGGAACCGAAAGTTTTTTGGCTTTTTTCAGGGAACCTCGCAATGATGCCGCAATAATTCGTTCAGAGCCGCAATGCCCCAGCCCCGATAGCAGCGGAAAGCCCGTAGCAAGGAAGCATGACGATGCGAGGACTTGCAGCGGATAGCGGGAAATGGCTCCTGAAAATCCGCTGCAATAAAAGTATTACTCTTTAATTATCCTCAAAGTTTTTGTTTTGCCATCACCAATAAGTTGCACCATATAAATTCCTTTTTGGAATCCGGAGCAATCAATTGTGGTTTTGCTTTCATTAACTGTGCGATCAAGTACCATTTGCCCGATCATGTTATATATTGTGACATTCCTGATAATCGAAGCCGAGTCTATATATAATAAATCGTTGACCGGATTGGGATACATCCTAAACGCAGACTCCTCAAATTCTTCGTTGGCCAAGGTCAAAGCCGTACATGTCGTTGTAGACGGACTGGCGCAAGTATCATTACCGATTGGCGAAACCGTAAAAGTCACCGTTTGCTCTGGCAGTAAATTCGCAACCATATAAGCGTACTGCAATCCCAAATTGACATTTACCATATTTCCTCCAGGCGTAACGTAGCTCAATGCATAACCAGTTGCGACACTTGCCGCATTCCATGTAAAAGTGATACTGTCAGACATAGGCGCGCACGCAATCGACAGCGGCGTTGATGGCAATGATGTAATTGTCCCGCCCGATGTCGCTGCTGAACATCCGCCAGAAGTGGTCACAGTATAATTAAAAACCCCTCCAACCGTAGGCGTACCAGTGATTGTTAAAACCCCAGCCGCGAAATTCCAGGTTACCCCTGCCGGCAAAGCCGTTACTGAAACTCCGGTCACACCGGCGGCTGAATAAGTTATGGGCAGAATTGGCGAGCCGTCGCAGACAATTTGGTTGGTTGTCGCTGTGGGAGAAGTCAATGTTAATGAGGAACTGGAAACTACTGTTATTGTTCCGCCTAAACTGGCTGACGCACATCCGCCTGTAGTCGTAACCATATAGTTGTAAACACCCGTCGTCGTTGGCGAGCCGAAAATAGTCATAACGCCGGTGGCAACGTTAAAAGCGCCAACAATTCCGGCCGGCAATCCTGTCACGGTCGAGCCGGTCGCGCCATTGCCGGCAAAATATTCAATATTTACAATCGGCGTATTGACACAAACGGTTTGGTTAGTCGTGGCGGCTGCCGATGTTAGTAATAAATTCGCATTGGGATTTACAGTAATTGTCCCTATTAAACTGGCAGAGGAACATCCGCCCGAAGTTGTTATCATGTAATTAAAAAGTCCCGGGCTTGTTGGCACACCGCTTACTGTATAAGTCCCGCCTACAAACGTCCCCGTAACTCCGGGAGGAAATCCGCCGGAACTGATTGTGGCACCCGTCGCGCTGTTCCCAACCGTATAAACAATATTCGTGATCGGCGTATTGATGCAGACATTCTGATTACTTGTGCCGGCCGGCGAGCTTAACGAAACCGTTGCTTCCGGACTTACAGTTATAGTTCCGGACAAAGAAGTTGCAGAACATGGACCGTAAGTAGTAACAGTGTAACTAAATGGACCCGCAGCGGTCGGCGCGCCGCTAATGGTGAAATTACCTCCTGCAAAAGTACCGGTGATTCCAGTCGGCAGGCCGGTTACTGTTGCCCCGGTAGCGCTACCGCCAACAGTATAAACGATATTATTTATTGGTTGATTGATGCAAACCGACTGGCTGGTCGTTGGAGGAGCAGAACTAAGTGCTATCGTCGAATTTGGATTTACTGTAATGTTTCCGACCAAAGTTGTAGCACACTCCCCGCCAACAGTGGTTACCGTGTAGTTAAAAGGGCCTGGAGTATTCGGCGATCCGCTGATTGTAAATACATTACCGGAAAGCGCAGACGTGAGTCCCGGAGGCAAACCAGTTGCTGTTGCCGATGTTGCGCCATTGCCAATAACATAAGTGATATTGGCAATGGCGGTATTGATACAAACATATTGATTGCTAGTTGCAGCCCCTGAAGTCAGTTGCAATGTCGCACAATCGACTGTTTTTGAAAAAGGTGGATTTTCATTTGGATTGTTTGGATTCGCAAATCCATTCATCTGAAATAATACAATCACTAAGAGGAAGTAATATTTTTTCATGTTGCAATTTTTGGTGTGACGTAAAAATATCTTTTTTTTCCATACCATTTACATTTCCCAAATTATCCAAACATATATTGTATGTCTTTTTTGAAACCGCTATATTTGCGTCCATAAATTGAATACGATGATCAAGATTACACTACCCGACGGTTCGGTAAAAGAGTTTGAATCCGGCGCAACTCCGATGGATGTTGCCAAAAGCATTAGCGAAGGTTTGGCCAGAAACGTGATTTCTGCTTCCTTTAATGGTACGACGGTTGAAACGGAAACGCCTTTAACGATCGACGGTTCATTGGTTTTATTTACATGGAATGACGATAACGGAAAAAAAGCTTTCTGGCATTCCACTTCGCACGTATTGGCGCAGGCGATTACCGAAATGTATCCCGATGCCAAATTGTCGATCGGGCCTGCGATTGAGAAAGGTTTTTATTATGATGTGGATTTTGGCGATGAGACGATTTCGGATGCCGATTTCAAAAAGATCGAAGACCGCGTACTCGAAATCGCGCGCGAAAAGCACGAATTCACAATGCGCTCGTCGTCAAAGGCTGATGCGCTCGCTTTCTATAAAAAAGAAAACAATCCTTATAAGGTAGAGCTGATCGAAAACCTCGAAGACGGAACGATCACTTTCTGCGACCATTCGACTTTTACCGATCTTTGCCGCGGCGGACACATTCCGAATACCGGAATCATCAAAGCGATGAAAATCATGAGCGTGGCCGGAGCTTACTGGCGCGGTGACGAGAAAAACAAACAGCTCACAAGGGTTTACGGCATCTCTTTCCCAAAACAGAAAGATTTAACCGATTACCTCGAATTGCTCGAAGAAGCCAAACGCCGCGACCACCGCAAATTGGGAAAAGAACTCGAATTGTTCGCCTTCTCCCAAAGAGTCGGGCAAGGCTTGCCATTGTGGCTTCCGAAAGGCGCCGCACTTCGCGACCGTCTCGAGCAATTTTTGAAAAAAGCACAGAAAAAAGCCGGATACGAACAGGTCGTGACGCCGCACATCGGGCAAAAGGAATTGTATGTGACTTCGGGACATTACGCCAAATACGGCGCCGACAGTTTCCAGCCGATCCATACGCCGGCAGAAGGCGAAGAATTTTTGCTGAAGCCGATGAACTGTCCGCACCATTGCGAAATTTACAATGTAAAGCCTTGGTCTTACAAAGATTTGCCGAAACGCTATGCGGAATTCGGTACCGTTTACCGATACGAACAATCGGGAGAATTGCACGGATTGACACGCGTCCGCGGATTTACGCAGGACGACGCGCACATTTTCTGTACGCCCGACCAATTGGATGAAGAGTTCAAAAAAGTCATCGATTTGGTTTTATATGTTTTCGGAAGCCTGGGCTTTGAAAACTTTACCGCGCAGATTTCACTCAGAGATCAGGTAAACCGCGACAAATATATCGGTTCCGACGAAAATTGGGAAAAAGCTGAAAACGCGATCATCAGCGCCGCAAAAGATAAAAACCTCAATACCGTTGTAGAATATGGCGAAGCCGCTTTCTACGGCCCGAAACTCGATTTCATGGTCAAGGATGCGCTTGGCAGACAATGGCAATTGGGGACGATCCAGGTCGATTACAACCTTCCGGAGCGTTTCGATCTGACGTATAAAGGTTCTGATAATGAGCTGCACAGGCCTGTGATGATTCACCGCGCGCCTTTTGGTTCGATGGAGCGTTTTATCGCAATTCTGCTCGAACATACCGCAGGAAATTTCCCGCTTTGGCTGATGCCCGAACAGGCTATAATCTTGTCTTTGAGCGAGAAATATGAAAATTATGCCAAAAAAGTTTTAGAATTGCTGGAAAATCACGAAATTCGCGCCCTAATTGACAACCGAAACGAAACGATCGGCAAGAAAATCCGGGACGCAGAAATGCAGAAAACCCCGTTTATGCTGATTGTCGGAGAGGAAGAAGAGAAAAACGGAACCATTTCAATCCGCCGTCACGGACAGGAAGGAAAAGGGAATATCACCGTTACAATCGACGAATTCGCGAAAATTGTCAATGAGGAAATCAGCAAAACATTAAAAACATTTAACGTTTAACAATTAAATAATAAAGTCATAGCAATAAGAAGCAACAAGGGTTACCAACCCAGAGTAGAAAAAAAAGACGCACACAGGATCAACCAGCACATTCGTGGTGTCCAGGAAGTGAGACTTGTAGGTGAGAACATTGAGCCGGGGCTTTTCAAACTTTCCGACGCATTGAGAATGGCCGACGAGCAGGAACTGGATTTGGTGGAAATTTCCCCGAACGCAGATCCGCCGGTTTGTAAAATCATGGATTATAAGAAATTCGTGTACGAACAGAAGAAACGTGACAAGGCGCTTAAGGCAAAATCTACGCAGGTAGTGGTGAAGGAGATCCGTTTCGGGCCTCAGACCGATGAGCATGATTATGAGTTTAAAAGAAAAAATGCCGAGAAATTTCTCAAGGAAGGCGCGAAACTAAAAGCGTTCGTGTTTTTCAAAGGACGTTCGATCATTTATAAAGACCAGGGACAGATCTTATTGTTAAGATTGGCGACTGATCTCGAAGAGCACGGAAAAGTGGAAGCGATGCCGGTGCTTGAAGGAAAGCGGATGATTATGTTCATCGCGCCGAAGAAAAAGAAGTAGTGAGCGGAAGGCAGCATTCGGATTGCAGATAGCAGTTTTGAAAGCAGATGCCTAGCCCCGATTGAAGTGGAAATCCTTTTTTATCGTCAGTTCGAGTAGCCTGCAAGGCGTATCGAGAACCGATAAAAAAGATTGCAACGGAAAGCGGGAAATTGCTTCAAAAAAAAATAGTTGGGTAGCCGGAACAGATTGCTTCGTGCCTCGCAATGACAGAAAAGTAAGTAAGTTAAATTAAATAAATCAGGACAAGATGCCTAAAATGAAAACCAAATCCAGCGCCAAGAAACGATTCAAAGTTACGGGCTCAGGAAAGATTAAAAGAAAGCATGCTTTCAAAAGTCACATTCTGACTAAGAAATCTAAAAAACGTAAACTCGCGTTGACACACTCGACATTGGTTCACAAAACAGATGAGAAAAGCATCAAACAACAATTGAGAATCATTTAATTATCAATTATTAATTGTTAATTATCAATTATTTTCTAGGTTACAAATTATTCAATAACCTTGGAGTTTGGCCTTAAGTTCCCTTGATTCAATTCGGGACGCCAGCTACAAAAAAACATTAAAATTATGCCAAGATCGGTAAATTCAGTTGCTAAGAGAGCACGCAGAAAAAAAATAATGAAGCAAGCCAAAGGTTTCTTTGGCCGTCGTAAAAACGTTTGGACAGTTGCTAAGAATGCCGTTGAGAAAGCAATGGTGTACGCTTACCGCGACAGAAAACAGAACAAGAGAAACTTCCGCGCCTTGTGGATCCAACGTATCAACGCTGGAGCAAGATTGGAAGGAATGTCTTATTCACAGTTCATGGGTAAAGTAAAATCGAACGGAATCGAATTGAACCGTAAGGTTCTTGCCGATCTCGCGATGAACCACCCGGAAGCTTTCAAAGCAGTACTTAACAAAGTAAAATAACGTTTTTATAAACAATATTTAGCTTACTTACTATAGAAACCCAGTCGAAAGATTGGGTTTTTTTATGGAGGAAATATTTATCTTTGAAAAAAAAGCCAGTATGAAAAAACTCCTGTTTTCCTTCCTTTTCCTTAGCGGAATCTGCCACGCGCAGGACATCGTCAAACTCACCAACGGTCTGGAACTCGATGTCAAGATCCTCAGTAACAATGCCGAAACCATTTCGTTCGAACGCGGCAATCTCGGGATTCCGTATTTTATCGTAAAGAATGAGATCAACGAAATCAAATTCGCAAACGGCACCGTCGAGAAAGTTGCCCACCCTGAAATGTCGCTCGAAGACCTTAAGGGAAAAGTCATTGCGCTGCTCAACGAAAATGGCCTGGATGCTAATGAACAGAAAAAACTGCGCGCCAGTTTTGAAGACAACAAGCTCCGGCTCGTAACGCTCGACAAAGACGCAGAAGCCGCCAATGGCGGAATATTGTACGATTTCAGAAAAGTCATCCGTTTCGACGAAGTTTCCTATCGCAGAGACAACATCGCCTTTGTCAATGTCTGGACGACGTTCCTCAAAAACAAGGAGAAAAACGAATGGGAAAAGATCAAATTCGTGGTCCGCGTCGACAATTATGAAAAAGCCACGCTGCTCGCCGATGCGTTGAAGCAACTCAATAAGGCTTTGAAGCAGCAATAAAAATCAAGTGCCCTTTCACAGGAATTTTTCAACAGCTGCTAAGAATAAAAAACTAAATTTGGTAAACCACTATCTAATCAACTAAGCAACCATCATGAAAAAACTATTCGCCCTTCTTTTATTCTGCCCCTTCTTTTCTAATGCGCAAATCTCACTCGCGCACACCTTTAATTTTTCAAACAACCAAACCAACTTGTTGTATATCGACCTTGGCGATGGGGATTTTAAATACGTAGCTGTCGATTATGTGAATTCAAAGATCAATATCTACAACACCGATTTCACTCCTTATCTTACAAACATTACGACGGCTCTGCCTATGACGTCACACGAGATTGCCTATATCTCAAAAAAACTCTTTGATTGCGACAGTACCACAATCGAATATGTGCTCGTTGACAATGATTTTACCGAGTTCAGGGTATTCAACACCAGCGGAGCTCCTGTTTTCAGCCGGGTAAATGTGATCGCTCCTTTTTGCTATGGCTGCTATAATGCCTCACTCGAGCGCAAACCCATTGTCAATACTGCCGAAGGCACAAAACTGATTCTTTCAGATGTCAATGGTTTTAATACGTATGTCTATAACCTGTGTGGTACACTTCCGCTTCAGGTGACGGATTTTGAGGAAACCGGAAATATGCTGACTGTTTATCCGGTGCCTGCAAGCGCCAATTCAGACCTGAATTTCAAAGTAGACTTACCCGAAACATCCCGGAACAATAGCATCGAAATCTATGATATGGGTATGAAACTGATCGATAAATTCAACATAGACCAACTCGGGAAAAGCTTTACAAAACAATACGACATTGCTACAGGCAATTATTTTTACGTTCTGAGAAGTGGATCAAGGGTAATGAAAACAGGCAAGTTTATAATTTCCAGGTAGGGCGTTCCCTGCGGGTCAGGCTTTCCGCTGCAATCTGTCATTGCGAACAAAGTGAAGCAATCTGTTGCGGTTTCCTATTCGCAAATGACAGGATTTCCGCTGCAATCCTTAACGCAAACACAACCCTTTACATCGGAACTTTCATATCCTTAATACACACAACCGTTGCCTTTTCTTTCGCCACGCCGCTTCCCCAATCCGCAAGCATTTCCAATAACGGAATTAAAGTTTTCCCAAAATCCGTCAGCGAATACTCCACTTTCAACGGCGGCTTTTCATTAAGCACTTCCCGTTTTACAATGCCATCTTCTTCCATCTGTTTCAATTGCAGGCTCAACGTGCGTTCGGTCACCATCGGCATGGTTTTCCGAAGTTCGTTATAACGCCTTTTCCCGTTCTTCAAATGGAATAAAATCACCATTTTCCACTTGCCTCCGATGTAATCCATTGTGATGCTCGTCGTGCACGGATAAAGGTTTTCGCCAATCTTGTACAGCTCTTTTTCAAATACCAGTCCCATAATTTTAATCTATCCTTTTGGATAGTTATTGCAAAGGTAAAAAATAGGGCTTACATTTGTACTATAATTTTTATAGTATATAATCATGGACGCATATGTTTTAAAAGAAGCCGGTTCGGTCGAACAGCTTCAAATCGAAAATCTAGAAAAACCAACGCCTTCCGCAGATGAAGTGCTCATCAAAGTGAAAGCGCTTTCCATCAATCCGGTCGATATCAAGACACGCCTTGGAAAAAGCATGTATGCCAATTTGAGGGAAAATTTCGAAACGATCATCCTCGGCTGGGATGTCTCGGGAATTGTTGAATCGGTCGGTTCCGATGTAACCGGATTCAAACCCGGCGACGCGGTCTTCGGGATGATCAATTTCCCCGGCCACGGAAAAGCCTACGCCGAATATGTCGCCGCTCCGGCATCGCATCTCGCACTGAAACCTTCCAACATTTCACACGAAGAAGCCGCAGCCGCTACGCTCGCCGCATTGACCGCTTATCAGATTTTGAGCCGACATCTCAAACCGGGCGACAAAATCCTTATCCATGCAGCCGCTGGCGGTGTCGGGCATTTTGCGGTACAGATTGCAAAAATCCTGGGCGCGCATGTCACCGCTACGGTTTCTGAAAAAAATATCGCTTTCGCAAAATCCCTTGGCGCCGACGAAATCGTCGATTACACGAAACAGCCTTTCGAAAATGTTGCGAAAAATCTCGATTTTGTTTTGGATACGCTTTCGGGCGAAACTTTGGAGCGCACCATACAGACTGTCCGCAAAGGCGGCACAATCATCACCATTCCGTCAGCAGGATTCAATGAAGAAATCGTGGCTAAAGGGAAAGCGCATCAGGTGACAATCGGTTTCGAAATGGTTGCCAGCAATGGGAATGATATGAAGCAAATCGCCCAATGGCTCAAATCGGGCCAACTCAAAGCCGAAGTTTCACAGGTTTTCCCATTCGACAAACTGCGTGACGCGCATACACAAATCGAATCCGGAAGGACACGCGGAAAAGTTGTCGTAATCATTTAAAGAATTATATTTGCAGGAATCAATTCATGCAAAATGTACCTGAAACTTCTCGAACATATCGACAAATTCATCAAGCTTGATGACGAAGAAATTGATACGGTGCTCACCTATCTCGACCTGCATAAAGTCGTGAAAAAGGAGCACCTTCTCAAAGAAGGCCAAATCTGCAATGCCCAGTATTTTATCACCAAGGGCTGCTTCCGCCAATACATCATCAACGAAAAAGGCGTCGAACAGACGATCCAGTTCGGGATTGAAAATTGGTGGATCACCGATTTCCTCAGTTTCCAGAACCATGCGCCGTCCAATTTCTTCATCCAGGCCATCGAAAATTCCGAAGTGATCAGCATCGAAAAACAGGCCATGGAAGAACTTCTGGTAAAAGTGCCGAAACTCGAACGGTATTTCCGGCTCGTGATGCAAAAATCCTTTGGCGCGTCACAGGTCCGCATCAAATACCTGTTCACCATGTCGGCCGAAGAGCGTTTCCACCACATGAACGCCATGTTCCCCGAATTCGTGCAACGCGTTCCGCAATACATGCTTGCCTCCTATCTCGATTTTTCCCCGGAATTTATGAGTAAGATCCGCGCCGGAAAAGCCTGAAGAAAAAGAAGCCAGAGCCAAGAAGCAAGACTACTCTAAAGTGTTTGTCTTATAAATCATATTTTTCATTTCCTGCCTCTTATTTTTTTATTTTCCTGCTTCTTGGCTCTGGCTTCTTTTTCTTCCAGCACTTTCTTAATCTACTTCAAGTTTTTTTAAAACGATGCGCCCTAACTTTGTATCAAACTTTAAAAAACAACAAAATGCAAACAAGAATCTCCATGCAGAAAACCGCTCCCGAAGCGTATAATGCCTTACTCGGGTTGGAAAAATACATCGCTTCCACTTCCCTTAAACCGTTACACAAAGAGCTCATCAAAATCCGCGCGTCCCAAATCAATGGCTGTGCGTTCTGTATCAACATGCACACGGCAGAGGCGCGCAAACTGGGCGAAACCGAGCAGCGCATTTTCCTGATCAGCGCCTGGCGTGAAGCCGATTATTTCACCGAAGAAGAGCAGGCCATCCTCGCTCTGACCGAAGAAGTGACACTCATCGCCAACCATGTCAAAGACGAAACCTACCAGAATGCCGCGCGTTTCTTCGATGAAAAATACCTCGCCGAAATCATCATGATGATTATCACCATCAACGCCTGGAACCGCATGGCCATTACAACCGGAATGCGCGCTTCTTAAAAATCAAAATCCATTTGCATCAGAAACCATTGCGAAAGCAGTGGTTTTTTTATGGCGTAACCCTGCGGGTCGGGCTATTCGCAGCGCACGGCGCTTTACTGCTATCCCTTACGCAAACACGAATCCGAAAACCTTTACTCTTAAAATCCTTTTAAACATGATCCATAAAAAATGAATATTATCTATATTTGGGAAAAAAAGCACCTACCAAGAAACATGGGAAATTTCGTCATCATCGTCATTCTGATCCTTGTGATTTACCTGGTCATCAAAAAAACAAACCTCTTTGCCGGGAATTCGCCTTTCAAAACCCAAAAGAAATACTACACCGAAGACGACGCCTACAATGCCAAACAAGCCGAACAGAAAAAGGAAATCGACCGCATTCTCGAAAAAATCTCGCGCAAAGGAATCGATAGCCTGAGTAGGCAGGAAAAGGAATTGCTCGACAAGTTCTCTAAAAAATAAAGCCTCGATTCGCAACAGCTGTACCAGAATGAAATCGACAGCAACCAACCCGGGGACCCTGAAAAAGGCGCCGCAGCCATTATCAATGCAGCCGATGAAACCAATCTGCCGCTACCTATTCCTCGGAACCGATTCATTCAACATGGCAAAAAATAAAATCGAAGCCATCGGCAAAGAATTGGAAACGTGGAAAGACGCAAGTGTCGGAACAGATTTTTAATTCAAAAAAATAAACAACAATCTAAATATATAAAAATGACACAGACAAGTAAAATAGCGCTCGTAACCGGCGGCAGCCGCGGACTCGGGAAAAATATGGCATTGGCACTCGCCAAAAAAGGGCTCGCCGTAATCCTGACCTACAACAGCAAGGAATCTGAAGCGCTTGAAGTCGTTTCGGAAATCGAAAAACTCGGGCAGAAGGCAGTTTCCATCCAACTCAGCGTGGATGATTCCAAAAGCTTCGCTGCTTTTTTTGAAAAGGTATACAACATACTGCAATCAAAATTCAATACGGACAAATTCGATTTCCTGGTCAACAACGCCGGAATCGGAATTTATGCGCCTTTCGCAGAAACCACCGAAGAACAATTTGATTCTTTGGTGAAAATCCAGTTTAAAGGACCATTTTTCCTTTCGCAGGAAGCCTTGCCTTACCTTGCCGACGGCGGTGGAATCGTCAATATCTCTACCGGTCTGGCGCGTTTCAGTTTGCCCGGCTATGCGGCTTATGCCAGTATGAAAGGCGCAATGGAAACACTCACAAAATACCAGGCGAAGGAATTGGGAGCACGCAGAATCCGTGTTAATATCGTGGCTCCGGGTGCGATCGAAACCGATTTTGGCGGCGGCGCTGTTCGCGATAATGCGGGATTGAATGCAATGATTGCCGGCGAAACGGCATTAGGTCGTGTTGGTTTGCCGGATGATATCGGTGGCGTGGTGGCGTTTCTCTGTACGGATGATGCGCGATGGGTCAATGCGCAGCGAATTGAGGTTTCGGGCGGACAACATTTGTAAAATGGAACGCGGATTTTGCGGATGACACAGATTTTCACAGATGCTTCGCAAAGCAGAAGTCTAATCGCTTCTAATTTAAAAGCCACGAATTTCACTAATTTTCACGAAAAATAATTCGTGTATAATTAGTGAAATTCGTGGCTTTTTTTTCGAAAACCTGGAAATCCGCGCAAATCAGTATCAATCTGCGTTCAATTTTTATTCAAAAGTCTCAAAATTTTCCCGTCAAAAGCTCCAAAAGCCATACCCGCCTTTGTAACCTCGAATATCGATTGCATTTATTATCAACTCAATATCAATTATTTATAATATATTTTTAAAAAATATTTATCTTTATGGGAAATAACTTCTACAATCATGAGACAAAAAATTACACTTGCCATTTGTACTTCTTTTATCGGATTATTTGCACAGACACAGGAACAGGAACAGTTTTGCCTCAACAACAATGTCGATTATGTGACGGGAAAATACCCATACAGTATCATTGCCCATGACTTTACCGGCGACGGCATCCTGGACTATGCAGCCGTTTCGACCGCGCCCTTTCCTGTGGATTCTGAAAATGTTGTAAGGATTATGGCCGGAAACGGCGACGGCACTTTTGCGCCCCTGGCTGGAAACCCGGTAAATGCGGTGGGAAGCAATCCGCTTTTTATGACGCAGGCCGATTACAACGAGGACGGCATCCCAGACATCGTCACGTCTAATGACGACGGAAATTCCATTTCGATATTATTGGGTACAGGCGGCGGATACTTTTCACCGGCAACCAGCATTGCAATCCCGCTAGGCGTTTGGCCGGCAAAAGGAGTGGCGTCTGCCGATTTCAACCTCGACAGCCATCAGGATCTGGTCATCTCTGCAAACGGAAAATTCATCATCGCGCTTGGCGACGGCTCCGGAACATTTACGCTTATGGCGCCGGTGAATTCATATGGCCGGTCTCAGGAAGTTTTTGTCGGGAATTTCAATGCCGATGCCTATCCGGACGTCGCCATCAGCAGCATCGATTCGGGAAGGATTATAGTCATACTCTCGACCGGGCCTGCCACTTTTGCAGCACCAGCTTATTATCTGGTAGGCGAATACCCTCTTTCAATTGATGGTGCCGATTTTAATGAAGATGGATATACTGATCTGTTTGTAACCGATACGACGTCCGAGGGCGTATGGATTATCTTTGGAACTGCCACCGGGGCTTTTACCGCTTCAGCGCCCATTGATGTATTTGATTTTCCGGCTAACGGGATTGCGTTAGATGCCAATAATGACGGACATCAGGACATCGCTGTGACTACCGGCAACGATCTTGAGGTTTTTCTCGGCGATGGTGCCGGAAATTTCGACGCACCAATGTATTTCTCATCGGGACAATATGCCGGTATGGATGTCGCATCAGGCGATCTTGACAACAATGGCTCGATTGATGTCATCTCTTCTTATTACAACGATGGCGCATTTGACGCAAGCAATATTGCCGTCTTCCTCAACTGCACGATGTTGAGTACGGATGCTTTTACCAACAGCCAAATTTCCTTTTATCCGAATCCAACTGCCGGAATCGTATACATCCGCGATACATCGGATGGTGCCGTTTATACCGCAACCATTTTTGATTTGCAGGGAAGAAAGATAAGCGAAAACAAAATCGAATCGGGAGCAATCGATATTTCTGCACTACCATCGGGAATGTATTTTATGCAGTACCGCAGCCACAGTATGAAAATTGTCAAACAATAAATGTCGATCTTTTGGATAGAAGCGCTGCATTCTGTTCTTGTTCCAATACCACTTTTGCGGATGATGCAGATTTTCGCAGATGTTTTGCAAGCAGAAATTTAAAAGCCACGAATTTCACGAATTATACACGAATTATTTTTTCGTGAAAATTAGTGAAATTCGTGGCTAACTTTTTTCTCTAACCTGGAAATCCGCGTCAATCTGCATCATCCGCAAAATCCGCGTTCAATCACCTATTCAAAAGTCTCAAATTTGTTCCCGTCAAAACTCCCAAAAACCATACTCGGATAGGAATCCTGATGGTACATATTTCCGTTTTTGTCAACCGCTATCGCGCCCGCAAAACCGTCAATTTCTTTCAATTCCGCAAAGGTTTTGTCAAACGCTTCCTCCAAGGAAAATCCATCCGTAACGCGCGTTACAATTTTCGCCGCTGTCGCATTGCTCACAATATCTTCGCCAACACCGGTCAGGCTCACGCCACAAAAGGCATTCGCGTAATTTCCGGCCACGGTAGCCGAATCCGAAATCCGACCCGGAATCTCAAATCCTTTCCCGCCGGTAGAAGTCGCAACGGCGATTTTTCCGTTTGCATCCAAAACGACACAACCAACCGTTCCTGTTCCGGTCGAAGCCAACTTGGCTTCATACTCTGAACGCCGTTGTGGAATTTCGGTAGAAAACGGCTCAAAACCATGCTTCCTTGCAAAGCCCGTTGCTCCGTTTCCGCCCAAGACCTTATCGTCAAAATCCTGCAGCACTTTCGCCACCAGAATTGGGTTTTTGGTTTCTTCAATGTTAATCACGCCGCTCATTTTCTGGGTTTCCCCATCCATCAAAGCCGCGCTCATCCTGATTTTCCCGTCGCTCTGTATCTGTGAACCGATGCCTGCGTTAAACAGTTCGTCATCTTCCAATAATGTAACGGCATAAACGACCGTTTCCACAGCCGAATGCGTCTTCAAAAACTCAAAAGATTGCCTGGAAATGCGTTCTAAAGCCTGCTGTTTTGCGACTTTGGTTTCATGATTCGTCGAAGATTCAGAGAAAAATCCGCCGTGGATGATGACTTTCATAATTATACTTTCTTTTCAGAATCGATGTCTTCCTTCGTAAACGGCAAATCCTGCGCGTATTGCGACGATTTGATGTACATCTTGAACGTCTTCAGATCAAACGTGTCGTATTTGCTCATGACATGCGTCACCAAATGGTTGATCGAAATCGGCTGGCCCAATTCGACCTGCGTCAGATTCGTATCCTTAATTTCGCGTCCGTCAACCAAAATGACAAGCCCCGAACCGATCGCTTCCATCTGCGTGTTGTGCTTAATCAGCAATCCTGTGTCCTCACCAAGCCCGATTCCGAGTACTTTTGGATTCCCGACAACCGCCTGAAACAAACGCCCAATCCGGCCGCGCTGTACAAAATGTGTATCGATAATCACACCGTCAATCAGTCCCAGGCCGCTCGTAATTTTCACTTCGCCCTTGAGCAAAGCCTCGCTACTGCTGCCTTGGTAAATCATATTGTTAGACGCCGCCGCCGCTCCCGCAGAAGTCCCGGCATATATAAAATCTTCGTTGTGGTATTTGTCGAGCAGGATATCGTGGAATTCCGTTCCCCCCAAAATCGACGTCAGACGCAACTGGTCGCCGCCCGTAAACATGACGACATCGGCCACTTTCAAACGTGCCAGAATTTCCGTTTCGCTTGCCTGCTCACGCCTTTCGATATGCATCACGTCGACATTATGCGCTCCGAGATATTTGAGCGCTTTCACGTATTCGGGTCCGATTTCACGCGGGATTTTAGAAGCCGTCGTGATAATCTCTATCCGCGATTCCGCCTTGTGTTTGGATTCGAGCAGGATCCGTTTCAAAATCCCGGTCTCAAAAAAATTCAGGTTATTGGCAACATTCTTGTCAAGATCGGTTTCCGTAAAACTCCCTTTATCCACCGCGCCACCGATGATGATTAATTTTCCTCGTATGTTCATGCGGTAAAAATAACCAAAACTTTACATAAAGCAAACCAATTTAGGATTTTTAGGAGCAGAAAAATCGCGTTTTCTCAGTACGTTTTGTTCCTGCTGTACGCTTCAATCTCCAGCCTCCACTAGCGTTGCGGCCGCAGGATTTCCGCTGCCATCAGGGCTAATGAATTCAGCCTCGGGTTCTTAAGAACGTATTGTAAAAGAAAAGTCGGACCCAAAATATTAAATCTGCCAAAAAATGAAATAAATTTTGCAAAACCATCGAAAAAATCTACTTTAGTCAAGCATTACTTTCTTACATTTAACAAAAACGCTGACAAATATCACCCGAGGCCAGAATGGCCGAACGGTATGAAATAAAATAACCCGACCAACTTCCTTATGAAAATATTAAAAGTCCAGGCGCTCCGTGGCCCGAATATCTGGAGCGTCCAAAGAAAAAAACTCATCCAGATGCGACTCGACCTGGAAGAAATGGAACAATTCCCAACCAATAAAATTGATGGTTTCCGCGAACGCCTCGAAGCCATGTTCCCAACGATGATTGAGCACCGCTGCTCCGAAGGCGTCCGCGGCGGTTTCTTCATGCGCATCGAACGCGGCACCTGGATGGGCCATGTCATCGAACACATCGCACTCGAAATACAAACACTCGCCGGAATGGAAACCGGTTTCGGCCGCACGCGCGAAACCAAGACACCCGGAATCTATAATGTCGTTTTCAGCTACACCGAAGAGAATGTCGGGATGTTTGCCGCCGAATCTGCAGTCCATATCGCCGAAGCGCTGATCGCCGGAACCGAATACGACCTCGAAGGCGATGTCAAGAAAATGCGTGAAATCCGCGAACGCGTCAGGCTCGGGCCGAGTACCGGAAGCATCGTCGAGGAAGCCGTAGCACGTGATATTCCGTGGATCCGTCTCGGAACCAATTCGCTCGTGCAATTGGGCTATGGCGTCAACCAGATGCGTTTCCAGGCGACGATTACGTGTAAAACCTCAAACATTGCCGTCGATATCGCCTGCAATAAGGAAGAAACCAAACGCATGCTCGACCAGGCTTCAATTCCCGTCGCCAGCGGAAGCATTTGTGTGGATGATGAGGATCTGGAAGCCTGTATTGCAAAAATCGGCTTCCCGATTGTGATCAAGCCATTGGACGGCAACCATGGAAAAGGCGCTTCCATCAATGTTAAAAACCTTGCAGACGCCAAAGCCGGACTCGCCTTCGCCAAAACCTACAGCCGCCGCGTGATCGTCGAGAAATTCATCACCGGGTTTGATTTCCGTGTGCTGGTGATCGACAACAAATTGGTCGCTGCCGCCAAAAGGGTTCCGGCACATGTGGTCGGAAACGGAAAAGATTCCATCCAAAACCTTATCGACACCACCAACCTTGACCCGCGACGCGGTTACGGACATGAAAACGTCCTGACCGAAATCACGGTCGACCGCGATACCGAAGATTTGCTTGAAAAACTCGGCTATACTTTGGAAACGGTTCCGAACGGCGGCGAAATCGTCTATCTAAAATCGACAGCCAACCTGAGCACGGGCGGTACTTCTGTAGATGTCACCGACATGATGCACCCCGAAAACATTTTCCTTGCGGAAAGGATTTCGCGTGTCATCGGACTTGACATTTGCGGCGTCGACATCATGGCCGAAAACCTGACGCAGCCTTTAAAAGAAAATGGCGGCTGTATTCTGGAAGTCAACGCTGCTCCGGGTTTCCGTATGCACCTGGCGCCTTCCGAAGGTTTGCCGAGAAATGTGGCCGCTCCCGTAATCGATATGCTGTATCCTCCGGGAAAACCAAGCCGGATTCCAATCATAGCGGTTACCGGAACCAACGGAAAGACCACCACTACCCGACTGCTCGCGCATATCGTAAAAAACAACGGTTATAAAGTAGGCTTTACCACATCAGACGGAATCTACATCCAGAACCACATGATGGAAAAGGGCGATACGACCGGGCCTTTGAGCGCCGAATACATATTAAAAGATCCAACCGTAGAATTTGCCGTATTGGAAACTGCCCGCGGCGGAATCCTGCGCGCCGGACTCGGTTTCAGCCGCTGCGATATCGCCGTGGTGACGAACATTCAGGAAGACCATTTGGGTCTCGCCGATATCCATACGCTTGACGATCTGGCGCGTGTAAAAAGCACGGTCGTGAGAAGTGTCAAGAAAGACGGCTGGGCGATCCTGAATGCCGAAGATGAGCAATGCGTCAAAATTGGCGAGGAATTGAGCTGCAATGTGGCCTGGTTCAGTATGGACGAAGAAAATCCGCTGATCAAAA
>Ga0193717_1000998_pt1 | contig 17824 bp, 11 predicted proteins | sample U2c2metaG_FD_145900 | JGI IMG/M metagenome (GOLD analysis project Ga0193717, IMG submission 145900) | Soil microbial communities from a riparian zone of the East river system, Colorado, United States - U2c2 | ecosystem: Environmental > Terrestrial > Soil > Riparian zone | place: USA: East River... | reverse complement strand
ACCATCCGGTCCCACCAGACCCCCACCAGGAAACAACAGTGGACAAGCTGGGAACGCCAGCAGGTCAACCACGCCCGCAACCAGGCGACCAGCACAAAACCCGAACAAGATCAACCAACCAGCCAATCCACGGATCCAGGCTTAGCTACTGAGAGATCACGAGATGTCGACATCTCGTGGCTGGAGAGCCAGCGCGATCGCCCCCAGCAAAGCCCCCTCCTGATCAAAGGTGGCCATCACCAACTCCGGGGGAAACGGCACCGCATGCGCCAGCCGATCCCGCAACACCGGCAGCACCACATCCCCGGACCGCACCATCCCACCCCCGACCGCGATCCGCTCGGCGTCGATCAGAATCGCCAAGTTGGCCACATGCATGGACAACTCGTCCAACGCGGCGGTCACCAGCTCCTTGGCCTGAGCGTTGTCCCGGGCCAGCCCGAACAACTCCCCGGCACTGACCGGCCGCCCGAACAAAGCACTCGCCCGGTCCCCCAACCCCTTACCACCAACGGCTTCCTCCAACGGCGCGGCACCACTCGCGAATCCCTCGGTACCGAAAGGGGAACGCAGGTTGTACCCCATCTCCCCCGCCGCACCATGGGCCCCGCCGAGAACCCGGCCGCCCACCACAAGCGCGGCCCCGATCCCCGTGCCCAGCGACAAGAACACCGCCGGGTCGGAACCGGCCAGCGCTCCCCACTTCCACTCGGCCAGCGCCGCGGCCTTCACGTCCGTGCCCACCACGATCGGCACGGAATACCGCGCGGCCACCAGTTCCCGCAGCCGCAGCGACTCCCATCCCGGCACATTCGGTGCCAGCAGGATCCGTTCGTCCAGGACGATTCCCGGGCTCACGACGCCGACCGCGCTCAACCGCCCGCCGAACTCGGCCAGCAACGCGTCGGCGCAGGACAGGGCTCGCGAGACGACCTGTTCGGCGCCTGCCTCGGCATCGGTGTCCAGCCGATGCGTATGGAGTAATTTCCCGTCGCGGTCGGCCAAGCCGAGCGCGACCTTCGTCCCCCCGAAATCGATCCCGAGGATCACCTCGTCGGTGTTCACTCCCTGGTCCCCTCCACCACGCGCAGTGCGACCGGCCCGCTCGGCGCGGTACCGGAGTAGCCGTAGCCACCCTTGGCGCCGACGACGATCCGTGCGGTGTTGACGCCCGAGACGCTGACCACCGGAGTGGCGCCGTGCAGGTCCGACGACTTGTAGCTGGCCGTCAGGGTCTGCGACTGGCCCGGCCACAGGGTGATGTTGTTGTCGTCCCAGGTCGCGGTCCCGACCTGGTTGTCTCCTGGCAGTTCACGGCCGGAGCCGGTTCCCCGCCGCACGTCCGCCCGCAGGAAGAACCCGACGGCGGGGGTGTTCGACGTGTTGGTCACCGTCACCGTGGTGACCGTGTCCGTGCCGTTCGGGCCGGCTTGCGGACGCGTGGACGCCACGGCACTGACCTTGCCCTGCGGCAGGTTCTGCAACCCCTGCAGGCTGCTGTACTGCGAAAGTGTCGCCTGCGGCTGGCCCATGGTCTTGTCCCAGTCCACGACGTCCTTCTGCGTCGACAACCAGTAGACGTTCCGGTCGACGACCTTGCCGCCCTGCTTGACCTGCAGCTCGACGAAGAACACCTGCGCCTTCTCCGGCGCGGTCGTGGCCGCCGGCACCTTCGGCTTCAGCACGTTGTTCTTCACGACCTGGCTGCCCAGGCTGATCCCGCCCGCGGTCTGGTCGTCCAGTACCTTCCCGGCGGTGTCGTACACCTTGGCCTGCACCGAAAGTCCCGGCTGCGTCCCGGCGCCGAGGTTGTCGAGGGTCACCGAGTTGTCGTCGTACCCGTAGAGCGCGTGCAGCGGCTGGTTGGCCTTCTTGGCGCCGTAGAAACTGCCAGCCTGGTCACCGTCGTTGTTGTACAGCGACCACAACAGGGTCTGCCAGCCCTTGTTCAGCTGCCAGTACACCACCCCGGTCGACGGGTTCGCCTTGTCGTTCGAGTGGTGCAGAAACGCTTCGAACTGCGAGCGCGTGTTCTCGTAGTTCGCGACCTGGGCTAGCTGGACGTAGGACTCGAGCGAGTTCCAGCTGCCGTACCGCCGCGTGATCGAGTTGTCCAGCGAGTACAGCGTGCCGAACTTGTAGCCGCCGTGCCCTGGCTCGAAATTCGCGTGGTACTGGTTGTATTCCGGGTCCTTCCAGAGTTTTTCCTGCTCCGCGGGCGAAAGGAAGCGCTTGATCGAGTCCAGCGTCGGCACCGTGTGCCCGGCGCTCTGCTCACTGGCGAAGCCCCACGAGCCACCGACGTTGGTACGGCTCGAATCCTCGGGATCGAAATGCGTGGTGTCGTACCAGTATGACGGCGGGACCCAGTCGTACGGGCCTTCCTTCTCGCCCGCCTGGCCGAGCGTCGGCGTGCTCTTGTACTCGGCCGATGCGATCACGGGAACCTGGAAATCGGCTTCCTGGAACGCTTTCAGCGTTTCCTTCTCCTGGCGTGGCGTCGGCTCGTTGTCGCTCCAGCCGTAGTTGAACACGCTCGGGTGGTTCCGTTCCATCTGCCCGATCGTGTAAGCCGAGTCGTGCATGATCCGGAAGTCCCGCTCGGTCAGGTCGGCCTCACTGTCGGGCTGCCAAGCGTCACAGCACAGGAACCCGCCGATGACAAGGAGTCCGGCGCGGTCCGCCTGGTCGTAGAAGTCCTGCGGCATGTCGTGGCCTTCGAGCCGCACGCCGTTCAATCCCATGTTCTTGATCAGCGAGATCTGGTGCGCCACATCGGCTTTGTCGTACCGGAGGAACAGGTCCGGCGCGTAGCCGCCACCACGGAACACGAACTCCTTGCCGTTGATGCCGAAGAGCCGTGATCCCTCGGGCGCCTGCGGCGACTTCCCCACCAGCCGCGAGCTGACCGAACGGATCCCGAAGGTCCCTTGCGAGCTCGTCGACAGCTCACCGTGCTGGGAAACCGCGGTGGACAACGCGTACAGCGGCTGGTCGCCCATCGAATACGGCCACCACAGCTTGGGTTTCACGATCTTCAACGCGGAGAACTTCGACGGCTCGAACGACACGGTCTGCTTGCTGTGCGCCGCGACGTCCACCGACTGCTTGGCGACGATCGGCGCGCCACCACCGGGCGGCGTGATCGTCGCGGTGACGTCTCCACGCTGGGAGCGGTCCGAGTTGTTCGTGACGTCGGTTTCCACCGTCAGCGCAGAAGTACTGAGGTCGGCGGCGTTGTTCTGTGTGACATGGGCGTTGTCGCCGGTCAGCTCGTCGGAGATCTGCAGCTGCGGGGCGAACTGGATGCCGGTGTTGTTGTCCGGGGGAATCTGCCCCCAGTCGACCTGGTCGAGGGTGAACATCTTGAGCGGGTTGTTCGGGTACATCTTCACCGCGAGGGTGTTCTTGCCCGGCCGGACGAGCGTGGTGATGTCGAAGGTGTGCCCGGCATACGCGCCGCTGACGACGTCCTTGCCCGCCACGAGCGTGCCGTTCACCCAGACGTCGCCTTCGCCGACAACACCGGGGATGGTCAGTTTCGCGTTCTGGCCTGGCCTGAACGCCGGCGCGAAGTCGGTGCGGAACCACCAGGGATCCGCGAACTGACCAGTCGTGATCGGGCCGAGCTTGTCGACGTACCCGAAGCACTTGCGCATGTTGTCGGAGTAGAAGACGTCCTTGCACTTGCCGTTCTGCACCAGCGCGTTGATCTCGGTGCCCGGCGCGCCCTCGTCGTCCGGCTTCACTTTCAGCCATCCGGAGGTGGGATACCCGGGTGCCGAGACACGCTCGCCGCCGTCCTTGGCGACCGCGCTGGTGAGCACCTGCCAGCCCTGGGTCCCGATTTTGCTGAGACCGTGCGTCTTCGTGGGGGCTATCTGTGCGGCGGCGATCTGCACGCCGGTGCCGGACTCCTGCGCGGACGCGGGCGCAGCCACCGTCAACACGCCCGGTAACAGCAGCAGCGCGGCTGCCGCGGCCAATGACCTTCTCATGCTTGCGCCCCTTCGGTTCGGTTGATGTCGGCCCCGCCGACGAAGTTCTCGCGGACGTCCTTCGGGCCGAACGGCCAGGTGTGCTCGGCCTTGGCGTAGCCGAGGAACGCGAGGATCCCGATGACGATCCACCCGATCGAGAGGCCCATCGAAAGCCAGCTCGCCGAGTAGTAGATGTAGAGCCAGCCGGCCAGCGCGATGATCGTCGGCACCGGGTACAGCCACTGCCGGTACGGGCGCAGCAGGTTCGGCTGGCGCCGTCGCAGCACGACGATCGCGGCGACCTGGGCGACCGACTGGATGATCACCAGGGTCGCGACGGCGGCGTTGATGACGTCGGTCAGCGTGAACAGCGAGCCGATCGCGGTGATGACACCCATCGTGAGCACGCCCGCCGTCGGCAGGTGCAGTTTCGGGTGCAGCCGGGCGAACACCGGCAGGAACAGCTTGTCCCTGGCGGCTTCGAAGGGCACCCGCGAGCCACCGAGGAGCCCGGCGAACACCGAGCCGACCGCGGCGATCACGATGAAGACGGTGAACACCTTCGCCGCGCTGATGCCCCACGCCTGCTCCAGCACCAGCGAGGCGACCGAGGTCGCGGACTTGATCTGCTCGATCGGCACCGAGCCCAGCACCCCGACCTGCATGACGAAGTACAGGCTCATGATGCCGAGGATCGAGAAGATGATCGACCGCGGCAGCGTCTTGCCCGGGTTCTTCACCTCAGCGCCGAGGTACGCGGTGGTGTTGTAGCCGAGGTAGTCGTAGATGGCGATGATGAGCCCGGCGCCGAGGCCTGCCCAGAACGCGCCGCCGGAAAAGCTGAACGCGCCCGGGGTGAAGTCGAACGCCTGACTACCGCTGAAGTGGCTGAACGCGGCGACGATGACGGCCAGCACGGCGAAGAGCATGACGCCGAACAGCACGGTCGTGAGCTTGCTGATCTGGCCGATCTTGCGGAACAGCGCCAGCACGATCAGCACCACGACCCCGATCCCGATGACGTGGCCGAGCCCGGTCGTGCCGTTCTCGTCGACCACACCCGGCACCAGGTAACCGAGGTACTGGACCAGGCCGATGATGCCGGTCGACATGATCAGCGGGATGAACAGCACCGCGCTCCACGCGAACAGGAACGGCATCAGCCGTCCGGTGCGGTACTGGAACGCCTCGCGGAGGTACAGGTAGGTGCCGCCAGCGCCGGGCATCGCCGCGCCGAGCTCCGCCCAGATCAGGCCGTCGGCGAGCGCGATGATCGCGCCGATGATCCAGCCGAACATGGCCTGCGGTCCGCCCATGGTGGCGACCATCGCCGGGATCGTGACGAACGGGCCGATCCCGCACATTTGCGTCATGTTCATCGCGGTGGCCTGCAGCGGGCCGATCTTGCGTTCCAGCCCCGGCTGAGGCAAAACCCCAGCTCCAGGCCCGTTCGACCGGGTTCGTGAACTCACGGCGCGCCTCCGTTCAATAGTTAGTTAAGTTTCTTAACATAGAAACCACAGAGCTGGAAGGGTTCCCAGACAACATTGCGGAAACACAGGACACGAAGGTGGACAGCGGGAACATCGGTCGCGAACCGGTCCGATACAGCACGGCGCACGCGAAACCCGGTCAAATTCGGCAGGACCACCGCGCAGGCGGTCACAAAGTACCGCTACTTGTTGCATGATAGGAGTTGCGAAGCGTGTTCACGAGGGAGGACCACCTATGCGGCATACGCCTGCGGAACTGAAGACCGACATAGTCGATCTGACCGGATTGTCCCTGGCGGAGCTTCAGACCAGCGATGACCCAGCCCTGCTCCGCTCGGTGCGGTTGCTCGCCGGCAAGACTGAGCGAGGCCGGGCGATCCCGGATTGCTTGAGCCGGTAGACGACGGAGGAGTAGTCGGAGGCCGTTGGAACGGCTGTCCACCCGCTGATGCTGCGCCCACACCGCGTCTCGATGGGACATTTCGACACACTGGCCACCGGCCGGCCCAACGCGACCATCGTCGACCGGCTCAAGCAATCGAGTCGAAGCCGCCAGCTCGTCCTGTTGCGCGCGGTACTCGACCGTGCATCCGCACTCTCACTGAGGATCACCCCCTTACCCGCGTTGGAAGACGCCTGGGGGCTGCTGGTCGAGGCGCAGCGCCGCGATCCGGTGGCGGTCGAGGAGGTGATCACGAGCCCGCAGGTCGGACTATGGGCGGCGAAGGCATTGCGACGGCTGCGAAATCTCCCGACGAACTCCACGCCATTATGGGCAGACCTCGGCTACCTGCACCTCATGGCTACGTCGGCGGCCGTACGAGCGGGCCTCGACTTCCGTTCCAGAGTCCCGGTTCGGGACGGCTCGCTCGTCTTGCCGACGTTGGGACTGGTCTGGCTCTCCGGGCAGCGTCGCTGGGACATCGCCGACGTCCACGGTGAGCGCGGCCAGGTCCGGGTTCGCGGCTCGTCGAGAAGTGTCCGGCTGCCCGAGGTCCTCTCCGATGACAGCGATGGCTGGCAGGCGATGAGGCACCTTCGAGTCGGCAAGGACGCCATGGCACTCGACATCTGCCTGGACGATCTCGATCCATACCGCGGGTTCGACGAACCCCTGCCGCCCCAGCGCATCCCGGCCACAGAAGTCCGGCAGTGGAAGGACGGACTCGACTCGGCATGGCACCTGCTCACCGAACATCATCCAGAGGTCGCCGACGAGGTTTCGACCGGCCTCAAGACCTTGGTCCCCAGGCCGGCCGTCAGCCGATTCAGCGCCTTCAGCGCCTCCCATGCCGACGCCTTCGGCTGTGTCGGGCTCTCATTGCCCACGGACCCGGTGAGTTTCGCCGCCACACTGGTCCACGAGTTCCAGCACAGCAAACTCGGTGTCCTGCTTGAACTCGTCGATCTCGTGGACCAGCAGACCGAAGACGGACGGGCTCGGTACTACGCGCCTTGGCGGGATGATCCGCGGCCGCTGGGCGGCCTGCTGCACGGGATCTACTCCTTTCTCGGAGTGGCCGCGTTCTACCGGTCGCAGCGCCATATCGAGGGCGAGTGGAACAGCAGGCTCGCGCACTATGAATTCGCCTATCGCCTGGAGCAGATCACCCGGGCGACACGAACCCTGGTCACGGCGGACAATCTGACCGCGCTGGGACGCCGATTCGCGGCAGCCGTGGAAAAGCAGTTGACCGAGTGGAACGCCGAACCTGTCCCGGCGGACCTGCTGACCGCCGCGGAGCGCACGAGTAGGGACCATTACGCCACGTGGCGTCTACGCCACCTCGACGTCGACACTGATTACGTGACCGAGTTGGCGCGAGCCTGGCTGGGGAACCGAAGGCGGCCCGCCGTTCGTCCACCGGAACCCTGCCTCCACGAACCGATCGACCTGGCCCCTGGCCCGTCCGCGAGAGGCGAGTTGATCCGGGTTTCCCTCGGCGAGCCGGAATTGTTCCGCAGCTACTGCGTCGACCCGGAACTCGTGACCGGCGACATTCCGGGCGCCACCACCGCGGATCTGGCGCTCATCGACGGCGACACCGCTCGTGCGGCTCGCGAGTACCGGGCTCGGGTCGCCAGTGAGCCGGACGACCCCAGCCCCTGGGTGGGGCTGGGGCTGGCGGTACCCGACTCCGGCTTGTTGGCCATGCCCGAACTGGTCCACGCAGTGCATCGCCGGATAACCGCGATGTCCGGAACAAGCACCGATCCCCTGCGCCTGGCGGGCTGGCTCGAGCGAGATCAGTGAGACGGACGCACGCTCAGATCTGCATGGGGTCGATATCGCAGTTCGCGCGAACGTGGAGCCTGGCGTCGTCGATGGCCGGGTGACCATCACCGAGCGCTTGACGGAGCTTGGTCACCGCTTCGCCGTGCTTGGCATCCGCCTCGTCCACCCGTCCCAGCGACCGGAGATCCAGCGCGATGTTGACACTCACGGCCAGCGTCGAAGGATGGTCGTCACCGAGCTCCTGCCGAGACCGTTCCACGGTGTCCAGGTCGAGTTCCAAGGCCCCGGCGAAATCTCCGAGCGCCGCCAGATCGCTGGCCAGGTTGGTCGCACACACCAAGGTGAAGGGATGGTCTTCACCGAGTACGACTCGCATATATCCCAGTGCCTTGACGTTGAGCGCGCGAGCGGCGTCCCACTCCCCCAGCAGACGCAGGGTGACCGAGAGGTTCGTCGCACCGGCAAGACTGAACGGGTGCTGCTCACCCCAGCTCCGCTCGTAGAGCTCGTTGACATGCATACCCATTTTACGAGCCGCTTGTTTGTCCCCGGCTTGGCGCAAATCGATCGAAAGGTTCATCGCCGCGGACATCGCGTCTGGGTGTGATTCCCCGTAACGGCTGCGGAAGCCGTCATAGGCTTCCTTCGCCAGAGCGCGCCCGCCGCGATGGTCACCCGCCTTGCGTCGCGCGACGGCAAGGTTCTTGATCGCGGTCAAGGTCATGGGATGTTTACCGCCGACCTGCTCCTTGAACCTGCGGACGGTGTCTTCCTGCTGGAGTTGCGCCTTCACGTACTTTCCGCCCTCACGAAGGTCGACAGACCAGTTGTCGAGCGTGAGCAGCGTGTGCCGGTGGTTCTCCCCCAGTACGGCCTTCTTACGTCGCCAAGTCTGCTCGTCCAGCCGCTGCGCCGCGGTGAAATCACCGATCAAACGGAGGCTCAACGCATAGTTGTTGGCTGCCGCCAGCGTGTCGGGGTCATCAGCGCCGAACCGTTCGTTCGCACTCTCGTAAGCGATCCTGTTCAGATCGCTTGCGGCCTTGAAATCCCCCTTCGCCCGTAGGTCGGAGGCAACCGCGTGCGCCGTCAGCAGCGTTTCTTCGTGGGAAGCACCCAGGGTTTCCCGCATGAGGTCGAGCGTCTGCTGACCTACGTGCCGCGCCTCCTCGAAACGCCCGACGGCACGCAGCGCACGGCCGTACCACCGAGATGCCACCAGAGTGTCGGGATGCTTCTCTCCCAGCTTCTCCCGCCAGTAGGACCTGAGTTCCCACGCCGTCACCAGCGCACCGGCCGGGTCGCCGGCCGCGAACAGGTACACCGCGACGTTGATCGCCATCCGCCGGGCCCATTCGTCCGTGCAGTCCATGGCCCGGCACGCTCGCACGTGCGGCAGCAGTTCCCCGTAACGTGCCCAGTGTTCGACCGAATCCGGTTGATTCGGATCGCCGTTGGCCAGCAGGAGATGGGCGGAGTGCCGCACCTGCTCCTGCTCGTCGGGGTTGAGTTTGTTGCGCAGCACCGTCTGCACCAGCCGGTGCAACTGGATCGTGTTGTTGCGGTGATCGATGCGCGCCAGGCTGTACCTGTTGATCTCGCGGATGGCCCGGCCGAGCAGAATCGGGTCGCTCAGCGTCCGCTCCAGGTCCGGGGACAACGGGATGTTCCGCACCCCGGTGAACAGGGACCGCGAGATGGGCTCCGGCGCGAAGAACGCGCAGACCTGGAGCAACTCCAGTGCGCCGGGGTTCTGCTGGCGCAGTCTGTCCAGTGACACGTTCCACGCGGCCTCGACCGCGACCTCGTAATCCGCCGGAGGACTGGATTCGAGGAGTTCTGATCGTTTGTCCTCGAAGAGTTGCAAGTACTCTTCGGTCTCCATACCGGTTTCCGCGCGCCATGCCGCAGCTTGTTCGACAGCCAGCGGCAGGTCGCCCAGAACCTCTGCGAGCCTGTCGGCGTCAGTGTCGCCCAGGTCCGAGTTGCGACGCTGGAGCAGTTCCCTGCTCTCCAACCGCTTGAAGACGTCGACCTCGACCGCGCGCGCCACCCCGGACCACTGCGCGTTACGCGAAGTCACCAGGATATGCCCGGTACCGGGCGGGAAGAAGGGCCGCACATCCTCGGGCCGGTCCGCGTTGTCGAAAACCAGCAGCCATTTGCCATGCGGCTCACCGACCCGTAACGCCTCCATCACCGCTGGTACGGCGGTGTCGACACTTGGCTCGACCGATAAGCCCATCCGTATCGCCAACTTGACGAAGGCGGTCTGGATCTCCGAAGAATTCTCCGACGGAATCCACCAAATCAGATCGTAGTCGGTGGCGTGCCGATAGACGTATTCGACCGCGATCTGCGATTTCCCGATTCCGCCGAGCCCGTGCAATGCCTCTGGCACCACCGCTGTGGGCTGTGAGCCCGATAGTCGTTCACGTAGAGTATCCAGCAATGCGGTGCGGCCGATGAAATTGACATTACGGAGAGGCACACCACCCCATACGGCCGGTTGGTCCCCGGTAGACCGGTTTTCAATAGCGTGCTCAGAACTCGTCGTGGTCAAAGCGGTCATTCCTCTACCAGGAGACTCGGTCGGTTCAGGTGAACCCGTGGGCGGCGTCACTATCCCATCTGACGGATGGGGCGGCTGCGCAGGGTCAGGACGTCGTTCACCCGTGGGGTAAGTCGCGGGGGCACCTGGTTCGTTACTTGATCGCTTATACGAGTCCAAAGCTTCACCCAATCGACTGGCGCGCCGTGCGTAGGGACCGGCTAATGCGGACAAGACGTCGCGCTGCACTTGGAGGAACGGCCTACTCTGCGCTGAAACCACCGGCTGGACGGCTTTGTCTGGCTCTTTCAATACATGACGAAGGTTGCGTACCGCTTCGACATCGGCCCCAAGAAGGTCCTCGACTAGGCGTAATACCCGCGCGGTATCAGTGCGCGCCGAGGTGGCGAGCAATTCGGGCCGGAGACCGCGCGCAAAGTCATACTCGACGGCGACTGTCCCATTGACATCCTTATTGGCGTCCCCATTCACCCGTGCGTGGCCGTCGGTGCCGGTGCGCACCATCAACTGACTGAGGACGACTTCGGCGAGGTGCGCCGGCGCGGACTCCGGCACGAGCGCGCCCTGGATCGCCCGCATCACCTCGACGGTCAATGGCGCGGCGGCGAGCAGTCCTGCCAGCCGGAACGCCGTCGGTGTGGCCGTCGTCCGGAAACGCAACACCCGTTCGGCTGGCGAAATGTCCATCGGAACGTCGTCCGCGTCCTCCTCCTCGGCGGATTCTGGGGCGAGCACGGGTAACCGGACCCCGGCGGGCCCGGTGCCGGTCACCAATTCGGCCCACCGGGTGAAGAATCGCCCGTCCAGCGCAAGTACCGGTACCGCGACCTCGGGCGGCTTCGACACGGTCGGGTGATCCACGGCGCGGCAGCCGAGCCGGTGATTGGGCAGACCGGGTATGGGAGCGTGCAGTTCGGCCGCGGAGGTCCGTATCCCCGTCCAATGCCACATGTCGGCGGGAAGTACCTGGACGACGGCGACCGGCGACGACCGGCCCCAGTTCTCCAGCAGACGCCCGACGGCCCCGGTGCGCCACGCCTTTCCGACTCCGTCGGTGAGGACCAGGATGATCCGCCTGCCGGTCGGGTCCACCAGTTGCCCGGGGCGCAGGTTCCCCTCGCAACGACAGATCGCCCGTGTGATCGGTGTCGAGGTGAACGGAACGAACGTCACGGAAGGCACCCTGACGTTCGAGCAGGACCCGGAAATCGACGACCGTGCGACGCCAGATCCGCATCGAAGCGCTGTTGTCTACGACCAGCACCACGTCGAACGGATGCACCGGCGCGGGCTCGTATTCCGGCAGCCAAAGCCCTTCTTCCGCGGCGCGGACCGCGGTGCCCTCTTCGCTCAACACCGTGGCGTGTACCGAGCGCACAGTCTTCATCAGCGGACGCAGAGCACGGGCCATGGCCAGCCCATCCGACAACCCCGGGAACGTCGGCCAATTCCGCGATACCCGCTCGGAGGTGTACCTGGCCGGGGCGGTTCCTACTTCCACGATCGGCGTGAAGACCGTTGCCGGTCCTTCGTCTCCGGGACTCGGATAGGTGTCCGCGGGCTCCGCGGGTGCCGGCTCCGGAAAGTCCGGTGGTCTCTCAGGGACATCGTGATCGTCGGGAGGGGGGCCGGGGCCGGGAGGCGCGCCCGGGTGCCCCTCTTCCGCCGCGCCCATCCGGCTCGCCAGCCAGAGTGCGTCGGCGACCTCCTGCCATCTGAGCTCGTCGGTGCTCAGACGACGCGCGAATCGATCCGTCATCCGCTCATTCCGTCCCTGCCGCCCCCAAGCGCTGCCACAGGGCACTCCGCAGCAGGTCCCATTTCTCGTCTTCGCTGTAGGCACCGGATGTGGCAAGGTACACCGCGTTGAGCAGTTGATCGGTGGCGAGACCACCCTCCTGCGCGCTGTGACCGACGAAAGACCGGATCAGTTCGCTCCCCTGGGCGACCTCCGCACCGGGGAAATGCGCGGCCACCATACCGACGAGCTGCTCGATCCCGGGCGCGCGCATCTCCAGTCTCAGACAGCGCCTCAGAAACGCCGGCGGGAACTCCCGCTCGCCGTTGGTGGTGATGACGACAACAGGGAACGCCCGGCACCTGACCTGCCCGTGACGGATCGTCGCCGTACCGTCCTTGTCCGCGGTGAAAACCCGGACCTCGGGCTGGGCCGCGGCGACCCGGCTCAGGGGACGCACCTCGAATTCGGCGTCCTCGAAGACATTGAGAAGATCATTCGGGAGATCGATGTCGGACTTGTCCAGCTCGTCGATCAGTAACACCCGGGGGCGCGCGTAAGGCAGCAAAGCCGTGCCCAACGGTCCTAAGTGGACGAAATTGCCGATCCCGGCCGCTTCCTCGCCTTCGGCGTTCGCGCTACGGCCGGCCGCGGCTTGCACCCTGCCGATGGCGTCGTACTCCCACAGGCCTTCCAGTGAGGTGCTGCGACTGCTGATCGGCCATTTCAAGACAGGACCCAGCGCCAGCTCACGGGCGATCTTGTAAGCGAGACTGGACTTGCCCGTACCCGGCTTGCCGGTCACCAGCAGCGGACGCCGAAGGTAGAGCGCCGCGTTGACCATGCTGATCTCTTCGGTCGACGCCTGCGCGAAGCTCATCTGTGAGGGCGACCCGAGCTTCCGGCGGAATTCGGAGTCGTTCCAGCTGGGAGGGGATTCCACCGGTCCGCCGTCGAAGGCCCGCCAGCCCGGCGGGTCCGGCAGGGCTCCGGTCAGGTCGGCTTCCGGGCGCGGCAAACCCGTTCCCTGATAGATCCACCAGGCCGGGCGGGCATTGGACAGGTTTTCGCCGTCGACGTTCACGAAGCGGGTACCTCCTTCACGGGAGCGGCCGCCAGATCGAACGGCTCGACAGGCCTTTCCGGGTCGTCCCAGATCAGGGAGACCCGGCTGCCGACATGGGCGTGGGGCCTGGTCGACTGTTTGGCGCGACCGCGGAGGCGGCGGACGCCTTCTGGCAAGCCGGCGAGTTCATCCCGCATCCCGGTCACCTCGGCTTCGAACGCCGATCGATGGGTGTCCGCCCGCTGCCAGATCATGACCGGGATCCCCGTACGCAAGCCCACCAGTACCTCACCGATTTCGGTAGCGGCCGGCTGCGACCGAAGCACCAGTGACAGCACCTGTTTGCGCAAGGCCAAAGTCGCCTCCAGTCCCATGAGATGCTGGATCTTCGTGGCTTCGCTCCACAACCAGCACTCTTCGCCCAGTTCGCCGATGTCAGGATTCAATTCCCGCAGTACCTTCCACCGCCGTCGCCATTCGCGATGCCACTTCGGTGTCCGCGCCCTGTCGAGGCTGCGCACGACCACCTGATAGTGCAAACCGAGGGAGCGAGGCAATCCGCTGTCCACGTCGAAATCCCACTGATCCACCGGAAGATTCAGCAACGCGTACGGCAACAGGAAATCCACCCGGATGGCTGAGGCTTCCTTTGCCCACCCGGTCTCGGCGTCCACGATCAATTCGGTCACGTGCCGCCGTATCTCGTCGATGTCACCATGGAAGACTTCCCCGCGCCGTGGGTGCCACCTGCCGCGGTCGACCTGCCGCCAGTGAGCCAACGAGTAGACGTCCGTCCCCAATGGATCGGGCTCCAGCCGGATCACCAGGTAGGCAATCAGCTCACGATTCCGTTCGGTGGCACCGTTATCCGTCCGCTCGGCCCGGATCGCGCGGATCTGGGGAACGATGTCCATCCGGATCGCCTGCCGGTCGTTCCAGTCTCGGAGCTGATCACCGCGGTGGTCGCCGACGACTCTGGCCAGATACTCGACGAAGACAAGCAACGGCGGTACTCCGTCGGGCCGCGCGTTCAACTGCTCCAGAAGCACGAGCGCGTCTTCGGGTTTGTGATGATCCACCGGCAATTCGACACCGGCAGGACCGGCGGCGGCGCGCACAAGGTCGGTCAAGTATTCGTCCGCGGTTCCCGCCATCAATTCCAGTAACTCCGCGCGCTGTTTTTCCGAAATGAGTTCCAGTGCGGACATGTCTTCGACGAATTGCCGGACCCGGCGGACGGCGGGAGTTCCGGGTTCGAGTTCTTCCAGTACGCCGGCCAGCACGCCGAGCGCACGAGGGTGCTGGCGGCATGCCAGCAGAATGGCGAACAGGTGCACGCGGGTGGCCTGCGCTTCCGCGACGTGCAACGCGAAACCGAGGTACTCCTCGACAAGGTCGAGACAGAGCCTTCGCCCGCTGGGATCGCGCAGCACCTGGACGTGCTCGAGTGTGTCGACCAGGACGCGCCATGACCCTTGGCGCTCAGAACCATCCAACCGTCCCACGTGCCCTCCCTCGTGTGCCGGAAGTACCGGGATATCTCAGTCGGCGGAATCAAGCAATCGGTTACGTGCGATCTCCTCCAGACGGCCCACCGGGAGCGACGCGCCGCTGAGGCCTCGGATGGCGTCGATCAGTTCGGCCAAGCCGTCTTCGTGGCGCAGGCAGGTACGGACCAGTGCGACCACGTGCAGCCGGGCGCTCGGGTGGTGCGGCACGGCGGTGGCGATCTCGGGTCTCAACAGCGAGATCAGCTCCTGCCGGCTGCCGTTGTCACTCACCACCGGTATCGCCAGTAGCGCGTCCACCAGTTCGAACAGACCGTACTTGCGGGGTGTGGGCTCGTCGGCGTAGCCGTTCATCTCCGGCAGGCGCAGCCAGGCGGCCGCGTGCGTTTCCTTCACCGTGACTTCCAGACGACGATAGGAGTTCGGGTCCGTGGCCGGATCGTGGCGGATGACATCCTGGTAGAAGGCGTCCGAGGCGATCAGCGCCAGCAGCCCGCCTGAGCGTTCGAGAGCGACTTTGGCCGGAGCGGCGTCGACGAGCCGGCAGGTGAGGTTGATCGCCTGACTGACCAGTCCGTTCGCGTTTTCATGCACTTCGCCGGAGTTCAGAGCGACTCTCAACTGGATCCGGGCTTCCAAGGCGTGCGTCGCCTTGTAGCGGCGAAGGGACGCGAGGAGCCTTGTTGGCAACTGATCGGCCAGCCGGACCCTCGGCGTTTCCTGCGGGACAAGGATTATCGCGCCGTCGCCCCGATCTTCGATTCGGCATTCTTTCCAACGGATACCCGACTCGTCAAAAGCTTGTTCCAACACCTCGTACAGCCCTTGGTGAACCACGCGCTGGTGCAGTTCCGTGCGGGCGGGATCGGTGAACCGGGCGATGTCGACGACGACGATGGTGCGATGCCGCTGCTCGTTGACGGCAAGGACTTCCGACATCGCGCACCACCTCCCCGGATCATCGCGACGTGAAGCAAATCTCATTTTACCGTCAGAGGAGTGATCACGGTTGTGCGAAGAACCGGAATTCGGCCAGTCTGGGATCATGGACGGTCCGGACAGCTTTTGGGCGAAGCTCGGTCCGGCCGAGAAGGCCGCCGTTGTGGGTATTTCCACCGTGCACAACTACGAACCGAACGAATTCCTCGTACGCGAAGGGGATCCGAGCCGCAGCGTGCTCGTCATCCGGTCCGGGCATGTGCGCGTGCTGACGACGGATGCGGATGGGCGTCCCCTTCTCCTCGCGCTCCGGACCGCGGGTGACATCCTCGGTGAAGTCGCGACGCTCGTCGACGGCCCGCGGACGGCGACACTGCAGGCACTCGACGCGGTCGAGGTGCTCACCATGCGCGGTCAGCACTTCGCGACGCTGTGCCAGACAGAGCCCAAGTTCGCCTGGGTGCTGCTGGGCATCCTCGCGAACAGGCTGCGCGACGGCAGTTTCCAGGGGGTCGTCAGCGGTGGTTCGTCGAAGCGCCGGGTCGCCTTGCTGCTGCTGGAACTCGCCGTGCGCTACGGCAGGCCCTCCGGCACGGACGTCGAGCTCACCGCCCCGGGAACCCAGGACGAACTCGCTTCCACACTCGGGATTTCGCGGGAGACCCTCGCCAGGATCTTGCGGGAACTGCGGAACAGCGGTGTCATCACGACCGGGCGGGTCCACTACACGATCCACCGAATGGGTGAACTGAAAAGACTGGCCCACTGAGTGTGTCAGGTGACGCAGACCCTTTGCCCGTTCGACGGTTGCATGAGCATTACCGCAATCGAAGGAGGGCCCCATGGACCCGTTTCTCCCGACACCGCAGCCACGTCGCTGGCGCCGGGGCGTCTACGCCGCGGCCCTGGTGATCCCGTTCACCGGCCTGCAGCTCTGGGCGATCGTGCTGCTGACCACCGCCGACCTCGAAGGTCCGCTCCGCTTCGCTTTCGTGCTCGCCGTCATCGGTTCGGTCGTCGCCGTTCTCGCGGGCTGGCGCTGGGTCGCCCGGTCACGCACCGACACGGAGTCCGTCCCGGTGCCGCTGTCCGCGCAGTCACAGCGTTACCGGGCCGCACAGCCCCAGCGTTACCAGAGCGGCGCGTACCAGCGGAACTACGCGCTCGCCAGGAGGTGACACCCGTGCTTGGGACCGCCGGCTGAAGGGGGGCCGGCGGTCCCTTGATGTCTTAGCTCGTTGAACTGCGCTTTCCCTGAACCACCCGATCGCGTCGCCGAGGCGGTTCGCCTGTGCCGGTACCGATCCCATAGTGTTTCGGCGCTGTCAGGGAAGGCGGAACCGGTACGTGCACGAGGTCGACTACTACGAGCTGCTCGGCGTCCGCCGAAACGCTTCTCCCACGGAGATCAAGGCCGCCTATCGGGCGCTGGCCAAGGCCGCGCATCCCGACACGGGCGGGACGGCGGGCATGTTCCACCTCCTCCGAAGCGCTTACGACACGCTGTCGGACCCGGACCGCCGCGCGGACTACGACGAAGACGCCGAGTACGAAGAAGAGCCGCCCCCGCCCCCGGAACCGGTGCGCACCAGCACCAGCCGGACGGCCACGCGCTGGCGGCCGCGGCGAACGACGATCGCGGAGCGCACCCGACGGTTCGGCGAGGACCCCGGCTACGTCCCCGAATCCCCCGCGCTGGACGTCTCGGCCATCGAGTGGTGGGAGGACGTCGACGCCCACGAAAGGCTCCGTCACGACCGTGTCAGCGGACCGGGGCACTGCCCGACGGCCGGCGCGGTGGCGGGACTGGGCCTGCTGGTGCTCCCGATCCTGCTGCAGGTGGAGCTCGACGCCGGGGTGGTCGTCGGCTGGCTGGTGCTGGCTGTCGCGGTCGCGGCGGTCATCCGCTGGACCATCTTGCGTTACCGCGCGCTCGCCAGGACCGAACGGGGTTTCGCGGACGAATTCGGGGCACGCCAAGTGTTCGGCAGGCCCGGCGACGACACCGACCAGGTGGCCGAACGTCTCACCGCGGCCCTGCTCACGACGTATCTCACCAGGATGCCCGGGGCGCGGGTGTTCCACAGTCTCGCTTGGCCCGGCTCGGTGTTCGCCGACGTCGACCACGCGGTGCTCTGCGGGCGGCGGCTCGTGCTGATCGAGTCGAAGACCTGGCTGCCCGGGCATTACACCAGCGACGACACCGGTTTCTGGCGGGACAACCGGCCGTTCCGCGGCGGCGGCAGCCTGCTTCCCGACGGAGTGGACGCGTTCCAGGAACTACTGCCCGAC
>Ga0193717_1000997_pt1 | contig 17826 bp, 18 predicted proteins | sample U2c2metaG_FD_145900 | JGI IMG/M metagenome (GOLD analysis project Ga0193717, IMG submission 145900) | Soil microbial communities from a riparian zone of the East river system, Colorado, United States - U2c2 | ecosystem: Environmental > Terrestrial > Soil > Riparian zone | place: USA: East River... | reverse complement strand
ACCGGGACCACCGGCTCACCCAGTACCTCGAACGGATCTGTCATGGCGAGCCCTCCTCCCGGTAGCTCCTGCGGAACGCGGTGCGGGCCCGCACCAGCAACGCCTCGGTCGCGTGCACGGTTCGCCCGAGGCAGTCCGCCACCTCCGGCACCGGCAGCCCGTCCAGGTACCGCAACGTGAGCGCGGCCCGGTGGTGCGGCCCGAGCCCGTCGAGCACCGAGCGGGCCCGGATCGCGTCCACGGTCGCGTCCCACGGGTCCGCGGCCGGCTCGGCCGGAGCGTCGAGCAGCCGCAGGCCGCGTTCCTCACGCTCAAGGCGACGCCAGTGGTCGGCCAGCTTGTGCCGCGCGACGCCGATGAGCCACGGGACCGACGGCTCGGGCGCGCCCGGCTTGCGCGCGGCCGCCACCGCGGCGAGGAACGACTCCGCCGTCAGGTCCTCGGCCAGCGTCGCGTTCCGGCAGCGCGCCAGCAGGTAGCCGTAGACGTGCGGCAACGCCTCGTCGTACAGCTCCAGCAGCCCGAGCGCCGCGTCGGGCCGCACTCCCTCGTGCGTCACATCCACATCGTCGTCCGGGACACGACTTCTCCGACGGGCAGGTGCCGAGGTTTTCGCGACAACCCTCGATAGGGTGACTCGCCGTGCGATCGGAGAGCTACGGCGGCGACATCCTGGCCCGCGGCAACCGCCGCAAGACCATCCCGGAGGTGGTCGCGGAACCCGGCCTCGTGGCCGAGGACCCGGCGAGCGGCTTCTGCGGCGCGGTGGTCCGGTTCGAGAGCGGGAACGTGGTGCTCGAGGACGGGAAGGGCCGGCACCGGCTGTTCCCGCTGACCCCGGCCGGGTTCCTCATCGACGGCAAACCGGTGACGTTGGTCCGTCCGAAGGTCGCGAGTGCGCCCGAACGGGTGATCTCCGCGTCCGGTTCGGTGCGCGTGCAGGGGCACACCGCACGGACCGCACGCGACAGCCGCGTATGGGTCGAGGGCATCCACGACGCCGAGCTGGTCGAACGCGTGTGGGGGCACGACCTGCGCGTCGAGGGCGTCGTCGTCGAGCCGCTGCACGGCATCGACGACCTGGCCGCACTTGTCGCCGAGTTCGGCACGGCCGGACACCGGCGGCTCGGCGTGCTCGTCGACCACCTGGTGGCCGGCAGCAAGGAGTCCCGGATCGTCGACGCGGTGCGGGACCCGAACGTGCTGGTCACCGGCCACCCGTACGTCGATGTGTGGCAGGCGGTGCGTCCCGAGGCGGTCGGCATCCGCGCCTGGCCGACGGTGCCGCGCGGCACGCCGTGGAAGGAAGGCATCTGCGCCGCGCTGAACTGGGGTGAGCCCGCCGACGGCTGGCGGCGCGTACTCGCCGGGGTAGGCAGCTACCGCGACCTGGAGACCCCGTTGATCGGCGCGGTCGAGCGACTCATCGATTTCGTTACCACCGGTGAAGAGTAGTGACCGGGACGGTCGAGGTCTGAGATCATTGCGGTATGGCAGCATTGTTCTGGCTCATTGGTGGAATCGCGTTGATCGCCGCCGAGATGTTGTCGGGGGATTTCTTCCTGCTGATGGTGGGTGTCGGGGCGCTCGCCGCCGCGGGGTCCGAGTGGGCGTTCGACAACACGCTCGCGAGCAGTGCGGTCTTCGCACTCGTGTCCATCGGACTGGTGACATTCGCCAGACCGTGGCTCAAACGCCGCATGCACGGCGCGCTCGTGCACACCAACGCGGACGCGTTGATCGGTCGCAAGGCGGTCGCGGTCTCGGTGGTCGACGGGCACGGCGGGCAGGTCCGGCTCGACGGCGACGTCTGGTCGGCACGCGCGTTCGACGACAAGCAGGCGATCAGTCCCGGTGTGTCGGTGACCGTTGTGGAGATCGCGGGGGCGACCGCGGTCGTGCTCGCGGACTCGGATTGACCGGCGAAGGGGTGAACGCGCTCCAACTTCTGGTTGGACGCGGCCCCGGCCTGCGCGAGTTCGGGTGGAGCTTGTGATCTACTTCCCGCCAACCGCCAAGGAAGAGCCGTCCGGAAACGGAGTGGAGGCACGTTGACCATCATCCTCATCGTCGCGGTCGTGGTGCTGTTCGTACTCACGGTCGTGGTGAAGTCGATCCTCGTGATCCCGCAGGCACAGTCCGCGGTGGTCGAGCGGCTCGGCAGGTTCCGGTCGGTGGCGGAACCGGGCCTGAACTTCCTGATGCCCTTTGTCGACCGGGTCCGCGCCCGCATCGACCGCCGCGAGCAGGTCGTGTCGTTCCCGCCGCAGCCGGTGATCACCCAGGACAACTTGACCGTGTCGATCGACACCGTCGTGTACTTCCAGGTGACCAACCCACGTGACGCGGTGTACGAGATCTCCGACTACATCGTCGGTGTCGAGCAGCTCACCACCACCACGCTTCGTAACGTGGTCGGTGGCATGAGCCTCGAGGAGACGCTGACGTCGCGTGACTCCATCAACGGGCAGCTACGTGGTGTGCTGGACGAGGCGACCGGCCGCTGGGGCATCCGCGTGGCCCGCGTCGAGCTGAAGGCCATCGACCCGCCACCGTCCATTCAGGACTCGATGGAGAAGCAGATGCGCGCGGACCGCGAGAAGCGCGCGATGATCCTGACCGCCGAAGGTACCCGCGAGGCCGCCATCAAGACCGCGGAAGGCCAGAAGCAGAGCCAGATCCTGTCCGCGGAGGGCGCCAAGCAGGCGGCGATCCTCGCGTCCGAGGGTGAGCGGCAGTCGCGGATCCTGCGCGCGATGGGTGAACGCGCCGCGCGGTACCTGCAGGCGCAGGGTCAGGCGAAGGCCATCGAGAAGGTGTTCGACGCGATCAAGGCGGGCAAGCCGACGCCGGAGGTGCTGGCCTACCAGTACCTGCAGACACTGCCCCAGATGGCGCAGGGCGACGCCAACAAGGTGTGGATGCTGCCGAACGACTTCGGCAAGGCGCTGGAGGGTTTCGCGAAGGCGCTCGGCGCGCCGGGCGACGACGGTGTGTTCCGGTACGAGCCGCCCGCCTACGAGCCGCCGATCCGCAGGGACGACGACGAAGAGGAGATCGCGGCCTGGTTCGACACATCGTCCGACCCGAAGGTCGCCGAGGCCGTGCGCGCGGCGGAAGCCGTCGCACGTCAGGAGGTGCCGGGCCCGCTGGCGACCACGCCGGTCAGTGCGCCGGTCGTGGCGCGGCCACAGGACGTGCCGCTGCCCTTGGCACAACCCGCGCAGCAGGTCGAGCCGCCGACGTATGAGTACGAACCGGTCCAGGACCCTGACGCCGTGCCGCACATGCCGACGCAGGCCCGTCCGCCGGCCCGGCCGAACGAGTCGACGGAACTGTCGGACGAACCGCCGAGGTACTGAATAATCGATTCGAGGTCCCCGACTCCGGCACACCGGACTCGGGGACCTCGCCTTTTCGCGGTTCGCGAAAACGGATGACGCGAGTCGGCCGGATGGTCGATAGTTCTCTTGTGCGACTTGACGGGGCGATTCGCCTTCCGGAGGGCGGCTGGGTGCGTGGACGCGGGTTGCGGAACGCCGCGCCGGACGGGCCCGTGCCGGAGTTCGGCCTGTACCTGGGGAGCCGCAAGCTGCGGGCCACGCACTCGTTCGACTGGGCCCACGAATGGGTCGAATGGCCGGACTTCCTGCTGCCGAAGGACTCCACCCGCGCCGTGCGGCGGATCCACGACCTGCACGCGCGTGCAGTGGCGGGGGAGCGGGTCGAGGTCGCCTGCGGCGGCGGGATCGGGCGCACCGGGACGGTGATCGCGTGCCTGGCCGTACTGGGCGGTGTGGCGCCGGAGGACGCGGTGGCGTGGACACGCGCCAACTACCACCCGGGTGCGGTGGAGATGCCATGGCAGCGAAGGTGGATAACGCGGATTAGTCTGGGTGGGTCATCGCGGACGGGTTGACACAGTCTCACCCTGACCAACGGAACCCCAGGGGAACGTGACGGCACTCAGCCACTAACCACCGACAGTCCGCACCGCGCGCTGGAACGCGACCAACACTTTTAGATTCCGGGGAGGCGGACTGACAGCGCTTCCAGCGCCACGGCGGGAGTCGGCGCGGCTGAGCAGCTCGCCGCCCGTGCGGCCGCCACCTCGCGTTCCGCGACCGCGACCCGCCAGACCCGTCCGTCCACATGCGACACCCGAACCAGCCAGCCGCCCTCGACGGGCCGGTCGGCGGTCGACACGGTCAGCGCGTCCGGATCGGTCACCCCGGTCGCCGACCGCACCGCCAGCTCCGCGACCTGACCGGCCGCCGGCCACGTCGACCGGCCGCGGCAGTCCGCCGGCACCGGCCCGTCGGCCAGCAGCCGGGTCGCCGCCGCCTCGGTCAGCCGCCCGTAGGAGTACCCGGTCGGCAGCAGCACCGCGGTCGGCGCGAACCGGTGCCCGCCGATGTGCGTGCACTCCCACACCCGCTCGCCGTGGGTCGCCGCGAGCGCCGCCGCGATCGGCCGGCCGAGCAGCGCACAGCACACGTCGCGGCGACCATTCGTGCACACCAGCAGCAGCGGATCCGACACAGGCGTGCCGAACAGACCGGGCTCGCCGGCGCCGGCACGGGCGAAGTCGAGGTCGAGCAGCTCCTTGGGGTCGGTCACCGACGTGCGCTCCAGCCACGTCCGGCCGGGCGTGGTGTGCGCCAGGTACACGGTGCGGGGGACCGGCCGGTGCCGGTCCGGGTGGTTGCCCGGCCTGCGGATCAGCACGACACGGACACCGGTGCCCGCCGACAGCGCGCTCAGCTCGCCGGCGACGCCCGCGTCGAGGTGGCTCGCGGACAACGCGTCCCGCCCCCACGGGCCCGCCTGCTCGATGGCGAGCCACGACGTCGCGGTCGCCGCGGTGCCCGCGAGAGGCTCCCCGAGTGCCTCGGCCAGCGCCGCGCACCTCGGGCCGTCGACTGTCGAGTTCGCATCCATCCACAACAGACTCTCACGACCGGTACCGCCAGGCGTGTCGCACTCATGCTCACTTCGAGTGAAAGCCAACCCACGCCAGTCAGCCACCAGCAGAACGTCCGATCCGAAACTCGGTAACGGTCGTGAATAGGGTGGAGATCATGCGCTTGAAGGTTCCCTACGCCGACCCCGGCGAACCGGACGCGCGCGGCCCACGCCAGTACCTGTGGTGGCTCGTGAAGATGCAGCGTGGCCGGGTGCTGCTCGGCGCGGCACTGGGCACCACCTGGATGGTCCTGCTGATGTTGCCGCCCTACCTCATGGCCCGCGCCATCGACGACGGCCTGCGCGCCAAGGACCTTGGCATGCTCGGCCTGTGGGTGGCGGCGATCGCGGTGTCCGGGGCCGCCAACTCGGGCATCGGCATCCTGCGCCACCGCACCATGACGTTCATCCGCAACGACGCGGGCTACCGGACCGTGCAGGTCGTCGTGCGGCACGCCGTCCGGGTCGGCGCCGAGCTACCGCGCCGGGTCACCTCCGGCGAGGTCGTGAGCATCGGCGCCACCGACCTGGACCGGATCAGCCGCACCATGACCGCCACCGGGCCCGGCGTCGGCGCGGTCATCACCTACGGCGTGGTCGCCGTACTGCTCGTGTCGATCTCACCGTTGCTCGCCGCGGTCGTGCTGATCGGGGTCCCGCTGTTCGTGCTGTCGATCGGGCCGCTGCTCAACCGGCTGCGCAGAACCGAGGCCACCTACCGCGAGCACCAGGGCGCGCTCACCTCCCGCGCCGGCGACATCGTGGCCGGACTGCGGGTCCTGTGCGGCATCGGCGGGAAGGACCGGTTCGCCGAGCGCTACCGGCGCGGCTCGCAGGACCTGCGGGTGGAGGGGTACCGGGTCGGCGCGGTCGCGAGCTGGATCGAAGGCGTCGCGATGGGGCTGCCGAGCCTGTTCCTCGCCGCGGTCACCTGGCTCGCCGCCCGGATGACGGCGGCGGGCGAGATCAGCGTCGGTGAGATGGTCGCCGTCTACGGGTACGTCGCCGTGCTGGCGACACCGGTGTTCTTCCTGATCGAGGGCGCGCAGGACATCAGCCGAGGGCTCGTCGCCGCCCGGCGCGTGGTCAACGTACTGACCCTGACCCCCGCCGTCGAGGACCGCTCGGTCGTATTGGCACCATCGCGACCCGCTGACCTGCACGATCCCGCGTCAGGGCTGACCGTCCGGCCGGGTGAGCTGCTCGCCGTCGCCGCGGCGACCCCGGCCGACGGGACCGTCCTCGTCGACCGGCTCGGCCGCTACACCGACTCGGACGTCACCTGGGGCGGCGCGCCACTCGCCTGCATGCCGCTGTCGACCGTGCGAGAACGGATCCTCGTCGCCGACAACGACGCGTACCTGTTCGCCGGCGCGCTGCGGGAAACCGTGGCGGCACACGGCGATCACGACGACACGGCGGTCACGGCCGCGGTCCGGGTGGCGATGGCGGAGGACGTGGTCGCCGCGCTGCCCGACGGGCTCGGGTCGTTCGTCGAGGCGCAGGGCCGGTCGCTGTCCGGCGGACAGCGACAACGGCTGCGGCTGGTGCGCGCGCTGCTCGCCGACCCCGAGGTGCTGGTGCTGGTCGAGCCAACCTCTGCGGTCGACGCGCACACGGAGTCCGTGGTGGCCCAACGCCTCCACGACGCGCGTGCCGGCGCCACGACGGTCGTGGTCGCGACGTCGCCGCTGCTGCTCGACCGCGCGGACCGGGTCGCCTACCTGGTCGACGGCCGCGTGGTCGCCACCGGCAGCCACACCAACCTGCTCGCCACCCAGCCCGGATACCGGGCGCTCGCGTTCCGGGGCAGCGACGAGGAGCTGGTGCCGTGAACACGCGGACCGAGGAGGGCTGGCGGCTGCCGGTCGCCGACGCACGCGGCGTGCGGCGGGCCGGCTGGCACCTGGTCCGCGCCGACCGTGGCGGGACCGTGCTGGTCGTGGTAACGAACTGCCTCGCTGCCGCGGCCGCACTCGGCGCGCCATGGCTGATCGGCCGCATCGTCAACCAGGTCGAGAGCGGCCGGCCGGACCTGTCGGCCGTCGACCTGCTCGCTCTCGGCATCGTCGGCTTCGCGGTGGCGCACATGCTGCTGACCCGCTTCGCCCGCTACTTCGCACACCGGTTCGCCGAGCGGTCCCTGGCCAGGCTGCGTGAGGAGTTCGTCGACCGCACCCTCGCCCTGCCGACCTCGGTGGTCGAACGCGCCGGCACCGGTGACCTGATGTCCCGCACCACCGGCGACGTCGCCACGGTCGGCAACGCGCTCCGGGACGCGGCCCGCGAGGTGTTCGTCGGCGGACTGCAGGCCGTCCTCATCTTCGGCGCGATGGCGCTGCTCAGCCCCCTGCTCGCACTCTGTGCGCTGGTCGGCATCTCCGGGCTGTGGTTCGCCGGCAGGTGGTACCTGCGCCGCGCAAGGACCGCGTACCTCGCGGAGGGCACGGCCGGCTCGGACCTGTCCGAGTCGATCGCGGCGACCGTCGAGGGCGCGCGGACCATCGAGGCGTTCGACCTCGGCGCCCGCCGGATCGGCGACGCGGACGACCGGGTCGGCGAGGGCTACCGCACGAAGGTGCGGACGCTGTTCCTGCGCAGTGTGCTGTTCCCGATGGTGGACTTCACGAACGTCGCCGCGATGGTCGCGGTATTGCTGTCCGGCGGGGTGCTGTACACGAACGACCTGGTCAGCCTTGGCGCGGTGGTGTCGTCGAGCCTGTACGCCATGCAGCTCGTCGATCCGATCAACCGGGTGCTGATGTACGTCGAGAGCCTGCAGCGCGCCGGGGCGTCGATGGCACGGCTCCAGGGCGTCGGCGAGGTCGCGGCCGCGCCGGTCGGCGACGCGGCGCCGAGCGACGACCAGCTCGAGGTGACCGACGTGCGGTACGCGTACAGCGCCGACCGGGACGTGCTGCACGGCGTCGACCTGTCGGTGCGGCCGGGGGAGCGGCTCGCGATCGTCGGACCGTCCGGCGCCGGGAAGTCGACGCTCGGACGGCTGCTCGCCGGTGTCGACTCGCCCCGGTCGGGCCGGATCACGGTCGGCGGCGCACCGGTCGCGTTGCTGTCACCCGAGGAGCTGCGGCGACGGATCGTGCTCGTGACGCAGGAGCACCACGTGTTCATCGGGTCCGTGCGGGACAACCTGGCGATCGCGTCACCCACCGCCGACGACGACGAGATGCTCGCGGCGCTGGCCGCCGTGGACGCGACCTGGATCCGGGAGCTGCCGGCCGGGCTCGACACGCTCCTCGGGGCGAACGCCGCGACCCTCGACGCGCCGCAGGCACAACAGCTCGCGCTCGCGCGGGTCGTGCTGGCCGACCCGCACACGGTGATCCTCGACGAGGCCACCGCGCTGCTCGACCCGGCCACCGCACGGCACGCGGAACGCGCGATGGCCGCCGTGCTCAGCGGCCGCACGGTCATCGCCATCGCCCACCGGCTGCACACCGCGCACTACGCCGACCGGGTCGCGGTGATGGCCGACGGCCGGATCACCGAGCTGGGCAGCCACGACGAGCTGGTGGCGGCCGGCGGCGAATACGCCGCCCTGTGGCGCCACTGGCACGGCTCCTGACCGGGTGCGATACGAGTGACTCGGGTGCGAGTCACTCGTATCGCACCGGCCCGTCAGGCGAAGGCGTCGACACCCGTCAGCTCCGCGGACAACGTCCACAGCCGCGCGGCCTCCTCGGGAGCCACGGCATAGTCACGCACCCCCACCCGCTCGCCGTCCGCCGGCGCGAGCTCCGCGACGTCACAGTCCTCCAGGTAGACGCCACCCAAGCCGTTGAGCTGCGGTGCGGTCGCGGCCCAGACCTGGGTCGCCGCGCCCTGTTCGATGGACTTGACGTCGCCGATGACGTTGCCGGCCTCGTCGATGAAGCCCGCGTCGAGCATCTCCTGGCGCTCAAGGTGCCGCGCGAGGTTGGTGCTGATCCGACCGGGGTGCAGCGAGAACGCCCGCACCCGCCCAGCGGCCAGCCGGTCCAACTGGACGGCGAACAACACGTTCGCGGTCTTGGCCTGCCCGTAGGCGAGCCACTTGTCGTACCCCTGCTCGAACTGCACGTCCGACCAGCGCATACCGGAGAAATGGTGGCCGCGCGAGGACACCGACACCAGCCGCGCCCCGTCCGCGAACGCCGGCCACAACCGGTTGACCAGCGCGAAGTGCCCGAGATGGTTGGTCGCGAACTGCGCCTCCCACCCCGGCCCGACCCGAGTCTCCGGCGCGGCCATGATCCCCGCGCTGCCGATGAACAGGTCGACGCGCCGGCCGGACGCGAGGAAGCGGTCGGCGAACGCGCGGACGCTGTCGAGATCGGCGAGGTCCAGCTCGTCGACCTCGCCGATGCCGTCGAGGGCCGCCTCGGCGTTCGCCCTGCGCCGGGCCGGCACGACGACGTGCGCGCCCGCGGCGACGAGCACGCGCGTGGTCTCGAGCCCGATGCCGGAGTACCCGCCCGTCACGATGGCGACCTTGCCGGTCAGGTCGACGCCGGACAGAACCTCGGCCGCGGTGCTGGTGGCGCCGAAACCCGAACCGATCTTGTGCTGTGGTGTTGTCACGTCCTCGACGCTACGACCTGGAGTGGACTCCAGCGCAAGTCGAGCGACCGGTAGACAAGTCGGCTAACGTCGAGAGTTGATCACTGCTCCCGCCGCGCCTTCGATCGACAAATCGACTTGGCGCTATCTCTACATTCCTGAGGCGCTGTCCGTGTCGGCGTGGCGGGCCACCAGCTCCGAGCCGATCCGCGCGAGCTCGGCTCGGACCGCGGGGGAGTCCTCGACCTCGAGCAGCGCGCCCCAACCCGCCAACGGCTGAGCGATCATCAGGGGAGTGGGCGCCGCCAGCCGGACCCGGGTGCGGCCGTCGTCGAGGGTGTCGAGCACCTCGCAGTGCCGCCCGTGCTGGTTCTGCAGCACGGGGACGAACCTGGTCGCCACGAGAACCGTCGCCGAAACGAGCGACCTGCGTTGCTCCATCTCGGTGACGACCTCCTCCCACGCCGAGGACAGGTCGAAGTCCGCGGGTCGCTCGAACGCCTCGTCCGTCAGTTCCGGGTCGGCCATACGGTCGACCCGGAACGTGCGCTGTCCGCGTTCGGTGCCGGCGATGAGGTACCAGACGTCGTCCTTGTCGACGAGCCCCCACGGGTCGACCGTCCGCTCGGCGCGGGACCGGCCACGGCTCGTGTAGCCGAACCGCACCCTGCGCCGGCGGACCACCGCACGCTGCAGCAGCTCAACGAGCTCGGCACGCTGCGGGGTCCGTTCACCCCAGCCCGACGGATCGATCACGACGGCGCTGGCGGCGGCCTCGGCATCCGCACGGAACGTGTCGGGCAAGGCGCGGACGAGCTTGCGCAGCGCGGCCTTGGCCTCCGGCGCGACGGCCGCCGCCGGTCCGACCAGCAGAAACAAAGCCTGGGCCTCGGTGGCCGTCAACCCGGACAGGTCGGTCCGGGCGCCCCCGACCAACGACCAGCCGCCGCCGCGGCCCGGCTGCGGGTAGACGGGGATACCGGCGGTGGACAACGCCTCGAGGTCGCGCCGCGCCGTGGCCACGGAGATCTCCAGCTCCTCGGCGACCTCGGCCGCGGTCACCCGACCACGCGACTGCATCAGCAGGAGAGTGGCAACGAGCCGATCCGCGCGCATGGCCCCAGTGTGCCCGACAAAGTACGCAGTCCGTGAGCACTTTGGTAGCCAGGGTGAACCCCGCGAGTCCCAGTTTCAGAACCCGCGAGTCGCCGTTTCAGAACCCGCGAGCCGCCGTTTCGGGGCGGGTCGGCGGGCCTCGATCAGCCAGGCCGCCGAGTCGTAGTGCACGCCCTCGCCGGTCTAGTGCGCGGCCATGTTGGCGCGTAGGCCGGCAATCGCCGTGGCGCGGGCGTCGGTGTCGAGGTCGGTCATGAGCCAACCGAACTGGGCGGTGACGAACTCGCAGGCGTCGTCGACGTCGCGGCCGAAGTACATCGGGGCGTGCAGCGCGCGCAGCCGCACGTCGGTGAAACCGTTTGACGCCAACAGTTCTCGTGTCTGATCTTGATCTTTAAGCGAGCCAGGGGAGTCGGGCACCGGTGTCGGCAGCGGCCGCCCGGACAGGGTCGAGCGGAACGTGCTCAGCCACTCGTTGCGGGATGCACCTGGGCGTCGGCCTGTTCGAAGGTCACGTTCGTCAGGTGTTCGTCGGCCGCCAGGACACGGGCGCGTTCGATCATGCGCGCCGACAGATCCACGCCGAGGGCTGAGCCGGCCTGCCGTGCCGCGGCAGCCGATCATCTTCTACTTAACATAATGTAGATTATCGAACATAAAACCTTAGCTCCGCGAGCACCTCCGCCGGGCGCCTGACACCATGCCGATCATGGACGCTGACACCCAGACGGTCATTTGGAACAGGGCAGCCATGGCCGGCGGAGGTCCCGCGCCCCAAAGGGGAGACACGGCTCTGTCAGCGGCCCTGCGCCTGCACGGCATGGTCATGAGCGGCGGCCTGGACCACGCCCTCGACGTGCTGACTCCGGAAGACTTCGCCTTGGCCGCAGACGGCTTCCGCTACCTGCGGTTGAGCGAGGTCGCAGAACTCGTCGAACAAGCACACGACGCCGCCGGCGACGACGACCTCCTCGAGGAGCTCGATGCCCGCTACAGCGCACTCATCCCACGCGATCAAGTGATCGGCGACCAGTTCGAAGCTCTACTGCGACAACGTCCCGACGATTTCGCCCCCGCGAGCTGATGACTCGCCGTTTTCGGCGTTGTGTCGCGAACGGTGCCGCGCAAATCCCAGGAGAACGCTTCTGGGAGAGCTCGAGCGGGACGCGCGGCCGGAGTCGGGTTCTACTCCCTGGTCCGCTCCCCCGACCCCGGCGCATTTCGTCACGTGGCGTTAACAGTCACACCGCGGGCGCCATCGCTGCTTCGACCAACACGCGTTCGACCCGGGCGATGAGCGATGCCCGGCGGAGGCACCACACTCGGAACGCGCGTCGGTCACCGTTGTCCAGAGCGGCGTCGATCTGGGAGTCGGTGTTGATGATGCAGATCTGCAGACCGCTGATCTCCGCGCTGTTGTCTGACCTGGACATTGCGCACCACCGCCCACAAGGAATGTCAGCGACCCGAATTGGTCGCCCCTTATGTGTACCTGGCCGTCCTCTGGCCGCCCTCAAGCGTCGGTTGAATTTGTCAAGCGCCCGAGTCGCCGTGTTCGGTCCGGTCCAACAGAGCGCGGGCGATCCCGGCGTCAGTCACGATCGCGGTGACGAAGCCCGCGTTGAGGACGGCTCGCACCGCCTCGGTCTTGGCGGCGCCTGCCGCGACAGCGACGACCTCGGGAACCTGCCGCAGTTCTTCCAGCGTGATCGCGATGACGCGATCAGCCAGGTCGGGCAGCGCGTTTCCGTCGTCGTCGAGCAGCCGGGCGCACACCTCGGCACGCACGCCCCGCGCCCGCAACGCCTCGCCCTCAGCGTCCGGCAGCGAGTCGCGGACGAGCGAGACCGCCGGTTCCCATGAGCCGATCGCCACGATCGCCTTGGTGAGATCGCGGTAGCGCCTCATCGCATCCGCGACCTGCGGCTGGTTGCGCAGGCTGCGGGCGGTGGCCGCGTCGTCGACGACCAGCGGGGCGTAGATCGGGTACGCGGAACCGCCCGCGATGCTCGCCACCCTGCGGACAAGTTCGACCGAGTTCTCCTCGACGCCGCCCGGATAGACGCCGGTCAGTTGGACCACGGTGATCGTCGGCAGCTCGGTCAACGCGCGCGTCATCTCGTGCAGCGTTCGTGAGCAGGCGAGTCGGCCGACCTGGTCCCGGATGGACCTGTCCGGCTCGTCCGGCACGGCCACGACGATCGCGTCCCGCAGGCCGAAACGCTCACGCAGGTCCTCGGAGAGGGTGGTGTCGATCTCGGCGGGGACCACGATCTCGATGTGCACGATGCCGGCGGCGCGAGCTTCGTCCAGCACCCGAGCGACCTTGAACCGGCTGAGCCCGAACTCGTTCGCGATGTCCACTTTGGACAACCCGTCGATGAAGTAGCGCCGTGCGACCCCGGCCGCGCGGATCAGTTCCGATGGGCGAAGTCTCGCCTGCCGCTCGTCCGCTGCCATGCGACCTCCCTTGCTCATATGAGCATAGCGCTTCTCATGTTTGCGAAAACTCTTGACTGTGACCGCAACCACAGTCCAATCTTGAGGTAATGCTCACCTGTCCAAAGACGTGCTCATCTGAGCGAGGAGATCTTATGACAAGCGAATCCCGGCGGCGACCGAGGCGATTAGCGCTTACGGGGTCGGCCGCGTGCCTGCTGTTGGCCGCCGTCGCCTGTGCGGGCGCGGGCGGCGGAGCCGGAGATGCCGGCACGACCGTCACCATCGCGACCGTCGCCAACCCGCAGATGCAGGACATCGAGAAACTGACCGACGAGTTTCGCAAGGATCATCCGGACATCACCGTGCGGTTCGTCACCCTGCCCGAGAACGAGTTGCGCGACCGGGTCACCCAGGACATCGCCACCCAGGCCGGCCAGTACGACGTCGTCACGATCGGCACCTACGAGACGCCGATCTGGGCTGAGAACGGCTGGCTCACCCCGCTGGACGACTACGCCCGCCAGGGTGACTACGACGTCGACGACCTCATCGCACCCGTGCGAGAAGCGCTCTCCTACGACGGCGGCATGTACGCCGCCCCGTTCTACGGGGAGTCCTCGTTCCTCATGTACCGCAAGGACCTGTTCGCCAACGCCGGGCTGACCATGCCGGAGCGGCCGACCTGGCAACAGGTGGCGCAGTTCGCCGAGAAGCTCAACGACCCCGCGAAGAACCTGGCCGGTATCTGCCTGCGTGGTCTGCCCGGTTGGGGCGAGGTGCTCGCCCCGCTCGACACGGTCATTCTGACCTTCGGTGGCCAGTGGTACGACGAGAACTGGAACGCGCGGCTGACCTCGGCGGAAACCAAGCAGGCCGTGCAGTTCTACGTCGACCTGGTCCGCGCGCACGGTGAGCCGGGCGCGCCGAACGCGGGCTTCTCCGAGTGCCTCACCGCGATGGGCCAGGGCAACGCCGCAATGTGGTACGACGCAACGGTCGGCGCCAGCCTCCTGGAGGATCCCGAGACCAGCAAGGTGGCGGGCAAGGTCGGCTACGTGCCCGCCCCGGTGGTCAAGACCGACCACGGCGGCTGGCTGTGGGCCTGGTCCCTTGCTGTCCCCAACACGTCGAAGCACAAGGACGCGGCATGGGAGTTCGTCTCCTGGGCCACGTCGAAGGACTACATGAAGCTGGTCGGCGAGAAGCTCGGCTGGGCCAGGGTGCCGCCGGGAAGCAGGCTTTCCACCTACGAGATTCCCGAGTACCAGCAGGCTGCCAAAGCGTTCGCTCAGCCGACCCTCGACGCGATCCAGGGCGTCAACGTCGCCCAACCCGGCGTGCATCCGCAACCGTGGGTCGGCGTGCAGTATGTCGCGATTCCCGAGTTCCAGGACCTCGGCACCAAGGTCTCCCAGGAGATCTCGGCCGCGATAGCCGGCCGCCAGTCGGTGGACGAGGCGCTCGCCAAGGCCCAGGGGTACGCGGAGGAGACCGCGGCAGAGGGCGGCTACCGGAAATGACCGCCGATGTCGTTCTGGCGGCGCCCGTCGGGGGGCGCCGCCAGGCTCCCGGGAAGCGCTCCGCGGCGAGCCGGTGGCGGCGGCGCGCACCGCTGCTTCCCGCGCTGATCTTCGCCATCGTGCTGACCCAGGTGCCGATGCTGTTCACCATCTACTACAGCCTGCGGTCGCAGAATCTGCTCCGGCCGGGAGCCACCCGGTTCGTCGGCCTCGCCAACTACGCCAAGGTTGTCACCGACGCGTTGTTCCGCAACGCCGTGCTGAACACGGTCGTGCTGACCGCGAGCACCGTGGTGCTGTCGATGACCCTGGCCATCGGGCTCGCACTGTTGCTGGACAAGAAGTTCCTCGGCCGCAGCATCGTGCGGACGTTGCTCATCACCCCGTTCCTCCTCATGCCGACGGCCGCGGCCCTGCTGTGGAAGACCTCCATGTTCAACCCGGTCTTCGGGCTGCTCAACTGGGTGCTGTCACCGTTCGGGGTGGAGACGGTCGACTGGGCGAGCGAGTTCCCGATGGCGTCTGTCGTGCTGATGCTGACCTGGCAGTGGACGCCGTTCATGATGCTGATCGTGTTGGCCGGCCTGCAAAGCCAGTCTCCCGAGATACTGGAAGCGGCCACAGTGGACGGTGCGGGCCCCTGGGCGACGTTCCGCAGCATCACCCTGCCGCACCTGAGACAGTTCATCGAGCTCGGCATCCTGCTCGGCTCGATCTTCATCGTGCAGACCTTCGACGCGATCTTCATGATCACCCAGGGTGGACCGGGCCAGGCCACCACCAACCTGCCGTACTTCATCTACCAGCAGACCTTCCGCGCGTTCGACGTCGGTGAGGCCGCCGCCGCGGGGGTGCTGGTCGTCGTGGCGACGATCGGGATCGCGACCTTCGCGCTCCGGCTGATCTCCCGCCTGTTCCGAGAGGACGGATGACGCGATGTCCCCAGTGTCCACAATGTCTTCGACACCGGCGCGCACCGAGTCTCCTGCTGCGCGTGCGAGATCGCGCCGTCGCCGGTCGCGGCCACGCAACGTCTGGGTGGGCCTGGCCGCGTGGGCCGCCGGGGTGCTGTTCTTCTTCCCGGTGCTGTGGATGTTCGTCTCCGGTTTCAAGCAGGAGTCCCAGGCGTCCACCGACCCGCCGACGTTCGTCTTCACGCCCACCCTTGACCAGTACCGGGCGATCCTGGACCGCGACTTCGCGCCTTACTTCCTCAACTCACTGTCGGCCTCGGTGTTCTCCACGGTCTTCGTGATCATCCTCGCGACACCCGCGGCCTACGCGCTGTCGCTCATGAAGGTGCCGCGATGGCGGGACTCACTGTTCTTCTTCATCTCCACCCGCATGATGCCCGCGGTGGCGATCATCCTGCCGCTGTACATCATCGCCAAGAACGTGGGCCTGCTCGACAACATCACCATGCTGTCGCTGATCTACACGGTGATGAACCTGCCGATCGCGGTGTGGATGATCCGCTCCTTCCTCATCGAGATCCCCAGCGAGGTGTTGGAGGCCGCCCGGCTCGACGGCGCGCGGCTGGGCACCGAGATCCGGCGGATCATCCTGCCGATGATCGCGCCAGGACTCGCCGCGACCGCGCTGATCTGTTTCATCTTCGCCTGGAACGAGTTCTTCTTCGCGGTCAGCCTGACGGCCACGAAAGCGGCGACCGTCCCGGTGTTCCTCGTCGGCTTCATCACCAGCGAGGGCCTGTTCTGGGCGCGGCTGTCGGCGGCGTCCACGATGGCGGCGCTGCCGGTGATCCTGGCCGGCTGGATCGCCCAGAAATGGCTCGTGCGCGGACTTTCCCTCGGCGCGGTGAAGTGATGCGCGCGGTGACCATCAACGCACCCGGCAAGATCGCCGTCAGCACGGTCCGCGACCCCACACCGAGTGCCCGCCAGGTCGTGGTCGAGGTCGAGGCGGTCGGCATCTGCGGAACCGACCTCCACATCCTCGACGGCGAGTTCCAACTCACCTCCTATCCGATCATCCCCGGCCACGAGTTCGCCGGCACGGTCGTCGCCGTCGGCTCCGAGGTCACCGCGCTCGCGGCGGGCGACCGCGTCGCGGTGGACCCGTCGCTGTGCTGCGGAGACTGCCGCTTCTGCGCCGCCGGACGCGGAAACCTGTGCGAGCGGTGGAACGCGATCGGCATCACCACCCCAGGTGCGTGCGCGCAGTACACCGCTGTGCCGGCGGTCAACTGCCACCTGCTGCCCGAGCAGGTGTCGCTCGAGCACGCCGCACTGGTCGAACCGCTGTCCTGTGCGCTGTATGGGTTCGACCTGCTGCCCGGTCGCATTGGCGAGAACTACCTCATCTACGGCGCGGGAACGATGGGGCTGATGATGGCGCAGCTCGCCCGACGTGCCGGCGCCGCGAGCGTGTCGGTCGTCGACCCCAACAGCGACCGGCTCGCCGTCGCGGACAAGCTCGGCGTCGACCTGGTCGCCACCCGGGCCGGCGGCCTGAACCGACCGGAGGGATGGGAGGTCGTCATCGACTGCACGGGGGCCGTGGCCGCCATCGAGGACGGGCTGCGGAGCGTCCGGCGCGGGGGGACGTTCTTGATGTCCGGGGTCGCCGCCCCGGACGCGACCGCGTCGTTCTCGCCATACCGGATCCACCACGACGAGATCACCATCTTCGGCCGCATGGCGGTCCTGCACAGCTTCGCCAGGGCTATCGAACTGATGGCCACCGGCGCGATCGAACCCGCCGCGATGATCAGCCACGACTTCCCGCTCGACCAGTATCCCTCCGCGCTGGACATGTTCCGGGCCGGGCGCGGCCGCAAGGTGCACATCCGGCCGTCGGCATCCGCCCGACAACTCGACGGTTGAGGAAGGTCGACATGACTACCGCGAGCCACGAAGGCGCCCGCCGATCCCAGCAAGACAACGGACTTCCGGCCGACCGCACCGGGCAACTCCTCGAGCTCGCCGTCGACGCGGCCATGGCGGCCGGCCGCCTGCTGCTCACCCACCAGCACGGAGTCCGGCAGGCCGCCACCAAGTCGAGCCCCACCGACCCGGTGACCGACGCGGACCGCGCCGCAGAACAGCTCGTCGTCGACCTGATCCTGGGCAGCCGCCCGCACGACGCCGTCCTCGCAGAGGAAGGCACTGAACGGCCGGGCACGAGCGGTCTGCGCTGGGTGATCGACCCCCTCGACGGCACGGTCAACTACTTGTACCAGCGCCCGGGATGGGTGGTGAGC
>Ga0193717_1000996_pt1 | contig 17830 bp, 17 predicted proteins | sample U2c2metaG_FD_145900 | JGI IMG/M metagenome (GOLD analysis project Ga0193717, IMG submission 145900) | Soil microbial communities from a riparian zone of the East river system, Colorado, United States - U2c2 | ecosystem: Environmental > Terrestrial > Soil > Riparian zone | place: USA: East River... | reverse complement strand
CGCAGCGTCGGCTCGGCGGTCTCGGGCGGCGGCTCCTCGCGCGTCTGCGGCGGCACGACAGGTGGGACCACGGGCGGGACGACGGGTGGGACCACCGGGGGCACCACGGGCGGCACCACCGGCGGGACGACGGGCGGCACGACCGGGCCCTCGACGGCGTCCCGCAGGACGAACCGGACCGGCGTCTCCTCCTTGCGGTCACGCGGCATCTGCGGCGGACCCGCCTGGTACAGCCCCGCGCTCGCCCCGTCGAGCCGGTTGTCCGCGACGTTGTCGCCCACCTCGGTGTTGCTCCAGAACACCGGCCACAGCGCGTGCCCGGCATCCTGCGTGACGGAGAACCGCGCGAACCCGACGACGCCCTCACGCCGGTGGTCGGGTCGCAGCTTCTCCGACACGGTGAACGTGGTGCTGGTATCCGGCGCGAGGTGGTCGTCCGGGAACGTCACCGGATCGCCCGCGTCGAAGTGCGTCTCGTTCAGGAACAACGACTGGCGGGTCTCGTTCACCACGGTCACGACGCACGAGTTCTTGTCGACGACCCCGTCGCCGCCACCCCGAAGTCCTCCTCCAGCACGACGAACTCGTACGGCGACATCACCGATCCGCTCGCCGCGAACGCGACCGTCGCCTTGAAGTCGACCACCGTGCCGTCCGGCCGGGTGTGCCCGGAGGGGAACGCGAGCCGCACGTCGCCCGTGTTGTCGCCGACGGCCGGGTTGTTCCAGTGCAGCAACACGTGCGCGTGGTCCGGCGCGCCGATGGCGTACCGGCACCAGCCCTCGTCGCCGGTCAGGATCGAGTTGGGGGTCTCGCCGGACAGGAACGTCGCGGTCTGGCCAGGCTCGATGCGGTTCGGCGCGAGGATGCGGAGCGCGCCACTGCCGTCCTTGCCGGGGCCGTCCTCGTTGTCGGACCAGTCGGCGGGTGCGGTGCGCAGCTCCTCCATGAAGACGAGCGCGTGCTGGGTGCTGTTGACCACGCTGATGGCGGTGGAGTTCTTGGCGTCGATGAGGTCCTTGACCTCGATGCCGAGCTTCTTCGCCAGCTCGATGTAGTCGGGCAGCTTCAGCAGGTCTTCCGGACTGGCCATGCCAACAGGGTGCTGTTCGCGCCACGCGGGCGGAGCGCGCGTCCGGGCGGCCTTTCGGGCAGGGATCTCACGCCCGGTGCTCGGCGGCCACCGCCTCGATGAGGTCCCGCGACGCGTCCGGTCCGAGTGCGGCGTCGCGCAGCCGCCCGAAGACCGAGCTGTACTGCGTGTACTCCTCCGGCTCCGTCAGGTAGGTGGCGCCGAACAGGTCCTCCAGGTACACGGTGGAGATGTTCTGCTCGGCCAGCCGGAACAGGTCGAACGCGGTCGCCACGGAGATGCGGTCCGGCACGTCGAACGGCAGCACCCGGACGGTGAGATTCGGCCGCTTCGACAGGCGTGCCAGGTGCCGGAGCTGGACACGCATCACCGGCGCGCTCCCGACCAGGTGCCGCAGGGCGCACTCGTTCAGCACCACGTCGAGCCGAGGCGCGGACCGGCCGGTGCGCCGCAGCACCTCCTGCCGCTTCATCCGCGTCTCGACCTGCCGGTCGATGAGCCGCTCGTCCGCCTCGGGCTCCCAGGCCCGGATCGCCGAGCGCGCGTAGTCCCGCGTCTGCAGCAGGCCGGGCACCACGTCGACGTGGTAGGTCCTGATCTCGGTCGCGTCCCACTCCAGTGCCAGGAACCTGCGGAACCAGTCGGGCACGGCGTCTCGTTGGCCGGCCCGGCGCCTGCGTCGCGGGCGCTGCTCCGCCAGCGCCACCAGGTGGTCGCGTTCCTCGACGCTGGTCCGGTAGAACTCGCAGAGGACACGCACCTCGTCCGGTGTCGCGCCCTGCCTGCCGTTCTCGATCTTGCTGAGCTTCGGCCCGTGCGCGTTGAGCGGCTCGCAGGCCTCGCTGGCGGTGTACCCGGCCCGCTCCCGCAACCGCCGCAGCTCGATCCCCAGCCGCGCGTTGATCATGTCGGCGTCAGCAATCGCGATCATGGGCTGATAGTGCAGCAGAAGGCGGACGTTTCGCCCGGCCCTTCACTCGAAAGAGTTAGAATACTGGCGAGAAACTTTCTCCTTGGCTACACATGCACCATGAGCCACGACGACACCTTCCACAAGGAGATGATGTCCGCGCTCGCGGACGCCGCGGTGCTGTACCAGCCACGGCTGTTCGCCATCCACGGACTGCGCAAACGCCGCGAGCACGGCCACATACTCGGCTGGGGCATGCAGTTCCCCGACCGGCGGGGCACGCTCTACACCGACCCGACCTCCCGGTCGACCCACCACGCCACCAACGCGGACGGCGTCTTCCGCACCATGCGGATGATCGGCGACGTGCGGCTGACGTGGCTGACCGCCGAGCAGGAAGGTCTCGCCGAGCTGTCATACGGCGAACGGGACTGAGCGCAACTGTCACAGTGCCCACGGAGTGGGTCAACGGTGCACACTGTGACACTGCCTCCCGAGATCGTCGCACCCCACGATTCCGAGATGGCGATTACGACCGCGACGGATGACGGACGGGTCGACCTTGCCGACCGCACGTCCATCCAGGACAGCCGCTTCTACAACCCCGAGTTGGCCCCGGTCCCCGTTGAGAAGCGCACCTGGACCACGTACAACTACTTCGCGCTGTGGATGGGCATGGCCCACAACATCCCCAGCTACCTGCTCGCCTCCGGCCTGATCCTGCTCGGCATGGACTGGGTGCAGGCGTTCGTCACCATCACGCTCGGCAACCTCATCGTGCTCGTCCCGATGTTGCTGAACAGCCACGCCGGCACCCGCTACGGCATCCCGTTCCCGGTGTTCGCGCGGGCGTTCTACGGCATCCGCGGCGCCAACCTGGCCGCGCTGCTGCGAGCGTTCATCGCGTGCGGGTGGTTCGGCATCCAGACCTGGGTCGGCGGCTCGGCGATCTACGTGATCGTCGGCAAGCTGACCGGCGACGGCTGGCTGAACGCGTCCGTGGTCGGGGGCCAGCCCTTCACACTGTGGCTGTCGTTCGCCTTCTTCTGGGTCCTGCAGATGCTGATCATCTGGCGCGGCATGGACGCGGTGCGGAAGTTCGAGAACTGGACCGCGCCGCTGGTCACCGTCGGGTTCCTGATCATGCTGGGGTACGTGCTGGTCAAGGCCGGCGGGCTGGGCCCGATCCTGTCGCGGCCATCGCAGCTCGGCTGGGGCGCCGACTTCTGGAAGGTGTTCGCGCCCTCGCTCATGGGCATGATCGCGTTCTGGGCGACGCTGTCGCTGAACATGCCGGACTTCACCCGATTCGGTGGTTCTCAGAAGAAACAGATGCGCGGACAGATCCTCGGCCTGCCGACCACCATGTCGTTCATCGCGATCGTCGCGATCCTGACGACGTCCGGCGGCGCCGTGCTCTACGGCGAGGAGATCTGGGACCCCGCACAGCTCGCGTCCCGGTTCTCCTCACCCGTCGTCGTGGTCGTGGCCCTCGTCGCGCTGGTGCTGGCGACGATCTCGGCGAACCTCGCGGCGAACGTCGTGAGCCCGTCGTACGACTTCTCCAACGCCTTCCCCCGCAAGATCACGTTCGCGCTCGGCGGGCTGATCACCGGTGTGGTCGGTGTGCTCATGCAGCCGTGGCGGCTGCTCGAGAACGCGGACGTCTACATCAACGGGTGGCTCGTGTTCTACGGCGGCGTGCTCGGCGCGGTCGCCGGCGTGCTGATCACCGGATACTGGGTCCGGGCCCGCACCCACCTCGTGTTGGAGGACCTCTACAAAGAAGGTGGCCGGTACTGGTTCTCCGGCGGCTGGAACATCCCGGCCCTGGTCGCGACGCTGGTCGGCGCGGTGCTGGCGGTCGGCGGCGCGCACAGCGCGGACGGCCCGTTCCCGACCGACGGCCTGATTCCGTTCTTGAAGGGTCTCTACAACTACAGCTGGCTGGTCGGATTGGTGGCAGCATCGCTCGTGTACCTGCTGCTGACGGCAGGCCGCAAGAACGCACCGGCGTCCCGGCCGGTGACGGAAGGAGAAGCAGTTGTCTGAGATCGTCAGGGCTGGGCTGGTGCAACAACGCTGGACCGGCGACAAGGACTCGATGATCGCCAACGCGGTGGCGGCGATCGGACAGGCGGCGTCGCAGGGCCCGTACTTCTGCCAGGTCCAGGACGCGGACTACTACTCCTACACCGAGCAGATCCCCGACGGTCCGACCACGCAGCTCATGTGCGAGCTCGCCGACCAGCACAACATGGTGCTCGTCGTGCCGATGTACGAGCAGGAGCAGCCGGGCGTCTACTACAACACCGCGGCCGTGATCGACGCCGACGGCACCTACCTCGGCAAGCACCGGAAGAACCACATCCCGCAGGTCAAGGGCTTCTGGGAGAAGTTCTACTTCCGGCCGGGCAACCTCGGCTACCCGATCTTCGACACCGCGGTCGGCAAGATCGGCGTGTACATCTGCTACGAGCGGCACTTCCCGGAGGGCTGGCGCGCGCTCGGGCTCGGTGGCGCACGGATCGTGTTCAACCCGTCGGCGACGTCGCGTGGGCTGTCGGAGTACCTGTGGAAGCTGGAGCAGCCTGCCGCGGCCGTCGCCAACGAGTACTACGTCGGCACGATCAACCGGGTCGGCGTCGAACCGTTGGGCGACAACGACTTCTACGGTCAGTCCTACTTCGCGAACCCGCGCGGGCAGGTCGTCGGCGAGACCGCGTCCGACACCGAGGAAGCGGTCGTGGTGCGCGACCTCGACATGGGGCTGCTGACCGAGGTGCGCGACCTCTGGCAGTTCTACCGGGACCGCAGGCCGGACAGCTACGACTCCCTGACCGGGGCGTGAGCATGGGAACACTCATTCGGAACGGCACGGTCGTCAACGCGGGTGGCACGCTGCGCGCGGACGTGCTGGTCGACGGCGAGAAGATCGCGGCCGTCGCGGCGCCCGGCGTGTTCACCGAGGCGGACACGGTCATCGACGCGGACGGCAAGTACGTGCTGCCCGGCGGGATCGACGCGCACACGCACATGGAGATGCCGTTCGGCGGCACGGCGTCGAACGACACGTTCCGCACCGGCACGACCGCGGCCGCGTGGGGCGGCACGACGACGATCATCGACTTCGCCGTGCAGGCCAAGGGCACGTCGCTGCTGTCCACACTGGACAAGTGGCACGAGAAGGCCGACGGGCACTGCGCCATCGACTACGGCTTCCACATGATCGTCTCCGACGTCAACGACCAGTCGTTGAAGGAGATGGAGTCGTGCATCGGGGCCGGCGTGAACAGCTTCAAGATGTTCATGGCGTACCCTGGCGTGTTCTACGCGACCGACGGCGAGATCCTGCGCGCGATGCAGAAGGCGACCGACACCGGCTCGATGATCATGATGCACGCGGAGAACGGCATCGCGATCGACGAGCTGGTGGCGCAGGCGCTCGCGGCCGGGCGCACCGATCCGGTGCAGCACGGGCTGACACGGCCACCCGAGCTGGAGGGTGAGGCGACGTCGCGGGCGATCCAGCTCGCCCGCGTCACCGGCGCGCCGCTGTACATCGTGCACCTGTCGGCGTCGCAAGCGCTTGCGGCCGTCGCGGCGGCCCGGGACACCGGGCAGAACGTGTTCGCGGAGACGTGTCCGCAGTACCTCTACCTGTCCATCGAGGACCTGGCTCGCCCGGACTTCGAGGGCTCGAAGTTCGTGGCCTCGCCGCCGTTGCGACCCAAGGAGCACCAGGCCGACCTGTGGCGCGGGCTGCGGACCAATGATCTTTCCGTGGTGTCGACCGACCACTGTCCCTTCTGCTTCAAGGACCAGAAGGAGCTGGGGCGCGGCGACTTCTCCAAGATTCCCAACGGGATTCCCGGCGTCGAGCACCGGATGGACCTGCTGCACCAGGGGGTCGTGGCCGGTGAGCTGACGTTGCAGCGGTGGGTGGAGGTGTCGTCGGCGACGCCGGCGCGGATGTTCGGGCTGTACCCGCGCAAGGGCATCATCGCGGCCGGGGCGGACGCGGACATCGTGGTGTACGACCCGACGCGTCAGCAGACGCTCGGGGTCGACACGCACCACATGAACGTGGACTACTCGGCGTACGAAGGCATGCCGATCACCGGTGGCGTGTCGACGGTCCTGTCGCGCGGGTCCGTGGTCATCTCAGACGGCGCCTTCCACGGTCGTGAGGGACACGGTCAGTTCCTGGCCCGCGAGCTGTCGCAGTACCTAGTCTGATTGGGGTTCGGATGGACTTCGGTGTGGTGCTGCAGACGAACCCGCCGGCGTCAGGGGTTGTCGACCTGATGGTGGCGGCGGAGCAGCAGGGTTTTCGGTACGGCTGGACATTTGACTCGGTCGTGTTGTGGCAGGAGCCGTTCGTCGTCTACTCACAGATCCTCGCGGCCACGAACTCCCTGGTCGTGGGGCCGATGGTGACCAACCCGTCCACACGAGACTGGTCGGTGACGGCGTCACTCTTCGCGACGCTCAACGACATGTTCGGCAACCGAACGGTGTGCGGCATCGGCCGAGGTGACTCAGCGCGACGGGTCATCGGACAGAAGCCGGCGTCGTTGTCGGTGCTGCGTGATTCCATGCACGTCATCCGCGAACTGGCGGAGGGACGGGAGGTCTCACATCATGGCGCACCGGTACGGATCCCGTGGGTTCACGACGGGCGGCTCGAGGTCTGGATGGCCGCGTACGGTCCCAAGGCGCTCCAGCTCGTCGGCGAACACGCCGACGGTTTCATCCTGCAGACGGCCGATCCCGCGATTACCCGGTGGACGATAGAGACCGTCCGTGCCGCGGCTCGTGCCGCGGGCCGGGACCCCGGCGGGATCACGATGTGCGTCGCGGCGCCCGCGTACGTCGGGGACGACGTCGCGCACCAACGTGACCAACTCCGCTGGTTCGGCGGCATGGTCGGCAACCACGTCGCCGACCTGGTGAGCCGCTACGGCGAGTCCGGCCCGGTGCCCCACGAGCTGACGGACTACATCCGAGGGCGCGAGGGGTACGACTACGCGCACCACGGAAAGGCCGGCAACCCGTCGACGGACTTCGTCCCGGACGAGATCGTGGACCGGTTCTGTCTGGTCGGGCCGGCGGCCGCGCACGTGGACCGGCTGAACGAGCTGGCCGAGCTGGGCGTGGACCAGTTCGCGCTGTACCTCATGCACGACCAGAACGAGCAGACCCTGAAGGCCTACGGACAGGAGATCATTCCGAAGTTGACCGCGTGACCGCCCCTTGGGGTAACGCGTTACGCCCGTTGGGCGAGCCATCGGTCCGTGGTCGTGCCGTGCCCGGTTCCCGCATTCTGGTCGCTGGAACCGGGAGGTGGGGATGGCACAACAACCCGCAGACGCACCGCTGTCCGAGGACGGCCAGTGGTGGTGGGACGGCGCCGAATGGCAGCCGGTCGAGAGCGCGGCGGAGAGCAGTCCTGGCGAAGGTCAACTGTCCGAGGACGGCCAGTGGCAGTGGGACGGCACCGAGTGGCAGCCGGTGGCGGGCGCGGAGTCGTCGGACCTCGAACAGACCATGGACTGGGAACAGTTCCCCGAGCTGGGCCGGATGCTCCACTACGGCGAGGATGTCGAGGCCTACCTGACGGACCTCGGCGTCGACCCGACCCTGATCGATGACGACGAGCCGAACGCGTAGGAGGTACTGACATGCCTTGTATCAAGGACAAGCTCATCCTGGCCGGTGCGACCGCCAGTGCCGCCGGGGCGGTCGGCGGCACCGGGCTCGCCACCACGGTCGGGGCGACCGTCGTCGGCCTGCTCGGCATTGTCGCGACCAGCATCGGCGTCGCCGTCGCGCTCGACAACCTGGCCAACTGCCTCGAGCAGAACGGGCAGCCGGAGATGGCGCGAACGCTCAACGAGGCGGCGGCTCGGATCATGGAAGAGGTCGAACGTCTCAAGCAGTTCGGCCGCGACCACGGCGTCTCCATCTAGCCCCGGTTCACCCTTGCGCCGTTGGGCGGACGACGACCTCACTCACGTCGACGTCGGCCGGTTGTTCGATCGCGAAGGCGATCGCTCTGGCGATGGCGTCCGGCGATATGGCGAACGCGTTCATGGACTCGGTGATCTGAGCCCGCACGTCCGGGTTCGCCATGCCGTCCGCGGCGTTCGTCCGTGTCATGCCCGGCGCGATGATCGTGACGCGCAGCTTGTCCCCGGCCTCGATGCGCAGTCCTTCTGAGATGGCGCGCACGGCGAGCTTCGTGCCCGCGTAGACCGCCATGGTCGGGGCCACGCGGAAGGCCGCGGTCGACGCGAGGTTGACGAAGTGTCCGGCCCCCTGCTCGCGGAACACGGGCAGGGCCGCCGCGATGCCGTACAGGACACCCTTGATGTTGACGTCGATCATCGCGTCCCAGTCGTCGACGCGGAGGTCGTCCAGCGGCGAGATCGGCATGACGCCCGCGTTGTTGACGAGCACATCGAGCCGGCCGAACCGCTTGCCGGCCAACGCGACGAGGTCGGCGACATCGGAGCGCCGGCGCACGTCGACACTCAGGTGGGCGGCGCCGATACGGTTCGCGAGCGCGGCCAGGCGCTCCTCCCCGCGTGCGCCGAGCACGAGCTTGGCGCCCCGCGAGGCGAGCAGCAGCGCGGTCGCCTCGCCGATGCCGCTGCTCGCGCCCGTGATGGCGATGACCTTGTCCTTGACTCCCGACATGAAACCTCTCCTCTATGTAAGAGCACTCTTACATGCTCTGAAGTGTAAGATACCTCTTACATCGACGAGACGCAAAGGAGCCGCATGGCCAAACGTGCCGGCTACCACCACGGCGACCTGCGTGCCGCCCTCGTCGACGCCGCCCTCGCGCTGGTCGCCGAGCGGGGTGTCGAGGCGTTGTCCGTCGCGGAGGCCGCGCGGCGCACTGGGGTGAGCGCGGCCGCGCCGTACCGCCACTTCCCCACCCGGCTGGCGCTCTTGACGGCCACGGCCATACGCGCGGCCGAGCTGCTCGCGGCCGAGCTGCGGGCCGCCGTCGAACCGATCGACGACCCGAGCGAGGCGATCGCCGCCACCGCGCGTGTCTACGTACGGTTCGTCGCGCGGCACCACGCCGGGTTCGACCTGATCTTCGCCGAGCAGCTACGCGTCGGCGATCCCGCGCTCGCCGCGGCGGGCCGAGCCGTCATGGACGTACTGCTGCCCATCGCGCTCGACCTCACCCGCGGCGACGCGCCGGCCGCGCTCGACCTGCTCGAGAACCACACGGCCGCCGCCCACGGCTACGCGGTCCTCCACCTGAGCGGCTTCCTGCGCAGCCGCGCGCCGGACGTCGAGGACATCGCGGCCGGCGCGGCGGAAGTCAGCCGAATCCTCGCAAGACAACGAACCGACGCGGCTCCCGGCGCATGACGCAACGATGTCGCGTTTCGCGCAACGGTCTGCGGATGAAACTGTCGGTGTTCGGCCTTAACCTGTTCACATGTCGATGACTGCTGCCGATTTCATCGCGCTCGACGATCAGTGGAGCACGCACAACTACCACCCGCTACCCGTGGTGATCGCGGAAGCGGAGGGCGCGTGGGTCACCGACGTGCACGGGAAGCGGTATCTGGACTTCCTGGCCGGGTACTCGGCGCTGAACTTCGGACACCGCCATCCCGACCTGGTCGCCGCGGCGGTCGAGCAGCTCGGCCGGGTGACGCTGACCAGCCGCGCGTTCCACCACGACCAGCTCGGCCTGTTCTGCCAGGAGCTGGCCGAGCTGACCGGCACCGAGATGGTGCTGCCGATGAACTCGGGCGCCGAGGCGGTCGAGTCGGCGCTGAAGGTCGCGCGCAAGTGGGCGTACCGGGTCAAGGGGGTGCCGGACGGCGGGGCGGAGATCATCGTCGCCGGGTCGAACTTCCACGGCCGCACCACCACGATCATCTCGTTCTCGACGGATGAGGTGGCACGCAACGACTTCGGTCCGTTCACGCCGGGCTTCCATGTCGTCAAGTACGGCGACGCGCAGGCGCTCGAGGCGGCCATCACGCCGCGCACGGCGGCGGTGTTGATCGAACCGGTGCAGGGTGAGGCCGGGGTGCTGACGCCGCCGGCCGGGTACCTGCGCGAGGTCCGGCAGATCTGCACGTCCAACGACGTGCTCCTGATCGCCGACGAGATCCAGTCCGGCCTCGGCCGCACGGGCACGCTGTTCGCGCTGGAGCACGATGGCGTGACGGCCGACCTGTACACGCTGGGCAAGGCGCTCGGCGGCGGCATCGTGCCGGTGTCGGCGGTGGTCGGCCGGCGCGACGTGCTCGGCGTGCTGGCGCCGGGCGAGCACGGCTCCACGTTCGGCGGCAACCCGCTCGCGTGCGCCGTCGGCCGCGCGGTGATCCGGCTACTGCGCAACGGCGACTTCCTGTCCCGTTCCGTCTCGCTGGGCGCCCACCTGCACACTCGGCTCGGCGAGCTCGTCGGCCACGGTGTCGCGGAGGTGCGCGGCCGCGGGCTGTGGGCCGGGGTCGAGATCGCACCGGGCAGCCGCGGCGCGCGTGAGGCGAGCGAGCTGCTGATGGCCGCGGGCGTGCTGTGCAAGGAAACGCACGACACGACGCTGCGGGTGGCGCCGCCGCTGATGATCTCGCGGGCGGACCTGGACAAGGGCATCGACACGATCGCTGAGGTGCTGGCCCGCTAGTCGCGTCACGACAACTGAATCCCCGCACGCCGCCGTTCGGACCAATCGCGCCTTCCGACCGTTTACAGCGCCACCCGCATGCCGCTACCGTGAAAGAAGTTGCAGCAAGTTGCGCAAAGTCGCCCGGCGGGCGGGCGCGTGCGGTGAACCCGCCCGCCCGCCGGGGTTCATTACGGCTCAACGAGGAGACCAGGATGCGACGCTCACTCCTGCGCACAACCATGGTGGCCGCCCTGTGCGCCGCCGGGATCGGGGTCGCCCCCGCGGCGGCAGCTCCCCAGTCGGCGCCCGTGCGGACGGCCGCGGACACCGGTGTCCCCAACGGCGACGTGATCGCCAACCTGTGGTCGTGGAACTGGAAGTCCGTGGCCGCAGAGTGCACCGGTCGTCTCGACCCCGCCGGGTACGGCGCCGTCTGGGTCGCGCCGCCGTCGGAGTCGCTCAAGCATCCGAGCGGCGTCTGGTGGGATGTCTACCAGCCCTACAGCTACCGGCTGACCGGCCGGTTCGGCACCCAGGCCCAGTTCGCCACCATGGTCAACACCTGCCACGCGGCGGGCATCAAGGTCTACACCGACGCGGTGATCAACCACACCGGCGCGCAGACCGGCACCGGCTACGACGGCACGGTCATCATCGACAAGTACAACCCGCCGATGTACACCCGCGGCGAGTACAACGTGGACGTCTGCAACCACTCGATCGCCAACTGGAGCGACCTGTGGGAGGTGCAGCACTGCGAGCTGCTCGACCTGCCGGACCTCAAGACCGACAACGCCGGCGTGCGCGGCAAGATCGCCGGCTACCTCAACTCGCAGATCGCGCTCGGCGTCGACGGGTTCCGGGTCGACGCGGCAAAGCACATCCCCGCCGGGGAGCTGTCGGCGATCGTCGGGCAGCTCAGCAACACCACGTCGGGCGCGCGCCCGTACGTCTTCCTCGAGGTCTTCCCCGGCGAGCCGCCGGCGCCGAGCGCGTACTACGGCAGCGGCGACGTGCTCGACTTCGCCTACGGCGACAAGGTGAAGAGCGCGTTCCAGGGTGACATCGCGTCGCTGGCGTCGTTCGGCAACGGCCTGCTGCCGGCGGACAACTCGGTCTCGTTCGTCACCAACCACGACACCGAGCGCGACGGGCGGCACCTGACGTACAAGAACGGCGCGACCTCGGTGATCGCGAACGTCTTCCAGTTGGCGTGGCAGCACACCACGCCGACCGTGTACGCGGGCTTCGAGTTCGGCAACAGCGACCAGGCGCCGCCGAACTCGAACGGGTTCGTCACCGACACCACGTGCGGCAGTGGCTGGTACTGCCTCAACCGCGATCCGGCGGTCGTCGGCATGGTGGCGTGGCACAACGCGGTCGGCACGGCGAGCCTCGCGAACTGGCAGTCGCCGACGTCGAACGTCATCGGCTTCTCCCGTGGCAGCAAGGGTTTCGTGGCGATCAACAACACCGGCGGCGCGTACACCGGCACGTTCACGACCGGCCTCGCCGACGGGTCGTACTGCAACGTGATCACCAACTGCGCGAGCAACGTGACCGTGTCCGGCGGCCGCGCGACGCTGACCGTGCCGGCCAAGGGCGCGATCGCGTTCCACACCGGCGGCGGCAGCAACCCGAACCCGACCCAGGTGGCGACGACGTACACCGTCCAGGCCGAGACGGCGTGGGGGCAGAACGTCTACGTGGTGGGCAACGTGGCCGAGCTCGGTGCGTGGAACACGGCGAACGCGGTGCCACTGACCACCGGCACAGGCACCTACCCGAGGTGGACGGGCAACGGAACACTGCCGACGAACACCGATGTCGAGTACAAGTTCGTGATCAAGCAGGACGGTCAGCCGGTCATCTGGGAGACCGGCGCGAACCGCACCCTGCGGACGGGCACGAGCGCACTGACGGTGGACGGCGGCACCTTCCGCCGCTGACGCGGCTGGCCTCCGGCCCCGCGTTTCCAACCTACCGGGGCACACCGACAGAGATGGGCGCCTGTGGATGGACTGTCCACAGGCATCCGTTCTGTCGGTACCCTGCCGTACGCTGGATTCCGGGGCCGGAGGCCACGGGACCTTGTCATCCGTGTCAGCGTTCAGTCGGTAGTACCGCGGCGCTTCTTTCGGCGAGAACTCCGCAGTAGTCGTCGCCAGATCCGTCGCCATCCTGACGGCACGACCGGCTCGACCATCTCTGCAGTTGCCTGCTTCTGGAAAAGCAGGCTCAGTACTTCGCGGGCGAGTTCTTCGAGAGCGGCGTCAGGCAGCTGTGCATCGCGTGCCCTGCGTCGAAGCATCCACCGAACGAGCATGCGACGCGTGAGCGCGTCCACCAGTAGTGGATCTATCTTGGCGATCTGCGAAACCACACTTCGCACAAGCAAGATCAGGGCGAGGGCAACAAGAAGCCATGCAGGTGCACCAAAATCCCACAGCTTTGTGAGCACGTTCTCCACGATGCCGACTCCTACCGTCTCGGGACGGAGCGACGATCGCAACTCTGGGCGAAGTCCTTGCTTGCTCGCCGAGTGCAAGTGCTGTGGGCCGCACCGGTAGACAGGCAGCCCAGCTGCAGTTGTTGGTACCCAAGGCTCTTACTGACTGACCCACGCCAAAGTGTTCGGACCTTCACAATGATGTTCTCGCAATAGGTAGTGCCTACCGACTCGGTGGACGGATGATGCGTTGGCCTTACTGGGCGGCACAAGAACGATGCAGCTTCGAAGGAGCCTCGATGCGTAGCACCGCCGCGGGAAACACATCGGCGTAGAACCTTGGATCTACGGTTGATGGCTTCAACAGCGCAGCGTGTGACGCGATGCAAGGGCGCATAGTGACTGAGCGTGTGTTCGAATCTACTCAACCGGACGAACGCATGCTGGTCTGCGCGAGTTACCCTGGGCACGGCAGCGCTCCCTGGCGGACGGTGAAGGTGCGTGTGGGTGAGTTGCTACGGGCCGTCGCCTGTGACAGCAGGCGGCGGCCTTTCGTTAAGTCGCTATGGCATGGCCGCTCGCAGTGAGGTGTGCCGGACCGCGTCCACGCGGTAGATCTTGCCGACTGTAGGCATGCCGGCCGATGCTCCGCTTGCACGGCGCGTGAGAAGGCCGGCGATCCACATGCCGATGTTCTTACCGGCGTCCGCGGTCACCGCCAACCCGATGATGGCCAGTGGCACGATCACGCCGCCGAGGCGACGCATCACACCCGCTCTGTCACCCTTACCGCCGCCCAGCCAGAGAAGGAGGGCGACCACGAGAGGCAGGATCGGGTTGTTGAGGTTCCAATGCCGCACGTTCGACGTGCCCAAACCACCGGTGCCTTGGGCGACCTCGATGGTGGTCGTGGCGATCATGTCGTACTCCCATGTGCGCGGGGTGCCCGCTGCTAGCTGGTGCTTGTAAACGAGTAGAGCACGTTGGCATCACGATGTGTAGTGGCCGCCTGTCGCTCCGTAGATCCACATCTACAGGTCGGCGTATCGCCTGGACTGGTCCGAGATGGCATCTGATCACACACATCATGCGGCGAGAATGCCTGGTAAGTCGTAACGACCACCCAAACCGCCCAATGCCCTGTCAGGTTCACCCGCATGCGAAGGCTCGTCTAACTGTAGGTGCGGGAGCCTTCTGGTCCAACCACCGTGGACCGGCCTGCGGTAACCCGTTCGGTCGATCAAAAATCGTCGCGCCATATTCGCCACACCGCTGGGTGGACTGCTCCGAACGGCGCAACCCGTGTCATCCATGCACAGTCGGCGATCGATTCGACACGTCTCGATCTCGGTTGAGCGACGAGCCCGGACGTGGCGAAGCCTCAATCAAACAATGCCGCGCGCTCTGACATGTAAGCCGGATCCTGTCCACGGTGCTCGCGGACCGATGGGCGGTCATCCATCTGGGCATGCCGTCGCGGCAGCTCGAGCGGCCTACCCGCAGGCTCGGACGGGCCGTCCTCGAACCGTTCATCCTTACCTGGTGGGTCGCACCAGGCGGTCTGTTCTCTGTGGCACTGTCCCGCGGGTCGCCCCGGGTTGCCGTTAATAACCACCCTGCCCTTCGGAATCCGGACTTTCCTCGGCGGGTTGCGCCCGCCGCGACCACGAGGCTCCGCATGACGTCGGCGTTGGAGCCGATGGCGGTCATGGTGCGGGTCTGAAGCTGGACGTCCAGGTAGACCTACTTCTCTGCCATTGACCGGGCGAGTCCGGCAGCCGGTTGACCGCGTTGTGCACGTGCGCCTCGGCCCACATGCGGATCGGGTACGGCCGGGCCGTGACGCGCCGGTGGATCCAGCGACCTGCAACTCGGCGTACTGACCGGCGATCGCCGCGACCAGGTCCTCGCGCTGCGAGTGTGCCCACTGGACCATGGATCGGAACTTGTCGCTTGTCGTTGAGCAGTTCACGGAGTCGATCTGGAACATCAGGTTCTGCAGATGGATCCGCGCCCGCTGGAGCGCCTGGCCGAGCAGGGTCGGTGCGGCGATGCCGAGCGCTCGGCAGATCTCGTTGAACCTGAGCACCGTGAGCTGACGAGTGCCGTGTTCGTAGGTCAGCAGTGTGCGCTCGCCGATGCCGAACGGCAGCCGGGCCACGAGTTGCGCCCGCGACCAACCGTGGTCCGCGGGCGCGGCGTAGTTCGTCACCGATCGCCCGGGAGAAGACCTTGTCGGTGACATCGCCCTCTGGGTCGATCACCCGCGTCGTCCAGGCCCATGCCCCAAAGCGTGGAGTCACGTGATGACGTGCCGAAGGTGTGAATGAACGATGCGATGGTCGGACCGGAACGACCAGTGCTGCGGCGCCAGCCGGTACCACGCGAACACGTCATGGCCGTTGCGCAGAAGGCGACTGTTCGACTTGCTCTAGCTGTGGCTTGCGCGAGCAGCCTGTGCGAAGGACGGCGAACCGGTCAGTTCTTTGCGCGGCCCGGACCGGCGCCAGTGGAGCCGCGCACCACCAGCTCCGGCAGAAACACGAACTCCGCGTGCGGCGCCGGAGTACCGCCGATCTCCTCGAGCAGCGCGTTCACCGCCGCCTGACCCATCGACTCCACGGGTTGCCGCAGCGTGGTCAACGGCGGGTCGGCGAACACGATGAGTGGGGAGTCGTCGAAGCCGACCACCGACACGTCGCCCGGCACCGACAGTCCGCGCTGCCTCGCGGCCCGGATCGCGCCGAAGGCCATCAGGTCGCTGCCACAGATGATCGCCGTGCATTCCTTGTCCAGCAACGCGGTCGCCGCCGCCTGGCCACCCTCCACAGTGAACAGCGAATGGGCGACGAGCGCCTCGGCCTGCTCCGCGGTGTACGGCAACAGCGTCCGCAGGTTCTGTACGAAACCCTCGATCTTGCGCAGCACCGGCACGAACCGCCGCGGCCCGATCGCCAGGCCGATGCGCTCGTGCCCCAGCTCCACCAGGTGCGACACGGCGAGCCGCACCGCGGCGCGGTCGTCGGTCGACACGAACGGCGCCGACACCTTCTCCGTGTAACCGTTGATCATCACGAACGGGACGCCCCGGCCGGCGAGCTTCACGTACCGGTCCATGTCGGCCGTCGAGTCAGCGTGCAGCCCCGACACGAAGATGATGCCCGCTACGCCTCGGTCGACCAGCAGGTCGGTGAGCTGGTCCTCTGTGGAGCCACCGGGCGTCTGCGTGCACAGCACGGGCGTGTAGCCACGGCTGGTCAGCACCTGCTCGATCACCTGCGCCAACGCGGGGAAGATCGGGTTGCTCAGCTCCGGCGTGATCAGCCCGATCAGCCCGGCACTGCGCTCCCGCAGCCTCGGCGGCCGCTCGTAGCCGAGCACGTCCATCGCCGCGACCACGGCCTGCCGGGTCGACGCGGACACACCCGCCTTGCCGTTCAGCACCCGGCTGACGGTCGCCTCGCTGACGCCCGCCTGCGCGGCGATGTCACTGAGGCGAGCGGTCACACCCGGTGACTCTAGGCGAGCCACGTCAGGTCTCTCATCACAGGTTAATGAAAGTACTTGCACGCCATTTCAGCAAGCTCCGGGCATTGCTTGAATAATCACAACCCGCCTAGCATCATCGTCGAAGCGATTCGACGATGGTTGGCGGGAACCATGGCGAAGATCGAGGACGTGGCCCGGCACGCCGGGGTGGCGCCGAGCACCGTCTCGTACGTGCTGAGCGGCAAACGGTCGATCACCCAGGAGACCCGCCGTCGCGTGCTCGCGAGCATCGCGGCCCTCGGCTACCACCCGCACGCCGGCGCGCGGGCACTCGCCAGCAACCGCAGCAACGTCGTCGCGCTCGTGGTGCCGCTGCGCACCGGCATCCACGTGCCGGTGATCATGCAGTTCGCCACCTCGGTCGTCACCGCCGCCCGCGAGCACGAGCACGACGTCCTGCTCCTGACCCAGAACGAGGGCGAGGCCGGCCTGCGCCGCGTCGCCGGCACCGCGCTGGTCGACGCGATCATCGTGATGGACGTCGAGCTGCGCGACCCTCGGATCCCGGTGCTGAAGAGCCTCGAACTGCCGGCCGTGCTGATCGGCTTCCCGGCCGACGCGGCCGGCCTGACCTGCATCGACCTCGACTTCACCGCGGCGGGCGCGGCCTGCGTCGACCACCTCGCCGAGCTGGGCCATCGCACGATCGCGCTGGTCGGCTCGCCGCCGGAGGTCTACGAACGCGAGACCGGCTTCGCCACGCGGACCACCAACGGGTTCACCGAGGCGGCCGCCCGGCACAGCATGGCCGCGAGTGTGCACGCCTGCGAGGCAACGCACGCGGGCGCGCGGAAGGTCGCGGCCGAACTGCTGGGTGACCATCCCGACCTCACCGCCGTCGTCGTGCACAACGAACCGGTCGTCGGGCCGCTGCTGACCGCGTTCCGCGACGCCGGCCGGGACGTCCCCGGCGACCTGTCGGTGGTGGCCATCTGCCCCGACGAGCTCGCCGAGTACACCATGCCCGCGCTGACCTCGGTGGCCATACCGGCCGACGAGGTCGGTCGTCAGGCGGTCGGGCTGCTCATGGCCAAGCTCGACGGCCGGCCGGTGCCCGACGCGACCCTGCTCCCCCCTCGGCTCACCCGACGAGCCAGCAGCGGCACCCCGAGATAACTCATCGTGCCCGACGCACCCGCGCCTCGTCCCACACCGGTTCGTCCACTTCGGACACCT
>Ga0193717_1000995_pt1 | contig 17835 bp, 16 predicted proteins | sample U2c2metaG_FD_145900 | JGI IMG/M metagenome (GOLD analysis project Ga0193717, IMG submission 145900) | Soil microbial communities from a riparian zone of the East river system, Colorado, United States - U2c2 | ecosystem: Environmental > Terrestrial > Soil > Riparian zone | place: USA: East River... | reverse complement strand
TTCATGCAGCCAGCGCGCTACCAGCTCTTTACCGCTGCCGTTTGCGCCGGTTACCAACACCCGGGCATCAGTAGGGGCCACGCGGTCAATAGTTTCCTTTATTTTAATGATGGCCTGTGAGTTACCTAAAATAGGGCGGACTTTTGAAACCTTGCGTTTTAATACTTTGGCTTCCACAACCAGGCTTCCTCTGTCAAGGGCATTACGAACAGTAATGAGCAGGCGGTTTAGGTCCGGCGGTTTTGATATAAAATCGAATGCACCTTTTTTACTGGCCTCTATAGCTGTTTCAACAGTTCCATGGCCTGATATCATGATAAAAGGCAGATCGGGTTTTATGGCAAGCCCCTCGGTCAGTACTTCCATGCCGTCCATACGGTTCATTTTTATATCGCACAGTACCAGGTCGTAATCCTTTTTTTCTATCAGTTGTAAGCCGTCAACGCCGTTATCTACATCCTCAACCTCATAGTCCTCATATTCAAGTATTTCGCGTAAGGTGTTACGGATTGACCGCTCATCATCAATTATTAAAATTTTAGCCATGTTTTATTTCCTTCAAATTAGGTAGTAAAGTTTAACGTGCTAATATATAAGATTTGTATAGAAAAATAAACACTTTTTAATTGTAAAAAATAACCCCTTCCTGTTTAAGGGAAGGGGTATATTGTCAGCAGCAAATCTGTAAGCCGGGTTCTGTATTGCCGAAAAGGCAATTTCTATCATTAATCTGGCCCTGCCATTGCTGACAGGTTTAAACAACCTACCCATCCCGGAGTGATCTGCCGGCTGGCAGATTGCGGGAGCGAGCAACTCCGCTTCCGGGACCTATTTGGTTTTTCAACTCCTGAGGTTTACCGTCATCTCCGGTCGCCCGGAAATGCCGTGAGCTCTTACCTCACGTTTTCACCCTTACCCCGATAAATCGGGGCGGTATATTTTCTGTGGCACTTTGCTGTCGCCGGCTGCCGGCGCCTTCCCGTTAGGAAGCAGGATGCTCTGTGTTGCCCGGACTTTCCTCCGCTATACAAGATAGCAGCGATAGAACGTTTTGCAAGCGTAAAGGTAGGGAATTTTTCGTTCAGTTGCGTGGTTTTAGGTTCGGGGTTCGTGTTTTGGGAGGTGATGGGCAGCATCCAAAAATGAAATTGGATGTAAAAGAAATGCTAATACCTCAGCCTCGAATCCCATAACACGTATCTAAATCAACGACATTTTCCCAGATCAGCCTCAACCAACTGCACGTTAATTATGCCAGCTTTATTGCCGAAAGAGTTGGTTACATAAGTAAGCACTTTGGCAATCTCAAGAGGTGTTAGGTCAGTCGCTGGCATTTCGCCTTCAAAGGGGTGTCCATTTATGATGATTTTCCCCTTAAGACCATTTTTCAGGTAACAAGCCAATGACGTTTTGTTATTTTTAAGGTAAACGGAATCAGTAAGCGGTGGGATCAATGCCTGTAAGCCTTCGCCCTTTTCGCCATGGCAGTTTTCGCAATGTGTCTGGTATATTAAACTACCACCTGAATAATAACGGTTAAATTCTACCTGTTCGTCGCTCTGACACGCAACAGCCAGTACAACCAGCAATAAACCTATACTTATAATAAACCTTGATCTCATTTAGCTGCTGCCTCATCGGGTTCGGCTTTTAATATTTTTATGTCAGCAATCAATTTGGTCACCTGGGCAGGGTCGGTACCGTCATAAGTACCGCGCAGGCGTTTTTGCTTATCCACCAAAATAAAATAACCATCGTGTATAAACTCTCCCTGTGGATTTTTTTCCTGTACCGATACCAGGTAGTTTTTAGCTATCTGATAGGTTGCATCTTTAGTGCCGTGTAAAAGCCACCAGGTATTGCCGCTAATACCCATTTTATCGGCATATTTTTTTAATACGGGAACGGTATCATATTTGGGGTCGATGGTGTGCGATATGATCCTGAAATTATCATCAGCCTTAAATTCCTTATATACATTAAGCATATTGCGGTGCATTACCGGGCAAATGGAAGGGCAGGTGGTAAAGAAAAAGTCGGCAACGTATATTTTACCATCAAGGCTTTTACCGGTTATAGTATCAGCATACTGGTTAACAAATTTAAATTCAGGTATGGTTGAGTATACCGTATCGGTCACCGTTTTGCCATCTACTGTTTTGGTAACTGGCTGGCGATTGCCTAAAATGGGGAGCGTAGCCTGGTTGTTTGATTTACATGCACTGTAAAGCAGTACAATAACAAGTAAACCCATTAAATTCTTCATTTTTTTGTAGTTGTGGTCAGATATTTATTTGAGCTGTTAAGGGCATTATTTATTTGTGAATCAATAACAATGATCTTCTTTTTCTGATCGGCTAAATAATCCATTATCTCCTGGTGTGATTTGCCCTTGTTTTCAGCGTCAAATTTATGCATCCAGTCGCTCATGGCATTATCAGCATCATCAACCAGCTTTAAGTAAACCTTTGCCGAATCCACATTTACTGTAGTTGAATCATGTTTGATCAGGCTGTCCAGGATCATTTTGTTTTTCATTAAATGCTCAGTACTGCCCATTACTTTATCATGAACGGAAATAACGCTATCTAAAAGCAATTTTTCCTGTTTTTTTGTATCAGCACAGCCTGATAATGCAATGGCTGATAAAATGGCAAAAATGTATTTTTTCATGATTTTTACGGATGGTGTAAGCAATGGCAAATATTACAAATAAACAGGTTAAATGTTGCTTTTTAATACCCTTAAATAATAAATATAGTCAGTAAGCGGTAAACTTTGTACACCAGCGAATTTAAGCTGCTGCCCGGCCTGTGCCCTGGTATGGGTACCATGGTTAATTACCTGGGTAAAAATATCACTGAGTTGATCCTGCAAATGGTCGCCTTTTGAGTTTTGATAGTTAATTATCTTGCTAAAATCGGCTTCGGGCAGCTCCTTTAAATAAGATATCCATGCTTCATGACATTCGCTGATAAGTTCTGCGCAATGCGCGGCTGTAAAATCGGGCCATGCATTATACGGATGGTGCGGCAGATTTTTACAGCGCCCCAGCCATACCCGTTCGGTTGTTAATGAATGCGACAGGAGCTGCAATGGTTTTTGAGGTTCATTAGCTCCTATAATAGCTTGTAATATCAGCTCATTAGCAAAGCGGTCATAATTAAATAATTTAATGAAATGTGTTTTCATCCGGTAAAAGTATTAATGAAACAAGTATCAGGCTTAAATCGTTATATTCAAAATACTGGGTTTAATAATATGATAATATAACTGTTACAATTAAGTTACACCAGCGTCTTACCTTTAACTATATAAAAAAGACATAGTTATGAAACTCATCTCAATTTTTTCAAGGCTTATCAATGGTTTCCGCGAATGGATGATCTTGAAAAGTATGAAATCATCGTTCATACATTAAGTTTCTCCGTTAAAGTTTTTCTTTCGTAAATATAATCGCACTTTTGGGCTTTGCGTAGCTCAATTTAATGGAATTAACTGATCAGGATAAACAACTTAACAAACAACTTTTTGGCGCCGATTTTATTTGGGGTGTATCTACCGCTGCATTTCAGATAGAGGGTGCCCATGATGCCGATGGCAAAGGTGAATCAGTGTGGGATGTGTTCACGGCAAAAAAAGGCAAAATATTAAACGCCGACCATGCACGCACTTCCTGCGACTTTTATAACAAGTATGAAGAAGATATTGACCTGATCAAACAGCTTAATATTCCGAATTTTAGGTTTTCCATATCATGGGCGCGCTTACTGCCTACAGGAACCGGTCAAATTAATCAGGCTGGTATTGATTATTATAACCGTATTATAAATTACTGCATGCAAAAGGGAATTGAACCCTGGGTTACCGTTTATCATTGGGACCTGCCACAGGTGCTTGAACAAAAAGGCGGGTGGACAAATCGCGAAATTATTGATTGGTTTAGTGAATTTGTAACCCTGTGTGCCAAAAGCTTTGGCGACCGTGTTAAACACTGGATGGTAATGAATGAGCCTGTTGTATTTACAGGCGCAGGTTATTTTTTTGGTATCCATGCCCCCGGCCGCAGCGGGATGAAAAATTTTATACCCGCCATTCATCATGTTGTTTTAAGTATAACCGCAGGTGGCAAAATACTGCGCAGACTGTTACCTCAAGCTCAAATAGGTACAACATTTTCGTGCTCACAAATTGAACCGCTTACCGATAAGCCCCGTGATATTGCAGCCGCCAGAAGAGCTGATGCATTGATAAACCGCTTATTTATTGAACCCATTTTAGGATTAGGTTACCCGGTAAAGGATTTGCCGGTATTAAAGGGCTTGCAAAAATATTTTCAGCCTGGTGATGAGGATAACATGCATTTCGACTTTGATTTTATAGGGATACAGAATTACACCCGCGAAATTGTAAAATATTCGTTTTTTACGCCATATATAGGTGCCCGAATGGTAAAAGCCGAAAATCGGAATGTTGAACTAACGGCTATGCGCTGGGAGGTTTATCCGCCATCCATCTACCACATGATCAAAAAATTTAATGCCTATCCGCAGGTAAAAAATATAATCATTACCGAAAATGGCGCCGCTTTTCCTGATATGGTAAAAGAGGGTAATGTGGATGATTCCAAACGCCGGCAATACTTGCAAAATTATATAGCGCAAGTTTTAAAAGCTAAAAACGAAGGCTGCAAAGTCAACGGTTATTTTGTTTGGACACTCACCGATAATTTTGAATGGGCCGAAGGTTACCATCCCCGCTTTGGATTAATTTACGTTAACCATGATACACAAGAACGCATTGTTAAAGCTTCTGGAAGTTGGTATGCTGATTTTTTGAAATAGGGTGTAATCGATTTATTTTGGCAATGAAAAATAAAAAGTGGTGCCATTCTCCGTATCACTTTCAAACCAGATATGACCGTTGTGCTTTTCAATGATCTGCTGGCAAATGGAAAGACCCAGGCCAAATGATTTTTCGCCTTCAGTACCGGGGCGTTTGGCCTCGGTAAACATATTAAACACCTGGCCCTTTAACTTATCAGGTATCCCTATACCATGATCTTTTACTAATAAATGTACCTTATTTTCAAAATTTACTGCTTTAACCAGGATGCTGGCATTTACCGGGCTAAATTTTATGGCGTTACTGATCAGATTACTAATAACCCGCCATATTTTTTCCCGGCTGATCAATAATTCCTGCGGGTTATCTAATGGTTCAAAATTTATGACCTGATTTTTTTCGGCTGCTTTAAAGCGTAGTAATTCAACACTATTATATAATAAAGTATTTATATCAATCAGTTCCTTATTAAGTTTTGCGGTAGCTATGTTGGTAGCTTCCAGTATTTCATTGATCAGTTCGAGCGAATTAAATGACGTTTCTTTTATCAGGTAGAGCATTTCTTTTTGCTCATCGGTATAATCATCCTCGGTCATTACGCTGGTTAATGAGGCTATGCCACCGATAGGGTTTCTAAGGTCATGCGCTACAGTTCGTAATATTCTGTCTTTTTCCTGGTTGTTTAGTTCAAGTTTAGTTAGTGCATATTCAAGATGACTATTCTGTTCTTTTACCTGATCATTTAAGGCCTTAATGGCTATGATATCCTGTTTTGATCTTTTTAAATTCCTGAAAACAAGAAAAATGATGATCACTGCCATGGCCGAAAATATTATGGTCAAATAAATATAAATAAGCTGTAGTTTATTGTTGTCTTTAAGGCTATCTATCTGATTTTGTTTATCAAAATTGGCTTGTTGCTGATTAATATCGACGTTTTTAAGTGTGTTTGTTCTTTTAATTACCGAATCCTTAAGAGACGTGTAGTTTCGTAAGTAATATAAAGCCTTGGCATAATCTTTTTTCTGAGTGTAATATTTACTCATTAAATCGTTCCAGTTAGGTTCAGCGTCCCCGTTACTCAAACTATCCAGCTGCATCCTTAAATTTTTGAGCAAATCAAAAAGTTGACCAGTTTTATTTTGCTCAAGGTATAATTGCGCAAGTCTTATTTCTGCCAGCTGGGCGTCGTGGTTATCATGGCCTTTCTGCAGGTTAATAGCAATACCTTTTTTAAATAATTGTTCAGCAGCATCGTAATTATGGCTTATAAAAGCAATTTCACCCTGGTCGCCATAAATAACACCACGAGCTACTTCAAGCATATTGGGTATATTGCTAAACCTGGAGGTGTTGGCATTGATATAATTAAGTGTCATTGTATAGTAGAATGATGCACTATCGATCATGTTTACATTCTTATAACTTTCGCCAATATTGCCAAGTAATTCCTGCCGCTGATAAAATGCCCTGAAATCGTTTTTATAATCCATGCTTTGCCCAAAACTCGTTTTAAAGTAGCTGGCCGCTTTAAGGTAATGCATCTGCTTAAACAATATCATTCCCATACGATAGGTATATTCAGCTAATATCTCGTTATTGATCAGGTTTTTGCCAATAAAGTAGCCCTTATAATAATAATTATAAGCATCGCTATATTGCAACAGATCAAAGTAAGCATCGCCGGTGGCAAAATTGGCTTCGGCAAAATTGACGAGGTATTGCTTTTTGGTGATGCTTTTTTTTGCCATCAACATCATGCTATCAGCATACAACAATGTTTTTCTGGTATTATGGGTGGCTTTTCTTTCATATAAAAAGTGCAAGCTATAGAATCGAAACCAGTCGTTTACAAAGGGGTATTTAAGCTGTTTAAAGCTGGAGTCGAGATAATGTGTACCTATTAAAGGCTCCTTTTTAATTTCCTGATATCGAGTTACAGTATCATAAATAGCTTTAAACTTGGGCGAATAGCTGCCATTATCATTATTGTTGAATGAGCAGGAATGTAAAACGATAGAAAATGCAAAAAACAACCATAGCGCATCTTTGTGTACAATACGTTTTAAAATGGAAGGAAAGTAAGGGTATGACATTTAAGTTACGTAATAACAAATATAATATTCATAGCCAAAATGAACAATACTTATATGTTTAACTTTTACGTAATAATTAGTTAATTGTTATACAATTAAACTGTTTATTTAAATGCGTCTTGGCCTGTTATGTCCATGCCGGTTATAAGCAAATGAATATCATGCGTGCCCTCATAAGTAATTACCGATTCCAGGTTCATCATGTGTCGCATAATAGGGTATTCGCCGGTTATACCCATGCCCCCCAGTATTTGGCGGGCTTCGCGGGCTATGTTAATGGCGGTTTCCACGCTGTTGCGCTTGGCCATTGATATTTGTGCCGCGGTTGCTCTGTTCTCGCTTTTAAGTACCGCTAAACGCCAAACCAATAGCTGTGCTTTGGTGATCTCGGTTATCATTTCGGCCAGTTTTTTTTGCTGTAGCTGGAAACCAGCAATGGGTTTACCAAACTGTACCCGTTCTTTGGAGTAGCGCAAAGCCGTATCATAACAATCCATAGCTGCACCCAATGCACCCCATGCTATGCCGTAGCGCGCCTGGTTAAGGCACCCTAAAGGTCCTTTTAAACCAGCAACATTTGGTAGCAGGTTTTCCTTTGGTACTTTAACATGATCAAAAACAAGTTCGCCGGTAGCTGATGCCCTTAATGACCATTTATTATGTGTTGTAGGTGTTGTAAAACCTTCCATGCCACGCTCAACAATAAGCCCGCGTATTTTACCGGTTTCGTCTTTAGCCCAAACAACGGCAATGTCGGCAAACGGGGCGTTGGAGATCCACATTTTGGCACCATTTAAAATATAGTGGTCACCTGCATCTTTAATATTAGTTGTCATCCCGCCTGGATTTGAACCATGATCAGGCTCGGTAAGACCAAAGCAGCCCATGATTTCGCCTGATGCTAATTTGGGCAGATATTTTTTGCGTTGTTCTTCAGATCCGTAAGCATAAATAGGGTACATCACCAATGAACCCTGAACAGACGAAGCCGAACGAATGCCAGAGTCGCCACGTTCAATTTCCTGCATAATAATGCCGTAAGCCATATAATCCAGCCCGGCACCGCCGTATTCAACAGGTATAGTGGGGCCAAACGCGCCTATCCCGGCCAAGCCTTTTATCAACTGCACCGGGAATTCTGCTTTTTGGGCATAGTCTTCAATTATGGGGCTCAATTCTTTTTTTACCCAGCTACGTACTGTTGAGCGTATTAATTTATGCTCTTCGGTAAGCAGTTCATCTAATTGATAATAATCAGGCGATTCGTAAAGATCTGTTTTAGCCATAATGTTATAGTTGGTGGGCAAATATAGATGATTTAACGGGGAGTTAAACAAGGCCAAATCTCTGTTTTTTAATACTACAGGCCACTTATTTACAAAAAGCAGGTTTAAATTGTTTAAACCTGCTTTTTAGCTTTTTTATTTTTTTTGAAAAAGTTGCATCTCCTCTTTGTCTGTGTTAATTTTTCTAATCTTAATCGCAAACCAGGAAACTAAATCAACTAAATAATTACTTTTGGAGCATGATTAATATTGCTTTGCAGGGTGCTGAGTTTTTCGCATACCACGGATTTTATCCCGAAGAACAAAAATTGGGATGCCGTTTTGTAGTGGATATTGAAGTTGGTTTTATACCGCAGACCGATTTGAATGATGACAACCTGGATAATACGGTTGATTATGAAAAGATATATATAATAGCCTGCGAAGAGATGAAACATCCCCGTAAACTGATTGAAACGGTGGGGCAGTCCATTACCGACGAGATCAGGGACAAATATCCGTTTGTAAAAACCATACAGGTAACCATTAAAAAAATAAATCCACCTTTAGCAGGTAAAGTAGCGCATTCCAGCGTTATTATTAATTATCCATTAGCAAAATGAACTATAATATAATAACAACTCCTGTATTAGATGCCATTACGGCCATTGTTGGTGCCGATGCGATTATTGTACACCATGCTGAGCTTGAAAAATACAGCCACGACGAAACCGAGGATCTGGTTTACTACCCCGAAGTGGTTGCAAAGCCTAAAAACCCAGAGGAGGTAGCTGCATTGATGAAGTTGTGCAATAAGTATCTCATCCCGGTTACCCCACGTGGGGCTGGTACTGGTTTAAGCGGCGGCGCTTTGCCTGTTAAAGGCGGTTTACTTATAGCTATGGAGCGCTTTGATAAAGTGCTTGAAATTGATGAGCAGAACTTGCAGGCTACAGTTGAACCGGGAGTAATTACCGAGGAGTTTATGAACCAGGCAGCCGCTAAGGGTTTACTTTATCCGGTTGATCCGGCCAGCAAAGGCAGTTGCTTTATAGGAGGCAATGTGTCACATGGTTCGGGCGGACCGAGGGTGGTTAAGTATGGTACAATACGTGAGTATATCCTGAACTTACAGGTAGTATTGACATCGGGCGAAATTATATGGACCGGGGCAAATACACTTAAATATGCCTCAGGCTATAATTTAACCCAACTCATGATAGGCTCAGAAGGCACATTGGGTATCATTACTAAAATAGTGGTTAAGCTAATACCTTTACCTACACTTGATACATTGCTGCTTGCCTCGTTCCCGACCAACGAGGCGGCGTGCGCAGCGGTATCTGCCATATTCAGGGCGGGTATTGTGCCCTCGGCACTGGAGTTTATGGAACGCAGGGGGGTGGAATGGGTAAAGGAGCATGATGATATTGCCTTTGATCTGCAGGATGGCATCGAGGCCTTTTTACTGATAGAGGTAGACGGCAATAATCAGGATGTGATATTTGCCGATTGCGAGAAGATCAATGCTGTTTTAGAAGCTTATGATTGCCGAAACGTATTGTTTGCTGATTCATCGGCACAAAAAGAGGAACTCTGGCGTTTGCGCCGCACCATGGCGGTATCAGTAAAATCAAACTCGGTTTATAAGGAGGAGGATACTGTTGTGCCACGTGCTGCATTGCCCCAATTAATAAAAGGGATCAAAGAGATTGGTAGTAAATATGGCTTTGAATCAGTGTGTTACGGCCATGCAGGTGATGGAAACCTGCATGTAAATATCATTAAAGCCAACATGAGCGATGCAGATTGGAACAACAAATTAAAGTTTGGCATTCAGGAAATATTTGAATTAACCGTATCGCTGGGCGGTACCCTTTCTGGCGAGCATGGGATAGGCCTGGTACAAAAGGATTTTATGCCGATAAAATATTCAGATGTGCATTTTGCCCTTTGGCGGGGAATAAAGAAAGTGTTTGATCCTAAAGGTATATTGAACCCTGGGAAGATATTTTAATAAATCCGCACATCCAAAATTAATTCGTATTCAAGATCAATCGCGGTTCATCATACTCAATCATGCTGCGGCGCTCGTTAGCAGGGATAGATACTGATTTGTTGGCGGCATAATCGTAGCTAATGCAAACAGTTTTACCGGTGGTTACAATTTCTTCGCCATGTGGGGTTATTTTTACCAATACATGCATGATATCAAAACTGCTGTTACCTATGCGTATGGTGCGCACATAACAGGCTATTTGGTCGTTAATGGTGATGGGTTTCAGGTAATTGATCTCTGACCGGCCCAGTATAATACCCGCATGGTTCCAGTCCCAGTTAATTATTTCTTTCCAGTAGTTGGTTCTTGCTATTTCAAAATAGGTTAAGTATACCGCATTGTTAACGTGCCCGAAGGCATCTATATCAGAAAAACGGATGGGGATACCCGTCTTGTACTTGTAATCAGTAAGTTTTTCAGTCATTGTGTCAATTTGTCTGTATAAAGCCATTTGTTGTGACAATTTGTCTGGTATGTTATCGGTTTTATTCCTTGGTATAACAGTTGATTAATACGTTACGAAGTTAACAAAAACAAAAACTTTTAAGGAGATATTAAAATGACATTAGTAAAATTCAACAACGGATTAAAAAATAACGCGGTAGGCCCATTCTTTAACGATGTATTCGATTCTATATTGAACGATTCATTTATAGGCGATAAATTAGTAGCCCGCGTACCTGCAGTGAACATTGCAGAAAACGAAAACGAGTTTCATATTGAACTGGCTGCACCTGGTTTAAAGAAAGAAGATTTTAAGATCAACTTGGATAAGAACGTATTAACGGTATCGGCCGAAAAGAAAAGTGAGAATGTAGAAGAAGGTAAAAAATTCAGCAAACGCGAATACAGCTATAACTCTTTTACAAGATCATTTACTTTACCAGAAAGTGCCGATCATTCAAAAATTGAAGCCGATTATACCGATGGTATATTGAAGCTTACTGTAGCCAAAAAAGAAGAAGCTAAATTTCAGTCAAGAGAAATAGCTGTAAAATAATTAAAGACTGTTTTCATAGATTAGTTAGTTTGGTTTTTAAGAGAGAGGCCGCTCCATTTGGGGCGGTCTTTTTTTGTGCCTGAATATTATAGATATAACAAAACCACGGTTGGTAGTGCTAATGTAGGGTATAGGAAATTTAAACAGGGGTTGCTATGAGCTAAATTTGGGATAACCAACGCACTAAGTTATGAGTTTGCAGTACTAAATTGCTATTACACTTTTGGATGGGCCGAAAAGTAATACAGGATATGCTATTACTTAAAACTCAACAAATATGATAAAACCCTTTACGCTCATTCGCGTTTTTTCGATCCTGGTTTTAGGCACCGGTACTGTTTATGCGCAGAGTAACAATGATGCTTACCCCCTTGATCCGCTTACCGCTGCCGAAATGAAAAAGGTTGTTCAAATTCTTAAGGACAGCAAAACAGCTACCGGCAAGGATATTTTTAATATCATTAACTTGAAAGAGCCGCCAAAGGTAGAGGTACTGGGTTATAAGCCCGGTAGTGCTTTCAGGCGCGAGGCATTTACCAGCTTTTATGATTACAGCAAGAATGGCGTTACCGAGGCCGTGGTGGACCTTAATGCAGGCAAGGTTATATCAACTAAGCAGATCCCAAATGTGATCGGCATGGGTTTAGAGGCCGATTCGGTAGCTAATGACATCGTGAGAAAAGACAAAGCCTGGGTGGCCGCATTGCAAAAAAGAGGCATCTCCATTGACTCGGTAACCCACCGCAGCATTTTTACCGGTGATATGGGTATTGGTCCGGTTGGGCACCGTGAGCAACTGGTTATAGCCAGGCGTAAAAATAATAAGATTGATATTGAAGGCTTAATGGCCTATACCGATTTCACTACGGGTAAGATACTAAAGATAGTTGATGAGTCGGGGAGCTTTAGTGATATGGTTGATCTGGATTATTTTAATAAGGATTCTGTTAAAGAAGTATTTAACGGACTAAAACCCCTCATTATAACCCAACCCGAGGGACATTCATTTGAGGTGAAAGGTCATGAAATAACCTGGAAGAACTGGAAGATAAGATACGGGGTTGATAACCGGGAGGGCCTGGTTATTTATGATGTTCGTTTTGTAGATAAAGGCAAGGAACGTTCAGTAATGTACCGAGGATCCATGCCCGAAATGGTTGTTCCTTATGGTTCGCCAGATCTGTTCCAGGCATCGTATAATTTCTTTGATGCCGGCGAATACCGTTTAGGGCAAGGTACAGCACGGTCGTTAAGCCCGGGTGGTGATGCCCCCGAAAATGCAAAATATATGCCAGCCATTCTACACCGCGAAAATGGTGAGCCCTTTCAAATGGATAGGGCAGTAGCCGTATTTGAAGAATATGGTGGTACATTATGGCGTCATGGCACGGTGTCGCGCAGGGCTACTAATTTGGCTATTAAGTATTATACCATGATCGAAAATTATGATTATGGTTTTACCTGGCGGTTTAAAGAGGATGGAACTATTGATGTAGATGTGGAACTAACCGGCATTGTTGAAGTTAAAGGTGTGCATAGGACTAACGAGATGGACATGCCAGATAAAAATGACTACTCGTACAATGGCCACTCGTTTGGTACACTGGTGCATCCCCATGTGGAGGCTATCAATCACCAACACTTTTTTGTGTTCAGGCTGGATATGGATATCGACGGGGCAAACAATAATGCCGTAATGGAAATGAATACCAAACTGGTTCCTCCGGGGCGGCAAAATCCATATGGTAATGCCTTTTATGTTGACCATACCAAATTTAAAACAGAGCTGGAGGCGCAACGATCAGTAAACTACGAAACTGCCCGCAACTGGCATATCATGAACAATAAAGGCATGAATGATCTGGGCCAGCATATTGGTTATATGCTGATGCCCGGCATACAGGCTAAAACATTTGTACCCGAGGGTTCACTATTCCGCAAAAAAGCAGGCTTCCTGAATCATCAAATCTGGGTTACCCAATACCACGAAGATGAGATTTATCCGGCTGGTAAATATCCTGCCAGTAATAAGATATATGATGGCCTGCCCGAATGGACGGCCAAAAACCGGGCGATAAATAATAATGATATTGTAGTTTGGTACATAGCAGGCATTACCCACATAGTAAGGCCCGAAGAGTGGCCGGTAATGCCAGTTCATCACATGGGCTTTTCCCTGATGCCTTTTGGTTTTTTTTCAAGCAACCCCACCATGGGCATCACCAATCCAGCTTTTATGAAACAACGGTTTAAGGATGTGATCCAAAAACAACCCGGTTCGGATATTGACCATCAGTAATATTGATTTTGTATCAAATGACAGCATCTGTTTAAAAAAAAACCGATGCTGTTTTTACAAACAAGCCTTATTTAAATACAGCGCTGAGCTGTTATGGCTGGTATATAATTATTGTATATTTAACAATCTTTATATACCTTTTTCATGAAAAGAAATGTCCTGCTTTCAACGGTTTTGCTGTTACTGCCAACCACTTTGTTGTCACAAACCAATCAACCAATCAAACTTCATCCACAAAACCCGCATTATTTTTTATATAAGGGTAAGGCTACCTTAATAGTAGGTTCGGGTGAGCATTACGGAGCGGTGCTCAATTTGGGGTTTGATTATAAAACCTATCTGCAAACTATGGCCAAAGACGGCTTGAACACCACCCGCTTATTCACCGGTGCTTATATTGAAAAGCCTGGCGATTTCGGCATAAAAAACAATACCCTTGCACCATCTGAGCAAAATTTGATATTACCCTGGAAACGCAGCGATCAAAACGGGTTTGAACTTGGCGGCAATAAATTCAACCTTGATAAATGGGACGAAAATTATTTCATCCGCTTAAAACAGTTTATGACCGAGGCCAACCATAATGAGGTAATTGTGGAATTGAACCTGTTTTCGTCATACTACCAGCACGGCTGGGAATATAGCCCCCTGAACACTAAAAACAACATCAATAAAACCGATGATATTAGCGCGGCTTTGGCCAATACCTTAATGAATGGTAATATTTTAGCTTATCAGGAAAAGTATGTGCGCAAAATGGTAAAGGAGCTTAATGGCTTTGACAATTTTTATTTTGAGGTACAGAATGAGCCTTATGCCATTCAGAAGGATACGGTGATCTTACGCAACGAATATGGGGATGTAAAGGATTTCAGGAATTTCTTGGAGATCGTATCGCAACGCTCAAACGACTGGCAGCGTAAGGTAGCTGGATGGATCAAAGACGAAGAAAGTAAATTACCGAAGCAGCACCTTATTTCACAAAACATATCCAATTTTCAATATCCAATTACCAATCCCGATCCTGATATTTCTATTTTTAATTTTCACTATGCGCTGCCAAAGGCTGTCGACGAAAATTATTACCTGGATAAGGCAATTGGTTTTAATGAAACGGGTTTTGCAGGTAGTTTGAACACGACATACCGGAGGCAGGCCTGGCGATTTTTGATGGCAGGCGGGGCTTTATTTAATATGTTAGATTATTCCTTTTCGGCCGGTATGGAAACCGGGCAGGACACTTCCTATAAAGCACCTGGTGGCGGCAGTCCGGAGTTACGGAAGCAGTTTGGTGTACTGAAACGTTATTTTGACGCTCTGGATCTTGTAAAGCTGCATCCCGATCAGCATATAGTGAAAGCCTCGCCTGGCGCGATTACAGAGGCGCTTAGTGATAATGGTAAGCAATGGGTTATCTACATGGAACATATTGCTATGAAACCATATACATTATTGCTTAATTTGCCAAAAGGAAAGTTTAAAGCCACCTGGACGGATGTTGTTACAGGTAAGGTGATACAAACGTTAATGGTTACTGGCAATGAGATTGCTGTTCCTGCAGGGGTGGATGATAAGGTTTTACTGGTAAAGGTAGTGAAGTAGAAAAAGAGGGTTGTCATTTTCAATGCGATTGTTTGCTTGCAAAAATAGATTACTTATAATGACTGGCCATTTACTACTACATTTAGATATTTTATGAATAAAAAAGCATTTTTCATATTATTACTATTAATAACTGCATTTTGCGTTAGTGCTCAAAACAAGATCGTGGTTTTTCAATCAGATTTTGGATTAAAGGATGGCGCTGTTTCGGCTATGAAAGGTGTGGCTATGGGTGTTTCGCCTGATTTGAAATTGTTCGACCTGACCCATGAAATACCGGCCTATAATATATGGGAAGCTTCCTATCGTTTATACCAAACCGTTGCTTATTGGCCCGCAGGTACAGTGTTTGTTTCGGTGGTTGATCCGGGTGTGGGCACTTCACGCAAATCGGTAGTGTTGAAAACCAATACCGGGCAATTTATTGTAACGCCTGATAATGGCACGTTAATGCTGGTAGCCGAAGCTTTAGGGATAGCGGAGATAAGAGAAATTGATGAAGCTGTTAACCGCAGGCCAGGCTCCGAGGGATCATATACTTTTCATGGCCGCGATGTATATTCCTATACCGCTGCACGTTTAGCTGCAGGTGTTATTACATTTGAACAGGTAGGCCAGGTGTTGCCCAAACAAGTTGTAAAAATCCCTTATCAAAAAGCTGTAATTGAAACAGGCAAGCTTAAGGGTACTATTGATGTGCTCGATGTGCAGTATGGTAATTTATGGACAAACATAAGCAACAACCTGCTAAAAAAGCTTAACCTCAAATTTGGCGATCATCTCCACTTTATTATATTAAAGAACGATAAAAAAGTTTACGAGGGCGACGCCCCATACACCGAAACCTTTGGTGAAGTGCCTGTGGGCAAACCACTGGCTTACCTAAACAGTTTAATGCAGTTATCTTTCGCGCTTAACCAGGGAAATTTTGCTGAAGTATACAAAATAAGCAGCGGCAGCGAATGGAGCGTTCTTGTCAATAAGCAGTAAGCGATTTGCATGTGGTAATGGAGATTGATAACTCCCAACTTATATTATTATTTGCTGCAAACTCACCTAATCAGCTATAACTTTCACATCAATATTGTTCCTGGTTGCTTTTGAGTAGGGGCAGCCCCTGTGCGCTGCATCGGCCAGTTTTTGAGCTACATCCCAATCTACGCCGGGTATGTGCACATGCAGTTCGGCGGATAAAGCGTAGGATGATTCGCCTTCTTTATTGAAGCTTACTTGCACATCAACCGTAGCCTGAGTTACATTAATGCCATCCCTTATACCAACAGAACCTAATGCACCTAAATAGCAGGCTCCCCATGCACCGGCAAATAACAATTCAGGGTTGGGGTAACCATCTTCGCCGCCCATGGCTTTGGGTGCTTTCAAATCCATATCTATAACTCCATCCCCAGAATGAATATGACCGTCGCGGCCTCCTTTTGCTGTAACCACAGCGGTATATATTTTTTCCATGATAATTCTCTTTCTAAAATCAACCGGGAATGCCGGCATATGTTTTAAACAGTTTTATCCTACAACTTCATTGAAAAGGAAAATACCAGGCTTCATTAGGGGCATATTACAAAGTATTACCAGTGGCATTTTATCGAAAAAATTTAATAAAAATTCAATTTCACGCATTTTTGACACTTTTAAATTTGCTGATTTTACAACTTTCTGTGAATAAGCCTATTGTTTATAACTAAAGTAATTTATTAACTACTAAGAAATAATTGTCTGTAAATCAGCCATTAATCAATGTGTATAAACGAACCTGGAGTGTTAATAACTTGTTAATAAAAAATGAAAAAAATACTTGTCAAATCGTCAATATGTCCCGATATTGAAATCATCAAGAACGACGTACTTTGACAACCTTTCAGGATTACAGAAATTGAATCGGGTGAACCTTCGGGGGAACTAAAGAGCAAAAGAAGTCCCTGAGTCACATGAAAAATGAAATTACGAAAGTCTTTGAAAAAGGATTGTGATTAAAGGAGGTATTGGGAAAATGTGGAACTTTACGGAGAACCGCAACAGAACCAATGACATGGAAACAGTCGACAGTTCGCAAGAACGACAGACGGAATCTTGTCGGTCATGGATACACAAAACTTGATACTATTGGGAAGCTACGGTGGAACAATAGTTAGGAAACGGGAGTTCGATTCGAAAGAAGAGACTCCCGTTTTCGCTTTTATAAGGTTTTTTGGTTTGTAACATCGTTTTCATTTTGTTCAATCCTTAAAATAGCTAATTTAGTAGGATATGAATAAGGATGGCCAGCGTAACCAGTACGGGAGCAACAAAATATTTGTTTTAGATACTTCAGTGATCCTATATGATCATAATGCATTCCAAAATTTTGAGGAGCACAATGTAGCCATACCCATACAGGTACTGGAAGAGCTTGACAATAAAAAGAATGGTAACGATACTCGTAACTTTGAGGCCCGTAGCTTTATTCGCCTCATGGACGATCTCTCCCGCAATAACTTAGTAAACGAATGGATACCGCTTAACGGCAAGGGCAAAGGCAGCTTTAAGGTGGCCATGGATGTTAAAACTACGGCCATTGATGCTGAACAGGTTTTTGGGTCAGATAAAACAGATCATCGTATATTAAATGCGGCTTTAGGGCTACAGGAAGAATACCCTGACAAAAAAGTGGT
>Ga0193717_1000994_pt1 | contig 17838 bp, 12 predicted proteins | sample U2c2metaG_FD_145900 | JGI IMG/M metagenome (GOLD analysis project Ga0193717, IMG submission 145900) | Soil microbial communities from a riparian zone of the East river system, Colorado, United States - U2c2 | ecosystem: Environmental > Terrestrial > Soil > Riparian zone | place: USA: East River... | reverse complement strand
AACGAAGTTTTCCGCGCGGGCGTAGCCGACGTACGTCTCCGGCGATGCCACGCTAGCGGTGTCTGCCGGCGCGGCAACACCTTCACCTGCGGCATCGTCGAGCGGCTCGGGCAAATTCTTCGCACCGGCTTCGGTGAGCAGCCGGCGGATCTCGCGTTCCGACTTTGCGTATTTTCCCTCGCCGAAATGGTGGCTGCGGATTTGCCCCTTTGCGTCGACGAAGTAGTGCGCCGGCCAGAACTTGTTGTTGAAGGCCTTCCAGATCGCAAGGTTGCTGTCGAGCGCGACGGGATACTGGATGTCGAACTTCTTCACTGCCGCGCGGACGTTCTCGATGTCCTTCTCGAACGCGAACTCCGGCGAGTGCACGCCGAGCACGACGAGACCCGCGTCCTTGTAGTGGCGATACCAGGCGTTCACGTACGGCATCGCGCGCAGGCAGTTGATACACGAGTACGCCCAGAAATCGACGACCACCACCTTGCCGCGCAGGCTCGCGGGTGTGAGTGGTTTGCTGTTGAGCCAGCCAGTAGCTCCATCAAGCGGTGGCAGCGGCCCTTCGGTTTTCGACGGCCCGCTTGCTCCCTGCGCCGACATCATGGCGCCGCCCTCCGCGGGTTTTTCCGCGGCCGCCATCATCATGGCGCCGCCTCCCACGGGCGCGACCGGTGCGGTGCTGGGTGCGGCCTGCGCACCCGTACGTTTCGTCGTGCTCACGGTGATTGGTTTGGCAACGTACAGCGTCGGCAGTGTGCGTTCGAAATTGCGCACTTTCGGAAGATCGTTGATGACGATGTAAGAATTCGACGGGTGATTGAGCAGGTAGTCCTGGTGGTAGCTTTCGGCTTCGTAGAAGCCTTTCAACGGATCGACACGCGTAACGATCGAGCGCGGATACACACCGGCCTTGTCGAGTTGGGCGATATACCCTTCCGCAATCTTCTTCTGAGTGTCGCTGGTGTAGAAAATCGCCGAGCGATACTGGCTGCCCGTATCAGGACCCTGACGGTTCAACTGCGTCGGGTCATGGGCCACTGAGAAGAACACCTGCAGGATCTGACCGTACGTGACCTGCGCGGGGTCATACACGATCTGCACCGACTCGGCGTGACCCGAATCTCCGGCGCTTACCGATTCATAGTCCGCACTCGATCCATCGCCACCGGCATACCCGGAGAGCACGCTCTTCACTCCCTTCAGGTGTTGATAGACGCCCTGCACTCCCCAGAAGCATCCGCCCGCAACCACGGCCGTCTGCAGTTTGCCGGGCTCAGCCGCTTGATCGTATGCCGGCGCTGGAATCTTCACGGCCGCTTCTGCGCCGCAGGCATTGACGCTCAAGGCGCAGGCCAAAAACCCCAGGGAGAATATTCGCAACATGTTGACTCCTATGTGCTCGATACGCTTTGGGTCGTTACGTAGGAGACCGGTATTTCCGATGCATTATTTCGCCCCTTCCTTATTTCAAGAAGGGGCGGATTCTGGCACGCAAAGTACGATTCCCCGCGCGGTCACAGGCTTAAGACCCCAGCCTGTCACGACAATTCCCGGGACGCGACCGTTCAAACGTATTGGTTTTGGGCCAGAGCCCGGGCCGAAGCCGTGGCCGAATCCGTCTCCGCGGATTGACCGGATCAAAGTCGAGTAACAGGCGCCGGCAATCCTTTGCGGGCGCCCGTCACTCGCCAAAGCTTGCGGTTCAGCTGGGAGGGTCGCTGAACCGCAAGCCTTAAGACCCACCTACAATGGTGGATAGGCGTTCTGTAGCAGCTGCTGGAACTGCGCCTGGAACCAGTGTCCCGACAGCGGCGCGTTCGGCAATGCTCCAGTCATGTTGCCGTTGTTGCGCGGATTGCCACCGTAGGTCGGATCGCACATGCGATCGAAACCCTTGCCCTCGTCGTTGGGGATGGCAGTGCTCGAACCATCCGATTCGCCGGGCGGCTTGACCCACACGTAGGCATCGATACCCGCGGCGGGTGCGGCGCGCGGGCGCTCACCAATGCCGGCGCCGCTGGGATTGCACCAGTTGCCCTTGTGGATACGCCGGTCGATGCGCGAGGCATCGATGCGCGCGTTGAGATCCGCGAGCGTCGACGGACCCGTCGGCCGTGCCGCACCGCCCCAGCCGTTGCGCGAGGTGTCTATGAGCATGCCGATGTTCGACGGGAAGCCTGCGCTCACGGCCTGATTTCGGAACGCCTGTGCGTAGGTCAGTTCATCGTTGAACTGGTTCCAGTCGATCCAGCGTGAAGGCCGCGTGGTCGAGTCCACGGTGATGTACGGCTCCTGCAAAGCCGAGGTGTTGGCAGTGTTGGTGATGAAGCCATGCACGTTCGCGGGCGTGGAGCCCGAGGCGGTGGCGGCCGTCATCATCATGTTCACCGACGGTGCGAAGTTGGTGTCCCAACCCAACCAGCCGTGGTGACCCGCGTCGACGTAGTTATAGACATTCGGAATCGCGCCGAGAGTCGCCAGCGCGTAACCCACTCCATCCACGTAACCGCGGTTCTGGAACATCACGTCGCACTGCGCAGTGCCGGTCGGCCTGCTCGTGACGTTGGTCACCAGCTTCGGCAACGAGTCGATCTCGATGATGGCCGCGATGCGCAGTCCGGCGTATTCCGGGCGCCGCAGGATGCCGGCGATCACATCGATGTACTCCGCCTTGTAACGCGGCAGGTCGTTGGGCCCGAGCTCGCCGTTGCTGGCCAGCGCGGCGCAATCGCGTCCGGGCAAGTTGTAGATCACCAGCTGGAACACCAGCGGCGCCGCTCCATTGGCCGCGTTCTGCGTCACACGCGAACACGCACAGGATCATCCCTCGAAGTAAGTCGATTCTCATGACAGCTCCCTCGTGATCGTTTAATCGTATCGATGACGAAACGGATCGGGAGCTAGGGCGGTTTCTCCGTGTGCGGAGCCGCGTGCCGGGTGCGCGGCGAATCCTGCCGCGAAAGATAACCTGCGTCCATACAAGTCCCCCTTGATTGCCCGCACTCCAAGCGCGAGCGGGCGCATGTTAGGCCTGTAGTTGGGCCGCGCATAACTCGTGTACACCGCATCCGGGTAGTTTGGACAGCGTTGTCAAGGCGGATTCCGACTAGCCGCGCGTCCGGAAAGCCCAAGGTGACTCGCGGGACTTTTTTCTACTGGCTGGCGGACACGCATTGGCGCGTGACGACAGCCCGTAACGGCCCGGAATGTCTCGTCAGAGTTCGATTTCGGTGGCGAGAACCACGACGCCGCGCGTCGGCATGCGGAAGAATTCCGCCGCCTGTGCGCTGCGGCGCTGCAGGAAAGCGAAGGCGCGCGATTTTAGACCGGGAAACCCCGGCCGCGGTCGCGCGCGCACCAGGTGCCAGCCAAGGAAAAACGATGAATCCTCGGCAAACACGGTGAGGCCCTGCCGGCGCGCGTTGCGCAACGCCTCACCCACATCGGGTGTCTCCATGAAGCCAAAACGCGCGCGCACGTCATAAACACCCGGAATCAGTTGCTCGACCAGCACCCGGCACATCGGATCGGTGCGCGGGATGCGCTGGATTTCGATGTGCAGAATTACGATTTGCTCGTGATGAACCTTGTTGTGCTCGAGGTTGCGCAGGAGCGCGGTGGGCACGAAGCCGCTCTGGCTTACGAGAAACACCGCGGTGCCGGGCACCTTGACCGCCTTTGCGAGCAGTTCAGGCAGTTGTTTGTCGGATACGGCGCGATCCTGGAGTTCGGCGCGCAGCCGCTGGCGGCCATCACGCCACGTGATGAACATGGCGAACATCACGCTCGCCAGAGCCAACGGCACCCATCCGCCGCTGGCGATCTTGGTGGCGTTGCCCGCCACGAATGCGAAATCGACCAGCAGCATGAGGCCAAACAGCGTGGCGACCCGCCACACCGGCCAGTTCCACAGGGAACCGGCGACCAGCGCGCCTAACAACGTCGTGACGAGCATGGTGCCCACGACCGAGGCCCCGTAGGCGGCCGACAGCGCACTCGAGCTGCCGAATCCCACGACGAACATGACGACCGCGACGAACATGAACAGGTTCGCGGCCGGCACGTAGATCTGGCCGTGCGCCTCCGCAGAAGTCTGCAGAACACGCACGCGCGGCAGCAAATCCAGTTGAACCGCCTGGCGAGTGACGGAGAACGCCCCGGAGATCGTCGCCTGTGAGGCGATGACCGTGGCCGCCGTCGACAGCAGCACCAGCGCCGGTAACAGCGCCTGTGGTGCAAGTGCATAAAACGGATTGATGATCGGTGTTGCCGATCCCATCAGCAAAGCGCCCTGGCCGAAATAGTTGATGAGCAGCGCGGGCCATACCAGCACCAGCCAGGCGATCGCCACCGGCTTGCGCCCAAAATGGCCCATGTCCGCGTACAGCGCCTCGGCACCGGTAACCGCCAGAAATACCGCGCCCAGAATCACCAGCGACAGGCCAGGATGCGAACCCAGCAGCTGCAGCGCGTACCACGGGTTCATCGCCAGCAGCACGCGCGGCTCATGGATGATTTCGATGGCGCCGAGCACAGCGAGGACGACGAACCAGAGAATCATGATGGGACCGAACAGGCGCCCCACCCGCTCGGTGCCGCGCCGTTGAATCGCGAACAACGCGACGATCACGCCCAGAGTCACCGGGAGCACGGCGCGGCCGAAATCGGGGTTGAGAATTTCCAAGCCTTCGACGGCGCTCAACACGGAGATCGCGGGCGTGATCAACGCATCGCAGTAGAACAACGCCGCGCCCATCACCCCTAGCGCCACCGCGCGTCGCGCCCACGGCTCGGCGGTGCCGAAGCGTTCCTGCACCAGTGCGACGAGCGAGAGGATGCCGCCTTCACCGTGATTATCGGCGCGCATGATCACCGCGAGGTACTTGACGCTCACGACGATGGCGAGGCTCCAGAAAATCAGCGACAGCAGGCCTAACACGACGGACGTGTCGCCCGGCTGAAATCCGGCGGCGCCCAGCGATTCCTTGAATGCGTAGAGCGGACTGGTACCGATGTCGCCGAACACCACGCCGATGGCGCCGATGAACGCGGGTCCGAGAGCTTGCTGAGCCTTCATATTGAAGGCGCGCATTCTAGGCCTCGCAGCGCCGCAATTTTCGATTTTTCGGGTACCCTCGCGCGTATGCCCGCGGAATTGCACGAAACTTCGCTCATCGCACTATTGGCGGTCGGCTTCGCGCTTGCATTGTTGTTCGGTTTAGTGGCCAGCATCCTCAAGGTGTCGCCCATCGTCGGGTACCTCATCGCCGGCATCTGCGTGGGGCCGTTCACGCCGGGCTTCGTCGCCGATTCGGGGCTCGCCAGCCAGCTCGCGGAGATTGGCGTAATCCTGCTGATGTTCGGCGTCGGCCTGCACTTTTCGATCAAGGACCTGATGTCGGTGCGCTTCATCGCACTGCCCGGTGCGGTCGCGCAGATCGTGACCGCCACCGCCATTGGCGTCGGCATGGCTCACTTGCTCGGATGGAGTTTCGGTACCGGCCTCGTCTTCGGACTCTCGTTGTCGGTCGCCAGCACCGTCGTGCTGCTGCGCGCGCTCGAAGAGCGCAACGCGCTGCAATCCTCGGAAGGCAAGATCGCGGTCGGCTGGCTGATCGTCGAAGACCTGGCGATGGTGCTCGCGCTGGTGATGTTGCCGGCGCTCGCGGAGACGCTCGGAGGCGACTCGAGCGCGCTCGGCGCACCCGCGGGGCCCACGAACACCTGGCTCGCGCTCGCATTCACGCTCGCCAAGGTCGCGGGCTTTGTCGTACTCGCGCTGGTCGTCGGCACGCGCGTGGTGCCCTGGCTGCTCATGCGCGTCACGCGCACCGGCTCGCGCGAATTGTTCACGCTCTGCGTCCTCGCCGTCGCCTTGGGGATCGCCTACAGCTCGTCGGCGTTGTTCGGCGTGTCGTTCGCGCTCGGCGCGTTCTTCGCCGGCGTCATCCTTTCCGAGTCGGAGCTCTCCCACCAGGCTGGCAACGATCTGCTGCCGCTCAAAGACGCATTCGCGGTCCTGTTCTTCGTGTCGGTCGGGATGTTGTTCGACCCCACCGTGCTGGTGCGCGAGCCGCTGGCCGTGCTCTCGGTGCTGGCCATCATCATGATCGGCAAATCGCTTGCCGCGTTCATCATCGTGCTCGCCTTCCGCCATCCCGTGCGTACCGCGCTCACGGTATCTGCGAGTCTCGCCCAGATAGGCGAGTTCTCTTTCATTCTGGCCAGCCTCGGTGCCGCCCTCGGCCTGCTGCCGCCCGACGGGCGCGACCTCATCCTGGCGGGCGCGCTGCTCTCCATCGCGCTCAATCCACTCACCTTCGCGGGAATCTCGCCGCTCGCACGCTGGCTCGAGGCGCGCCCCAAACTACTGCGGCTTCTGGAGCGCGGCGGCGCGGATAAGCACCGCACGCCCGTCAGCAGTACCGCGGGCTTGAACAATCACGCCATCGTCGTGGGATACGGACGGGTCGGCGGCGCCATCGGGCCCGTTCTGAAGGAACAGGGGCTGGCCTTCGCCGTCATCGAGCGCGACCACCTGATGCTGAGCGCAGCGCAGTCGCAGGGCATTCCCACCATCGAAGGCGACGCCGCGGCGCCCGGGGTCCTGGACGCCGCGGGCATCACCACTGCGCGTCTGCTCGTGGTGGCGACGCCCGACAGCTTCCTCGCGCGGCGGATCGTCGAGCTGGCGCGCCAGCTGAATCCCGCCATTGACGTCGTGGTGCGCACGCATTCTGAAAGCGAATTCAAGGCGCTCGAAGTGTTGGGCGCCAATCGCGTGGTCATGGGTGAACGCGAGCTGGCGCGCGGCATGCTCGAGTACGCACTGCTCAGCCTCGGCGTACCGCGCGAACGCGCGCGGGCGCTCGCCGGCCGCGATGCGCAGGTGAACCCGGAAGGAACGTGAATGGCTTCAGCCGTTCGGCGATTCGTCCACGCGCAATCGATAGCCCAACCCCGCCTCAGTCACGAGGTATCGCGGGCGTCGCGGATCCGGTTCGAGTTTGGATCGCAGGTTGCGGATGCAGACCCGCAGGCTGCGCGTGTCGTGAACCTGCTCGGGTCCCCACACCTCGCGAATCAAACGATCTTGCTTGACGATGGTGCCAGGGTGCCGCGCAAGATTTTCCAGCACGCGGAACTCGAGCGGCGTCAGATGCACTCCTGCAGCGGCACCGCGCATTTCACGCCGCGCCACGTCGACAATGATGTCACCGAGCCGGATCTCGGTTGACGGCAGCGCACCGAGCGCCGTCCTGCGCAGCGCCGCGCGTACGCGCGCTTGCAATTCGGCGGCGCCAAAGGGTTTGGTGACGTAGTCATCGGCGCCCGCATCGAGCGCCGCAATCTTCTGCTCCTCCGCGGTACGCGCGGACAACACGATGATGGGAACCGCCGACCAGGTGCGCACGCGCCGGATCAGATCGAGACCGTCCCGATCCGGCAGCCCCAGATCTACGAGCAGAAGATCCGGCTTGTGCGCGCGCGCCTCGATTTCGCCACGCGCGGCGGTCTCAGCCTCGACGACGCGATAGTTAGACGCGGTGAGCAACACGCGCAAGACATCGCGGATGCCGGTGTCGTCCTCGACGACCAATACCTGATGCATGGCGAGCGTCACTTGGCCGGCTCCGCGGTCGGCAGGGTGAACTCGAAGCGCGCGCCGCCTTCTGAACGTGTGCGCGCCAGAATCGTGCCGCCATGCGCCTGCACGATGGCGCGGCAGATGGCCAGCCCCAGGCCCACACCCGCGATCACGCCTTCGCCATCGCCGCGCTGGAATTTGTCGAACAGCCGCGCCGGATCCCCCGCCGGCAACCCGGGACCGTCGTCGTCGACGAAGACGCGAACAAAAGGTCCATCAACGAGTGCGGTGACACTGGCGTGCGTTCCGGCCGGAGTGTATTTGGCGAGATTGTCGAACAGGTTCGTGAACACCTGCACTACCAGCGTGGCGTCGACGAACACCGGAGGCAGATCCGCCGACAGCCGCAGCTCCACCGGGTGTCCGGCAAGCCGCGGGAGCAGCCGCTCGAGCGCCACGGCGGCCAGATCGTCGATCGATTCCCAGGCTCGACGAAGCGCCGGAACCCCCGATTCGAAGCGCGTGAGATCGAGCACGTTGGAAATGAGCTCCGACATTTCCCGCGCGCGACCTTCGATGCTTTGCGCCAGCGCGCGCCGCGTCGCTGCGTCGAGCGAATCGCCGTGTTCGGCTAGCGTGCTGCCAGCGCCCGCCATCACCGCGAGCGGCGTGCGCAGGTCGTGCGAAATCGAAGCGAGCAGCGTATTGCGCAAACTTTCGCTGTTCGCCGCGACGCGCGCCGCCTCGGCCTGCTCGCTCAGGCGGGCACGTTCGAGCGCGAGCCCGATCTGCCCGGCGAAGGTTTCGAGCAGGTGCAGCTGCTCGGGCAATGCAACGCGGCGGCGGTTGAGCGGCAATACCGCCAGCACCCCTAACAATCGGCGGGCGTCGCCCAGTGGCACGTACAACGCGGGAGCGGCGGGCAAGGTGTCGGAACCCTGACCCGCGCGACGTCCGTGGTCGACCACCCACTGCGCCACGGCAAGGTCGCTGCCACGATACGAGCCGGCCTCGGGCGGCCCGTCGGGATAGTGCAGCTTGCCGGCTGCGTCCGGCAGCAATACTGCAGCTTGACACTGAAAGACCTCGGCCACGTGTTTCACCGCGATGCTGGCCATGCTGGCGGAGCCGCGCGTGGCGGTCAGCTCGCGGCTCATTCCGTACAGCAGCGCCGTGCGACGCTCGCGTGCGCCGGCCACGCGGGTCTGCTGCCTGACGTTCGCCATCAACGTCGCGATGACCAGCGCGACGGTCAACATGACGCCGAAGGTCACCAGGTATTCCGCATCGCTCACCGCAAACGTAAAACGTGGCGGCACGAAAAAGAAATCGAACGCTGCGACGTTGAGCACTGCCGCCAACACCGATGGCCCACGCCCGAAGCGCAGCCCGGTTGCAGTAACTCCCAGTAGATAGACCATGACGAGATTCGAAAGCTCGAGGTATGGGAACATGAAGGTTGCGATGACGGTGCATATGACTGTAATCGCGACTGCCGCCGCGTAGCGGCGCCAGCGGAATGGCTGCGGGATCTTTTCCGCGCGCGCGAGCCGCTCGGCGGCCATGGGATCGGCGGGACGCTCGGTCGCGGCGATGGTGATCACATCGAAACCACGCGCGCGCAATGCCAGTTCGGTGGCCGCCGACGGTCGCAGCAAGGCCCGCCACCCGCGCCGCTTGGGTGCGCCCACCACGACGCGCGTGAACTGTCGCGTGGCTGCGTATTCGAGCAGCGCCTCAACGGCGGAAGGCCCATCGAGTGTCACCGTCTCCGCGCCCAGCGACTCGGCCAACCGCAACAGCGCGACGCGCCGGTCGCGTTCCTTCTCCGACAATCGGAGCATCGCCGGTGTCTCGACGTACACGACGGTCCAGTCGGCGTCGAGCGCGTCGGCGAGCCGTTTGCCGGCGCGGATCGTCTGTTCCGATTGCGGATCCGGCCCGGTGGCGACCAGCACACGATCGCTCGCCAGCCAGGTGCGCGCGCTGCCATCGGTGCCGAGCGAGGCACGGGCAGCGGCCTGCACACGATCGGTCGTTCGCCGTAGCGCCAGTTCGCGCAGCGCCAACAAGTTGGGTTTACGGAAAAACCGGTCGGTCGCCGTGCCGGCGTCCTGTTGAACGTAGATTTTGCCGGCACGCAGCCGCGCCAACAGGTCGTCGGGCGGTAGGTCGATGAGCTCGACTTCGTCAGCGTCGTCGAAAATCCGATCCGGCAGAGTCTCGCGCTGCTTGACGCCGGTGATCTGCGCGACCAGGTCGTTGAGGCTTTCGAGGTGCTGGACATTTACCGTGGTCCAGACATCGATGCCGGCCTCTAGCAACTCCTCGATGTCCTGCCAGCGCTTCGGATGACGCGGCGCGGGTTCGCCACCACTCAAATTGGAATGCGCGAGCTCGTCGACGACGAGAATCGCCGGATGGCGTTTGAGCGCAGCGTCCAGGTCGAATTCCTGGCGCACGATGTCCCGATAACGCACGGCGAGCGTCGGAACGCGCTCGAGACCTTCCATGAGCCGCTCGGTTTCGATGCGGCCGTGTGGCTCGACGTAGCCTAATACGATGTCAGTGCCGGCGGCGCGCGCGGCACGCGCCGCTTCAAGCATGGCGTAGGTCTTGCCGACACCGGCGGTCGCACCGAAGAAAATTCGCAGGCGGCCGCGATGCGCCCTGGCCTCTTCGGCCTTTACGTGTACCAGCAGCTGATCGGGATCCGGCCGCTGTTCGGGCATGCTTCAGGGTGCCTGGGTGGACTGCGCGTCGAGCGCGAGATTCAATTCCAGCACATTCACACGCGGCTCGCCCAGCAGACCGAAAGTGCGTCCTTCGGTCGCGGCCGCCACCAGACTGCGCACCCGCACCGGATCGAGTCCGCGCTCACGCGCCACCCGGTTCACCTGGTATTCGGCGGCAGCCAGCGAAATCTGCGGGTCGAGGCCGCTGCCCGAGGCCGTGACGAGGTCGACCGGTACGGCGACGTTGTTGCCGGGGTCGGCTGCGCGCAAAGCGGCGACGCGATCCTTCACAGCGCTCAGCAGGTTCGGATTGGTCGCGCCCTGGTTGGAGCCGGAGGAGACGGCCGAATTGTTAGGAAACGGCCCGGTTGCCGAAGGACGACCCCAGAAGTAGCGCGGGTTTGTGAACGCCTGGCCCAGTAACCGCGAACCGACGGCCTTGCCGCCACTTTCGATGACGCTGCCCGTGGCCCGATCTGGCATCGCCAGTTGGGCGACCATCCACACGACACCGGGATAAGCAACGCCCGTGAGCAGCGTGAGCAGCCCAAAAATGACCAGCGTGATCTTGAGTTCCTTCAACATGGCATGCTCCTCAAACTAGTCCGACCGCTGCCAAGAACATGTCGATCAGCTTGATGCCGACGAACGGCACCACGATTCCGCCCAGGCCATAGATCAGCATGTTCCGGCGCAGTAATACGGCTGCCGACGATGCGCGTGTCTTGACTCCGCGCAGCGCCAGCGGCACGAGCACGATGATGACGAGCGCGTTGAAGATCACCGCCGACAGAATCGCGCTTTCCGGGCTTGAAAGACGCATGACGTTCAGAGTGTCCAGCGCCGGGTAGGTAGTCGCGAACGCGGCTGGGATGATGGCGAAGTACTTGGCGACGTCGTTCGCGATCGAAAACGTGGTGAGCGCGCCGCGTGTCACCAGCATCTGCTTGCCCACGTCAACAACCTCGATGAGCTTGGTGGGATTGGAGTCGAGGTCGACCATGTTGCCGGCCTCTTTCGCGGCCTGCGTGCCGGTGTTCATCGCCACCGCCACGTCGGCCTGCGCCAGCGCGGGCGCATCGTTGGTGCCGTCTCCGCACATGGCCACGAGATGGCCTTCTTTCTGGTGACGGCGGATGAGCTCGAGCTTGGCTTCGGGCGTGGCTTCCGCGAGGAATTCGTCGACCCCCGCCTCGGCGGCGATGGCGGCCGCAGTCAGGCGGTTGTCGCCCGTGACCATGACCGTCTTGATGCCCATCTGCCGCAGTTCCGCGAAGCGCTCGCGGATGCCGCCCTTGACGATGTCGCGAAGCTCGACGACACCGAGCACGCGGCGGCCTTCGGCCACCACCAGCGGCGTCGAGCCACGGCGCGCCACGGTGTCGACGAGTTCACCGACCGGTCCCGGCCAGAGGCCGCCTTCCTGCTCCACGAATTTGCGGATCGCATCCGCGGCGCCCTTGCGCAGCTTGCGGCCTTCGAGGTCGACACCGCTCATGCGCGTCTGCGCCGAGAACTTGTGGAATGTATGGGTACTGCCGGCGAGGTCCCGGCCCCGCAGCTGAAATTGTTGTTTGGCGAGTACGACGATGGATCGGCCTTCGGGTGTTTCGTCCGCGAGCGAAGCCAACTGCGCAGCGTCGGCGAGCTCGCGCGCCTCGACGCTCGGAGCGGTATGAAATGCGGTGGCATTTCGATCGCCCAGCGTAATCGTGCCGGTCTTGTCGAGCAGCAGCACGTCGACGTCACCGGCCGCTTCCACGGCGCGGCCAGAGGTCGCGATGACGTTCGCGCGCACCATGCGATCCATGCCGGCGATGCCGATGGCCGAAAGCAACCCGCCGATGGTGGTCGGGATCAGGCATACCAGCAGCGCCACCAGTACCGTGATCGTGACCACCGAGCCGCTGCCCGAGCTCGTGACGGCGTATTGAGAAAACGGCGCGAGCGTCGCAGTGGCGAGCAGGAATACCAGCGTCATCATGGCTAACAGGATGGCGAGCGCAATCTCGTTGGGCGTGCGGGCGCGCGAAGCGCCTTCCACCATCGCAATCATGCGATCGAGGAAGCCCTCGCCCTCACGGGCGGTGATACGCACGACAAGCCAGTCGGACAATACCCGCGTACCGCCGGTCACCGAGGAAAAGTCGCCACCGGCCTCGCGCAACACCGGCGCGGATTCGCCCGTGACAGCGCTCTCGTTGACCGAAGCCACGCCTTCGACGACTTCACCGTCGGCGGGGATCGTGTCGTTGGCCTCCACCAGCACCAGGTCGCCTTTCTTGAGTGCACTTCCCTCGACAGTCTTATATTCCTGACGAGTCTTTCCGACGAGACGCTTGGCCTGCACGTGCTTGCGCATCGCACGCAGCGTGGCTGCCTGCGCCTTACCACGCCCTTCTGCCACCGCCTCGGCGAAATTGGCGAACAACACCGTCAACCACAGCCAGGCGGACACGTGCAGCACGAATCCCGGACGTCCGGCGTCGCTCGCGGCCCCGAAAGCGGCAGCGATGCCGATGAGCGTAGTGAGAATGCTCCCCACGAACACCACGAACATGACCGGGTTGCGGAACTGTATGCGTGGATCGAGTTTCGCAAAGCTGTCACGCAGGGCGCCGGAAATGATCGGCCCCGTCAGAAAGTTAGACCGTGCGCCAGTATTGATTGCCGCGTTCATTCTTTAGCCTCTATTCGTCACTTGTGACCGATCATTTGCAGATGCTCGACCACGGGTCCGAGCGCCAGTGCCGGGACGAATGTCAGCGCACCCACTAACAAGACGACACCGACGAGCATCGTGATGAAGAGCGGCGTATGCGTAGGCAACGTGCCCGCTGTGGTGGCGGTGGCGCGCTTGGCCGCCAGGCTGCCGGCAATCGCGAGCACTGGAATGATCAGCCAGTAGCGCGAGATCCACATGGCGATGCCGAGCGCCGTGTTGTAGAACGGCGTGTTCGCGGAAATGCTGGCGAACGCGCTGCCGTTGTTGTTGCCGGCCGAGGAAAACGCATACAGGATCTCGGAGAAGCCGTGCGCGCCGGGATTGCCGACGCTCGCGGTGCCCGCGGGAATCACGCTCGCAATCGCAGTGCCTATCAGCGCCACCGCCGGTGGGATCAGCAGCGTGATCGAGGCCATCTTGATTTCAAAACTCTCGACCTTCTTGCCGAGGTATTCCGGCGTGCGTCCCACCATGAGGCCGGCGATGAACACCGCGACGATGGCGAACATCAGCATGCCGTACAGTCCGCTGCCCACGCCGCCGAACACCACTTCGCCGAGCTGCATGAGCCACATGGGAATCAGGCCGCCGAGCGGCGTGAACGAGCCGTGCATGGCGTTCACCGAACCGTTGGACGCGGCCGTCGTGGCCGTGGCCCATAGAGCGGAATTCGCGATGCCAAACCGCGCCTCCTTGCCTTCCATGTTGCCGCCAGGCTGAAGATCCGACGCTGCCTGATCGACACCGAGCGCCGCCAGCTGCGGATTGCCAGCCTGTTCGAATGCAACGCAGCCCAGCGTCAGCGGCACGAAGATCACGAGCATCGCGATCATGACCGCCCAGCCCTGCCGGGTGTCTTTCACCATGCGGCCGAAGGTGTAGCAGAGCGCGGCCGGAATCAGCAGGATGGCCAGCACCTGCAGAAAATTCGACAACGGTGTCGGATTCTCGAGCGGATGCGAGGAGTTGACGTTGAAGAAACCACCGCCGTTCGTGCCGAGCTGCTTGATGGCGATCTGGCTCGCCGCCGGGCCCAACGGCACCGTCTGCTCCGTGACCTGTTCTGCTTTTGTTATGGGCTGGCCAGCCGCATCGAGAACGGCCTCACCGGCCTCGTTCTTGACCGGCGTCTGAATGGTCATCGGCTCGAGCAGCGTAACCGAGCGGTACGGCTGGAAGCTCTGCACGACGCCTTGCGAAACCAGGATGATCGCGAGGATCAGCGACAACGGCAGCAGGATGTAGAGCGTGCTGCGCGTGAAGTCCACCCAGAAGTTGCCGATCTCGCTCGCCTGGCGCCGCGCGAAGCCGCGGATCAACGCGACCAGTACGGCCATGCCGGTGGCCGCGGACAAGAAATTCTGCACGGCGAGGCCGAGCATCTGGGTGAGATAACTCATCGTCGATTCGCCGACGTAACCCTGCCAGTTCGTGTTGCTGGCGAAGCTCACCGCCGTGTTGAATGAAGAGTCGGGGCTCACCGCAGTAAAACCCTGGGGATTCAGCGGAAGCACACCCTGCAGCCTCTGCAGTAGATAGACGACGAGGAAGCCGACGAGGTTGACGAGCAACAGGCCAAACGCGTAACGCTTCCAGCCGGTCTCCTGTTCCTCCGAGACGCCCGCGAGCCGATAGATACCTTTTTCCATCGGCCGGAGCAGCGGCGAGAGGAATGTGCGGCGGCCTTCATAGACCGCGGTCATGAAGGCGCCCAGAGGCTTCGCCAGCGCCACGAGGATGCCGATGTAGACGGCGATCTGTAACAACCCCTGCGCAGTCATTGAAATTTCTCCGGAAAGAGCAGCGCGACTACCAGGTACACGCCGATCCCGAGGGACAACAGAAGGCCAATCCACTCGAAGGCGTTCATTTGCGCTCCTGCAGTGTGGCCGCCAGTCGATAGATGAGATAGGTGACGACGCCAAGCGCCAACACCAACACTGCGATCATGATTTCCATAGTTACCTCACTGGCTCAATCTGACATCGCGCTGGTTAGCGGGGTGTTAAGAAACGCAAGCGCACGAGCATGCATTGCGTCCAACCGCACAGCCCGCAAGCCGAGCCTGAGAGACGCAGCATTGAAACGAAATAATACGAACGTGTCGGCATTCGACACCTAGGTATTCTTCGACTAAGGCAATGTTAGGAAACGCGCTTGCGGGAGTACGCGTCGTGCAACCAACCCCGCAACCGCCGGCGCATAGTCCTCGTGCGGCGCGGTGCGGCGTCATCGCGCTCGCGCGAGCCCAGCAGCGCCACCAGCAGGTACATCGCAAAAACCACGACGGTCACGGCAAAGTAGGGATTCACGTCATTCATATCGCGCCTCACATCTCGATCGACTGACGTCCACTGTAGGACTTCGCTGGTGAAATGCGCGTGAGGATTTCGCGGGCGGTCACTTCGCCGGGTTGCTGACGCGAATCTGCGGCAGACCGCTGCGGCCCTTCTGGAAGTAGCAGATCTCAACCAGGGTCGGCCACAACTCGAGCGAACCGCGGATCACATTGACCACGTCGTCGACGATCCTCTGCAGATTGTGCTGGAAGTAGTCAGGCTCGAACGCATAAAACGTCTTGTGCAGATTGGCGGCGAACTGTCGCAGCGCCTCCGCGCGCTGTGGATCGGCGCTCGCGGCCGCCGTAGCGCACACGCGCGCATGCAGGCTGCGCATCTTCTCCAGGATCTCTTCGGCGTCCTGCCCGGTCACCTCGCCCTCGTAGTCGAACGCGATGCTGAGTTCGTCGAGGCGGGTGAGCGAGGTCTTGATCTTGCGCTTGAGCAGGTTGGACACCTCTTCGTTCAGGATTTCGGTGGCCGGCGGGTTTCGCATGTAGTTGCTCTTGCTGTGATTCTGCGCCGCATCCACGTGCGCAGAGCAGATACCCGCCTGCTGAATCCAGAGCCGGTAGACGTAGTCCTCGAACCTGAGCCGCGTAGGAAAGAAAGGAGGTAGGCCGAACGTGTTGTCGTAGCCCGCAACTCCACAATCCATGCGCCAGTTCTTCTTGGTGACGACCGGGCGGAAATTCTCCAGCACGTATATGTCGTTCAAGTCGGCCGGATCGGTCTGCTGTTCGTTTTCGAGGAACATCTCGACGTAGTCGATCGCGTCGATGTCGTTGGTTCCCGAGCGAAACGTCTGCGCCATCTTCACCACCGAGTCATCCGGCAACGCCCCGCGCTGTACCAGCAGCGAATTCTCGCGTTGTAGTCCGGTGGTCGAGTTCGTCTCGAGATCCGTGGCAGTGTCGATCACGAGCTCGCCGCGATCGTAGTTGTCGGGAATCTGACTCGCGGGCTTGCCGAGGACGTCGCGGAACGAGGTCAGGATGTCGAACGACTTGCGGCCGTAACCGTTCTCGCCGGCCCGATGCAGCCGGCCGCGGCTTATTTCATCGGTCTCCAGCGATTCGGGGCTGTGCTCCATGAGCGCAAAAGGCCGCATGTCGTCGTCGGCGCTGACCATGAGTCCGCCGAGCGTGTACATGAGCGTGTAGTTGCGGTTACCGCCGTAGCTCGGCCGAAAGAGATTCTTTACCAGCCCCTGCAGGCGCTTGTCTGGCAGGCGTTGCTGTAGATAGGAGATGAATCTTTCCTTCTCGCGCGGCCCGACGTAATAGAGCTCATTGTGCGTGGCGGAACGCTCGAGAGTCGCGTAGTACTTGTCGTGATTGGCGGCGCTCGAATCGTCGAACACCACGATGGGCACCGAATGGCCGTTACGCCAGAAATGATCGTCGTATTGCTCGACGGTATCGCCCACTTCCCGCAGTCGGTACGTGGGAATGACAAAGGCAAGGGATTTTTCCTGCATGGTCAGCGTCGCGAATGCGTCGGCAAAGACCCGATCTGCGAGACCACGAGCCAGGTGCCGGCGCCCACCAGATACGCGCATCCCGGGCATGCAAGACGCCCCAACGGAAGCGCGGGATAGGCAGCAGGGTTTCGCCCGGCGTTTGCACCTGCCAGCTGTCGGCGAGGTCCAAAGACCCTGCTCGCGAGAAAATGTTTGAACCACATGGTGATGTCTCCTGCGCCGATCACCGGCGCGAGGTGTCAGTCGCGGAAGGCAATGAACCGTGAGGATTTGCCGGCGACTGCCTGACGCGCGGTTGTGCACACACCCCGGCATCGCCTCCGGAAACCGGGCCGCGTATCAAATCGAGGAGATAGTCTGATCGGCTCGGGGCGCGCGTTTGCCTGGCGTGTAGTGCGCGCAAATAGACTCCAACCAGCCAGGAAGCGCCGGTCGTCAAGTGTCCGCGGCTTCCGCAATCCAGGCATTCCATTGGCGCGGGGACGTCGACGCCAGCCGACTTCCCGCCGCAAAGGCGTGTCAGTTGGCGGCGAACGGCGGTGAGCCGGCGCGCGCGGCGTTGTTTGGTCCACATGGCGGATTTTCCTGGCACGATGTTCGACGGCGGGCGGCTGCGCCGGAAGACAAAATCGTGTGAAGATTTTTCTCCGCAGGATTCAGCCGCGCCGGCGGTGGAGTACGATCGCGCCGGGACAACATAAGCAGCTTCAAGGATCACATGCTCATCAGTTGCGTCGCCTACCAGGACGGCCGCAAGCTCGCAGACATCGCGGTCGGCGACATTCACAACTACGTCAGCAAGCCCGACTGCCTCGTGTGGGTGGCGCTACGCGAACCGGATGCGGCGACGCTGGAAAACATGCAGGCGCAATTCGGATTGCATCCGCTGGCGGTCGAGGATGCGCGCAATGGCCATCAACGCCCGAAAATCGAGGACTACGGCGACAGTCTGTTCGCCGTACTGCACGTGG
>Ga0193717_1000993_pt1 | contig 17841 bp, 17 predicted proteins | sample U2c2metaG_FD_145900 | JGI IMG/M metagenome (GOLD analysis project Ga0193717, IMG submission 145900) | Soil microbial communities from a riparian zone of the East river system, Colorado, United States - U2c2 | ecosystem: Environmental > Terrestrial > Soil > Riparian zone | place: USA: East River... | reverse complement strand
GGAGTCGAGCACTTCACGCAGCGGCTCGATCATCGAGTACGGCATGACGACGTGCAGCGAGCCGCCACCGCCATCGAGATCGATCTGGAACGGGCACACCACCACGACTTCCGAAGGGGTGACGATGCCGGCGAAATTGGGGTTGATTTCCGAGTTCACGTACTCGACGTCGATCTTCGCGATCGGCGTCCACGCTTCTTTCATGTCGGCGAACGCGCTGCGCAGGAACATGTGCACCACGCGCATCTCGGTGGCGGTGAACTCGCGGCCCTCGATCTTCGCCTGGCGGCCGACGCCGCCGAAGAAGTTGTCGACCAGGGCGAACACGAGTTTCGGATCGATGACGAACAGACCCGTGCCGCGCAGCGGGTTGATCTTCACGAGATTCAGGTTGACCGGCAGCGACAGCGAGTGTGTGTACTCGCTGAACTTCTTCATGGACACCTGCCCCACCGCGATCTCGACCGTTCGTCGCAGCAGGTTGTAGATGCTCACGCGCAGCTGGCGCGCGAGGCGCTCGTTGACCATCTCGAGCGTCGGCATGCGGCCGCGCACGATGCGCATTTCGCGGCTGAAATCGTATTGACGCGCTTCGCCCGGAGGCGCGGCGGGTTCGGTGCTGACCGCACCCTGATCGACGCCGTTGAGCAGCGCGTCGATTTCATCCTGGTTGAGAACTTCCTGGCCGGCCATGTGCGCGCGCCCTACTGCATCACGAACGAGGTGAAATACAGCGCTTCGACCTTGAGCGCCGCACCGCCCGATTCCCCGATGACGGTGCGAACGGCTTCGAGGCAACGCTGGCGAAGCGCTTCTTTGCCTTCGAGCTTCGAAACACTTTCGTAACTTTGATTGCCGAGGATCAGGAGCAGGTCGTTGCGGATGCGCGGATCGTTGTCCTTGATGATCTTTTCGACCTCGAGGTCGCGCGTCATGATGCCAATGGTGATCTGCAGGAATCGCACCGTGGATTCCGCTTCGAAATTCACGACGAAGGGCGGATCCAGCGTGACGTATCGCGCCGGCAGCAACTGCTCCTTCTTCGTGGCTTCCTTCTTCTTCGGGTCGTCCTTGCCACCCATCAGCATGAATGCGGCAGTGCCGCCGCCGCCGAGCACCAGCAGCGCAATCACGCCGATGATCAGGCCCTTCTTGCCGCCCTTGGCCGGCGCGGCTTCGGCGCCTTCTTCGTGCATCTCATTGGTTGCGGCAGGTGCGGCCATGGAGGGTCCTCGCGCGGGATAAGTGGTTGCGACTGCATTGCTTCGTGCAACGCGCGTGCCACGTTCGGAGCGTGAGCGGCGTCACGCAATTCCCGCGGTGGGCGCCAGTTTTCTGGCGCGCCCGCTACGCGTGCCGCGAATGCGGCCAATCAGGCGTAGAGGTCGAGCAGTCCCGAGATGTGAATTGCCTGCACGGTCAGCGCCGGGGATTCCCCGATGGCGTTGACCCGCGGTGTGCCGGCGGCTTCGTGACGCGTCTGGCGCGCGAAGCCCTGCGAGACACTGCTGTCCATCAGCGAAAACCCTTGTGCCTCGAGCATTTCCCGCAGACGCGGTATCGACGCTTCCAGCAGCGCGCGAGTCTCGGCATTCGCGGCGCCGAAATGCACGGTGGCCTGTTGGTCGCGTACCGAGACGTTGACCTCGAGCGGCCCCAGGTCGGCGGGCGACAACTGCAGCGATGCGGACGAATCGCCGGTCCGCACCATCGACGCCAGCCGGTTGCCGAGCTCATCTGCCCAGCGTGGATCGCGCACGTGGGTATTCAGGGCCGCGGCCTCGACGCGCTCGGTCGTGCCATGGCGCGTGCCTTGCGCGAAAAGCTCCGCCGGGCCGGTCAATGAATTCCACGTCGTCGTATCGATGACGGGCGTCGCCGCGCCGGCAATCGCGGGCGCCGGCTTCGAATCGCCGCCATTGGCATCCGTGATGCCGGAGGCAATGGCCTGCGCGAGATCGTCGGCCGTGCCGGCTGCATCCGCAGTCGGCGGCATGGCGCCGCCCGCGACCGGCAATGCGTCATTCTGAATCGGTATGGAAGCGGAAGTCCCCGCCGCGGCCGTGGACGCCGGCTTCTGCGGCGGGGGCAACAACGCGGCGAGTAACCACAATGCGTCGTCGGGCAGCCCCTCGATGCCATCGTCAGAGGAATCTTCGGTGGAGTCGTCGAGCTCGGGCGTTCCCGCGCCCTGCAGCGCGCCCGCCAACTGCGCAGTCACCGCGTTCGCGCTGTCAACGCCGTCCATCGACTGCAGCGCCAGCAAGGCGTCGAAGGCGCCCGTGTCGCCGGTCTCGCTCATTGCGGCCGCATCGCCCGTGGCGGAGGCGGTACTGCCGGCGGCATCGGGTTTTTGCAGCGCGACGTTCGACATCATGACTTGCCCTCTCGATTCAGGTAACTCTGCTGTTGCGACAACTCGTCGCTGTCGCGCTGATCGCGACGGCTCTCCTCACGCGACTCTTCGACCTGCCAGCGTTCGGTCAGCGTGTCGACGACGTGCGCGCGTTTGGCGGCCTCGCGCCAGACGAGGATCGCGGCCTCGTGCGCGGCGCGCGCCTGCTCGACGATCTGGCGTTGCTGGTCCAGCGCGTCACCGAGACGCGCCAGAAATGTCTGAAAATCCCGTCCCGCGGCGGCGCCGAGGCCGGCGCCGGCACGCGCGGCAAATCCTTCTTCATATTCCTTGCGATAACGCTCGAGCGCGCCGAGTTTCTCTTCCATTACCACCACGTGACGCTCGGCCAGCGCCACGCGCTCGGCCTGTTCGCGCTCGGTATTCGCGGTGGCCTGCTGGACGACGCCCATTCGTTCGGACCGCGTCACGGCTTAAGCCTTACGCGCGGCCGGCGCGGAGTTGAACAACTGCGCCAGCGCCTGCACGGATTCACGCTGCCCCACCCGTTCTTCGATGGGCTGCACGAGAAACTTCTGCATCGCCGGCCACAGCTCGATGGCGGTGTCGACGCGCGGGTCGCTGCCCTTCTGGTACGCGCCGATGGAGATGAGATCGCGATGCTGCTGGTAGATAGTCAGATTCTGGCGGAAGCGGCGCGCCAGCTCGGCGTGCTCGGGAGTGACGATTTCGTGCATCACGCGGCTGACCGAGGCCTCGACGTCGATGGCCGGGTACTGCCCTGCTTCCGCAATGCGCCTCGACAACACTATGTGCCCATCGAGAATGGCGCGCGCCGCGTCCGCGATCGGATCCTGCTGGTCGTCGCCTTCGGTGAGCACGGTATAAAAGGCGGTGATCGAGCCGCGCCCCGTGGAGCCATTGCCGGCGCGCTCGACCAGCGCGGGCAACCGCGCGAAGACCGAGGGCGGGTAGCCGCGCGTGGCCGGCGCTTCGCCGATGGCGAGGCCAATCTCGCGCTGCGCCTGGGCAAATCTTGTCAACGAATCCATGATCAAAAGTACGGACAATCCGCGCTCGCGAAAATATTCGGCGATGGCCGTGGCGAGCCAGGCGCCATGCAGGCGGATGAGTGGCGGATTGTCGGCGGGTGATGCCACGACAACCGAACGCCTTCGGCCTTCGGGCCCGAGAATGCGATCGACGAATTCCTTCACTTCGCGGCCGCGTTCACCAATCAAACCCACGACGATGACGTCGGCGCTGGTGTAACGCGCCATCATGCCGAGCAGCACGCTCTTGCCGACGCCCGAGCCGGCGAAGAGCCCAATGCGCTGTCCGCGGCCGACGGTCAGCAGGGAATTGATGGAACGCACGCCCACGTCGAGCGGCGAATCGATGGGATGACGCTCGAGCGGATTGATGCTCTTGCCCTGCAGCTTCACCCGCTCGTCGCAGTTGAGCGGGCCAAGCCCGTCGAGCGGCATGCCGGTTCCGTCGATGATGCGGCCGAGCAGTCCCGGGCCGACGCGAACACTGCCGGCGCGCTGCCGCGGAATCACGCGCGCACTCGGCGCGAGGCCGTGGACGTCGCCCGTCGGCATCATGAGCAGCCGGTCACCGGAGAATCCGACGACTTCGGCTTCGCAGCGCGAGCCGTCACTGGAAATGAGATCGCAGACGTCGCCGACCGCGGCCTGGCAGCCCGAGGCTTCCAGCGCGAGCCCGACCATGCGGGTGAGCGAACCTTCGACCGGTGGCGAGGGCAGATTCGCCGCGCGCGCCACCTGCGTGTCGATGCTCTTGCGCCAGGTGCGCGAACGTTCAGCGCGGAATGTATTCGTGCCGCTCACAACGTGTCTTCATCCGCGGGCGGTTCGGCCGGGGCCGTGGACGCTTCGACGCGTTCCGCGCGATCGTCGCCGAGGAGACCGCGCATCGCCGCGGCGATCGTCGCCTCGAAACGTGCGTCGATGCTCGCGTTGTCGGTGGTCACGCGGCAGCCGCCGCGCGCCATGAGCGGATCCTCGCGCAGGTCCCATTCGCGCTCGCCCACCGGGGCCGCGAGTCGATCGCGCAGGATGGAGGCGTCGTCGGGATGCAAATGAATTTTGATGTTGCGCGCGGCGATGGGCAGCAGCCCGACCGTGTGCCGCACGATGCCGATGACCTGGGTGGGATCGAGCCGCAGCTCACGTCGCACCAGGTGCTTGGCGATGATCATCGCGAGCCGCGTGAGCTCGTTCTCGATGCCCGTATCTAGATCGGCCAACGGCCTGGCGAGCGTCTCGATGATCGCCTGCAGCGCCGCGATCTTGACGTCGACCTCGGCGATGCGCTGCTTGAGCTCCGCTTCGCCCTTGCGCACGCCTTCGACGTGGCCGGCCTTGTAGCCATGTTCCCAGGCGTCGCGTTCCACCGCGGCCAGATGCATGACGTTGACGCCGCCACTGCCGCGCGGCAGCGGGGCCCCGTCGACCTTGGGCAGGTCCCAGCGCGACACGTCTTCGGCGATCGCTGCCAAGGCCTCAGACATATTCGTCGCCGCCCTTGCCGCCGAGCGCGATGGTGCCATCGTCGGCCAGCTTGCGGGCCGCGAGCAGGATTTCCTTTTGTGCCGCTTCGACGTCGGCGAGGCGCACTGGACCCTTGTTGGCCAGGTCGTCCTTCATCATTTCGGCCGCGCGCTGCGACATGTTCTTGAACACCTTCGCCTTGAAGGATTCATCGGCGCCCTTGAGCGCCAGCAGTAGTTTGTCCGCCGGCACCTGGCGCAGCAGTTCCTGCATGCCGCGGTCGTCCACTTCCATGAGATCGGCGAACACGAACATGAGGTCCTGGATGCTCTGCGACAGCCGCTCGTCGGCTTTGCCGACCTCGGTCATCACGGCGTTGCCCATCTTGGCGTCCAGCAGGTTGACCATCTCGGCCGCGACCTTGAGGCCGCCGAGCGACGAGCTCTTGCCGTTGCTGGCGCCGGCCGCGAACTGCTTCTCCATCATTTCATCGAGCTCGGTCAGCGCCGAAGGCTGCACGCCATCGAGCGTCGCGACGCGCATGATGAGGTCCGAACGGTTGTTCTCCGGCAGGAAGCCCAGTACTTCGGCGCCCTGGTCCGGTTCGAGATAAGAAAGCACGATGGCGATGATCTGCGGGTGCTCGTTGCGGATCAGTTCGGCCACGGCTCGCGAGTCCATCCACTTGAGCGCCTCGAGGCCTTTGCGCTGGCCGCCGAGCCGGATGCGATCCATGAGCGAATTGGCTTTTTCATCGCCGAGCGCATTGACCAGCACCTTGCGTACGAATTCATCGCCGCCGACACCGACTGAAGTCTGGCTCTCCAGCTCCGTGGTGAACGTCGTGAGCACGTTGCGCACTTCATCGCGCGATACGCCGTTGAGTTCGGCCATGCTGCGCCCGAGACGCTGCACGTCTTTCGCGCCCATGTGCTTGAGGATTTCCGCCGCCTCGCTCTCACCGAGCGTCAGCAGCAGAATGGCCGCGCGTTCCACGCCATTGCGGCTCTTGGCGATCTCAGCCATCGCTGGCCACCCACGCTTTCACGACCTGCGCACCGCGCTTCGGATCCTGCGCGACCATGCCGCGCGCGGCGGCAACCTGTTGTTCGTAGGCGAGACCCGGCGTCTCGGTCTGCCCTCCGCCGCCGACCGACGCGGCCGCAAGCGCCGCCTGGCGCAACACGGACGGACGCGCGGCGCTCAGCAGGCCCCGCGTCAGCGGCTTGAGCACGCTGAACACGATGACCAGCAGCACGAGCAGCCCGGCCAGCACTTTCGCCAGCGTCTGTGCCCAGGCACGTTCCCAGAACGGAATCGATTCGAGTTCGCCCTCCTCGACCACCGGCGTGCCGAGGAATGAAGAGTTCACGACGTTGACGGTATCGCCACGCGTCGCGTCGAAGCCGACCGCATCGCGCACCAGCGCGGTGAGACGTTCGATCTGTTCCGGCGGCAGCGGTGTTTCGGTGACCTTGCCATCCGCGGACGTGGTGCGCAGATTGTCGATGAGCACGGCCACCGACAGGCGCGTCACGCGACCTGCGGGCGCACGCGTATAGGCCATGGTCCTGTCGATTTCATAGTTTCGTGTCGACTGGCGCGACGTGGAGTCCGGGCCCGTGACTGCGGTACCCGCGTTGTTAGCCGCATTCGCGCCGGCCGCGTTGGCGCCGGTGGCATTGGCGCCGGCGGGATTTGCGCCCGACTGCGCCACAGCGGGTGTCGCTCCCGGCGGTAACGCCACGCCGGGCTGCGGCGGTTGATTGGTCAGCGCGCCCGGCACGCCGCCGGCATTGCCTGCGCCGTTGCGTCCGGCTTCTTCGGCGGTCGATTCGCTGCGCACGACCTGGCTCTGCGGATTGAACTGTTCGCGCGTGGATTCAGTGGTGGTCATGTCCACCTGCGCGACCACTTGGGCGCGCACGCGGCCCGGGCCCACGAGCGGCGTCAGCATCTCCTGGATGCGATTCGAATAACTTTCCTCGAGGCGGTGCGAGAACTCGAACATCTTGTCGCGCATCGCGGTGTCGCTGTCGGTTTCCGGCGCCGACAGCAGGCGGCCGGTCTGATCCACGACCGTCACCTGCGACGCGGATAGCTCGGGAATGCTTGAGGCCACGAGATTCGCAATGGCCTGCACGTTTTCATCGTCGAGGCGCCGGCCGGCCTTGATCTGCAGGAACACCGACGCGGAACCCGGGCGGCGCTCGCTCACGAACGCGGACTGCCGCGCCATGGCCAGGTGCACGCGCGCGCCCTGCACGTTCTGCAGGCTGGCGATGGTGCGCGCGAGCTCGGTTTCGAGCGCGTGCTGGTAGCGCGCGTTCTCCATGAAAGCGCTGACGCCGAAACCCGGGTCGCGCGTCATGGCATTCACACCACCGCCGCTCTCGGGCAAACCTTGCGAGGCGAGCTTGAGCCGCGCCGCGGCGAGCTGCTCGGCCGGCACGCTGATGGCGCCCACGCCGTTCTCGAGCTTGTAAGGGATACCGGCGCCTTCGAGCGCCTGGGTGATCTGCGCGGTGTCTTCGGCCGCGAGATTGGAAAACAGGAGGCTGTAGGTGGGCCCGACGGACCAGAGCATGACGCCTACGCCGGCAGCGATTGCCGCCGCGACACCAACTAACAACAGCAGCGGCTTCATGCCGCTGATGACTCGCTCCGAGCCTGAATTGACCAGTTCTGCCGCCATCGAATATTTCCTTCCTCTGGGCCTCTAACCGCTTACAGCGGCATGTTCATGATCTCGCGGTACGCATCGACGAACTTGTTGCGTACTTCGGCGAGAGCGCGAAATGAAACGTTGGCCTTTTGCATCTCGAGCATGACCTGCGGCAATTCGACGCCGGGCACGCCGCGCTCGAACTGCGTCGAAAGCGTCGTGGCCTTGTTCTGCACCTGGTTGACCGAGTCGAGTCCCTGCTTCAGCAACTTCGCGAAGCCGTTTTCGACGCTGCCCGGCGCACCCACGGCGCCGCGCGCGGCACCCACGCCACCGGTGCTCCCCGCGTGCGAGATGCTGCGGATCTGGGCGAGCACCCGATCGATTTCCATGTTGCTCATATGAGTTCTCCCGCGGTTCTAAATTCAGGCAGCAGGAACGTCAACGCCGGCGTTGCGGATGCGCGCGAGCTTGTAGCGCAAGGTGCGCGGGCTGATGCCGAGCTTCTCCGCCACCTCGCGGCGGCTGCCATGCGCGGCGCGCAGCGCCTCGAGAATCACGTCGCGTTCGGCGCGCCGCATGGTCTGCTGCAGCACCGGCGACGAGCTGACGCCTTCGGCGCGCGTCGGCTGCTTCTCGAACAGAATGTGTTCGGCCTCGATGACCGTGCCTTCGGTGAGCACCACGGCACGTTGCAGCAGGTTGTCGAGCTCACGCACGTTGCCGGGCCAGCTATAGGTGAGCAGCAGGTGCGCCACATCGGCCGAAAGCGCCGGGATGCGGTGCCCCGCGCGAGCGCGCTGCTGTAACAGATGAGAAGCGAGCGGCAGGATGTCGTCGCGGCGTTCGCGCAGCGGCGTCAGCGCCAGGGGAAATACGTTGAGGCGGTAATAGAGATCTTCGCGGAAGCGGCCCGCGGCGACTTCTTCGCGCAGCAGCCGGTTGGTGGTGGCGATGACGCGAACATCGAGCTTCACCGGTGTGCTGCCGCCAAGGCGTTCGACTTCGCGTTCCTGCAGAACGCGCAGTAGTTTGGCCTGCAGTGCGAGCGGCATTTCGGTGATTTCGTCGAGCAGGATGGTGCCACCCTGCGCCTGTTCGAATTTGCCGGCGTGTGCGTTGACGGCGCCGGTGAAGGATCCCTTCTCGTAGCCGAACAGCATGGCCTCGAGCATGTTCTCGGGGATGGCCGCGCAGTTGACCGCGACGAAGCTGCGCGCGGCGCGCGGGCTGGCGCGATGGATGAGGCGGGCCAGGACTTCCTTGCCGGTGCCGGATTCGCCGACGATCAGCACCGAGCAATCGGTGGCTGCTACCCGGCGCGCAAGCGCCATGGTCAGTAGCGAGGATGAATCGACCGCGACTGGTTCCAGCGCGTCGTTCAGTTTCATTTCAGTGCTCATCGGAACCTCAAGTGCATTTGGCCGTGGGCGGCCAACGATTGCAGTTGCAAGAGCTGTGCCTGGCAAGTTGTGCTCAGGCAGCGTGACACCGATCACACGAGTGTCATGAATCCGTCGCGGAAAGGGGAAGCTCGCCGCGCCAGTCGGGGCGCGGCGACGAAAGTCAGGCGTGTTCGGGCGCCTGGGCCATGCCGAGCTTGCGCAGTTTCTCCACCAAAGTAGTACGGCGCAGCGACAGCAATCGTGCCGCATGCGCGACCGTGCCGCCGGAGCGCTGCAGCGCCTGGCTGATGAGACTGCGTTCGATGACCATGAGGTGCGCGCGCAGATCGACGCCCTGTTCGGGCAGGCGCGTGATCGAGTCCTGTTCGCCGAGCCATATGGACGCCGGCAACTCGTCACCCTCTTCTATCTCGGCGTCACCGGACATCGAAGCCAGCAACTGCGGAATTTCCATCGTCGGCGTGAGCGCGACTTGCGGAGCGGTCCAGTCCGCGGGGCGATACCGCGCCGGCAGATCGCCCACGCCCACCGCGCGCTCGGGACAGAGAATGGCGAGACGCTCGATGAGATTGGAGAGCTCGCGGATGTTGCCGGGCCACGGATACGCCGCGAGCGCATCCACGGTCTCGGGCAGCAGCTGCAGACGCGGCCGGCCGCGCGAAGCCGCCAGCGACACGAAGTCGTTGATCAGCACCTGCAGGTCGCAGATGCGCTCGGCGAGCGTCGGCATCTCAATGGGGAATACGTTGAGGCGGTAGAACAGATCGCCGCGGAAGGTGCCGCGCACGATGGATTCTTCGAGGTTGCGATGCGTGGCGGCGATGATGCGAACGTCGCAGTGGCTCGACACATTGCTGCCGACGCGCTCGTAAACGCGCTCTTGAAGAACGCGCAGCAATTTCACCTGCATCGGCAGGCTCATGTCGCCGATCTCGTCGAGGAACAGCGTGCCGCCCTCGGCAATTTCGAAACGGCCCTTGCGGGTGGTGATGGCGCCGGTGAACGAGCCCTTCTCGTGGCCGAACAGTTCGCTCTCGAGCAGCTCGGCGGGGATGGCGCCGCAGTTGACGGCGACGAACGGACGCTGGCGGCGCGGGCTCGAGGCGTGAATGGCGCGCGCAGCAATCTCTTTTCCCGTACCAGATTCCCCTAGTATCAGAACCGTGGAATCGTACGGCGCCACCTGCCCGATCAGCCGATTCACGGCCGAGATTGCCGGGGAAACACCGGAAGGCAACTGAACTCCGTATTCCTTGGGGTTCGTGGCCTGGTTCAGCTCTGCACGGCGCGCGGCTCCCTCGCTCTGCGCACTGATGCATTCGATCTGCTGCACGGTCACTCCTTACGTCTCTCGCGAGCATCTTCGCGCGCCTGGGTCGCCGGAAAGCGTGACGCGCCGTGCATCTTCGCAGACACGTGTAAGAAATGGCCTAACAACTTTGCGCGCGCTGCCGATGACGCGCGCTGCGCGAGGGATTCCCTTAGTGAAAATTCCCTGGCAAAAATCTACGCGCGACGAATCCCGCGCGCGCCGGCAATTTTTCGCCGGTGCCGGCGAAACACCAGCTTCTCGATGTGATCGGCCACCACTTCACCGAGCGAGAGAAAACGCACGCGCACTTGTCCGGGCGGAGCACCCGACACGACTTGCGCGGGAAGATTGAGCGGCTGCACGACGATGTCGCGCAACATCACCTCGAGGACGCCGTAGGCGCCTTCGACCAGACCTTCGTCGTAAGTGAAACTCGCACCCATTCCATTCAGGCGGATGGTGAACGGCCGCAGACGCGGCTGGCTTTGCGCCAGCAGCTGTCCGGCGAGGTCGAGCAGCAGGTTCAGTTTGAAATCGAGGCGGCGCAGATCCGCCGAGTGCGGCGCTTCGTCGTCGGATTTGTCGAGTTGCCCGTGTTCTTCGAGCGCATCGCAGGCCTGCAGCACGCGCAGGTTGCGCTCGGCAAAGTGCTGCGCGGTCACCTCGTCGACCGGGTTCGGGGACGGGCGCCAGCGAACCGGCAGCAGGTCTTCGTAGGCCAGCTTGTCGAAAATAACGATGGTGTCTTTGCCGTCGTACATGCGGCCGGGAGTCTAGCGGCTTTTGTCCATCATCGCGGCAATGGCACGTTCCGACTCGAGCGCCGCTTCGTCGAGCGAGCGAAAGCAGGAGCGTCCATAGGCGTCCAGTAGCATGGTACGCATCAGGCCGAGCAGTTCGCGCCGCTCGCTCATTTCTGCGTGCAGCCTGCCCCAGCGCTGTTCGCGCAGGTGGCGGGTGACATCCAAGGTGCTGGCGAGAATGGCATCCGCGACGCGACGCCAGCCGCTGTCCGGTTCGGCGGGCGCCACCGGGTGCAGCGAGCTGCTCACCAGCCGCAGGTGCGACCGATTGCTCGCGGCTGGTGCGATCGACGTGCTCATCTCGGCGCCGTCTGGCCGCGCGACTGCGGCAGTTGCAGCCACGCGGAGCGGATCTCGCCGAGCAGGCGGCTGACTTCGTCGAGCCACTCGGGCTTGTTAGCGGCGTTCGCCTGCATGAGGCGCTGGCACATGTATTCGTAGAGCGAATCGAGGTTGGTGGCGAGCGCGTCGCCAGCCTTGAAGTTGAGAGAGTTGCGCAGCTCGTCGATGATGGCCACGGCGCGATGCAGGAGCTGCGCCTTTTCGGCGCCGCCGCCATGGTTCATCATTCCGCGCGCGGTCGCGATGCGTTCCAGCGCACCGTCCATCATCATGACGATGAGGCGATGCGGATCCGCGGCATCCACTCCGCTGTGCACGGCGGTGCTGCGATAGGCGGCGAGTTTTGCGGCGTTGGGTGGAAAGGCCATCGTCAATTGCTCCATGTTTGTCAAGGAGCTTAACGGCCTTGCGGCGCCGGACTTGAGCGTCCGGACGCCCGGCAGGACTAACTGCCGCCGATTTGCGCGATGCTGCTGAGCTGCTGCGTGAGGAAGGAAGACTCACCCTGCAGTTTCGACAGCAGGCTGTCGAGTGCAATGAACTGCGCGCGATAACGCGCTTCCACCTTGAGCATGCGGGCCTCGAGCGCGGCCTGGGTCTTCGTCAGCTCGACGCTCTTCTGGTTCAGGCGCTTCGAGCGCACGTCCATCTCGGCGTCGGCCGCCAGGCGCGGCGTCAGCGAGTCGGACAGGCGTGCGGCCACGCCGTTGGTCGAGCTGAACAGCGCGGCGACACCGTCGTAGTCAGACGTCATCGCGGTATTGAGCTTGGCGGCGTCGAGCTTGAGCGTGCCGTCCTTCTCGGTGGTAATGCCGAGGCTGGCCAGCGACTGGTAAGGGCCGGCGAGACCGCTGACCGTGTCGGTGAGCTTGTTACGAAGGTCCCCTTCGATGCCGCGCAGCATGGAGTCACCCAGCAGCGGGCCTGCCTTCTTGGTGGTCGGCTCGTAGCCGCGCAGCGAGGCTATGGTCTTGGCCAACGCGTTGTACTGCTCGACGAAATTCTTGATGCGCCCGGTGGTCGCCGCGGTGTCGTTGGCGATCGTGAGCGTGAATATCTCGCCCGGCTCGGCGTCGAGCACCGTGATGCTCACGCCTTCGATGGCATCGGTAATAGTGTTGGTGGCGCCCCGGTGCTCGAACCCGGCGATGAACACCACCGAATCGGCCGCCTCGCGCTGCTCCGTGTAGTTGGTCGTCAGCGACGGGTTGTACGCAAGTCTCGCGAGCCCGCCGTCGCCGTCGGCTTGCGCCACGGTGATCGCGGCATCTTCACCCGTGGCAGTGGCTGACAACACGAGGTGCGCGCCGTCTGCCGCGTTGACGATGGTGGCGCGCACCAGGTTGTCGTTGCCGGTCGCCTGGTTGATGGCGTCACGGACCTGCGCCAGCGTGTTGTGGCTGGCGTCGATGCTGACCTGGAAAGACTTGTCGCCGGAGCCGATGGTGAGTGTGCCGGTACCGACCACCTGCGCCGCGCCGTCCACGAACGGGTCGGAGGTGAGCTGGTGCGCCGACGCCAGGGATTCGACCTGGATGTCGTAGCTGCCTTCCGACGCGGCGATGGTCGCGGAGGCCGTGAAAATCTTGGCGTCTGATGCGGTCGCCGAGCGCGTGGAGAAAGACTCCAGCGATTTGAGCGACGCCAGTGCCGTGTTGAATGCACCGAGCGCGCCCTTGAGCTGCCCGAGTGCGGAAATACTGGTGGCCGTGGAGGTCTGCGAGCGCGTGATTTGCGCCTGCGCGGGTGCTTTTTCGGCAGCCACGAGCTGAGAAACCAGACTGTTGATATCCAGTCCAGACCCTAAACCGGGTGAGCTCAATCCTGCCATGTCATTCCTTTGCTAACTAAACCTTCTCATCGAGCATGGCGCCAATGTTCGCGTCGATGCGTTCCGCCATGCGTAACGCCTCTTCGCCGGGCACCTGGCGAATCACTTCGCCGGTCGCAGCGTCGGTGATGCTCACGACCATGCGGCCGGAGGCGTCGTCGACGCGAAACTGCAGCGAACGATTCACACTGCGCAAAAACGTATCGATCTGCCGTGTCACCGATTCCATATTTGGAATCTCCACGGCGTGCGCCGGCTTTGGGGCCGGCGTCCTCTCCAACTCGACAGCTGCTGCTGTCACGCGATCGGCTTGCGCCTTGCGCTGAATCCTTACGTCGGCTTCCTGTGCAATTTCACCGACTTTCATGGGTTTACCTCAGCAGGACTCCAGGTTCCGCCGCTTCGGCAGGCGCCGCGAGTCTTGCGACTCGCGGCGCCCCCTTTCATTGCGACTGTCTGAAGCTCCACTCAGATGTCACCTCGTTACCGGAGCAACGAGAGGACGTTCTGCGGGACCGCATTGGCCTGAGCGAGAATCGCCGTACCGGCCTGCTGCAGAATCTGCGCGCGGGTCAGGGCAGCGGTTTCCGCGGCGAAGTCGGCATCCAGGATGCGGCTGCGCGCGGCGTTCAGGTTCTCGGCAGTCGTCGTCAGGTTGGCGACGGTTGACGAGAAGCGGTTCTGCACTGCGCCCAGGTCGGCGCGCATGCTGGTCACCTGCGAGAGAGCACCGTCGAGCACGGCGATCGCCGCGTTCGCGCCGGCCACCGTCGAGATGTTCACCGTGTCGAGACGCGTCAGGCCAGCCGAGGCAGAAGCCAGGCCACCTTCCGCGAGGTCCGTTCCACCCAGGGTGAAAGCCGACGCCGAGCTCAGCGTGAGCCGGCCGCGGGTCGTGATACCTGTGCCGTCGGCAGCAGCCGTACCCGCAGTGGTGACAACAACCGAGGCAGTACCCGCTGAAGTCTCAGCGTAGTTGATGACGGCCGAACCGAACTTGTCCGAGGTCAGCGTGAGGTTCGTGGCCGAAGCGCCCGATGCCACAACGCTGGTGCGACCGGCGGCGTATTCCGCGTTGATCGCAGTGCTCAGTGCGGCGACAGAAGCGGTCGGCGTGCTGGCAGCAAGTACCGTGACCGCCACGTTGCCGGCGGTGACTGCGCCGCCCGTGGTGAGTTCATACACACGACCTTCGATCGTGAAGGTATCGCCAACGGCGAGCGCCGGGGCGCCAGAGCCAAGGTTACCCGCACCGAACGTCAGCGTATTCACTTCGTGACCCGAAGCATTGGCGCCGCTGGACACGTCGAGACCCGTGGCGTTCTGGATCGCCTGGGCGCCGGCCGCCGTTGCGGGCGAAGACGTCAGGGCGATGTTGCGGCCGTCAGCCGACGACAGCGTCAGCGCACCGGTGCTGGCATCAGCAACGGCGGACACGCCGGTCAGATTGCTGACCGCGTTGATGGCGGTGGCGGCCGAACGACCCTGCGTCACGGCGTTCGTGTCAGCAGCGACGGCGCCGACAGCGACTCCGTTGATGAGCAACGCACCGCTGGCAAGACCCGATCGCGCGACCACTGAACCGCCAACCACCGAGCTCGCAGCCGTGGCGGACACGCCCGTCTGGTTGGTCTTGGAGTTGATGGCCGTGGCTTTCGCCGTGGCGCTGTCGGCAGAGACGCCGGCGGCGCTGGTCTGCGCCGAGACGCCCACTTCAATACCGTTGATCGTGAAGCTGTCGCCGTCGAAGGCACTGGTTCCGACCGCGGTGCTGGTGGCCTGGTAGGCACCTAACAGGTTCGTGGTCGCACCGGTGATACCAAACGAGATCGTCTGGTTCGCATTCGCGCCGACCTGGAACTGCGCCGACTGGAACGTACCGTCGAGAATATTCTGGCCGTTGAACTGCGTGGCCAGACCGTTGCGCTGAATTTCGGCGAGCAGCTGAGCGGATTCGGCGTTGAGCGCCGCGCGGTCAGAGGCCGAGTTCGTGCTGTTGGCGGACTGGATCGCCAGTTCGCGGATACGCTGCAGCGCGTTGCCGGTTTCGCCGAGCGCGCCTTCCGCGGTCTGGGCAAGGGAGATACCGTCATTCGCGTTGCGGACGGCCTGGTTCAGACCACGGATCTGCGTCGTGAAACGCTCCGAGATCGCGAGACCGGCGGCGTCGTCTTTCGCGCTGTTGATGCGGAGGCCGGACGAGAGACGCTGCAATGCAGTCGCCAACTGGCCCTGTGATGTCGTGAGGTTGCGCTGAGCAGTCAGCGACGACACGTTGGTATTGATGACTTGAGGCATTGAAACGACTCCTGAATTTGTGGGCCGGTGACAACACCGGCAATAATTTGCTCAGGGCCTGTATCGGTTGGGGCTGGGCGAACTTAAGCGAAGCGTGTAGGCCTGCACGTATTTGTGAGGCATATCACGGTGTTAGTCACAGGTAGTCGAATAAAGACAGTTGCGAGATCTTCGTGTAGGCCGCCTGGGCAGCCTGAAGTCCCGTGTACTCCTGATTGAGGCGGCTGACCGCCTCCGCGTAATCCGTATCGCGCAGATCCGCCAGCAGCGACTGCAGATCGACGGACTCGGCGCCGCGCGTATCCGTGGCCAGGTCGATCGCGTTCAGGCGCGAACCGACTTCGGCGCGGACCAGCGAAGCGCGCGAGAGGCTCTGATCGAGATTCGCGATGCTCGCGCCGATCTGCGCCTGGAACGTGGCCTTGTCGATCGACGTCGTCGTCGCGGAACCGAGAGTGACCGCGAGCTCTTCGAGCATCGCGAACATATCGGTTTTCTGCGCGGGTTGAATCGTGAAGCTGTCGCCCGTGGCGGGCGCGCCCGTGATGGTCACGCTCGCGCCGAGAAATGAAATGCTCTGCCCGCTCGTGAAACCGGTGCCGGTCGCAATCACGTTGGCTGTGGGCAGCGTGTCGTCGACCACCTGCCAGTCGGTGGGGCTGGTAAATTGCAGCGTGTAGTTATCGGCGACCCACGCGGTCGAATTCACGACACGGCCGACATCGATCGTGCCGCTGCCGGTGTTGGTCGAAGTCACGCCCGCGCGGAACACTCCGTTGCGTTCTGAGATATTCATGAACACATCGGCGCCGCTGTGGCCGTCGGCAATCGACTGACTGTTGCTCACGCGAACCACGCGATTGGTCATGTCGCCAAGATAGTTCACGCCGGTGGTGCCCTGGGCGAACGGCGCGGCGCCGGTCGACGTGCCGGCGAACAGGTACTCGCCGTTGCCGTCGTCGCGATTCGCGATCTCGACCAGGGCCTGGATCTGCTGGCGCACGTCGTTGGCGAGCATGCGCCGTTCGTCGGCGCCGAGCGTGGAGTTGGCGCCCTGCAGCGCGCGCTCGCGCACGTACTGCAGCACCGAGGTGACGTCGGCCAGTGACTGTTCTTCGTAGTTCAGGCGCGCTTCGACGATGTTGGAGTTGCGTGTGAACTGCTTGTTCTCCGCCATCGCGCGATCGAGCACGGCGGCACGCGCCGCGGCGATCGGATCTTCGGACGCGGACTGGAATCGCTTGCCCGTGGTGACCTGCTCCTGCGTCTTCGCCATGCGAGTCTGCTGCTCGAGGATGGAGTTGATGCTGGTGCGATGCATGCCGGCGGTGGACAGGCGCATGAGTTATCTCCGGACTGCGTTTAACAGCGTATCGAACATTTCGTTCGCCGCGGAAATGATCTGTGCGGCGGCGGCATAAGCCTGCTGGTAGCGCAGCAAGTTGGCCGCTTCCTCATCGAGATTGACGCCCGACACCGCGTCCTGCGCGGCAATATCGGCGTCGTGGATCGCGGCTTCGGCGTCGCGATTGACCTGCGCCGTGCGCGTGGAGATGGCCACGTCGGCGGTGAGTTTCTCGACGGCGGTGAAAGCGGACTTCGTGCCGCCATCGAGGACGTTGGCGCGCAATGCGTCGGCCAACGCGAAAGCGTTGCGGTTGTCGCCGGTGGCGCCGGCGTTGGTGCGCACGCTGAAGCGGTCGCCGACCGCGGGCGCGCCATTGACCTGGATGCGCCAGCCGTTGACGTCGATGGCCGAACCCGGCGTGTAAGTGAAGCTGCCGGCGCCGTTCACCGTGTAGGTGGTCGCCGAAGTGAAATCGATGTTGACCGTCGTGAGCAGCGCAGCGTTGGTCGGGTCGAGCACTTCGCCCGAGGACACGGTTCCGGTGCCGGTGTTCGTGCTGGCCGCTGACGCGCGAATCGGCGCCGCGGCGGCGACGCGCGCCGCATCGGTGATCGCCACGCTCATGCCCGCGAGCGCATCGCGCGTCGGGCGAATGGTGTACTGATCGCCAGTCGCAATGCCCGCTCCCACCACGATGGACAGCCCGTCGGCGAGAATCGGATCCGCGCCGGTGCCCGTGCCGGTGAAGCTCACGGCCGCGCCCGTATCCTGGCGGCGCAGTGTGTAGCCCGTGGCGGTGCGCGAGAGAACGTAGTCGTTGGCGTTGATCGCGCCGAGATTGGTGCGCGTGACCGTGACCGCCGCCGTGCCCGTGTTGGCGGTGGCCGGCATCGCGGTGGCCGCGCCGATGTTGAAAAAGTTGCCGCCCATCGCGCCCGTGAGGTCCATGCCCTCGCGATGCTGC
>Ga0193717_1000991_pt1 | contig 17868 bp, 18 predicted proteins | sample U2c2metaG_FD_145900 | JGI IMG/M metagenome (GOLD analysis project Ga0193717, IMG submission 145900) | Soil microbial communities from a riparian zone of the East river system, Colorado, United States - U2c2 | ecosystem: Environmental > Terrestrial > Soil > Riparian zone | place: USA: East River... | reverse complement strand
CCAGCGTGTAGGGGTTCGCGTCCTCGAACGCGCGCGCCGGAGAAATCAGCAGCGGCAGGCGCTCCAGGCACAGGATCTCGCTGCGCGCCGAAGTGATCATCTGCGAGATCGCGGTGACCGACGCCTCCGAGCTCAGCACCTCGACGAGGCGTTCGACCGCATGCCGCGGTTCCTTCGCGGTGCTGGCCGCCTCGCGCAGCCGGGCGATCGCTGCGCGCGCGTGGCGCAGCTCGCTCTGGCGCCGCTCGATCAATGCCTCGACAGCAATGTCGGGAGGCACGGCGAAATAGCGCCGGATCCGCGTCGGCGAGTGTGTGGTCAGCCCTTTCTGCTCCAGCGATTCCAGGCTCGCACCGACACGTCGCGTCGACTCGCGCAGCGCCGATGCGAGCTCCGCAGCGGTCGCGCCGTCGCGCCGCAGGAGTGCGACGTAGATGCGTTCCTCCGACGGCGCCACGCCAAGTCCGTTGAGCGCGCCGATGTCACTGGGCGTATCAGATTTCTTCATGGCCTGTGATGACAGCCTCTGCCATCGAGGCCGGTGTCCCTTCGGTCGCGTGCACGCACGCGTGCGCGCGCAATCTAGCGCGATCGCGGTACGTGCGGCGGTGTCGTTGCTGTGCCTTACACCTCTTTACTGCATCCTGCGCGGACGATCGAGCGCTTTGAGCCAATGGCCACGTTTGCCGGGCGATACGATCTTCTGCGACGGTTTGGAAATGCAGAACGTCAAGCGGCGCTCTTTCGACCGAGAGCGATACCAAGCCTCCAGGCGAGGATGCCGCCTAAAGCAGCACAGACCATGTCGGCCATGAACCGGGCCCGCGTCTCCTCGCTCAAGAGACGAAACGCGTCTTTGGGTGGGTAGTGAACCACAAGATCACTTATTGGCGCGTAGGCAAAATCCTGCAGGCCGACGAACAGGAAAAGCGTGAAGACGAAGAACAGGAAGGGATTCCTGATGTAACGCCACGCCGCTGCCGTGGCAATGATCGCGAAAAGAAACGGCATGAAGGCCGCCAAGGCAAACGTGGGCTCCATCATCGTCTCGCGTCTCCGTTATGGACAGAAATGGACATTTCACTATTCTAGCCATTGGCGCAGGGCAACGCCTGAGCCCAATGCGTAGGGAGGATCAACTCTCTATCTTGCTACGACGGCGTTTGAACGCGGGTGGAAAGTACCACCAGGTTACGACGACCAGCAGGCCGAACAGCGAGTAGGCGAGTGTAAAGACCCAGGGCGGCGCCTCGTAGTACAGAACCCGCTGAAGCCAATGCTCGATGAAGCTGCCGCCGTAGGTGGCCGCGCCGACGCGTGCGCGCAGCCACATCTCGAGCGTCGTGAGAGGGCAGATGAAGCCGAACCATGCTTCCGCGACGACGAACGCGATGGCTCCGAGATGCGCAAGCCTGAACCAGAGCGCATTGACCCAGCGCCAGCCACGCAGGTTGCCGACGACGATAAGCACGAGGCCGCCAACGACGAACGCGACGATGGCGAAGTGCAGTGTGAGCACCGCGTCCGCAAGGAACTGGTAGGGCAGATCGTTACGCACTCGAGATGTCTCGGCGAGTCACGGCGTCAGCGCCGCATTCCGACAGCGATGATCGCGCCCGGACACCGTTCTCGCGTACCGCGTCCTTGTCGCATGCAACTGCGTCCCTGCGCTGTGGCGAGCGATGCGTTGCCGAAATTCCTGCGCCTAACAACCACATTACGCTCACGCAACATGCAAAGGAGTAGCGTCGTTGGGCGCCCAAAGACGCTATGCGTCACGGCAGGCGCCTCAGCCTCGCGCTTCAATTCCCAACGCTACTGAGTATCGCGCCCCTGGTGCTCCAGGGGCCTCGGCTTCGGCCGCCTCTGTTCCGCGTCAGCGGAGCTCCAAACAAAGGCCATACTCATGAACAATTCCAATGTAACCGACAGAACCAACCTCGTCGACACCGCCGCCGCGCAGGGCTCATTCAACACTTTCAGCAAGGCGCTGATTGCCGCGGGATTGACCGACACGTTGAAGGGTACGGGTCCCTACACCGTGTTCGCGCCGACTGACGCTGCCTTCAAGAAGCTGCCCGCGGACAAGCTCGACAACTGGCTGAAGCCGGAGAACAAGGCTGAGCTTATTTCGGTGCTGAAGTACCACGTTACGCTGGGTCGCGTCCCGGGATCCGAAGTCGGAAAGCTCAAGGAAGCAAAGACGGTACAGGGGCAGTCCGCCTCGATCAAAATGGTCGGCGAGAAAGTCACGATCGACGGCGCCAACGTCAACCTGGACGACATTCCGTCGAGCAATGGTGTGATCCACGCGATCGATGAAGTGCTTATGCCGACGCAGCATTGACACTCAGTCGCAACAACCGGTCATGTGGCGAGGCTCGTCCTCGCCACATTTCGTTTGCGCGAGACAGATCTACTGCGAGCGCTCGGCGATTGGGCGCGCCATCCTGAACGTTGAATGGCGCAATCGCATGTTTCGACTGCGCCAGTCAGGGCCTGTTGCTATCAGGAGTGTGTAATCCCCCTCCGCGCGATGCGCGACTTTTCAGCCGGAGACGATCATGAAGCGCCAAGCCAACGACAAGCAGGTCGCCGAGCTCCTCTATCAGGCGATAGAGACGGAGCGCGGCGGCATCAAGGTCTACACCGCGGCGTTGAAAAACGCCGTCAACGAAGACCTGCACGAGGAATGGAAGGAATATCTCGACGAAACGCGCAACCACGAACGCGTGCTGACCAATGTGTTCGCGGAAATGGGGCTGGACACCGAGACGAGAACGCCCGGCCGCGAAATTGTCGCGCATCAGGGCGCGTCACTGGTCAAGGCCATCCAGATGGCCGCGGCTGCGGGGGATCCGACAGCCGCCCAGCTCGTCGCGGCCGAATGTGTCGTGCTGGCGGAGACCAAGGATCACCAGAACTGGGAACTGATCGGGCGCGTGGCCGAGCACGCCACCGGCGACACGAAACGCGTCCTCAAGGCAGCCTTCGATGCCGTCGAGAAGGACGAGGACCACCATCTCTATCACACGAAAGGCTGGTGCCGGGAGCTCTGGATCGAGTCTCTCGGTTTCCCGGCCGTGCTGCCGCCGCCGGAAGAGGTCAAGAAAGTCGAAACGGCGATCGGCGCATCGCGGGCCGAGCAGGCGCGCGAAGAGATGCTTTGACGTGCCAGGCGGGCGGCGATCGCAATGGCGGTCGCCGCCACGCCTGAATCTGCAGGAGCGGCCGGAAACGCAGGTGTCATGGACTCGGACGCAGAAGGGGAGGATATTGGGCACAGGGAATTCGCTGAGCCTTGCAGGCCCAGCTGAATTGCCCGAAGCAGCAGGGGCGATCGCTTGGCTGACGTGGAGATGTCCACGTAGGAGGCGCCATGGCAACCTGGAAACCCGACCCGACGTTCTATCCTTCCGCGCGCATGGCGATGCAGGCCGCGCCCGAGACGCTTGGCTACGTCGCAATTCTCAATGTCGCCGGCGACAAGCCCGATGCGCTTGGAGTGGTCGACCTCGATCCCAAATCGTCGAGCTACGGCAAGCTCATCAGCCGCACGGCGATGCCGAATGCCGGTGACGAGTTGCATCACTTCGGCTGGAACGCGTGCAGCACCGCGCTCTGCCCGTACGCGCCGCATCCGCACGTCGAGCGACGTTATCTGATCGTGCCCGGCCTGCGCTCGTCGCGCATCCATATTCTGGATACCAAGCCTGACCCGCGCGCGCCGAAAATCGTCAAGGTGGTCGAACCCGACGAAGTGCACAAGCGCTCCGGGTATTCGCGCCCGCACACGCTCCACTGCGGGCCGGAAGGAATCTATGTGAGCGCGCTGGGCGCGCCGGACGGCGACGGTCCCGGCGGCATTTTCCTGCTCGACCACGATTCGTTCGACGTGCTCGGCCGTTGGGAGATCGACCGCGGACCGCAGCATCTTGCTTACGACTTCGCCTGGCATCTGGGTCACGACATCCAGATCACCAGCGAATGGGGTACGCCGAACATGATCGAGGACGGCCTGGTGCCGGATCTCCTGCTCAATTCGAAGTACGGACACCATCTGCATGTGTGGGATCTGCGCCGGCGCAAACATCTGCAGGCGATCGACCTCGGTGCCGAGCAGCAGCTGGTCCTCGAACTGCGGCAAGCGCGCGACCCGACCAGGACTTATGGTTTCGCCGGCGTGGTGATCAGCCTCAAGGATCTGTCGTCGTCGGTCTGGTTGTGGCACAAGCCGAACGGGCAGTGGGCTGCGAAGAAAGTCATCGAGATTCCGGCCGAGCCCGCCGAACCGGATCAGCTGCCGCCTCTGCTGAAGGGCTTCAAGGCCGTGCCGCCGCTGATCGCCGACATCAACCTCTCGCTCGACGACAGGTTCCTCTACGTCTCGTGCTGGGGCACGGGCGAGATGCGCCAATACGATGTGTCCGATCCGCACAACCCGCAGCTCACCGGCTCGGTGCGCCTCGGCGGCATCGTGAAGCGCTCGCCGCATCCGGCGGCAGGTCCCGTGAACGGAGGACCGCAGATGGTGGAAGTCAGCCGCGACGGCCGGCGCGTCTACTTCACCAACGGACTTTATCGCGCGTGGGACGGCCAGTTCTATCCGGACGGCATCAAAGGCTGGATGGTGAAGTGCGATGTCGGGCCCGACGGCGGCCTCACGCTCGATCCCGATTTTTTCCTGCCGGCCGAAGAAGGCTACCGCACGCATCAGATCCGTCTCGAAGGCGGCGACTCCTCGTCGGATACGTTCTGTTATCCGTGAACCGTAGAACGTCACGGCGTGCTGCGCCGTGACGTCGGCATGGCCGTGGCTGGCGCTCGTCGCGCTGGGCGCGTTCCACGGCCTCAATCCGGCGATGGGCTGGTTGTTTGCCGTGGCGCTGGGTCTGCAACGTCGAAGCCGTGCCGCGGTGCTGTGGTCGCTGTTGCCGATCGCTGTCGGCCATGCGCTGTCGGTTGCTCTCGTCGTCGTCGCCGTCGGCGTGCTGCGCCCTTTCGTCGATTTCCGCGTGCTTCAGGTGGGCGCCGCGGTCACGCTCATCGCCTTTGGCCTGTATCGTCTGCTCGCCCGCCACCGCGCGCGGGTCGGCATGCAGGTCAGCGGCGGCGACTTGCTGATATGGTCCTTCCTGATGGCAACGGCGCACGGCGCGGGCCTCATGCTGTTGCCTGTGCTGCTGGAGATGCCGATCGGCACGTTGGACCACGAACACGCGCACAGGGTCGTGCCGATCGCGATGGGCAATTCCGCTGCGATCGGGTTTGCCGCCGTTGTCGTTCATACCGCAGCGATGCTGGTGGTCGCCGGTGCCATCGCCGTGGCGGTGTACGAGTGGGTAGGGCTTGCGTTCCTGCGGCGTGGCTGGATCAATCTCGATCTGCTGTGGGTGCTGGCGTTGCTTGGTGCCGGGTTGTTCCTGTTGGGCACCGCGTTCTGGTAACGAACACGCGATCATTCACCAGGCGCAACCTTATCCTGGTCAACGCAGACTCCTTGCAACGCCGAGGGCGACTCAACCCGCTTCATCCGCCATTGCTTCCATGGCCGCACGTGCGAGAAAACCCGATCTTGTTTCGCCATGCTGCTGCGCATAGTCATCGATCGTGGTCAGCAGACGATCCGGCAACGTGATGTTGACGCGCACAGCCTTCTTGCTGAGCTTGGCGAGGTCCACACTGACAATCGCCCACAACCATCCGGCGTATTTCTTCTTCCTGGACAGATCGGCCACGGTCGACGTTGCCGGAGGAGCCTTGCCCGCATCGACCACATCCTCGAGGTGAAGCAAGATGGCTTGCTCGGCATTGGCGATCGCTTCGTCCAACGTGTCGCCCGCGGAGAAACAACCGGGAAGATCGGGTACGACCACGCCGAACGCGTGCTTGGCGTCGCCTTGTTCAATTGCAATCGGATAACGCATAACTCGCTCCATTGAATAGTTCAGGCGGAGTCGTCGCACCCCGCATGCTTTCGTATCGCTGCCACCAGACCCGTGCCCAGGTCTTTCTTCGGATGCGGGACAATCACTGTGATACCTGCGGCGTTGCGGAACTTGTGGTGGCTGCCACGAATACCAATGAGCGCGAAGCCATTGGCCTTGAGCTCCTTGATGAGATCCGCACTCTTCATTTGGGTGTGTATTATACACACCAAGTGCCGAAGGGGTCGTGATAGCGATAGTGCCGGCGGTGTGCCGCCCCGGCCTCGACTTCGACCAGCGCGGCTACGCACCGCCTTACGGCAACGATTGCGACGTCGGTGCCGTCGAAGTGACCGATGGCATCGCAGTCGGCGAATGATCGTGGTCCAGAACGCAGCGACCAGCAAGAACAACCCGGCACCGAGCAAGCGTCTTGACATGTGTACCAATATAGGTACACTCCACCGATGTCGAAGTTGAGCGTTCGCTTCTACGTATCGGAAGGCGGCGCGGAGCCGGTACGCGCGTGGCTCAAATCGCTACCAAAAAGTGCGCGCAAGGCGATTGGCGAAGACATCAAAACAGTGCAGCTGGGTTGGCCGCTAGGCATGCCCTTGGTGCGCAAGATGGAGGCCGGATTGTGGGAAGTCCGCAGCGATATTCCAGCTGGCATTGCGCGCGTATTGTTCACCACTGTCGGCTCCACAGTCGTCCTCGTGCATGGCTTCGTCAAGAAGTCGAACGCTACGCCGAAGGCGGATTTGAAGACGGCCCGCAGTCGCAAGAACGAGGTGCAGAATGGCTAAGAAAAAAGTAGCCAAGAACAAGTTTGTCGGATCGGGCTTCGATGATTTTCTGAGAGAGGACGCGCAACTCGAGGAGACCACCGCCGTCGCCATGAAGCGTGTCATCGCGTGGAAGATTTCCCAGGCGATGAAAGAGCAGAAGATAACGAAGAAAGGGCTGGCGGAGCGCATGCACACAAGCCGGTCTCAGGTCGATCGGATTCTCGATGAGAACGATCCTGCCCTGACACTTGAAACGCTGAGCAAGGCCGCTTCGGCTCTCGGCCGCAGGGTTCGTGTCGAGCTGACAACCTAGTCTGCGACTGCATCGCGCAAAGACCGACGATCGATCGATGCCGCTGGCGACGGGTCACCGCGCAAGGAACACACTACGCCACTGACGTACATACGCCACTGGCGTATGGTTTCTCGTGATCTTCATCGAGACACCGATCGTTATGGGGTTGCGGCGTGATTGCGACGCTGGGTGATGCCTGCAATAACGGATGCGCAGGGGCCTCTTGACTCAGTCGTCGTGCGCCGACCTGCGCGAAGCCTGCGGATAGTTCACCCACATCACGGTTGCGTGCGCATCCTCGGCCCAGGCATCAACGGCGGTCACCTTTCCTTTGTCGACGGTCGCGCGCGGCGTCGCGCTCGCCGTGTCGGACTTGTGTGGATTCTCGACACAGCCGGTGAAGACAAGGCACGCGGCGACGGTTGCAAGCAGGAATGATTGCTTCATGGTGGATAGGCTCGAGAAGTGTGCGGATGAGTGCGATTCTGCAATCGATTCTAGTCAGCGATGCCGGTGCGCGCGCTAAATCGCAGTTAATGAACGACGTGGCATTCAGGCTGTTCTGGAATCACCATCATTCATCGACGGGGAATGCGTATGCACGCGTTCGTCTCACGCGCGCACGGCGCATAGGGTGGGCTTCAGCCCACCGCCATCCTTTCCGCACGGCGATCGCGCCTCATTCTCCTGCAGTCACCAGAACCATCACCCTTCGTCATCCACAGGCACATCCTTTTCGGCCGGCTCGCGATGTTCCGCCTTGTCGATCTTTTGCTGCGCCTCCTCGCGACTGTCGCTGACGGCAGGCAGAGCCGTAGGCTTGGCAAGCAGCAGAGCGGGGTCGATGCGCTTGCCGAGCCAGCGCAGGCCGAGGTGCAGATGCGGCCCGGTCGCGCGACCCGTGCCGCCGATCTTGCCAATGGTCTGGCCGCGTTTGACCTGATCGCCAGCGTTCACCGCGATCGAGGCGAGGTGGAAGTTCATGCTGACCAATCCGTCGCCGTGGTCGATATAGACGGCGTTGCCGGTAAAGAAATGATCGGCGGCCAGCACTACCATGCCGTCGGCGACGGCCTTGACCGAGTTGCCCGCAGGCACCGGATAGTCGCGCCCGCTGTGCAGACTCGTGTGGTCCTTGTCGAAAACGCGCTCGCTGCCGAAGTCGTCCTCGCTCTTCGGCAACTTCGCAGCGGGCGCGCCCAGCGGCAACGAGAACCGCGGCGCCTCCTCCTTGCTGCCGGCAAGCACCTTCGCGACTTCAGCACGTTCCTTCGACGCGCGCGCCGTGTCCTCGGGCGTCATATGCAGAAAGCGGTCGAGCTTTTCCGGCAAGGGCATGTCGACCCGCGGAAAATCCGACTTCTGCACCTTCAGCACGCCGAGATGATGCTTGCCGTCCTGATCCCACAACGCGATCTGGTGCGAGCCGGGCGCGGTCTGGATATCGACGGGGTAGTAGCACACCGCGTCGACAGCCGGATAACGCTTGCCGTAGACGCCACACTCCTTCGCGGCCATGCCGCTCCAGCGCGCGACGCCACCCTGCTGGGCGGTTACCACGTCGGCCGCTGATGCGGATGCGCAGAGCGCCAGCGCCAGAAAGGCCATCCCTGCAAGCTTTGGTATCCCCATCGCACTTCCCCCGGGTAGCGTTGGCAGGTTCCGACAATACCTGCGCGAATCGGAACCGCGATGAAATAGAAGATCGTCCCGCCGACTAAAAAGTGAAGAAGGGGTGATCTGGAAATCAGCGTGGTCCAACCTGACCCGTTTTACGCGAGGCGTCAGTGAGACCCGGCAGACCCTGCAACAGGCGCTGCTTTCGGTGATGTTAGCGTTGGGGAGCGATGATTGTCTGGATGGCCCCCGTATCCGTCGTGTTCCGTAGACATACTCAATGGCGCCCTGCGTCGCACCGGAACACCTGCCGTGAAAAACACCCAACGCTTCCAGTTCCTGCTGGCGACGATATCGTGCATGACATCGAGCTGCCTGCTCGCCGTCGACGGCGAGCTCGTCCCGGACTTCGGCAACAACGGCATCGCGCGGGCCGGCATCACGGACGCCTATACCGGCGAGACAGCGGGGCCGGTCATTCAGGGCGACGGCGCGATCGTCTACTGTTCCACGCGGGCGACTGCGGGTTCCTCCGGTCGCGATTTCGTGGTGCTGCGCCTCACACCCGATGGCCAGCCCGACGATACTTTCAATTTCAGCGGCCGCGTCGACATCGACTTCAGCAGCAACGACGACGAGTGCGCCGGCATCGTCGTGCAACCCGATGGCAAGATCGTGCTCGCGGGTGCCACCGTGGCACCGAACAATGATGCGGATTTCGCAGTTGCGCGCCTGAACGCCGATGGCTCGCTAGACACCACCTTCGGAAATGGAACAGGCAAGCAGACCATCACATTCGACGAGTACGGCAGCATTGCCGACATCGCGCGTGCGGTGGCGCTGCAGCCGGACGGCAGTATCGTCGTGGCGGGCAGACTTCTCTCCGACAACCAACGGGACTTTGCCGTCGCACGCCTGCTCGCGGATGGCAGCTACGACACGACGTTCAACCTGACCGGTCGCCAGCGCATCGCCTTCGACCTCGCCGCCGACGCAGACGACGAGGCGTACTGCCTCGCCATCGATGCCTCCGGTCGCATCCTGATCGGCGGCTTCGCCGAGAACGTGAATGCCGCGCCGCAGAATGAGGATTTCGCCATCGCGCGACTGTTGCCGAACGGCCAGCTCGATGCGAACTTCGATGCCGACGGCCTCGCCACGATCGCTTTCGATGTCGGTGGTGCCGGAGGCAGGAACGATGACAGGGCGAACGCAATCACGATCCAACACGACGGGACGATCGTTCTGGCGGGTTACGCAGACGTTTCCGGCACCAGCGCGATCAACCACGATTTCGCCCTCGCGCGCTTGCTGCCGAACGGCGCGCCCGACAACAGCTTCGGCAGCGCCGGCCGCGCGCTTACCGGTTTCGATCGCATACCCGCGGGCCTCGACGTCGCACGCGCCGTCGTCCAGCAGGACAGCGGCAACCTGCTCGTCGCCGGCTACGCACAGACGCTTGCGGACGGCACCGGCATCGATGTCGCCATGCTGCGGCTGCGAGCGGACGGCTCGCGCGATCCCGGCTTCGGCAACCTCGGCAGGCTCACCATCGATTTCGGTCAGACCAATCCTGGCCTGCAGCTTGCAACCGGCGTCGCGCTGAGCGGAAGCCGCACCTTTATCAGCGGCGGCATCGTGCCTTCTGCGGGGAACGTCGACGTGTTCGTGGCGGAATTGCAGAACGATACGTTGTTCGCGAATGGATTCGAGTGACGCGCGCGTCAAAATTAAATCAACCCGACCCCGCTAACGCTAACGGTGCTACTGCGCCGGCCCCGTGCTCGGCGGCGCCGATGCGCCGGCCGCACTGCGGATGCGATCGATTGCGGGCGCCAGATAATCGGTGCGGGCGATATGTGCGCCGGTAGCGAGCTGCGCGGCGAACGGCTCGATCGCGGCGAGCGCTTCGTCGCGGCGGCCGAGTCGGTTGAAGCAGCCGGCGGCGGCGAGCCGCACGTCGAACACGCGCACGCCGAACTCGTCGTGCAGCGCGGCGAGCCGCTGGCCCAGATAGTCCACGGCAGCCGCATCGCGCTGCAGGCAACGCGCGTGCGCTTCGTATAGCTCGGCGCGCGCGGTGAACTCGTCGCGATCCTGCTCGTCGGCCAGCGTCGCGCCCTTGCGTGCGTCGGCCGCTGCGCGCGCGGCGTCGCCCGCGTAGAACGCGACGTCGGCCGACTGGATCCAGTTGAGCGCCAGGAACGGGTGCGTCGCACCGAGCGCGGTCTCCATGCTGCGCGTGGCTTTGTCGCGCCAGCGGCGCGCGTCGTCCATGCGGTTCCAGCGCAGATAGAGCAACGCCAGGTTGCTGAGCTTGAACGACGTCTCGCGGTTGTTCTCGCCGTAACGCTGGCGCATCTGCGCGACGACTTCGAGCAGCATCGGCTCGGCGTCCTCGAAGCGGCCCTGGTCGATCAATGCCTGCGCGAGCTCGCCCTTGGTGTTCGGATACAGCCCCGAGCCGGCGAGGCCGTGACTTTCCTGGAACGCCAGCGAGCGCCTGAGCAAGGCTTCTGCGGCGGGCAGATCCTTGCGCGGATACGCGCGCGGGATGCTGGCGAAGCCGAGCAGGTTGGCATAGAACGCCGGGTCGTGCTCGCGGATCGGTTCGGCGACTTCAATCGCGCGATCGCTGAGCGCGATGCTCTCGTCCCATTGCGCCAGATGATTGTGTGCGACGGCCTGCGTGCTGAGCAGCGTCGCCATCACCAGCGGATCGCCGACGCCGTTCGCTGCGGCCGTGTCGGCGGCCGCGTCGAGCGTCTTCAGGCCTTCTTCGTATTTGCCTTGCAGCGTCTGGATCTGGCCGATCTCGCTCCTGGCCGCAACGTGATTGCGCCAGCCCGCGGCCGAGGTCGCGGGCGTCGCCACGATCTGGTTGGCGAGCGCCAGCGCCTCGTCGTAGCGTTCGATGCCGCGCAGGCTTGCCGCGATGGTCACGCCGATCTCGTTGCGCACGTCGGCGTCGACGTCGCCGCTGGCCTTCACCGTCGCATACGCGCTGGCGAGGAAATCGCCGAGATTGGTCTGCGGGCCGAACTCCGTCTGCGGATCGGGACTGGCCAGCAGCCGTTGCAGGAAATCGAGCGAGGCCTGCGCGCGGCTGCGCTGCGCTTCGGTCGCGGCGAGCTGCGTACTCAGGCTGCTGACATGGAAGACGGCCAGCGCACCGATGACGACGAGCGCGGTTGCGCCGAGGCCGACGGCGACGCGATTGCGCGCAACGAATTTGCCGAGCCGGTAGAGCGCGCCGTTGCCGGACACGCGCACCGGATCGCCGCCGAGCCACAGCGAGAGATCGCGCGCGAACGCTTCGACCGTCGCGTAGCGGCGCGCAGGTTCCTTCGCCAGCGCTTTCTCGGTGATGCGCGAGAGGTCGCCGCGCACCAACCTGCGGTATGCGCCAATGCCGACGCGGCGCGCAAGCAGGCGTCGCTCGACCGCGTCGCTCGCGTCCGTGCTCGCGGGCGCGCGAGCGATCGCGGCTGCGAGTGCTTGCGCCGGCGTATCGCGCACGCGTTGCGTGATCGCAGCGAGATCGCGACGATCGAATACCTGCGGCAGCACGCCGCTGACCAGCTCGTAGAGAATCACGCCGAGCGCGTAGACGTCGCCGGCGACGCCTGCGTCCTGGCCTTCCAGCTGCTCCGGCGCCGCATACTCCGGCGTCATCGCGCGCCGCTGCGAAATAGTCGTCGGCGCGGCCGCGGTGCCCTCGTCTCCGGCGAGCAGGCCGGCGACGCCGAAATCGAGCAGCCGCGGCGTGCCGGCCGCATCGACCAGCACGTTGCCCGGTTTGAGATCGCGATGGACGACCAGCTGCGTGTGCGCGTGCTGCACGGCGGCGCACACCTCGAGGAACAACGCGACGCGGGCGCGCACGTCGAGCTGGCGCGCATCGCACCATTGCGTGATCGCCGCGCCGCGCACGAATTCGAGCGCGAACCATGGCCGGCCGTCGGGCGCGACGCCGCCGTCGATGAAACGCGCGAGATTCGCATGGGAAAGCCGCGCCAGGATGCGGCGCTCGCGCAGGAAGCGCGCCTCGACATCGTCGAAGTCGAAGCCGCGCCGGATCAGCTTGATGGCGACGTCCTGGCTGAAGTCGGCGCCTTCGCGGACGGCGCGGTAGACCACGCCCATGCCGCCGCGGCCGATGCGCTCGGCGATGCGGAACGTGCCGAGCATTGTGCCGATCAGCGCGTCGTGGGTTTCGCGCGGCGCGTCGGTGAGATCTTCCGCATCGCCTTGGTCCGCATCACCGATGCGGTTCAGCAGCGCGGCGACCTGGGCGCGCAGCGTCGTGTCGCCGCCGCAGCGGCTTGCCACGAATGCATCGCGCGCGGCGGGATCGGTGTCGAGCGCATCGCGCAGGATCTCCAGCGCCTGGCGATCGCGTTCGTCCATCAGCGCGCCGCCGCCGTGCGCGTTTCGCCAGCGCTGCCGGCACGTCGCCTCATGCGTCGTGCAGCCGTTCGCGCAGCCACTCGCGCGCCGCCGCCCAGTCGCGCCGCGCGGTGCGTTCGGTGATGCCGAGCGTGCCGGCGACTTCCGCCGAATCGAGCCCGACGAAATAGCGCAGCTCGACGACCTGCGCCATGCGCTGGTGCACCGATTCCAGATCGGTCAATGCGCGGTCCAGCGCGGCGAGGTCGGTGCCTTCGGGAATCGGCAGTTCCAGCGCTTCGGCGAAATCGTCGCGCAGCCAGCGTCCGCCGCGCTTTTCGGTGCCCGCGCGCCGCGCGCGATCGACCAGGACCTGCCGCATCATGCGCGCCGAGGCATTGAGAAAATGCGCGGTGTTCTCGAAATCGCCGGGCGCGCGGCCGAGCAGGCGCAGCAGCACTTCGTGCGCGAGCGCGGTGGTCTGCAGCGTCGCGTGGCCCGGCGTCGCGCGCAGCGTGCCGGCGGCGATGCGGCGCAGATCCGCATAGACCGACGGCAGCAGGCGTTCGAGCGCAGTCGCGTCGCCGTCGGCCCAGCGGTGCAGAAGTTGCGTGACGCGATCCTGGTCGTCGGCCATCGCCGGCGAGCGTAGCGTGTCGGCTGTGTGCGGACCAGACCTCGCACGGCGAAACGCGACCGCCGTGAAGCGGACGTGAGGGCACGCAACGCCGTGCCGGAGGACGGCACGACGTTGCGCAAAAGCGTGCATTTGCGCCATTGCGGCGTCAGTCCCCACCGAATCCGTCGGCGAAGATGAGATCGCCGCCACCCGCACCGAGACGGATCGTGGTGACCTGCATCGACCCGGCAGGCGCGCCCGGGGCCGACTGGAAGAAGCGCACGTCGCCGGCCGCGGTAAATGTGCCGGCGCCGCTGGGCACGACGCCCCACAGTCCCGAATGCCGCGTGCGCGGGCCGCCGACCGTGTCGGAATACGCGTAGCCGCGGAACGATTCGACCGCGCCGGAATTGGCGTCGAGCACGAGCAGCTCGCCATCGACATTGCCTTCCGGACACGGCTCGCCGACGATGCACAGCACGCCGGGTCCATAGACGTTGAAGCCGGCGATGGCGAGGCGACTGTCGGCATACGCCGAGGCTATCGGGTAGTCGGCGCGCGCATCGCCGAGCTGGCTTTGGATACCGCACGTTGCGGGGTTGTCATTATTGCTGCCGCCGACGACCACCTCGCCGAATGCGGACACGACGTTGCCGGAGCTGTCGAGCTTGACCACGCCGACGCCCGGCTGGCAGTCCTGCGCGACTTCGCCGGAGAGATAGATCTCATCGCCCGAGGCAAACCCGCGAACCACCGAGATCGCCGTCGCACTGTCGCGATCGCTGCCGCCGACATCGAATGCATAGCCGCGAGCGCCGTCGGTCCAGAACGAGGTGGCGCCGTTGCCACTCGGCAGCACGGCGTAGATCAGATAGTCCCAGTCATCGCCCTGGTACTGGCGCGTGCCGGCGAGATAGAAGCGCGTCGGCGCCGATCCCGCGATGCCGCCGGCGGCGATGCCGTGCAGCTCGCAATCGTGCAGGCTGTCGCACAGATCGCCGGCGGTGACGTAGACCGGATCGGTCATCGGCGCCAGCGTGCCGTCGTCGTTCACCGTGAAACGCCGGTAGGTCGGGCGCGTGGTGCCGTCGCCGACGACCGTCGTGCCGGCAAAGGCGAGCCCGATCGTTTCGGGAAACTGGAAGTTGCTGTAGACGACGATGCCACCGGCATATTCGGCCAGCGTGCTCGAAAGGATGGGGTTGGTCGAGAGCAGCCGTCCGTCGGTGTCGAACACGACGACGCGGCTGTCCATGTCGGCCGTGCCGGCGAAAGGATGGTCGATCAGGACGAAAATGCGGTTGCCGATGAGCTTCATGTCCTTCACATCGGTGACGCTGTCGTTGACGTCCGCGTCGTTGCTGTTCGGGTAGACGATGTACTGGCCGCCGAAGAATGCGTAGTCCGGCGTCGGGTTGCTCCAGGCCACGCGCTGGCCGGACGCGTTGTAGCGGACCAGGCCGAGATTGATCGCGTTGGAGCCGCCGGTGAACGGAGGCACGATCGAGGCGGCGACGATGTCGCCGTTGTCGAGGACGACGAGCTTCTTGGCGCGGTAGTTGAGGCTTTCGCTGCCGGCAAAAGCGTCGACCGTGTAGCGGCCGCCGTTGTAGGCCGGATCCGGCAGATATTGCGATCCGTCGACGACCCATGGCGCGGTGTCTGTGTCGGTTTGCGCCGCGACAGCGGCGCTGCTGACGACGAGCGCGGCGATAAACCCGGTGCCGATGAACCAAGCGGTCCTGACCGGCGTGCTTTCGGTGAACATCGAAGCATTCATGCTGTTTGTCTCCCTTGTCGAAATTCCGGCCGATCGGGACCGGTTCGATTCGGGTACGCGGAATCCCGCGGAAAGCGGACATGGCAACGAATGCGGGCAGGCCGGCGGAGGTCGGCCCTGCGAAAAGCGGCTCTGCTACGCTTCCGCCGCGCTACACAAACCGGTCGACGACCAGCTGACCGCGCACGACCACGCGCACGAGAATCGGCGTGCCCGGCGGAAAGCCGGCGTCGCGCAGCCAGTCGCCGCGGAAGACGAGGCAGGGCACTTTGCGTTTTTTCGCGTCGCGTGTGTCCGTGCGCAGGATGGTTGCGACGCGGCGGACTTCCTTGGGAATCCAGCAGACTTTTTGGTGCGGTGCGCGGTTGCGCTGTCTTTGCTCGCCGGTCGAATGGGTGTTGGCCGAAGCTGCTTTTGGTTTGCGGGTAGAGGAGCGGGCGAGGGTGTTTCTCTTGCGCGAAGTGGTAACGGGTTTGCGAGCCATCGGTGATCTCTCCTGCGTCGAGGTCACCAGTTTGGGAATGCGGGTGGTGACAGACCGCGCGGGGTTAGCAGACTGGCAGTTTCCGACCAGCGAGCCCGAAGGCTCCCCCACGCGATCTGCCGCAGACGGGCGCGATGCGCGACGCGACGCCTGCGGTGAAGCCGAGCGTGCGTGACGGAAACTGAGGGCTGCTAAACCCTTCGTCGCGATTGAGCGACGTGGAGAGTCTAATGAAATTTCACGAGGATGCGCAGCACTTGCCAAAAGCGAGCGCACTACGCCATTGACGTACGTACGCCATTGGCGTATGGGGTAAAGGAAAGCGTGGCGGCGTACGCATCATTTATTACCACGTCACGGCGGCTTTTCAGATCAGACTGATCCTGATCTACAAGAAAGGCATCAAGGACACATTGACCGCCAAGGAGAAAGCTACGCTGCGGAAGATCAACACTCGCTGGCGCTAGTGACACGCAACATCAGCGACACGCAACGACAAACTCTGCGCATTCGATGCGCGACATACTTTCGATACTATGGACAAGAAACTTTTTGGCAAGCTCGTGGAGAGCATGACGCAAATGGACGAAATCGTCCGTGGCGAGCGTGCTCCCTCGCGCGAATTTCATATCGATGGCCTGCGCGTGAAGGCGATTCGCCAGAAGACCGGGCTTTCGCAAAGCAACTTCGCCAAGCTGATCGACGTTCCAGTCGGCACGGTTCGGAACTGGGAGCAGGGGCGACGCGAGGTCAAGGGTCCTGCGCGTGCGCTGCTCAAGGCATTAAGCACCGATCCCGCGCACGTGGTAAAGGCGATACGAGCGGCGGCGTGATTGTGTAGAAAACGGGGTCAGAGTGCCTTATTGGACTAGCGAAAGGCACTCTGACCCCGTTTTTCGACCCCGTTTTTCACCATTTTGTTCTTGTGCGGAAATCAGTGGGGATCCGCGCCAGGATAACGGTTGCGCGGCGCTCTCGCAGGAACGACGATCATTCGAACCCGTCGCGGAAGATCGTATCGACGTCGCCTTGCGCTTCGAACGCACCGATATCGGCCGCCGCGCCGAATACGCGAACGAAGCCTTCTCCGCGCTGATCGGTATCGAGCGAAGCCGCATTGTTGCCGGTGTCGATCGCCGGGCTTCCCGCCAGCAGCGCATGTGTCAGCGTCGCACCGCCGTTGTCGGCCAGCGGCGCCAGCATCGGATCGCCGGTCAGCGTGCCCTCCGGCAACGGGACGTTCGCCGACGTGATCAGGTTGTTCGCGCCGCTGATCGTATGGATCGTCTCGATGTCGTTCGCCGGATCGCCCAGCGTGTGATTGCCGGCGATGATGCTGCTGTTGGTGACCAAGTCGTACGACGTGCGCGTGCCGGCATCGACGATGCCGCCGCCGGTTTGCGCGGTGTTGTCCGTGATCGTCGCGTTGGCGAGCGCGAACGCGCCGAAATTGTGGCCGTAAAGGCCGCCACCGTTCAGCGCCGCGCTGTTGCCGGAAACGGTCGAGTTAGTGATCGTTACCAGGCGCTGGCCGTGCGCCAGGATTCCGCCGCCGCCGTTGTAGGTGAACTCGCCGGGATCGCCGATGACCAGCGCCGAGTTGCCGCTGATCGTCGAGTTCGTGATCGTCGCCGGAAACGCGTAGCCTTCCGGCGTGCGCCCGATATAGAGACCGCCGCCGCGGATCGCGCTGCGGTACGTGTAGGCGCCGACGACGCCCGCGCCCGGCGTTCCGGTCACCGTGTTGTTCGACACCGTGCTGTTGACGAGGATGATCGCGTTGCGCGCGGCGACGCCGCCGCCTTCGGCGTACGCATCCTTCGGCGCGCTCACCGATACGCTGACGCCGGTGACGGTGCTGTCCGTCAGCACCACGCCGCCGAAGGTGAGGATGCCGCCGCCGATGCCGCCGCTGAACGCCGTTTCGGTGCCGGTGACCGTGATCGTCGCGTCGCTGATCGTGCTGCGA
>Ga0193717_1000990_pt1 | contig 17883 bp, 18 predicted proteins | sample U2c2metaG_FD_145900 | JGI IMG/M metagenome (GOLD analysis project Ga0193717, IMG submission 145900) | Soil microbial communities from a riparian zone of the East river system, Colorado, United States - U2c2 | ecosystem: Environmental > Terrestrial > Soil > Riparian zone | place: USA: East River... | reverse complement strand
TCGAGGCGACGTTCGGCGATCGGCTCAGCTCCGAGGAGGCGGGGCAGCTCTCGTCGCTCGTGGGCGGCGGTGGCGACCCGTCCGGGCTCGCGAGGTGGTTCGACGAGCTGATCACCGCGTGGGAGAACCCCGAGGTAACCGAGAACGGCGCAGGCGGGCCGACGTTCACCGATCAGTCCGAAGTGGACGGTCAGCCCGGCTGGTGGCAGGGCTACGACACCACCGACGACACCTGGAAATACACACACAGCACCGGCCAACCCACCGACGAGTCCGACTGGCTCGACCAGGACACCGCCTTCGCCGCCATGAGCGAGGACGAGGAGCCCGAGGCCACCGGCACCCTCGACGACGCGGAGTTCAAGGCCCTCGCGGACGACGTGCTCAGCCCCGCCCTGGAGCAGGCGATCGCCGAGGTCGACGGCGCGGAGGACCTGAGCGCCGAGGACGTCCAGGAGGCACTCGAACTCGCACTCGCCCAAGTGTCCGCCCAGTAGTAGATCAGGAGAACGAGCATGACCAGTCCGACGGCCGCGAAGGAACAACTGGCCAAGAAGCTCGCGGAGCTGCTGGCCGGCCGGTGGAAGGAGTACCTCGGCGGCATGACGCAGGAGGCGCGGGCGGCGTTCGACAAGCTCCCGCTGCAGCAGCGCAACGCCGACCTGCTCGCACAGTTCACGCCACCGCCGGATCTCGCGCAGGCGTGGGCGAAGGTGCCCAAGTTCGAGAAGGAGAAGACCGTGCTCGGGGCCGAGCGGATCAAGCTCGGCGAGGAGGAGCAGGCACGGATCGCCGCGATGGTCGCGGAACGGCTCGCGCCGGACGAGTTGGAGGACGACGCCGTCCCGGACGGCAGCAACGAGGTCGTCTACCGCGCCGCCGGCGCCGGCCAGCAGCCGTGGGACCTGCTCGGCACGGGCTTCGTGCACCGCGCGGGGGCGCCGGGCAACGACCTGGTCAAGGAGTATCTGCGCCGGTGCTACGACCCGGCCGGCGAGGGCGGCGACTCGATCATCGGCACGTACCGGATCAGCAACACCAACTCGCTCAACGCGCCGCTCATCTCGACCGGTCCGGAAAAGGGCGGGCGGCAGGGGTCGTCGAGCGCGATCTGGTCCTTCGGCATCAGGGTGCCGGCGCTGTCCCAGGTCACCCCGGACGTCTTCCGCTCGACGTTCGGTTTCGAGCCGAAGGGCATGAAGAACACGGCGCTGCTGACCGACTCCGGCACGATCGACGGCGCGTCGTACGTGGTGTTCCGCGGTGGCGGACTCGGCGAGCTCACGTGGTTGACGCCCGTGCCGTCGGACTGGATCTTCGCCTACATCCGGTTGGAGGGCCCGCTGTGGCTGCGGCGGTGGCGGCCGTTCGAGGCGGGCGCCATCGCGCGGTACAAGGGAGCGGTCGAGGAGGCCGGCTATACCCCGTGATCGTCGGGCCGCCGGTCACGAGCGCGACGCCCGCCGGATCCTTGTCGCGCAGCAGAAGGACCTGCTCGCGCGGGATGACCTCGGCGGCTCGCCACTACTCGGACAAGCAAGTGAGCCACGCGCGAGTGCCCGGACGAGCGGAGCGAGCCAATGTCACTGCCATGAGTGAGGGCTTGTGTGAGCGGCCGCCGGCGTCTGGACTGACTGAGCAGCGGAGGGCCACGAGCGAAGCGAGTCGCCTGAGCAGCGCAGGGAGGGAAGACGCCGGGTCCAGGCCGCGATTGCGCGAGCGGAGCGAGCCAATGTCACAGGGTTGACCGAACAGCGGAATGGGTAGTGAGGTATTAATCGGACATTTCACCGACGAAGGGATCTTCATGGCGCTCGACCCCACCCGCCGCTCGCCCCGTCTGCTGGCCGTCATCGCCGCGCTGGTCGCGCTGCCGCTGCTCGCCGCGTGCAACGACAGCGAGGAAGACGATGACGATGATGACGACGACGGCATGGGCGCCCGCCCAGCGGTGGTCCTGGTCGTCTCGCAGTAGCTCCGCAGGTCGCCGCGCCCGGCACGATCACCTGCCGGGCGCGGGGCAGCGCGCGACGGCTTGTGTGAGCCGCCGGGTACAGGCCGCGATTGCGCGAGCGGAGCGAGCAAGTGTCACGATTGCTCTGTGCACATCGCGGCAGAGATAGTTGCGTTGGTCGTGGCGGTACTCGTCGTGACGGCGGTCGCGCGCAGGCTGGACTGGTCGGAACCGCTGTGTCTGATCGTGATCGGCGTCGGCGCGTCCTACCTCCCTGGCGTGCCCGAGTACCACCTCTCCCCCGAGGTCGTGCTCGTCGGGCTGCTGCCGCCGCTGCTGTACTCGGCCGCGATCCAGACGTCGCTGCTCGACTTCCGCAAGATGCGCGGTCCGATCGCGCTCCTGTCGGTCGGGCTGGTCGTGTTCACGACGTTCGCCGTCGGGCTGGTCGCCTGGGCCGTCGTGCCGGGCCTGCCGTTCGCCGCGGGCGTCGCGCTCGGCGCGGTGGTGGCGCCGCCGGACGCGGTCGCCGCGAGTGCCGTCGCGCGGCGGGTCGGCATGCCGCGCAAGCTGGTCCGACTGTTGGAGGGCGAGAGCCTGTTCAACGACGCGGCCGCGCTGGTCGCGCTGCGCACCGCCATCGCCGCGATCGCCGGGTCGATCACGCTCTGGCAGGTCGGCCTCGACTTCCTGCTCGCGGCCGTCGGTGGCGCGCTCGTCGGCGCCGTGGTCGGCATCGCGACCGCCTGGGTGCGGGAGCGGCTGACCGACCTCGTGACGGACACGACGCTGTCGTTCGCGGTGCCGTTCGTCGCGTACCTGCTGGCCGAGTCGCTGCACGGGTCCGGAGTGCTGGCGGTGGTCGTCGCCGGGATCATCCTCGGGCACAAGTCGCCGATCATCCTGTCCGGTTCCGCGCGGCTCGCGAGCCGGCACAACTGGCAGACGATCCAGTTCCTGTTGGAGAACCTGGTCTTCCTGCTGATCGGTCTGCAGGTGCGGCGCATCCTGGAGGAGGTCGGGCGGAGCGCTCTCTCGCTCGGCCAGATCATCGGCATCTGCGCGGCCGTGCTCGCCGCGACGATCGGCACGCGCATCGTGTGGCTCATCGGCATCGGGCTGCTCAAGCGTGTCACCGCGAGGTGGAAGGGCACGAAGACGCACGTCTGGCCGTGGCGCTACTCCGCGGTGATCGCGTGGGCCGGCATGCGTGGCGTGGTCACGCTCGCCGCCGCGTTCATCCTGCCCGCCGACACCCCGCAGCGCGCCGTGCTGCTGCTCGCGGCGTTCGTCGTCGTGGCCGGCACGCTCGTCATCCAGGGCATGACGCTGCCGGGGCTGGTCCGGCGGCTGCGGCTGCCCCCGCCCGACCCGGCGGAGGACGCGCTGCAGGAAGCCGCCGTGCTCAACGACATGACGCACGTCGCGCTCGAGAAGCTCGAGGAGCTCCGCAAACCCGGCGACCCGCCCGAGATCATCGAGCGGCTGCGCAACCGGCTGCGCGACCGCACCGACTCGGCGTGGGAGCAGCTCGGCCGGCAGAGCGCGCTGGCCGAGACCCCGAGCGACTCCTACCGGCGGCTGCGCATGGAGCTGCTGCAGGTCGAACGCGAGCAGGCACTGAGGGCCCGCGACAACGGCTCCGCGGACGACGTCGTGCTGCGGCGCGTGCTGGAACGACTCGACATCGAGGAGTCGATGCTCGACCAGGACGACGACGAGCTGGTGCACAGCGACCGTGAGCTGCGCACACCCGCCGTCTCCGCCGGATCCTGCAAACACCTCACCCACGAATGGAAAGACGTCGACCCGAGCGCGCGCGACGTCTGCGCCGCCTGCGTCGAGGAAGGCCAGACGTGGGTGCACCTGCGGATGTGTCTCAAGTGCGGCAACGTCGCCTGCTGCGACTCGTCGGTCGGCAGACACGCGACCAAGCACTTCCAGGACAACCGCCATCCCGTGATGCGCAGCTACGAACCGGGTGAGACGTGGCGGTGGTGCTTCGTGGACCAGCAGCTAGGTTGATCGCCGTGGGTGTGCCCGACAGCAGGTTCCTGCGCATGGTTGACCGTCTCGCGGCGGTCGAGCGCGCCACGGCGCGCGACTACACGTCCTTCAGCGTGTGCGGCAAGCGTTTCGGCTACTACTGGCCGAGGACGAAGACCGTCGGCCTCAAGCAGACGCTCTCCGAACAGATCGCACTCGTGTCGGAACGCCCGGACGTCTTCGAGGAACAGTTCACCGCCGGTGGCTTCGGGTGGGTGGTCGTGCACCTGCCGAAGATCGACGCGGCGGAGCTGAAGGAGCTCGTGTACGAGGCGTGGCGCCTCTCCGCACCGGAGCCACTCGCCGAGGAACACCCACTCAGGTAGTGGCGGTGGTGGCCCAGCGGTTCGCGGTGAAGCGGAAGCTCGGCAGGTCGTCGAGGGAGAGTGTCGCCTCGTAGGTGCGTTGGTAGCCGGTGCGGTGGATGCGCCATCGGCCGTCCGCGCGGGTGTAGTGGTCTTCGTAGTACGCGGCGCCCGCTATGACGAACCGGTGGCGGGTCGCGATCACCGTGTCCTCGAACGCCCACGTGCCCGTCGCCGTGTCGCCGGTGATGTCGATCTCCGGTTGGCTCGCGAAGTGGGTGGTGATCATGTCGGGCCCCAGGTTGTCGCGCAGGAACGACACGAGGGCGTCGCGGCCGGTGAAGGTCAGTGGGCTGCCGTAGGCGGGCGTGCCGTAGTTCACCGTGACGTCCTCGGTGAGTGTCGTGGCCAGCTCGGTCCAGTTCTTGGTGTCCACGCACCGTAGGTAGCGGTACTTGAGACGCTTGATCTCTTCCAGGGCAACGAGGTCCATGCCGATCAGCTTCCGCCGAATCGACGCCGTGCACAAGAACGTGTTCTTGTTCGATCTTGGACGTTATTCGATGGCCTCGACCACGACCGGTGCGGCAGCATGGACGTCGGCCGAGAGGGGGGCGAATGCCGTGTCGACACGCCGAGCGCCGATGTTGCTGGCGCTGCGCTTCTACCGACAGGAGCTGACGCGCCGAAAACGCGTCTCTGTGCCAGCACTTCTGTTGCCAGCACTGGGAAACATCAGCCTGCACTACCTGGCGCCGCTCGTGGTCGCCAACCTCGCGGGACGGCTCGCCGCCGGGGCGGACGTCGGCCTCGCGACCATGTTCCCCTCGATACTCGCCTTCGCGGGACTGTTGCTGCTCGGCGAGGGGTTGTGGCGCGTCGCCATCCACTGTCTCAACAGGACGGACGGGCGCGGCATCGAAAACCTGTACGTGATCGGCATGAACGAGCTGCTCGCCAAGGACGCCGCCTTCTTCCACGACAACTTCGCGGGCTCGCTGACCAAACGGGTGTTGAGCTTCGCCTCGCGGTTCGAGGAGTTCGTCGACACAGTGGCCTTCGCGGTGATCGCCAACCTGGTGCCGCTGCTCTTCGCGTCGGTCGTGCTCTGGCTGTACGACCCGCTGCTCGTCGTCGCGTTGGTCAGCCTCATCACGGTCACCGCGCTGGCCATCGCGCCGCTCATCCGCCGCCGGCAGGCGCTGGTCAACGAGCGCGAGGCGGCCGTCGCCAGGGTGTCGGGCCACGTCGCCGACAGTCTGTCGAACATGGCGACTGTGCGGGCGTTCGCCGCGGAGCCGCGCGAGGCCGCCGAGCACCGCGCCCGCGTCGGCGAGCTGCGGCGGCTCGCGATCCGCTCATGGGACTACGCGAACCTCCGCATCGAGACGGTCGTCGCGCCGCTCTCGGTGCTCACGATCACGATCGGCCTCGTCCTCGCGACCGGCCTCGGCGGCGGACGGCTCGGCGTGGAGGCGGTGGTGGTGACGTTCGCGTACTTCACCAACGCGACCCGGATCATGTTCGAGTTCAACCAGATCTACCGGCGGCTGGAGAGCACGCTCACCGAGGCGGCCCAGTTCACCGAGCTACTCCTCGACGAACCGACCGTCCGCGACCCCGCCACGCCGGAACCGCTACGGCCGGCCGGCGCGGACGTCCGGTTCGAGCGGGTGCGGTTCGCGCACGCCGGCGCGCCCACCCTGTTCACCGGGTTCGACCTCGCGGTGCCCAGCGGCACGAAGGTCGGTCTCGTCGGGCGCTCCGGCGGCGGGAAGACCACCATCACCCAACTGCTGCTGCGGATGATGGACGTCGACGCCGGCACGATCCGCGTCGGCGGCCAGGACATCTCCCGGCTGCGACAGGCGGATCTGCGCAGCCTGATCGCCTACGTGCCACAGGAACCGGCCATGTTCCACCGGAGCCTGCACGCGAACATCGCGTTCGCCCGACCGGACGCCACCGACGCCGAGATCCGCGCGGCGGCCGAGGCGGCGCACGTCACCGAGTTCGCCGAGGCCCTGCCGGACGGCTTCGACACGCTCGTCGGCGAGCGTGGCGTGAAGCTGTCCGGCGGGCAGCGTCAGCGGGTGGCGCTGGCGCGCGCGATCCTCCGCGACGCGCCGATCCTCCTGCTCGACGAGGCGACCAGCGCGCTCGACTCGGAGAGCGAGATCCTCGTCCAGCAGGCGTTGTGGCGGATCATGGCGGGCCGGACCGCGCTCGTCGTCGCACACCGGCTGAGCACGGTCGCGCGCATGGACCAGCTCGTCGTGCTCGACCAGGGCGACATCATCGAGCAGGGCACGCACGAGGAGTTGCTGAGCCGGGCCGGCACGTACGCGAAGCTGTGGCGGCACCAGTCCGGCGGGTTCCTCGACGGACAGGGCCCCAGGAAGCCCGTCAGCGCTTCACCTTTCCTCTGAAAGGTTCGGGAAGTCTTGACGCTGCCGCTGTGCAAGTTCGAAGATATTAGTCAGGTTCTGGGTGATGCTGATCGATCCTGATGAATCGAGGGCGCAATGAAGCGTGGCATCGTGTTGAGTGCTGTCTTCTTTCTGGTGTTGGGTGTGTTGACCTTGGTCGGTCCGGTCAGCGGGACCGCGCCGCGCGCCGCCGCCGTCGAGAACGGGTTGGCGAACACACCCGCGATGGGCTTCAACAACTGGAACGCCACCCACTGCCGCGCCGAGTTCAACGAGGCCATGGTGAAGGGGATCGCCGACATCTTCGTCTCGCGCGGACTGAAGGACGCCGGCTACCAGTACGTCAACATCGACGACTGCTGGGCGCTGCCCAACCGGAACGGCGCCGGCGACCTGGTGCCCGACCCGGTGCGCTTTCCCAACGGCATCAAGGCAGTGGCCGACTACGTGCACGGTAAGGGCCTCAAGTTCGGGCTCTACACCAGTGCCGGCACGAAAACCTGTGACACACAAGGGTTTCCCGGTGGGATCGGACACGAACAGCAGGACGCGAACCTCTTCGCGTCGTGGGGTGTCGACTACCTGAAGTACGACAACTGCGGCGACCACCTCGGCCAGAGCGCGCAGCAGCGCTACACCGCCATGCGCGACGCCCTGCGCGCCACCGGGCGGCCGATCCTATTCTCCATCTGCGAATGGGGCCAGAACCAGCCGTGGGACTGGGCGCAGCCGGTCGGCAACAGTTGGCGCACCACCGGCGACATCTCCGACAACTACGGCAGCATGCTCGGCATCTTCCGCGCCAACGTCGGGCTCGCCATCGACGCGCAGCGCGGCGCGTGGAACGACCCGGACATGCTCGAGGTCGGCAACGGCGGCATGACCGACACCGAGTACCGCAGCCACTTCAGTCTCTGGGCCATGATGAACGCGCCGCTGCTGATCGGCGCCGACCTGCGCAGCGCGAACCAGGCCGCGTACGACATCCTCACCAATCGCGACGTCATCGCGCTCAACCAGGACACGCTGGGCGTCCAGGCAACAGAACTGAGCAACGCCAACGGTTTGCACGTCCTCGCCAAGCCGCTCGACAACGGGGACGTCGCGGTGGCGCTGTTCAACGAGACCGGCGCGAGCGCCACCATCGCCACGACGGCGGCCGCGGCCGGCCTCGGCAACGCCCCGTCCTACGGCCTGCGCGACCTGTGGACCAAGGCGGCCACGTCGACGACCGGCGCGATCTCGGCCACGGTGCCGGCGCACGCGACGGTCGTCTACCGCGTCAGCCGGACCGGGACGTTCGCCGCGCCGCCGGCCGGCACCACCCAGGTGTCGGCCCTGCCCGCGAGCCTGTCGGCCAGCGCGTGGGGGCCGGTGGAACGGGACCGCAGCAACGGGGAGCGCGCGGCGGGCGACGGGCGCACACTGACGATCGGCGGCACGACCTACGCTCGCGGGCTCGGCGTGCATGCCCGCAGCGAGGTCCGCTACTACCTCGGCGGCCGGTGCACCAGCTTCCAGGCGTGGGTCGGCCTCGACGACGAGACCGGCACGAACGGCACCGCGTCACTGGAGGTCTGGACCGCCGGCCGACAGATCGCGACCAGCGGCGTCGTGCGCGGCACCGACGGGCCGAAACGGCTCACCGCCAACGTGACCGGTGTGCAGTACCTGCACCTCGCCGTGCTGCCAACGGTGGACGGCACCCGCTACGACCACGCCGACTGGGCGGACGCGACGGTCACCTGTAGCTGACATGAACATTGGCTCGCTCCGCTCGCGTCCGTGTGAGCGGCCGCCCGGTACAGGCCGCGAATGCGCGAGCGGAGCGAGTCAATGTCACAGTCCGTTCACCAACTGCATGTAGTAGTCCCAGTCCCAGTTCGACCCCGGGTCGGTGTGATCGTTGCCCGGCACCTCGCTGTGGCCGACGATCGACTGGCGGTTCTTGGCGATCCCGTACGTGTCGCACAGCCACGCGGTGAGCGCGGCGGACGAGCGGTACATCGCGTCGGTGAACCACGACGGGTCGTCGACGAAACCCTCGTGCTCGATGCCGATCGAGTACGGGTTGCCCGACCGGGCGTGCCACGCGGTGTCGGCGTCGTTGACCATGTGAGTGATCTCGCCGTCGGAGGACCGCACGACGTAGTGCGCGCTCACCTGTGCGTCCGGGTTCTTGAACCAGCTGATCGTGCCGGCGTACGAGCCCTGGGTGACGTGGATGACCACCGTGGTGATCGCCGACGTGCGGCCGGACGCGTAGTTGGCGCTGGTCGCCGGGTTCCAGATCGAGTTCGGGTAGTCCTGCGCCCCGACGTCCAACGACTCAACCCGCGCGAACCGCCCCAGCTCCGGACGCACCGCGCTGGACGCCACCAGCACCTGCTCGCCCGTCGGCGTGCTGGCGCGCACACCGGCGCCCAACAGGTCGAACACCGTGTCGGCGTACAGCGTCGCGTCCCGGTCGTCGGTGGCGCCGCCGTAGCCCGCCACCACCGGGTACCACGCGCCGAGCCGGTCCCGGGCCGCCGCGTCCAACCCCTGCGTGTCGGCCGTGGCACGCAACACGGCGGCGCCGCCGCGGATGTTCGTCGCCGTGTCGTCGCGCAGCGCGGCCACCGGCGCCCCGGTGATCGTCGCCGCCTGTTCGAGCGTGTGCCGCGACGGGTTGCTCACCAGGTGCATCACGCCGTAACCGTTGTCCTGGCTGGGCGCACCGTCGTGACCGTCGAGGTGTGTCTCGCTGTAGCCGAGCGCGACGATCAGGTCGCGCGGCACGTCGAACTCCGTCGCCGCGGCCGCGAACGCCTCGTTGGCAACGGCGTCGGGCTGGCCCGCGGTCGCCGAGCCGGTGGCCGCGACCACCGTGGCCACGACCGCGCCGGCGAGCACCGCGACCCCGGCACTCCACATGGTCCTACGCATCACGGCCTCCCGAACGTCGAATTGTGGTGGTGCCACGCGCCAGTGTGGAGACGTCGCTAAGCGACGACAACCGACGAAAGTTGGTGTGAAATTAACTCAGGCGGCCGGCGGCGGCTTCTTCGCGTTCTCCGCCAACCCGCCGGCCACGATCAACACCACGCCGACCGGGATGAACCACCACCACTGCCCGAGGAAGATGGTCAACAGGATCGCGGCGGGAATGCCGAGCACGGCGGTCATGCCGGCGACGAAGTCGAGCACCATGCTGGCCCGCGTCGGCAGGAGGCCCCGCTGCCCGCCACCCGTCGGGCCGCGGACGAGCTGCCCGGCCTTCTGGATCAGCTGCGCGGGCGGCGTCGCCGAGCTGAGGTCGGGATGCGGCGCCGGCAGGTCGCTGAACAGCGCCTCGAGCTCACCGCGGCGGCGCGCGGACACGACCTGCCCGCAGCGCTCCTCGTACTCGGACAGCTCGAGCCGCCCGGTCGACAGATGCACCCCGAGCGTCGAGACCGCCTCGTCCCGTTCCGTGTCACTGACCCGGATGCCGGCGTTGCTGGGGTCCGCCATGCGGAGATTGTATGGGCCGGCACGCGCGCGCCGGCAGGGGATTGGTCATGCGCGCCACACGGTCCCCCGACGTTCGTGGCCGATCAGCCGCTCCGCGCCGATGGCCACCCGCGACCCCAACTCGCGCTCCAGCAGGTACAGCGCCAGGTCGAGGCCGGACGTCACGGTCGCGCCGCTGACCAGGTCGCCGTCGTCGACCACGCGAGCGTCGATCACAACAGAACCGTTGGCGCCCAACAGGTCCATGCCCAGGTGGTGTGTCGTCACGGGACGACCCGCGATGAGGCCGGCCATCGCGAGGATCATCGAACCGCCGCACACCGTGGCCACCGTCAGGCCGGGGCGGTCCATGGCCTCCTTCAACAGGCCGGGCAGCGGGGTTTCGAGCGTGCGGCCCAGAATCTCCGGGATGCCGTCCGGCAGTCGGCCCAACGCGCCGGGCACCACGACCACGTCCGCACGCGACGGCTCGAGCGCCGCGGTCGCACGCAGCGACAGCGCGCCGAGCCCGCTCGGCACCTCCCGAACCCCTTCCGCCGCAACGAGCTCGACCGTCACCGGTGCGTCGGTGGCCATGCCACCCGCGACGAACACCTCGTACGGTCCGATCACGTCCAGTGGGTCGAACCCGTCGAACAACACGATCTGCGCCAGCATCTTCAACAGTCCTCCTCGTCGGTCGACTCGACGCTAACGACCATGAACGAACGCCGGAACCGGCAGGAATGCCACACACCGACGGGTTCTCGCCAGTACGGTGACGGCATGCGCACCGTGGCCGTCCTCGCCCTCGACAAGGTCGTCCCGTTCGACCTGTCCACGCCGATCGAGGTGTTCACCCGCCTCCGCCTCGCCGACGGCAGCCCCGCGTACCGCGTCCGGATCTGCGGCGCCACCCCGACCGTCGACGCGGGCGCGTTCACCTTCCAGCCACCGCATGGGCTCGACGGGCTCGTCGGCGCGGACACGATCGTCCTGCCCGGCTGCGCCGAGGTCACCGGTTTCCCGGCCGACGCCCTCGACGCGTTGCGGCGGGCCGCCGCCGACGGCGCGCACATCGCCTCCATCTGTTCTGGCGCCTTCATTCTCGCCGCCACCGGACTGCTCGCCGGGCTCCGCGCGACCACCCACTGGGGCGCCGCCGCGGCACTCGCCGCGCGCCACCCCGAGATCGACGTCGACCCGGACGTGCTCTACGTCGACAACGGACAGTTCCTCACGTCGGCCGGCGCGGCGGCGGGGCTCGACCTGTGCCTGCACCTGATCCGCCGCGACCACGGCTCCGCGCTCGCCGCCGACGCCGCGCGGCTGTCGGTCATGCCGCTGGAACGCGAGGGCGGGCAGGCGCAGTTCATCGTCCACGACCAACCGCCGACGCCCCGCGGCTCGGAGCTGGCGCCGGTGCTGCGGTGGATCGAGGACAACTCCGCACGCGACCTCACCCTCGAGGACATCGCCGACCACGCGGGCATGAGCACCCGCACGCTCAACCGTCGCTTCCGCGAGCAGACCGGCACCACACCGCTGCAATGGTTGCTGCGCACCAGGATCCGGCGGGCGCAGCACCTGCTGGAAGCCACCACCCACCCGGTGGACCGCATCGCGGGCGACGTCGGTTTCGGCTCCCCCAGCGCCTTCCGCGACCGGTTCAAACGCGTGGTGGGCACGAACCCGAACTCCTACCGCGCCACGTTCAGCCGTTCCCGGTGAGCGCGCGGGTCGCCGGCTGGTTGGCGCGGACGTTCACGGCCGCGAGCGCGACCGTCCGCTCGATCCTGCGCTGCCGGGTCGTCGGCTTCTTCGCGGTCGCGATCCACTCCAGGATCAGCCGGGTCGAGGACGGCGGGAACTTCTCGAAGTTGTCGCGCGCGGCGTCGTTGCCGGCGAGCGACTCGCGCAGGTCGTCCGGGAAGACCGCGTCGGTCTCCCAGGTTCCCTTCTCCTTGGCGACGTCGATCATGGCCTGACCGTGCTCGGTCATCAGGCCCTGCTCGGTGAGGCTCGCGGCCCGGTCCCGGTTCACCCGGCTCCAGCTACTGCGGGCGCCGCGTGGCGTGAACCGGAGCTGGGAGCTGTCCGCGTCCCGCTTGCGGTGCAGCCCGTCGATCCACCCGAAACAGAGCGCCTGCTCGACGGCCTCGTGGTATCTCGGGCTCGGCGTCGCGCTGTCCTTGTGATGGATGACCAGCCAGATCTCCTTCTCGAACTGGCCGTTGCGGGCCAGCCAGGCACGCCATTCCTCGGTGGTCCGCGCGTGGCAGGTCTGCATCTCAGGCACCCGTCCGCGCGGCGAGGATGTTGAGGTAGTGCTCGTTGAACATGATGCCGAGCACGTTGCCGAACGGGTCGTACACCGAGGCGGTGACGAAGCCGGGGCCGTGCTCGATCGGCTTCTGGTGCACCGTCGCGCCCATGTCCCGCAGCCGCTGGAAGCTCGCCTCGAGGTCGTCGACGGCCCAGTACGTCATCGGGCCGACCGCCTTGTCGGTGCGGCCGACGGCGAACCGGCTGTCGAGGATACCCAGCTCGTGCTGGTAGTCGCCGATGCGGAACTCGACGTAGACCGGCGTCCCGTCGACCGGCCGCGCGAAGTACGGCTCGACGCCGAGCAGTTCGGTGTACCAGGCCACGGCGGCCGGGACGTCGTCGGCGAAGAAGTTGACGGTGGTGAGTCCTCGCAGCATGTCGGTGGTCCTTCTCTCTCGGTGGTGACAAGGACCATCCTGCCGGCCAAAGTGCTCATCAACTGAGCACTTTCCCGGCGACTTCGTCAGCCGGTGACCGAGCCCACCGTCACCTGCCACTCGCGCAGCCAGCGGTCCTTCGTGACGTCGAGCTGTGTGTACGGGTCGTCCGCGACGAGGGCTTCCGCGGCCGCGCGGTCCTCGGTCTCGTACAGGATGACGCCGCCGGTCCTGTCGTCGTACGGGCCGGCGGCGACCAGCGCGCCGTCGGCCTTCAGCTTCTTCAGGTACGCCACGTGGTCGTCCCGGCGGGCGGCGCGCAGGTCGGTCTCGTGGTAGCCGTAGGTCAGAATGAACAGTGCCATCTCACTTCTCCTGTCAGTTGGGCAATCCGTAGACGCGCCGGGCGGTGCCGGCGAAGATCGCGGCCTGGTCCGCAGGCGGCAGGTGGGCGAGCGCGTCCTGCCACGCCGCCACGAGCGGCGGCAGCTCGGTCCAGAGCTTCTCCACCGGGAAGTTCGTGCCGAACATCGCGCGGTCCGGCCCGAACCAGCCGAGGGTTTCCGTTGCCACGAAAGAGATGAACTCCGCGTCGAGGCGGCGGACGAACGTGCCCTGCCCGGTCAGCTTGACCACCACGTTCGGCAGCGAAGCCAACCGCGCCATGCCGGCCCGCCACACACGCACCTCGTCCTCGTCGCGGCTCGTCAGCATGCCCGCGTGCACGAGCACGAACGTGACGTCCGGGACGGCCGCGACCAGTGCCACCGCGTCGGTCATCTGGCCGGGGAAGACCTGTAGCTCGAACACCCAGCCCAGCTCTTCGAGCGCGGCGACGTTGCGGCGGAACACCGGGTCCTTCATGCGATCCGGCGCCGACGCGAACCGGAACTCCGCGCGTTCGTGCCAGTGCAACTGCAACCTGGTGCCCCGCACGATCGGCAGCGCCGCCTGCTGTCGCATCACCTCGACGGCGTCGGGGCTGAACAGGTCGGCCGACCCGACGACCGCCGTCGGCCAGCCGGTCTCCCGGTTCAGCTCGTCGAGCCACCGCGCCTCGGCCAGCACCTGGTCCGCCGGCCAGTTCGCCTGCACGTACACCGACTGCGTGATGCCGCCCGCGCGAGCGTCGGTGAGGTACTCGCCGATCAGGTAGTCCCGCTTGATCGGCTCGTACGGGCCGAAGATCCGCGGCACCATCGGGCCGGACAGCCACGGCAGGTCCTTCGTCCGCCAGACGTGGTGGTGTGCGTCGACTATGTCCATGCGTGCGCTCCTCTCTGAACCTGGTCGCGAGCGGTCTCGAGGTCGCGGACGCCGGCGAGCACGTCGAGGTCCGCGACGACGGCCGCCATGCCCCGGGTGACGGGCCGGTAGGCGGGGTCGCACGCGAGTGGGGACCACCACACGAGCCGGTGCCCGAGCAGCGACAGCCTGCGCACGGCCTTCGTCAGCGGGACGCAGTCGCCGCGCTCGAGGCCGTCGGACAGCACGAGCACCAGCGCGCCGCGAGCCATCCGGAGCTGGCGCGCGTTGCCGAGGAACTCCCGCAGCGACGGCCCGATCCGGGTGCCGCCGTCGGCGTCCCGGACGACCTCGGCGAGGCCGGACAGCGCGGTGTCGACGTCGCGAGTGCGCAGCTCGCCGGTGACACGGGTGAGCCTGGTGCCGAACGTGAAGACCTCCGCGCGGTCGCACACCGCCACCACGGCGTGCGCGAACCGCAGGTGGTCGGCGCTGTGCTGCTTCATCGAGCCGGACACGTCGATGAGGACTAGCACCGGCCGCTGCCGCCTCGGATGCCGCCGCCAGCGCAGGGTGACGACGTCGCCGCCGGTCCGCCACGCCTCGCGGTGCACCCTGCGCACGTCGAGCTGGTCGCCGCGGCGCGCGGCCCTGCGGCGCCGGGACCGGACCGTCGGCAGGGCCGCCGGCAGTGCCTTTCGCAGTGCGGAGAGGAGCTGTCGCTCGGTGTCGGTTGTCGTGGCGAAGGACGCTCGTCGGTCCACTGTGGACCAGCTCGCCGTCTGCCCGGCGCCCTCCAGGAGGGCCAGGTCCGGCGGGTCCCCGTCCCCGGTGTCCGGAGCCTCTTGTTCCTCGGCCTCCACTTCGGACGGTGCCACCTCGACGACGCCCGCGCCGAACCACCTCGCGAAGACCGGGTCGAAGATGTCCTTGTCCGGCAACGAGGTCGTCAGCGTCGACCGCGCGATCCAGTACAGGTGCCCGACATCGCGGGGCGGCACCGACGCCAGTGCGCGCAGGAAGTCGCGCTGCTTGCCCACCGGCGCCAGCAGGCCGTGCTCGCGCAGGTCTCGCAGGAACCCGCGGACGTGGTCGACGGCGTGAGTCATGTCAGCCGATCAGCTCCTCGAAGTGCCCACGCACCACCGCCATGTCCTCCTCGTCCTTGATCAGCAGCCCCAGCGCGCGCCGCAGCGCGACCGGCCACGGGTCACCGTCACCGGCGAGCGCCACCGCGCCTCTGGCCCACTCGACGGACTCGGCGATGCCCGGCCGCTTGAGCAGGTCCAGGCGCCGGGCGCCGGCAACGGCGTGCACCAACGTCGTCGCGGCGTCCTCCTCGATGGCGGGCACGTGCGCGCGGACGATGGCGCGCTCGCGTTCGCTGTCGGGGAAGGGAATCCAGTGGTAGAGGCAGCGGCGCTTGAGCGCGTCGTGCAGCTCACGGGTGCGGTTGGATGTCAGCACGACGACGGGTGGCACGGCCGCCGTGACGGTGCCGAGCTCGGGGATGGTGATCTGGAAGTCGCCGAGGTACTCCAGCAGGAACGCCTCGAACTCGCTGTCCGCGCGGTCTACCTCGTCGACGAGCAGGACCGCGCCCCGCTCGCAGCGCAGGCTCCGCAGCAACGGGCGTTCGAGGAGGAAGTCCTCGCTGTAGACATCGCCAACCGCCGCGGCCCGCAGGTGGAGCAACTGCTTCGGGTAGTCCCATTCGTACAGCGCCTGTCCGGCGTCGAGGCCCTCGTAACACTGCAGCCGCACCAGCTCGCGCCCGAGCACGCCGGCGAGCACCGAGGCGATCTCGGTCTTGCCGACGCCCGGCTCGCCCTCCAGGAGCAGCGGCCTGCCGAGGGTGAGCGCGAGGTAGACGGCGGTGAGCAGCCCTTCGTCGGCGAAATACCGCGCGGCACGCATCCCCTGTGCTAGATCTTCTTCGGTCATGAGTCCACGCGGAGCGCGTCGAGGCCGCGGAGCACCCGCTCCGGGGTGAACGGCAGGTGGTCGAGGCGCACCCCGCACGCGTCGAAGATCGCGTTCGCGATGGCCGGGATGGGCGCGTTGGCGGTCATCTCACCGATGCCCTTCGCGCCGAACGGTCCGCTGGCCGCCGGGCGTTCCAACAGGACACTGTGCTGCTCCGGGATGTCCGCCGCGGCGGGCATGAGGTACTCGGTGAAGTCCTTCGGGCCGTGGTCGCGGGCCGGGTAGTACGGCTCGGTCGCCTCGAAGAGCGCGTGCGACATGCCCATCCACGCGCCGCCCTCCACCTGTTGCGTCGCCATCGCGGGATGCAGTGCGCGGCCGATCTCGTAGACGCTGTACATCCGCAGCACCTCGACGATCCCGGTCTCGTCGTCGACCGACACGTCGGCCACCGTGCACGCGTGCGCCTGGCACGAGTCCGGGTCCATCTCCCCGGTCTCCGGCACGACCTCGCTCTTCTCCTTCATGAAGATGCCGCGGCCGGAGATCGTGCGGCCGTGCTTGAAGTGCGCGGCCATCGCGAGGTCGGTGATGTGGATCTTCTTCAGCTCGGAGCCCTTGAGCTTGACGTAGCCGGAGCCGTCCGTCTCCAGATCCGCCGCGTCGACCTCCAGCTCCTCGGCCGCGACGTCCAACATCACCGCGCGGGCCTCGGCCGCCGCCATGATCACCGCGTTGCCGACCCGGTGCGTGCCCCGGCTCGCGAACGTGCCCATGCAGTGCGGACCGGTGTCGGTGTCCGCCGTGTCGACCAGGATGTTCTCGAACGGCAGCCCCAGTGTCTCGGCCGCACACTGCGCCACGACCGTCTTGAGGCCCTGCCCGAGGTCCACAGAGGACAGTGAGATCACGAACGTGCCGGTCGTGGTGGCGTGGATCAGCGCCTGCGACGGGTCGCCGCCGAGGTTCATCCCCGTCGGATAGTTGACCGCCGCGTAGCCACGGCCGAGCAGCATCGTCATCGCCGTCCCTCCACAGAGGACATCCGCAGGTACTCGTCCGGCAGCTCGTGGCCCACCAGCTCGGCCGCCTTCTGGATCACCTCGACGAGCGCGGTGCCCTCCGCGACCTTGCGGTGCGCCTTCATGTCGCCGTCCCGGTACGCGTTGCGCAGCCGCAGCCGCAACGGGTCCATGTCGAGCGCGCGGGCGATCCGGTCCATCTGGGACTCCAGCGCGAAGTCGCCGATCGTCACACCGAAACCGCGCATCGCGCTCGACGGCGTCCGGTTCGTGAACACGCAGTGGCAGTCGACCCACACGTTCGGAATCGTGTACGGACCGGGAAAGTGGGCCGCCGCCTTGGTCGTGCCGTACGGCGTGTGCCGCGAGTACGCGCCGGCGTCGATGTAGGCGGTGACCTGACGGGCGACGATCCGACCATCGGCCATGACGCCGTCCTTGAGATAGATCCGTTCCGCGGCTCTCGGCGAGGACACCTGCATCTCCTCGTGGCGGCCGTAGACGAACTTCACCGGCCGGTGCGTGACCATCGCGGCGACGCACGCCACCGGCTCGACGACCACGTCGACCTTGCCGCCGAAACCGCCGCCGACCGTGCCGCCCACGATGCGCAGCTTGTTGAACTCCGTCTCCAGGATCAGGGCCGTGTTGTCGAGGGTGAAGAAGCACGCCTGCGTGTCGGAGTGGATGCGCAGCCGCCCGTCCGGCTGGGGCACCACCACGCAGCCGGTGGTCTCCACGGGCGCCTGCTCGATCGGCGAGGACTGGTAGCGCCAC
>Ga0193717_1000989_pt1 | contig 17884 bp, 16 predicted proteins | sample U2c2metaG_FD_145900 | JGI IMG/M metagenome (GOLD analysis project Ga0193717, IMG submission 145900) | Soil microbial communities from a riparian zone of the East river system, Colorado, United States - U2c2 | ecosystem: Environmental > Terrestrial > Soil > Riparian zone | place: USA: East River... | reverse complement strand
CACGATCGGTTCGAGCAGCGTCAACGCGCCCGCCAGGTCGTCCCGGCGCAACGCGTCGAGTCCTTGTGCCACCAGGAGAAAATCGCAGCTTTCCCGTTCCGCCGCGGTCGACGGGACGTGCTGGGTGGCCGCGGCGAGGTGGACGGCCTGGGTGTCACGGTCGTTGCGGCGGCCCGCGATCAACGCGGCGAGCCCGTGCAGGAGCAGCGCGGCCGGGCCGGGGTCGACGAGACCGTGGTAGGTGATCGCCGGGCCGTCCTCGGTCACCGTGTCCAATTCGACGAGCGCGTCCTCCCACCGGCCGGCCCAGTAGTAGTGCACGGCCGCGGACACCTGCAGCCCGCTCGGCAACGCGTGGCGCGCGGTCAGTTCGTCCGCCAGGCGCAGGGTTTTCTCGGCTTCGTCGAGACGGTCGAGGTTGTGGAGGGTGAAGACCTTGTTGTCCAGCAGGTCGAAGCACATGCCGGCGAGGTCCGGGGAATCCCCGACCACGTCGAGCGCGCGGTCCACGTACTCGATCGCGCTGCGGTGATCCCGCCGGACGGTCGCCACCTGCCACTTGGTCTGCAACGCGTGCGCGATCGCGTATGGGTCCCCCGATTCGAGGGCTTCCGCATACACCCCAACGGATCGGACGGCGGCCGCGTCGATGTCGGTCATGTCCCCGCGCCGGAAATGCGCCATCAGGGTCCGGTGCCGGACGCGCCAGATCTCCGGCACCGCCGGGTCGTCCGCCGAGCCTTCCAACGCCCGCAGCGCCCACTCCGCTTGCCCTTGGCGGTAAAGGATCGCCGCCAGCAGCTGACTCATCTCCGCCAAGCGCACCGGATCAGTCGACAGCGAAAGTACTTGCCGCGCCTCGGCTTCCGGGTTCCGACCGAGCCGGAAAGCCACGCGAACGAGCGCCGCGAGGAGTTCTTCGCGGTTCGGGTCACCGAGCGGGCAGGCTTCGAGAACCTGCTCCAGCAGATCGACGGCGATCAGTGCTGCCCGGTTCGCCAGCTCGGCGCTGTTTTCGGCCAGCCAGCCGAACACCCACGGATCGACGTCGGCGGGCGCGGCGACCAGTTGCTCGGCGACCCGCGTCACCGAAGCGTGTGAATCCGCCAAAGCCTTCGCGGACTGCCGGTGCAGCACCCCGCGCATCGGCGCCGGGATGCCGTCGTGCAAAGCCTGACGCAGCAACGGATGCCGGAACGCGAGCCGGCCGCCCTCGTCGAAAAGCACATGCGCGGCAACGGCTTCCTGGACAGCGGCGTGCAACGCGGGCAGCGGGCGGCCGATCATCGCGCGGATCTCGTCGAGCGCGAACTCCCGGCCCAGCATCGCGGCCATCCGCAGTACTTCGCGGGTGGTCTCCGACAACGAGTCCAGCGTCCGCTGCACGGCCGCGACGAGTGACTGCGGCGCGTCGGCTGTCAGCGAGTCGTCGATGTCGGCGACGCCACCGGAGACCTCGACCGCGCCCGAGCGGGTCAGCCCGCCCATCATCTCGCAGAGGTACAACGGGTTCCCGGCCGCGCGCGCGACGAGCTTTTGCAGTCCCGGCCCCGGATTCGCCCCGGCGAGCGCGGTCACGAGTGCGGTGATGTCCGGGTCACCGAGCGGCTCGACGAGCAGGACCTCCCCGCCGCCGGTTTCGACACCTTGCCGCAGCTGGGTCAATTCCGGCCGGTCGACCAGCGGGCGCGAAATCGCCACCAGCAGCAGCGGCAGCTGCCGGGTCGCCGCGGAAAGCCGCCGCCACACCTGCACACTCGCTTCGTCCGCCCACTGGAGATCGTCGATGACCAGCACCACCGGCGACCGCGCGCACAGCTCGTCGACCAGCGCCAGCAACCTGTCCACGGCCACCCGGATCGGGTCGCTCGACGAGTCCCCGCTTTGCAGTTCCCGCGCCAGTTTCGCGCGGCGGCTGTCGGGCGAACGCGGGTCGATGCCGAGGCATTCGAACATGACGTGCAACGGGATGCGCCGCGCCATCTCGTCGGCGGCGACCCAGTTGACCTGACAACCGCGGCGTCCGGCGTCGGCCAGCGCGTAGGTGAGCAGCTCGGATTTGCCGATACCCGGCGCACCCTCGATCCACACCGAACGCCCGCGGCCGGCCACCGTCTCCGACACCAGCGTCCGCAGGCGCGCGACCTCGGCGGTGCGGCCGACGAACGGGTCGCCGTCCTCCTCCGCCCGGATCGCGCGGCTCACCTGGGCCGGCACGATCGACAGCAGCGGCTCGACGACCGGCGCCAGGTCGAGCGCGGGGTCGCCGGAGAGCATCTGCTGGTGCACCCGCCGGAGCTTGGCACTCGGCTCGACGCCGAGCTCGGTGACAAAAGTGCTTCTGGTGTCACGGAAGACTTCGAGCGCTTCGGCCGGTCGGCCGCCGCGGTAGAGCGCGAGCATCAGCAGTTCGCGCGCCGACTCCCGCAGCGGATTGTCGCGCACGAGCGCGGCGAGTTCCGCGGCCAGCTCGTTGTGGCCGCCCATGGCGAGCACCGCGGCGGCGCGTTCCTCGGCCACCTCCAGCCGTGCTTCGGCGAGTCGCCGGCGCTCGGTCTCCGCGAACGGGCCCGGCACGCCGGACAACGCCTCGCCGTGCCACAGGTTCAGCGCCGCGTCGAGCGACACGCGCGCGTCGTGGTGTTCGTTGGCTTCCGTGGCCAGCGCGCGCAGCTTGTCGAAGGTCACGACGTCGACAGCGTCCGGCGCGAGCTTCAGCACGTAACCGCCGTCGACCGAGGTCAGGATGTCCCGGCCGGACCGACCGGCTGAATCCAGGCAGCGGCGCAGCCCGGAGATGTAGGTGTGGATGCTGCCCGTCGCGCTCGCCGGGGCCGACTCGCCCCAGACGCCGAGCAGCAGCTCCCGCGAGGAAACCTTCGTGTTGGCCCGCAGCGCGAGCACGGCGAACACCGCGCGCTGCCGAGCCGGGCCGAGGGAAAGCCACTCCGGCCCGTAACCCGCGCGGACCGGGCCCAGCAGTTCGACCTTGAGCCCGTTGTCGACGTCGTCCGGCATCGGACCACCCTAGGCCGTGTCTGGTAAGTCAAGTTCGCGGTCTCCGCGCCCAGGCGGCCCCTGACGGCACGGGGGATTCACCCGAGTACGACCCGGTACGAGGGCAAATCCCCCGCACCGCCAGGAACCACCTGGATCACGAAGCCCATCGAACAGAATTACCAGACACGACCTAGTCGCGCGAGGGGAGGCCGAACGCGTGCTCGGGCGGCGTCGGCGAGGCCATGGGCGCGGCGTCGGTGAGCGGCTCGAACACCCCGGCCAGCTTGCGCAACTCGGCGGTGCTGACGACCCGCGCCGGGAACACCGCGGACGACGCGCGCCTGCTCAGCGCGTCCGACGGCAGCTCGACAGCCGAGCCCGCGAGCACGAGATTGCCGAACCTGCGGGCACGGAGGACGGCGGGTTCGGCGAGCAGGACCAGGTGCGGGAAGACCGCCAGCAGCGTCGCGAGGACCCGGCGCACGAACTTGAGTCCGGGACCGTCGGAGATATTGACCAGCAGCGTCCCGGTGGGCCGCAGCACGCGGGCGACGTCGGTGATGAACTCGAGGGTGGCCATCGCGCTCGGCATCTCCGCGCGCTCGAACGCGTCGAGCACCACGAGGTCCGCGGTCGCGTCGTGACGGCTCGCGACGCCGACCCGGCCGTCGGAAATCCGCACTTTCAGCGACGGGACGCTGCGCAGGTCAAGCTGCTCACGGACGAGGTCGATGAGCTCGGCGTCGGCGTCGAACACGAGCTGGCGCGAGCCCGGCCGGGTGGCGGCGAGGTACCGCGGCAGAGTGCAAGCGCCCCCGCCGACATGCAGCACGTCCATGGCCGAACCGGCCTCCGGCAGGCAGTCGATGATGTCGCCGATGCGGCGCACGTAGTCGAACTCGAGATGGGTCGGGTCGTCGAGGTCGACATAGGACTGCGCGACGCCGTCGACGGTCAGCAGCCAGCCGTTGGGCCGGTCGAGATCCCGCAACAGCTCGGCCATGCCGAAGCGCACCTGGTGCTGCCCTGGCGTCGGTCCCGCCGCCTGGGCCGTGCGGCCCTTCTTCGGCTCGCGTCCTCGCCGCATCTTCCCTCGTCCCTCAAGTGACCCTGAGCCCCCCACACTATCCGGCGGGGTAAGCGGGCGATCACATCAGGACAGCTTGATCCGCGCGGTGCAGGCCCGTGAACTCAGGACCACCTTGTTGCGGCCGGTTTCCTTCGCTTCGTAAAGCGCGACATCGGCCGCCTGCAGGAGATCCCCGAGTTCGCGGGCATGCTCGGGATAGGTGGCGATGCCGACCGAGGCCGCCAGCCCGCGCACGACGTCGGGCTGGGTTTCACCGTCCCGGACGGGTAGTTCGACCTCGAGCGAAGAGATACTGAGCCGGACACGGTCGGCGATTCTCGTGGCCTCCGCACTGCCGACGCCGGGCAGCAGCACCACGAACTCCTCGCCACCGAAGCGCCCGACGAAGTCCTCGGCGCGGACCTGGTCGCGGATCGTGGTGGCGACCGCGCGAAGCACCTCGTCGCCCGCCAAATGTCCTTTGCGGTCGTTGATGAGCTTGAAATGGTCGATGTCGATCATCAGCACGCCGGCGGTGGACGCGAGCCTGCGGGCCCGCAGCAGTTCCCGCCCGGCGACCTCGCCCCAGAATCCGACGTTGATCAGCCCGGTCTTCGAGTCCGTGCGGGACGCGGCCTGCAGCTGGGGCAGCAGCAAACCCAGCTGCAACGCGAGCGGGGTGATCATGAGGACCGGCAGCAGCCACGGCCGCACCGTCATCACCAGCGCGATACCGCAGCCGACCCCGACGGCGGCACCGACGATCAGGACGTCGGAGACATTGCCGAGCGCCTTGCGGCCCGGGTTGCCGGGGTTGGTCACGATGATGACCGCGACCACCATCGCGTAGTTGACGCCGAAATACGCGACCCCGGCGATGATCAGGGTCATCATGCCGAAGAACCCGTCGAGGTACGGCATGAACGGGGCGGCGCGGCCACCGGTACCTACATGCAATATCGTCGCGGCCGCGGCACAGGCCAATATCACCGTCGCCGCGGAGAAAATCTTGCGATGCAGAACCGAACGTCGGCGATAAACCCGCACCCACGAATGCGCGTAACTGATGACGATGACGAAAACCACCAGCGGCGGTGGCAGCAGCAAAAGGGCGGCGAAAATCCAGATCGACTGCAGATGCATATGCGGACTGCCGTCCGCGCCCAGCTCCCGGATTCTTTCGATTCTTCGTGAGGCTTCCAGATGGAGGACTTCGGCGAGCAGGAGAAGCCCGCACCAGATGAGGGATTGACTCGTGATCGGCACCAGGTCCAGCGTCGCGCAGACCACCGCGACGGCCGCGATTTCCGCCACTGCCAAGTAGACGAGCACCGGCCGGGAAAGCGACCACAGTGCCCAGCGGCGCGGATCGAGACCGTCTAGACGCTCGTCGGTGCTGGGAAAATGACCATGAACGCGAGAAAATCGCAACACGGACATCACCCTTCTTCTCCCCAGATGGGGTCCGTAATTGTAATCGGACGCACGCTGTGTGTCACTAGTCCAGAAGGTTGGGACCGTGGTCACTCACGGTTCTCGAATCGCCAAACCAAGGAGGCCCCTCATGACCGTCACCACCTCGCCACGTACCGGCCGGCCCACCGACTGGACCCGGAAGACCCAGCGTCCGACGGACTGGACCCGCTTTTAACAGGGCCTGATTTGACCCCTTGGGAATTCACCTCAAGGGGTCAAATCATGTCACTCGCCCGGGCGAATCCACGCGAAGCCGAATTCGCCTTATTCCACGACAAACCGGCTCCGATAGCCGCGAGTACGCCAAGCGCCCCGGCGATGGCGACCACCTGGTGCGGCGGAAGATGTTCCGCGGTGATCCCGGCCAGCACCACTCCGATCCCCTGCGCGACGCGCAACGCCGTCACCGCGAGCCCGAAAGCCTGGCCACGCCGGGCATCCGGCACCGCCTGGACGAACAGGGTCGACGCCGTCAGGTTGTAGGCACCGGCCGCACCGGAACAAAACCACAGCGCCAGGGTCACACCGAGGCCCGGATTCAGCGCGCAGGCCATGAGCGGAGCGCACGCCAATACCGCCAACGGCCTGAGCAACTGGGTGCGCTGAGCGTGCGGAACCCTTGCCAGCAAAGCCATCCCGGTGACGTTGCCGACCGCATAGGACGCGAACAGCAGGCCCACCGAAGCCGCGCCGCCCCCGATCGCGGCCGCGTAAGGCGCGGCGACGGCCTCCCCCGCGATGTAGAACCCGGACACACAGGCCAGCGCGACCAGCGCGCGCAGTTCCCTGTCGCACAGCACCAAAGCCGTTCCCGCGCGCAATTCCTTTGCCCAGCCCGGTTTTTTCGGTGACCCAGAGGATTCAGGGCGTTCCGGCACCGGACGGCTCGTGACACCGAAGCGCACCACCGCGGCCGAGACCGCGAAAGTCACCGCGTCGACGGCGAGCGCGCCACCCGGCCCGAGCCACGCCACGATCAGCCCGCCGAGCGCGAACCCCAGCACCTGCGCGGTCTGGGTGACCATCGAGAACACCGCCGTGCCCACGACGAACCGTTCCCCCGCAAGCACTTGCGGCAGCAGCGCCGCCCGCGCCGCGCCCCACGGGGAGTTGAGCATCTGCACGCACACCAGCAGGCCCGCCACGAGCGGCAGCGACATTCCCGGCACCGCCATCGCGGCGACGAGCACCACGCGCGCCAGATCCGCGCACACCATCACGCGGCGACGGGGGAATCGATCGGCCAAACCGGACAGCAGCGGTCCGCCGAGCAGGTCCGGCAGGAACGTCAACGCGTAGGTGGCCGCGGCCCAGCCCGCCGAATCGGTGCGTTCGAAGACGAGGATCGACAACGCGACGCGCGCGAGCTGGTCACCAGCGACGGAAACCAGCTGTGCCAGGAAAAGCGCGCGGAATTCGGCGACCGCGAAGACGTCGGCGAAGGTGGCCTGCCCGCGCGGTGCTGCCATGCCCGCTCCTCGGCGACTACTCGACGCAGCGATCCAGACACTCAGCGTACGCCTCAGTCGACGTCAAAACGGCCTCCTTCCGAGTGGAAAGAGGCCGTTTCGACGATCACCAGAGAGTTAGGCCGTGTCTAGGAAGTGGGGAAATCGTCCGGGGACTTGATCCGGTCACGGACCCAGACACCGGCGGGCTTCAGTACCGAAGTGCCGCTGAAGTTGTTCCCGGCGCAGGTTCCGGTCTTGAAGACCGCGCCCGATCGGAAGTCGTCGGAGAAGTTCCAGTTCGTCCAGCCGATCTTCTTGCCGGCGAGGAAATCCAGGTACTTCTGCGAGTAGGCGAAGTCGTTCGTGCCGTCACCGCTGGAGGTCTGCGTGCCGAACTCCGTGATGAACACCGGGATGCGGTCCACCGTCCTGGACAACGCGTTGAAGTACTCGTCGTGATGCGACGCCGCGTAGAAGTGGAAGGTGTACATGATGTTTGTGGCGTTCACCGGCGCGTTGAGGATGTCCTGCTCGGACCGGCCGTCGGAGACGCCGAACGACGCCCAGCCGTGCGTGCCGAGGAAGACGACCCCGTTCGCGTCCTGCGCGCGGATCACCGGGATGAGCTGCTCGGCGTAGCTCTTGATCGCCGACCACGGGGTTTCGTTGGGCTCGTTGGCGATGTCGTAGATGATGTTGACCTTGTCCTTGTGGCGCTGGGCGATCTCGGTGAAGAACGTCTTCGCGCGGGCAAGGTTGTGGTTCGGGTCGCCCGGGGTCAGCTGGTGCCAGTCGACGAGCGCGTACATGCCGCGTTTGGTGGCTTCCTCGATGTAGTTGTGCACCATGTCGGTGTACTTACGAGGATCGGTTTCGTAGCCGCCTTCCTGGATGTACATGGAGATCCGCAGGATGTCGGCGCCCCAGTCGTTGGCGAGCGCGTCGAGCGAAGCCGTCTTGACGCACTGGGCGTACCACTGCAGGCCGTGGGTGCTCATCCCGCGCAGCTGGATCGGCTTGTCGTACTGGTTGCACAGTTTCACGCCGCAGACGTGCAGTTGGCCGTTGATCCCGACCGGGGTGTTCGCCACCGGCGCGCCACTCGAGTCGACGGTCAGCGAGTCGGCGTTCGGCCCGCCCTCCGCGCCGGTCGCGGTGACACGGATCTTGTTGCTGCCGGCGGCAAGCGTGGCACTGGTCGTGACTGTCTGCCACGTGGTCCATGCCCCGGTGACCGGGAACGCGAGCGCACTGACGGACGACGCGCCGTTGACGGTGACGTTCACCGGCCGGTTCGCCGTGGTGCCGTTGGCATAGCGGAACGCGAGCGAGTGCGTCCCCGCCTGCGCCGCGGTCACGGTGTATTCGACGTAGCCACCGGAGACGTTGTTGTAGTTGACGAAGCCGGAACCGGTGAAGCCCGCGTGGTTGGACTCGACCACACCCTGGCTGACCACGGCGTTCTCGGCTTCGTAGCGGACGGGTGCGGCGGTTGCGGCGGTCGGGGCGAGGACGAGGGTCGCCGCGACCGCGGCGCCTCCGGTCAAGGCGACAAGCCATCTGGAACGTGCCACTGAAGAACTCCTGCATGGTGAGGGGCGGCGGCTCTTCGGACATAGATAGGAAAGTTTCCTAACTATGGCCAGGATCACACCAGGTGCGGGACGTGCTGTCAATCGGTCAACCGGAGCTAATCGGACAGTAGTCGCCGGACGGCCTCGACCGCGGCGTCGCGAAGCGCCTGGGTGCCCACATCCGATGTCCCATCGGCCGGGACATCGGCGGGACTGGCCGCGCCCCAGGTCGCGGCAATGGAGAGGATGAGCGCGAGCAGGATCGGCGGCGGGAACGCGGCGGTGACCTTCTCCGCCGCCTGCGCCTCGGCGAGCCCGTCGAGCTTGACCCGATAGGACTCCGCGACCGCGGCCGGCTCGCGATCACTGCCCCGCTCCAGGCGATGCCAGGTGGCGAGCCGCAGCAGATCCGGGTTGGCGACGTAGAAGTCGAACAGCCTGCCGACATACCCGGCGAGGTCCTCCGGAGTGAACGGGACGACGTCGATCAGCCGAACCACGTACGCGTCGAAAACGGCGTCGAAGAGGCGGTCCTTGCTCTCGAAGTAGATGTAGATCAGGTTCTTGTTCGCCTTGGCGGCGTTCGCGATCCGGTCGACCCTCGCCCCGGCGATGCCGAACGCCGAAAACTCGGCGGCGGCGGCCGCCAGGATGCGCGCCTGAGTGGCTTCGGCACGGGACGACATGATCGGAGCCTAGCACGTGACCAACCAGTTACTTACCTATCCTGACCAGCGGATGCGCCCTACTCCAGCACCCTGGTGACGCGGCGGACCCCGGCGACCGCGAGCGCGCCGATCAGCACGGACCACAGCCACCACGGGTCGTCCCAGCCCCCGCTGATCAGGCAGATCATCAGCCAGACGACGAGGTTGACCGCGCTCAGGGTCAGCCACAACGCGACGGCGACACCGCGGGCGATGAAGAACCCCGTCGGCATCGAGGCTGCCTGACCGTCTTTCAACTCCGGCCACAGCCAGCGCGCCAGCATCGAATGTTCCCCCATGTGAAGCCACCTTCTCCCCGATGGAACGTTCACCCGTACAATTAGTGTATGGCATGCGCAGTTTTGGTCAATCGTGCTACGAGCTGCCCGTGACGACCGGGGAAGCACTGTTCCCGCCCGGATTCGCGCTCGCTTGGGGCATCGCGCCCGCCTCCCGGCGCGGACCCAAACCCGCGCACAGCGTCGGGCGGATCGTCGAAGCGGCACTGGCACTCGCCGACGAAGACGGGTTTTCCGCGCTGTCACTGCCGAAGATCGCGAGCCGCGTCGGGTTCACCACGAACGCGCTCTACCGCTACGTGAGCTCCAAAGAGGAACTGCTGGTATTGCTCGCCGACGCCGCTTGGGGCCCGGCGCCGGAGTCGTTGTCGCACGACGACTGGCGTGACGCGGCCACCGGCTGGGTGCACGCGGCTCTCGACCGGTTCCGAGTCCATCCGTGGTTGCTCGACCTGCCGGTCCGCGGGGCTCCGGTGACGCCAAACCTGTTGGGCTGGCTGGAAAAGCTCCTGGATTCCATGTCCAAGACCGGCCTGCCGATGCCGGACATCCTCGGCTGCGCGGTCCTGCTGGACGGTTACGCGCGAAGCGTCGCCAAGCTGGCGCGGGATCTCCACGAAACCACTACCCCGCCGGTCCAGTCCGCGGCGGTGGCGAGCTTTCTGCAGCCGCTGCTCGTGGAGCGGGGATATCCGATCCTCGCGTCGATGATGAGCGGCGGACAGTACGAGGACGACGCCGAACTACCCGAGGCTGACGTCGAGTTCGGGCTCACGCGGATCCTGGACGGCATCGACGTTCAGATTAGACGTTGCGTCTAAGCTTGGACGCACTGTACAAGTAGGGCGTGACCTACGCAGAAGACCGCTCCGGGCAGCGCTACGACCTGACCCAGCTCCGCTGGCGCGGCGAAGACGGCAGCCCGCTGATGATCTCGCCGCTTCCGGGGATCACCCCGGGCGAGATCACCACGTCCGAGCGGTCGCTCTGGCGTTATCGGGCCGCTTTCCCGATCGACATGGCCCCGATCGACATGGCCCCGGTCAGCTTGGGTGAGGGCTGCACGCCGATGCTGCCGCGGCGCTGGAACGACCACGAAGTGCTGTTCAAGCTGGAGTGGTTCAACCCGTCGGGGAGTTTCAAGGACCGCGGCGTCTCGGTCATGGTGTCGGCGCTGGCGCAGCTGGGCGTGGAAGCGCTGCTGGAGGACAGTTCCGGCAACGGCGGCTCGTCGGTTTCCGCGTACTGCGCGGCCGCCGGGATGAAGGCCAAGATCCTGGCTCCGGCGAGCACTTCGCGGGCCAAGATCCTGCAGAGCCGCGCGTACGGCGCCGAAGTCGAACTGGTGCCGGGTACCCGGCAGGCGACGTCGGACGAAGCCGAGCGCCAGTCGGAACATCTCTTCTACGCCAGCCACAACTGGCATCCGTTCTTCCTGCAGGGCGTCAAGACGGTGGCCTACGAGATGTGGGAAGACCTCGGCTTCCGCGCACCCGACAACGTCGTGCTCGTCGCCGGTGCCGGAAGCCAGGTGCTGGGCTGCGACATCGCGTTCTCCGAGCTGCTCCGCGCCGGGCAGATAGACCGGCGTCCCAAGCTGCTCGTGGCGCAGCCCGAGAACTGCGCGCCGATCCACCAGTCCTTCCACGCGGGCACCGAGGAACTCGGCGACGCCGAGTGGTCCCCGACCATCGCGGAGGGCACGGCCATCGCTTCCCCGGTGCGGCTGCCGGAAGTCCTGCGGGCCATCCGCCGGTCCGAGGGCGACGTCGTCGCGATCCCCGAGGCGGAGATCTTCGCCGCCACCCGGAAACTGGCCGCGATGGGCCTCTACGCCGAACCCACCAGCGCGACGGCCGCGGCCGCGATCGAGCGGTTCGCCGCGAAGGGACTCATCTCCCCCGGGCAGACGACCGTCGTGGTGCTCACCGGGTCCGGCCTGAAGTCCGCGGACAAGATGGCCGACGTCTTCGCGGGTGCGTGACGCCCATGCCCGAGCAATCCGCCGAAGACGCGCACCTCCTGCACGAAGCCGAGAAGATCGCCACGGCCGTCGGCCGGATGTTCGCCGGATTGTGTGAAGTCGTACTGCACGACCTCACGCGGCCAGAGCACGCGATCCGGGCCATCGAGAACAATCTCTCCGGCCGCGCTATCGGCGACTCGGTCACCGAACTCGGGATCGCCAGGATCCGCGACCCGGAATACCCGAGTGTCATCCAGAACTATCCGAACAAGTTCCCCGACGGCCGTCCCGCCAAGAGCACCTCGATCGGCATCAAGAACAGCCAAGGTCGTTATGTGGCGGCATTGTGCCTGAATCTCGACATCTCGATCTTCGCGACGGTCACCCGGAACCTCACCAGCCTCATCGGCACCGAACCCTTCGCCGAAGGCCCGGCCGAAAACCTCCGGAACCGAACAGTCGACGAAATTCGCGACGCCATCGACGAATTCGCCGCGGAGCACCACCAGACTCCCCGCGGGCTCGACGCCGCGACGAAGCGAACACTGGTGAAATCCCTTCAGGAGCGCGGTTTCCTGGAACGGAAGAAAGCCGTCCAGGTCATCACCGAACATCTCGGCGTCTCGCGGGCCACGGTCTACAACTACCTCAAGCCCTGACCCACCGGGTACAGCCAGTAGATTCGCCGTGTCGCCCCCGAGGATCTGCTAGGAGCTTTTCGTGCGAGATATCGCGGTCTTCAGCGGTAGTGCCCACCCGCAACTGGCGGCCGAGATCTGCGCCAACCTGAAAGTGCCGCTCGACCCGGTCCGGGTTTCGAGGTTCGCCAACGACTGCCTGGAAGTGCAGCTGCAGGCCAACTGCCGCGAGCGGGACGTCTTCCTGATCCAGCCGCTGGTCCGGCCGGTGCAGGAGAACCTCGTCGAACTACTGCTGATGCTCGACGCGGCGCGCGGCGCTTCCGCCGCGCGGACCACCGTGGTGCTGCCGCACTACTCGTACGCCAGGTCGGACAAGAAGGACGCGCCGCGGATCTCCATCGGCGGCCGCCTGGTCGCCGATCTGATGGCGACGGCCGGAGCGGACCGCGTCCTGGCGATGACGCTGCACTCACCGCAGGTGCACGGTTTCTTCAGCGTTCCCGTCGACCACCTGCACGCCCTGCGGGAGCTCGCCGGGCACTTCCGGCAGTACGACCTGTCCAACACCACGGTCGTCTCGCCGGACCTCGGCAACGCCAAGGAAGCCTCGCACTTCGCCCGGCTGCTGGGCGTGAAGGTCGCCGCCGGCGCGAAGCAGCGCTTCGCCGACGACAGGGTCAGCATCAGCTCGGTCATCGGCGAGGTCGCCGGGCGCGACATCATCGTGCTCGACGACGAGATCGCCAAGGGCAGCACCGTGATCGAGCTGCTGGCCCGGCTGCGGGAGATCGGTGTCCGGTCGATCCGGGTCGCCTGCACCCACGGCCTGTTCTCCAACGGCGCCCTCAAGCGCATCGGCGACCAGCCCGACGTGCTCGAGATCGTCTGCACCAACACCGTTCCCGTCCCGGCCGAGGAGCGCACGCCCAAGCTCACCGTGCTTTCCGTGGCGCCGGCGCTGGCCGAAGCCATGCGCCGCATCCACAACGGCGAGTCCGTCAGCGCGCTCTTCGACGCCTGAGGTCACCGGGGCCTCAGCCGAACGAACTCAGGTAGCCGACGCCCACGATCGCCGGTGCCACGATCGCCGCGATCAGGATCGTGCGCCGGCTCGGCTTGGGCCCGTCCCGCAGCAGCCGCAACCCCATCGGCAGGAACGCGACGCAGAGCCCGGCCGTACCGACGACCGACAGCGGCTCGGCTCCTTTGAGCACTCCGAGCGGCAGCAACGCCATCGACGCGAGCGCGATCGACCGGACCAGTCCCATCGCACCACTGCGGTAGGCACCGATGGCCAGCACGAGCCAGCCGAACAGGATCGCGAACGACAGGTACTGGAACAGGTGCATGCCCTGGTACGAGTCGCTGACGAAAGCCGTCGCCGTTTCCAGGCCGCGCCGCTCGACCAGCTGGAACGCCAGTTGGTCGATTCCGGCGTGGAACGTGCGCTCGAACAGGCCGAACACCACCAGGCTGCCGCCCCACGCGGCCCAGCCGGGCTTGGTCAGCCCGATCGTCCTGGCGAGCGACACCACCGCCGGCCACAGCACCACGTTCCCGGCGACGAAGGTGGTGTACGCGGCGACCATCTGATCGTGATGGGTGGCCACCGCCTCCAGCTGTTGTGGGAAGAAGAAGTGGAACGGCAGCCGGAGCAAGGTGCCCGCGAGTAGTAGCAGTGGGCCGAGAATCATTGCGGCGCCGCCGATCCAGCGGCCGGGGAACCAATAGTCGCGTGTCATGAGATGACGGTTCCACGCCACGGCCACGGTGGGATCGGACCACAGTGGACACTTCGCCCTCAGCCCGGAGAGGGTCGTGGGCGCCGGGACCTCAGCTCGCGGGATGAGTTGTATATCAGCTTGCGCGTATATGCGCCCTATGTGATACTCGGATCATGGACGTGTTCGAAGCTGTCGCCGAGCCCAGCCGGCGGGCGTTGCTCGACGTACTCGCCGGCGGCGAACGATCCGCGGGCGAACTGGTCGCCACGCTGCCGGGCCTGACCCAGCCCGCGGTGTCGCGGCATCTGCGGATCCTGCGCGAGGTCGGCCTGGTCGAAGTGCGCCCCGACGCGCAGCGCCGGATCTACGCCCTGCGCGCGGACGGGCTGGTCGAGATCGACCAGTGGGTCGGCCGCTACCGCCGCTACTGGGCCGGCCATCTCGACGCCCTGCACCAGCACCTGGAGAAGACCCACCCGAAACCGGAGGAAACCTCGTGAGCGATCGCTACGGAGAGCTGGTGATCGACGGCGAGCATGCCGTCATCTCCTTCGTCCGCCACCTTCCTTTCCCCTTGGAAGCGGTGTGGTCCGCCATCGCCGACCCGGAACAGCGAGCGGCCTGGTTCGGCGAAACCCTGCTCGACGGCCGCGTGGGCGGCGTCATCGACATGCTGCCCACGGACCCGCCCGTGCCGGACCGGGCCAAGCGGATGACCGGCCGGATCCTCGTCTGGGACCCGCCACATGTCCTCGAGCACGAGTGGAAACAGGCCATCGTCGAGGACAGCGTTGTCCGGTACGAACTGGCGCACGACGGCGACGGCACCGTGCTCAAGTTCAGCCACCGCGGCCTCGGCGTCCGCAACGCGAACGGGTTCATCCCCGGTACCCACGCCTTCCTCGACCGGCTCGAAGCGCACCTCGCGGGAACGCCCCTGCCCGACTGGGCCCAGCGCTACCAGGAAGTCGCCGGAGGCCCCCGATGACCGCGGGTCCCGGCATCGCCGTCGCGTACCACTCGGGCTGGGGCCATACCGCCACCCTCGCCGAGGCCGTCGCCGATGGCGCCCGCCAGTCCGGCGCGACGGCCACCGTCCTGGCCGTCGATGCCCTGACCGAAGCCCACTGGGCCGTCCTCGACGACGCCGACGCCATCGTCTTCGGCAGCCCCACCTACATGGGCAACGTCTCCGCGGGCTTCCAGACGTTCGCCGAGGCCACCTCTCGACGCTGCGTCGGCGGCGACTGGCGGGACAAGGTGGCCGCGGGATTCACAAACTCCGGCGGCAAAAGCGGTGACAAGCTGCACGCCCTGACTTCACTGGTGGTGCTGGCCGCCCAGCACCACATGCACTGGGTCAACCTCGGGCTCAGACCGGGCTGGAACAGCAGTACCGCCAGCGAGCACGACCTGAACCGGCTCGGTTTCTTCCTGGGCGCCGGCGCCCAGACCGACGTCGACGCCACCGCCGACCGCGTGCACGGGGCCGACCTGCTCACCTGCCGCCAGCTGGGCATCCGAGTCGCCGAGGTGACCGGCCAGCTCCTGGCTGGCAAAGCCGCCGTCAGGGTTGGCCCACTTTGATCACCTCATACAGGCTGGTCCAGCTGTCGGTGCCGTGACCGGCCGCGATGGCCCCGTCGTAGTGGGCTTTGACCGCCTTGGGCAGGACGAGGTCGAGGCCCGCATCGGCGCTGGCGCCGACGATGTGGTCGGCGGTGGCGCCCATCATGACGACACTGGCCAGGTCACCGGGGTGGCTGCCTTCGTCGATGTTGCGCGCGGCGTCGGCCAGGTACATGCCGATGCTGTTGAAGTTGTCCGCCGCGAAGGGCACGAACGCCTCCGCGCTGACGCCTGCCGACTTGATCAGCGCCGCCGCGTGCAGGAACGCGGACAACGACGTCAGGAAGACGGTCAGCTGTGCCTGGTAATACAGCTGCGCCAACGCGAAGTCCTCGCCCCGGTACTCGGTTCTCCCGAGGACCCGCAGCGTCGGCTCGTGCGCGTCGAAGGTCGCGCGCGAGCCGCTGTAGAACACGTACGACGGTTCCTTGCCGACGAGCGGCGCCGGGACCATGATCCCGCCGACGAGGAGTTCGGCGCCGCGTTCCGCCAGCCAGGCGGCGGCTTCGCGGGTGCGGCCCGGGGTGTCCGAGCTGAGGTTGACGACGATCCGGCCGGGCAGCGCGGCCTCCGCCGGGCCCAGGATGTCGTACATGGCTTGGTAATCCGTCAGGCTGAGGACGACCAGCTCGTTCGCCGCCAGCGCGTCCTTGACCGTCTCGGCGCGGCCGGCACCCGCGGCCACCACTTCGTCGGCCCGGGAGGCGGTCCGGTTCCACACGGTGGTGGGATGGCCCTGCTCCAGGAAGGCGTGCACCATCGCCTGCCCCATCGGGCCCAGTCCGATAACCGTCACCGAAGTCTTGTCGCTCATGATTTCCTTGTCTCCCAACACGTTACTTCTTGATCTTCAGTAGTTCGATGATTCCGGTGAGGTCCTCGTGGCCGTAGCCGTCGGCGACTCGCCGCAGCATCAGCGGACGCAGGGGCGCCAGCAGCTCGGCACTGATGCCCTGTTCCTCGCCGACCTTGGCGAACGCGTCCCCGGCGCCGGCCTGCATGGCGAGGTTCGAGACGACGCCGATGGTGTAATCGCGTTTGTCGATCTGCTCGGCCGCGCCGTCGATGAACCCCGACATGCTGGTGATCCAGCGCTTCAGCAGTGGCGCGAACGACCTCGCTTCGGAACCCTCGCTGCCGATCAGGGCGAACGCCTGGATCACCCCCACGAACATGCCGTACATCCCGCTGAGCAGGGCGAGATCGTGCAACGCCGCCAACCCGGGATCCGTGCCGTAGTAAAGGCTTTCCCCGAGACTGTCGAACAGTTCCTTGTTCGCTTCGAAGGCATTTCGCGACCCGCTGTAGAGCACGAAAGCCGCGGGCGAGCCGATCATCGGCGGGACGGCCATGATCCCGCCGTCGAGGAACTCGACGTCATGCTCGGTCACCCAGGCCGCCAGCTCGCGCGCCTCGCCCGGCGTGCCGTTGGTGAGGTTGACCAGGACGCGTCCTGGCAGCGACTCCGCACCCGCCTCCAGCACCTCGCGCACCGACCGCGCGTCGAACAAACACGCGACCACGACCCCGTTAGCCGCGATCGCTTCGGCGGGCGTCCCGGCCACCACCGCGCCCTTGGCGGCCAGTCCCTCGGCCTTGCCCGCCGAGCGGTTCCACACCGTCGTCGGATGACCGCCCGCGAGGAAGGCCTCGGCCAACGCCGTGCCCATCGCCCCGAGGCCGAGCACCGTCACCCCGGTCTTGTTGCCGTCCGGCATTTCTTCTCCCCAGTCGTTTCCGCTGATGAACCCCACCTTGCGGCACCCCGCGCACGGTTCGCTGCGGGTCCGCGCACGGCCGGACCGGAACCGGGGTGAAACGAACAGAACTGTCGGTGGTCCCCGCTACCGTCCTTGATGTGCGATTCGGACTGCTGGGACCGCTCGCCGTGTGGACCACGGACGGGCGTGCCGTCGGCGTGCCCGAAGTCAAGGTGCGGGTCCTGCTGGCGAACCTCCTCGTCCAGGAGGGCCGGGCGATCTCCGCGGACAAACTGGTCGAGGACCTCTGGGGCGATCGGCCGCCCGGGAACCCGGCGAACACCCTGCAGACCAAGGTGTCGCAGCTCCGCGGAACCCTCGAAAAGGCCGAGCCCGGCAGCCGTGAACTGGTGGTCCACCAGGCGCCGGGGTACCTGCTCCGTACCGACGCCGTGGACGTCTCGCAGTTCCGCGCCCTCGCCAGGCAAGCGAAGGAAACCAAGGATCCGCAAGCGAGGATTTCCCTGCTGTCGGAAGCGCTGGCGCTGTGGCGTGGCCCGGCGCTGGCCGAGTTCGCCGACGAGTCGTTCGCCGCCCCGGCGATCCAGCGGCTCGAAGAGGAGCGGCTGGTCGCACTGGAGGAACGCG
>Ga0193717_1000988_pt1 | contig 17887 bp, 15 predicted proteins | sample U2c2metaG_FD_145900 | JGI IMG/M metagenome (GOLD analysis project Ga0193717, IMG submission 145900) | Soil microbial communities from a riparian zone of the East river system, Colorado, United States - U2c2 | ecosystem: Environmental > Terrestrial > Soil > Riparian zone | place: USA: East River... | reverse complement strand
TGAAGGTGATGGTGTTAGCTTCGCAACCGAATCCTACGCCGCATCAGCGCTTTACGCCACGCTCGCCAGCCTCTCAGGCACCCTCTGGCGAATAAGACGGGCTAGATGCTTTGCTGGCCATGACCGGCATCGAGGAGATGAAGCGAATGTTCGGCTTCTTCCACGCCCTGCACGAAGGGTGAACGACCTTGCCGCCCGGCTGCCGCGCCTCGCCGAGCGGCAAGAAATCTCCGTCCGGGTCGTATCCGGTCTCTTCGGCGAATTCGCGCCGAGCGGCTGACAGCGGCTCTTCATCGGCGCCAATCAGACCCTTCAGGATGCTCCAGGCACCGTCATCCTTGGTTTGCCAAAATGGTCCTCCCGGATGACCGAGCAGGACTTCCAGATGGGCGGCATCTCCACGAAACAGGAGCAGCCCGGCGCTTTGCGATTTTCGCGAAGCCATCGTGGACGCTAGGCCGACTTCCGCTGCGCCTTGGCCGTCGGTTTCTTCACCGCTGCCTCCTTCGCCGGTTTCTTTCCGGCGATCGGCATCAGCATCTCCTTCTGACCGCTTGGGACCTTGCGTGGCTTCTTAGAAGGCTTTGGCTTGTTCTTTGCCGCCTCTGCGCCGCCGATGCTTTTGCGCAGCGCGTCCGGGCCTGCCGTCCACGTGCGCGGTACATGCGCGGCATTGCGCTATTTCGCACCGAATTTGGTGCCCTTGAGGTTCAGGAGATCGCGTAAAACCCAGAGCAAAGGCAATCGTCGGGAGCCCGCACCGAGTAGACGCGCCCGTTGATCTTGAGCGACAAGTGTGACTCGGGTCTAATCTTCAACCACTCCGGGTTTTCTGTGCGGCAGCAAAGCAAGTCCGGGGCGGCTACCGCCGCCCTGTGCCGTCACGCTAGGCAGCGTGTTCCTTTGGTTTCGGAACGGCGCCACTTTGGTGCAATCCATCGATTTCGGCCGCGCTAAATCCGAGCTGCCGGAGAACCTCGTCGTTATGTTCTCCAATCTTTGGGGCGCGCTTCGCGGGCACTTTGGTGACGCCATGCACCTGAAGCGGGCTAGAGATGGTGGACGTCAGCTTGCCGCCGGCGCCCTCGAGCGGAACGATGATGTCGTTCGCCCGCAGCTGCGGATCGTTGATCACCTCTTGCGGTCCGCGCACCGCGCCGAACGTCACATGGACGCCGTTGAACACCTTGTACCAATGATCCATCGGCTCGGCACTGAAGATCTCGTCGAGGATAGCCGTGAGTTGCGGCATATTCGCCATCAGCTTTGCCGGATCGGAAAAACGCGGATCAGTCAAAAGATCAGGGCGGCCGATAGCCTTGGCAAGGGCTGCCAGCTTGTCGGGCGTGACGATGAGGACAAACCAGGTGTCATCCTTGGTGTGATAGACATTCATCGCGGCATTCGCAGGGTTCTTGCGATCGTGCAGCCCGAAGAATTTCGCATCGCACAGCGCGGCCTGGATCGAGACGCTGGCGGACCACACGCCTTCGGCCAGCAGCGAAGTCGTGACATGCGCGCCCTCCCCGGTGCGCTCGCGGCGATACAACGCGGTGACGATCGCCGAATAAAGTCCGACCGCGGTGGCATTGTCACCGCTGCCGGCCACCGGCCAGGTCGGCGGCGCTCCGGCATCGCGTGTCATCGACAGTAATCCGCTGCGTGCCCAGTATGACGTGATGTCGAAGCCGGGAAGATCCGCGTCAGGTCCCTTGTCGCCGAAACCCGTGATATCAGCATAGATCAACCGCGGATTCCACTGCACCACATCTGCATATTCAAGCTTCAGTCGCGCCCGCGCCGGATGCGGCGTGTTGACGACAAGAACGTCCGCCCATTTGACCAGCTTTTCGAGAACCTGATGGGCGCTGGGAGACTTCAGATCCAGCGCGATACCGCGCTTGTTGCGATTGGCAAGGTGCCAGGGGTAGGCGTCCTCGGCAACCGGCTGTGGTGGCAGATGGTTCGCAATTCGCCAGAGGTCGCCGTGCGGGGGCTCCACCTTGATGACGTCAGCGCCGAAGTCCGACAGGATCACCGCAGCACTGGGGCCGGCGATGAAGCTCGCCAGATCCACCACCTTCAGTCCCGAGAAAATATTGTCGTTTGCCATAGTTGTCCTTTCCAAATCGCCGTGTGCCGGCTGCTTCACCGACCGTGGAACTTCGGTGCACGTTTCTCGAGGAAGGCGGAGGTGCCTTCCTTCTTGTCTTGGGTGGCGGCGCAAATGCCGAAGTAGGACGCTTCCAATGCAAGGCCTTCGCTTTGGCTGGTCTCCAGCCCCTTGTTGACCGCCTCCAAGGAGAACTTCACCGCGATCGGGGCGTTGGCCGCGATCTGCATCAGGATCGTCTCGGCACGGGCAATCATATCCGCCGCGGGAACGACTTCATTGACGAGGCCAATGCGATAGGCTTCCTGCGCGGAAATCGTCTCGCCCGTGAGGATCAGCTGCAGCGCACGACCCTTGCCGACCAGGCGCGGCAAACGCTGCGTTCCGCCACCGCCGGGCAGCAGGCCCAGCTTCACTTCGGGTTGTCCAAATTTGGCGTGTTCGACCGCGATCCTTATCGTGCAGGCCATTGCCGTCTCGCAACCGCCGCCCAGCGCAAAGCCATTGATCGCCGCGATCACCGGCTTGCCGAGGTTCTCGATGAAGTCCAGTACACCCTGGCCGAACCGGCTGGACTCCTCCGCATCGAAGGCTTCGACATGCGCGAGCTCGCTGATGTCGGCGCCGGCGATGAAAGCCCTGTCGCCCGCACCGGTCAGGATCACGCCGAGTATCGATGCGTCCGCTTTGGCATCCTCAAAGGCCGTCTGCAAATCCGCCCAGGTCGACGTATTGAGCGCGTTGAGCACCTTGGGCCGATTGACCGTCACATACGCGATCGGACCTTTTTTTTCGTACAGGGCATTCGCAAGCGCCAACGCAGCTCTGCGCACGGGGTTTGATACTGTTGCTGACGATGCAGCTTGCAAAACCATAATCATATCTCCTGGGTGGGGGCGACCGACGTCGGAGCGCCGGCCGCTGCGATGTCAGATGAAGGCGCCATGACCGGTGATCGCTTTTCCGACGATCAGATTTTGCATCTGATAGGTGCCTTCGTAGGAATAAAGTGCCTCGGCATCGGAGAAGAAGCGCGCAAGATTGTAGTCGGCGACGATGCCGTTGCCGCCCAGGACCTCGCGACCCCATGCGACCGTTTCGCGCGATTTAGCCGTACAGAACGACTTCGCCAGCGCCGCATGATGGTCGTCAAGCTTGCCTTCGTCATCAAGCTGCGCCAGGCGGAGCATCAGGCACTGGCATGCGGTCAGATTGCCAAGCATCTTGGCCAAGAGATCCTGAATCATCTGGAACGAAGCGATCGGCTTGCCGAACTGCAATCGCTCCTGGGCGTATTTGAGAGTGGCTTCGAATGCCCCCATCTGGATGCCGGTTGACGCCCAACCCACCATGTATCGCGTCATCCGCAGTACGCGTGCGGTATCGCGGAACGAATTGCCGCCCTGCAGGCGGTTCGCTTCGGGCACACGCACGTCCTTGAGGGTGATCTGGCCGTTCTGGACCACCTTGAGCGCAATCTTGTGCTCGATTTTCTCGACGCTGAAGCCGGGCGTCGACTTGTTCTCGATGATGAAACCTTTGACCTGGTTATCGGAGAGATCGCGCGCCCAGATGATGGAAAGATCGCACCAAGTCGAGTTGCCGATCCACCGCTTCTGTCCATTGAGAATCCAGGTATCGCCTTCACGCTTGGCGGTCGTGGTCAACCCGCCGCTCGCTCCGGAACCAATCAGCGGCTCCGTCAGCCCGAAGCACCCGATCTTTTCGTAACGGGCCATTTGCGGCAGCCATTTCTGTTTCTGCTCCTCGGATCCATCGAGATAGATCGAGCCCATCGCCAGGCCGCTGTGTACGCCCCAGAACGTGCAGATCGACGCGTCGACGCGCGCGATCTCCATCGTGACGAAGCCGTACAGCTTCTGGCTGCCACCGGCGCAACCGTAACCCTCGTAGCCGAGCCCGCCGATGCCGATTTCCTTGAACGAAGGCAGCAGTTCAAACGGAAACGCGTCATCGGACCAGTATTTGTTGATGATCGGCTGGACCTTGCTCTGCATATATGTCCGCACCTTTGCGATGACCGCTTTCTCCGCGGGAGTGAGCAGCTCGATCAGCTGATAGAAGTCGGCATCCGGTACAGGGACCGGCTTCGGCGCGTGCTTGCTTGCTGCGGTTGCGGTGGACATTTGGAACTCCTGATGTTGCGGCTTAAAGGCCGGAATGGTCGAAGGACTTATGGTTGAACTCGCCGCTGGCGCTTGGCCTTAGGCGACTGTCGCTGTCACTTTCGTTTGGCTCGACCTGGCAACCTTGTTGCGTAGCTCAATCAGACCGAGCAAGACTTCATCGCGCTCCGCCGCGAGTTCGTCGATCGAGCGCGATCCGGCTTCGGCATGGACGCTGTCGATGAGCTTCTTTTGCACTTCCGGCGTTAGCACTGGCGAGCCGAGGGTCTTCCACCAGGCCGTCATCGGGCCGGTGAACTGCTTGAAGAAATGCTCGATGCCGCCCGGGCCGCCGCCGAGGTGATTGAGCATCATGTTGCCCATGATGCCCCAGCGCAGGCCCGGGCCCCAACTGAGGGCGGTGTCGACGTCGGCGGCGCTCACCACGCCCTCCGCGACAAGGTAATAAACCTCACGCGCCAACGCGGCTTGCAAACGGTTAGCGACGTGGCCGGGCATTTCCTTGTTGACGCGCACCGTCCGCTGCCCGATCGAGGTGTAAAATTCATCGACGCGCTCGATCGTATCCTTCGATGTCTTCGCACCGCCGACGATCTCGACCAGCGGGATTAAGTGGGGCGGGTTGAACGGATGGCCAATCACGCAGCGTTCGGGATGCATTTCGCATGCCGACTGTATTTCGCTCATCGTCAAGCCCGACGAGCTTGAAGCAATGATGACGCGGGGATGCAGCACCTCGTCCAGTTGGCGATAGAGCCCCTTCTTGAAATCGATTTTCTCGGGTCCGTTTTCCTGGACCAGATCGGCGTCCTTGACGGCGTCCGTGAGCACCGCGGCGAAGGACAGCCTGCTCTGAGAGGCACCGGATGCGAGGCCGAGCCGCTGTAGTGCGGGCCAAGCCGCCGCAACAAAGCGCTTGAGCGCCGCTTCCGCACCCGGCGCAACATCCGTCGCCACTACGTCAAGACCTTTGGCAAGGAAGAGTGAGGCCCAGCTGGCGCCGATGACGCCCGTGCCAATGATGGCAACGCGGCGAATGGGTTTGTTTTGCGACATGTCACTTCACCTTCGGAATTTCGGCATACGCGATGCCGGTGAGATTGCCTTGCGCTTCGAGGACAGTTCGTTCACTGGATCCATCGAGCCGTGCGGAGAAAATTGAGCCGGCGAAATCGGTCACGAACATGCGGTCGTTTGGAACATCGAGCGCGATACCGATCCCTTCCATGAGATGGGTCACCACGATCTCCGGCTCGGCAGGCTTGTTGTCGGTCGAAGCCCGGTTCACGGTGTTGCCACGCGGCGGGTCACCGCGATCGGTCCAGTAGAGGACACGGCTCGTGTGGTCGAGTTCGAGATCGATCGGTTCGGGTAGACCGTCGAAGAAGATCTCTATGTCGGACCTGGTCGATGCCGTCTGGCCGCCGGGGATTTCGACGTTGGCGCGGGAGATGCGACCGAGCCCGGCATTGTCTGGGCCTTTCTGGCTCCAGTAGATATGTCCAAATTTCGGATCGATCGCCAGTCCAACGCACCATCGCGTCGCGTCCTCTTGATCGGCTTTGCCGCGCCCCGTCTCGATGAGCGTCTCCAGCTGCGAGCCGTCGAAATTGCAGCGCATGACGCGCATGCCCTCGCGGTCGCACCAATAGAGCTTGCCGCCTTTCTTATCGAGGATGATCTGCTTCGGACTGTGGGTGTCTCCCTGCTTGACGATGACCTTGCGGTTCTTCCCGTCGATATCGGCGCGCTCGACCGAGCCGTCGTTCAGGCTCGGGATGCCCATATTGGTCCAATAGATATGGCCAGCCTCAACGTCGACGACGATGCCGTCGGGCAAATGGCAATCCGACACGATGGTCTCGCGGCCGGAACCGTCGGTATTCATGGAGTGAATGCGACCAGCGTTCAACTCAAGAACAAAGAGGCGCGGGATAGCTGCCCTCGCGGCGTCTTGTGATGATTTCAATGACGGCCTCGACATGTCGCACCTCTTTTCGATCTGGATCGCGTTAACTCAAGCTCGACCGTGAGTATGCCGCGCAGGCCAATGATCATCTTTGATCCGACTGTCGTCTCTGGAACGGTTCTGCTTCTAACTCCACCTCTGAAAAGCACGAGGCTTCTGCCCGCTCTGAAAACAATTACAAACGAGGTCGAGCGCAGCGGTTGAAAAAGTTCGATTCGACTGCAGGCGCAATTCTTGCGCCACTATCCAGCCATTCCTGAACTTACGCTCAACGTTGAATTGGGACACGCCAATCGGCCTGATTGGCCGGTCAGAGCTGCGACGCGAGTAGAGTCCTCCCGCGGTTCTGGGGATGTTTTCGACGGCTTGCTTGTCGATATCGCGGACCGGTTCGAACTGTTGCGAGCGTACCGGCTGGGTCGTATCCAGGTGGATGAGGCGCCCGGCGTATGCGCGCGGGCCTATGGTGCGGTCATTTGGATCGCTGGATCGCGCTCATGTTACCCGATCCGCTTGTTTGAACGGTACCGATAATTACGATACTCGATTGCTATCGCTGGAGAGCCCGGCGCCACGCGCCCGGACTTACGCCGACCGTCTGTCTGAAGGCTCGCGTGAGGTGACTTTGATCGCTAAAGCCACACTCCGTGGCCACATCCGACAGCGACAGCCCGTCATCGCGCAGCTTTTCCTTGGATAGCACGACGCGCTGCTCAATTAGCCACTTGTGCGGCGCCACTCCCAGCGTTCGACGGAAGGCATGCGAGAAATAACCCACTGACAGGCCGCACTCTCGCGCTACCTCCCTCAGCGCTACACCGTGCTTAATGTTGGCGAGAAGAAATTCCCTCGCGCGCCGCTCCTGCCATGGCGCGAGCCCACCCCGTGCCGGCCGCGCCCAGGGACGCATGCCTCCATAGGTCTGAGCGACATGCACCCCGAGCCCCAGCAGGACGTGGTCGAGAAACAACGGGTTAGCTTGGTCGGGATGGCTGAGCGCGGGCAACAGCAAGCTCCCCAGGCCCGAAATCGTGACGTCGTTGATGCCCGCTCCGGGCTGATACCTCAGGTCGCGAATTCGCGGCGCATTCGCGTCGTCAGCGATCGCGTCCAACGCCGCACGCGGCAGATAGAAAGCCAGAGCGTGATAGGGCTTGTCGATGAGCCCCCTAGGTTCTCGTTTCAGGTCATGGAGACAACTCTCGCCAGCCCGCACGTCGCACACCGACGCTCGTCGGCCATCCTCCCAGTATTCCCATTTTGGACGATCGCGGAGGTACAAACCGACGAGAAAAGCATCTTCCTGCTGAATCGGATCGCTCATTTGCGGCAGCGGATTATCGTATCGAATCTCTGTAACTGCTATATCCGCTCTGCGTAATGCGCGAGTAACGATCGCCGGGGCGTTTTCGACTCGCACTGCCTCGCCAAGCCGTTGTCCATAAGCCTCGGTCATCACTCCCTCTATAGCTCAGGCGCGCGAGGGCCTCGACGATCTTGCCACGGGCACCCGCCGAACTTCGCTCGCAGGTGATCTGTAGACCACCACTACATCGCGGAACTTTTAAACCGGAAACCGCTTGATGAGACATCATCCGATGGCGGCACCTTGCCCCAAAAATTACCGACTTTGGCCTTGTCATATCCGTACTGATAAAGAGAACGCATGTAGTTCGTTTCAAAGCCGGGGGAGCCTGACGACGGAAAGCCTTTGTCGATGTAGGTCAGATTGAATCCGAAATTGTTGCGGCGAGCGAAGTCAAACGTCTCATAGAGTATTGAGCGGGTTTGCGTCTTCGTGACGGAAGCCGAAGCCCGCGCCGCGATGTCGATTGTGCTGTTCGGCACCAGTAGGAAATCTCGCTCAACCTTGTTGTTGATCAAGATGTAAATGTCTATGCGCGCACCTCGGACGAACGCCCCGTTTCGTAAAATAAATGCTTCCGGCAACGTCAGCACGGGTGCCGTCACTCCACCGTCTACATGCATCTCCTGGAAGTGATTTCCGTTCGCTTCCGCGTCAATCATCATCGGCGGGAAAACCACCGGGATACTTGCGGATGCAGCCATGACATCACGGAACAAGCTTAGCGCTTGGGGTGTCCTGATTTCAGCAATGCGACCCATGTCCCATACTGCTGTGCGTTGGGTGTCGAGATCGGTCGTCACGATAAGAAGATCCCTGCCCTTGGCGTGTTCTTCTGCAATTCTCGCAAGCATATTCTGGTCGACATAGCGGGCCACCAACTCGCGAAGTCGCGTGTTTCCAAATAGGCCTGATCCGAAAAGCGCTTTCAAGATGCTTGGCGCATCCAGAAGGCTTTCAGCGATGCCGCTGGTGTATACTTCCCGCAATGTAGCGTCGTAGGCGGGGCCAAGAAATGCAAATGGCGCAATCAACCCACCCGTGCTCACACCCGAAACGACCGTAAAGTTTGGGCGCGTACCTGCCGTGGTCCAACCATTCAGCACACCGGCGCCATAAGCACCGTCGGCCCCGCCTCCCGACAAGGCAAGATAGCTGACAGGACCAGCACGTAAACTTACAGGTGGTTCCTTGAGGAACGTTGCTGCCGGCTCATCGGTATATCTGCGCAGTTCATTGACGTTCAATACCCGCCCGGACGCAGCATCGGATGCCGTATAGGGTGATCTGGGAAGAGAACTGCAGCCAGCAAGAGAAAAAAATCCCGTCGAAATAGCGAATGACAGGACGAGCAACTCACGAAAGGAACGCATGACCTGTATCCGGATCTTCTCAACAACGCAGATTAGCTAGGCAAAGCTTGCGGCGTATTTTAAAACGGCATCGGCGGTGTTGTTCACGAGTTACCTCCAATTTCCGCCGGTGAATGGCTTCATATACCGCGATCCTCGTGTGACGATCTGACGCCGACTCGGTCAGTGTTTGACCGTAACTTTGCCGCCAATACTTGCCGCTATATTGAATGAGAGTGTCGTCGGTGGAACAGTTCTGCTTCTAACTCCACTTCTGAAAACCACGACGCTTCTGCCCGCCCTGAAAACAATTACGAACGAGGTCGGGCGCAGCGGTTGAAAAAGTTCGATTCGACTGCTGACGCAATTCTTGCGCCACAATCCAGCCATTCCTGAACTTATGCTCAACGTTGAATTGGGACGCGCCAATCGGCCGGATTTGCCGGTCAGAGCTGTGTCGCGAGGACAGTCCTCTCGCGGCTCTGGAGATCGTTCGACGTCTTGCTTGTCGATATCGCGGGCTGGTTCAAAGTGTTGCTAAGAGCTGCAGCAGGGTCCTATCCACGTCGAGTAGAGCCCGCCTCTGCGCGCGGACCTACGGTGAGGTCATTCGGATCGATGGACCGCACTCGATGTCATCCGATCCGCTTTTTGAACGTCTGATAAACGCGATGCTTGCTATCGCTGGAGCGCCCGACGCCACACGCCCGGACTTACACCGACTGTCTGTCTGAAAGCTCGCGTGAGGTGACTTTGGTCGCTGAAGCCACACTCCATAGCCACATCCGATAGCGACAGCCGGTCATCGCGCATTTTTTCCTTGGATAGCACGACGCGCTGCTCGATTAGCCATTTATGCGGCGACACTCCCAGCGTTCGACGGAAGGCGTGCGAGAAATAGCCCACTGACAGGCCGCACTCTTGTGCCACCTCCTTGAGCGTCACACTACGCTTGATGCTGGCGCGAAGAGTTTCCCTCGCGCGTCGCTCCTGCCATGGCGCGAGTCCACCCCGGACCGGCCGCGACATTGGCCGCATGCCTCCATAGGTCTGAGCGACATGCACGCCGACCGCCAGCAGGACGTGCTCGACAAACAATGGGTTAGCTTGGTCGGGATAGCTGAGAGCAGGCAGCAGCAAGTTCCCCAGGCTGGAAATCGTGACGTCATTGACGACCACGCCCGGCTCATAGCTCAGATCGCGAATTAGCGGCGCGTTGGCGTCGTCAGCGATCGTATCCAGCGCAGCACGTGGCAGATAAAAAATCAACGTGTGATAAGGCTTGTCGAGCAGAGCACTTGGCCCCCGTTTCAGGTCGCAGAGAGAAATCTCGCCAGCCCGCAAGTCGCACACCGACGCTCGTCGGCCACCCTCCCAATATTCTCGATTGGGAACATCGCGGAAGTGTAAACCAACGAGAAAAGCATCTTCCAGCGGAATCGAACCGCTCATTGCCGGCAGCGGATTATCACATCGAACCTCCGTGACCGCTATATCAGCTGGGCGTAATGCGCGAGTAACGATCGCGGGTGCGTTCTCGATTCGAAATCGCTCGCCAAGCCGTTGTCCATAAGCCTCGGTCATCACTCAATCAATAGCTCAGGCCAAACCGTAGATCCGCATTTTGTAGCTCCTTGGATTTGACGTCGCGACTGACACCGGCAACGATCATCGTCGATGAGGCTGTCCCATCGCATGAGCGTCAACTGTCTGTCCGATGGCGGACGATCCCACAGTTGCTCAAGTGATTCTTGAACGGACGGGATTCCATTTGACTGCTTATGCTCTCTTGGGGCGTGGACTCATTAGCACGCAGCAAAATGCGGATGGATGCGAGCTTGATAAAAGCTGGAGCGAGTTTTGTTGACGTCGATTTCGTGAAACGTTGCTGTCACCGAGCTCTCCATATCAGCCGGGCTGACCGTGCCGCCGGCATTGTTGACGATTTGACGTGTCAGGCGGCATATAGCCCGAGGAGGGATTTCGGCTCGAGAAACGCCTCCATGCCGAAGTCGCCGTATTCGCGGCCAATGCCGGATTGCTTGAAACCGCCGAAGGGTGCCATCGGCTCGTGGGCCAGCGTGTTGATCAGCACGCGACCGGCAACAATCCGGTCGGCTACTCGTCGCGCACGAGCCATGTCGCCGGACAGAACATACGCTTGCAAGCCATATACCGTGTCGTTGGCGATGACGATCGCCTCTTCGTCTTCCGCGTAGGGAATGATCGACAGCACGGGCCCGAAGATCTCCTCGCGCGCAATGGTCATGTCATTGCGGACGTTGGTGAATAGCGTTGGCCGCACGAACCAGCCGTCGAGCCCGTCCGGCCTGCCCTCGCCGCCGGCAAGCAGCGTGCCCTCGTCAATGCCGATACGGATATAGCGTTGAACGCGATCCCATTGCTTCTGGCTGACCATCGGGCCGACGGTCGTTTTCGGATCGCGCGGATCGCCGGTTTTGATCTTTCCGACCGCCGTCTTCGCAAGCTCTTCCACCTCGCCCAGCCGGCTCCGTGGCACGAGGATGCGTGTGCCGGCGATGCAAGCCTGTCCGCTGTTCATGAAGCCCGCACTAAGGGCCAACGGAATCGCCTGCGTCAGATCGGCATCGTCCAGAATGATGGTGGGAGACTTGCCGCCGAGTTCGAGCGTGATCCTCTTCATCGTCTCCACGCCGGCCCGCAGGATTGCCTTGCCGACTGCGGTCGAACCGGTGAAGGAGATCTTCGCGACATCGGGATGGCTGGTAATCTCGGTGCCAACCACGTCGCCTCGGCCGGTGACGATGTTAAACACGCCGGCTGGCAATCCGGCCGCATGCAGCGCTTCGGTTACCACTTGCGTCTGGATCGCGCTCATTTCACTTGGCTTGACGACCGCCGTGCAACCAGCGGCGATTGCGGCAGCGAGCTTGCCGCAAATGAAGCCAGCATCGCTGTTCCACGGCGTGATGAGACCGGCGACGCCCAAGGGCTCCATCATCACCTCGGCCGTGCCGACGCGACGCGTAAAGCGATAGTCCTCCAGAACCCGGGCCATATCGAGGAGGACGTCTGCCGCGTGGTCAGTCATGAAACCGGCACGCGAGACGGGTGCGCCATACTCTTCGACAATCGCTTCCAGCAGATCCTCCCGACGCGCCTTCACGGCGGCGTGCATCCGCCGCAGCAGTGCAATGCGTTCGGTCTTGCTCGTGCGCGAGAAGGCCGGGAAGGCGCGCACGGCGGAAGCGACAGCCGTGCGTGCGTCCTCCACGTCAGCGAGGCGCACCCGACCGATGACCTGCGCCGTCGCAGGGTTGTACAGGTCGAATAGCTCGGTCCCGTGCGGTGTGACGAAGCTGCCGTCGATATAAATCTTGTCGATGAAGCGCATGGCACTCTCTCCCGGAGAACGGTGGATGAACCGGGAGATAGAACATGGTCGTTGACCTGATAAGATGTATAATTCAGGATGAGCTGGTGCAGGAATCAGGACAATGAGGTCATCAGGACTGATCGAACTGGACGCGGTGTTGGCGGTGGCGCGCCACCGCGGCTTCCGCGCGGCTGCTACCGACCTGGGCATGTCGCGCTCGGCGTTGAGTCATGCCATCGCCGCGCTGGAGGCGAAACTCGGCGTGCGGTTGTTCCACCGAACAACCCGAAGTGTCTCGTTGACCGAGGCCGGTGAGCAGTTCGTTTCCGGCGTTGCTCCAGCGCTGGGGCAGATCAGAGAAGCGATGGAGCGGGCCGGAAGCCATCGGGAGACGCCGGCCGGTACGCTGCGCATCAATGCATCAGCGGGTGCGACGCGGCAGATTGAGCCGATTGTGTTCGACTATCTGCACCGATATCCCGACATGACGGTCGACATCGTTACTGAAGGACGACTGATCGACATTGTTGTCGACGGGTTCGACGCCGGCGTGCGGCTGGCTGAACTGGTGCCGCAAGACATGATTTCCGTGCCGCTGGGACCCGACCATCGTTTCGCAGTCGTGGGATCGCCCGCCTATTTCGAACACCATCCAAAGCCGCGCACGCCTGCCGATATCTCCCGGCATCGCTGCATCCGCAGGCGACTGCCGAGTGGAGGTATCTATCGTTGGGAGTTTGAACGTCGCGGTGAAGCGCTGGCGATTGATGGTGAAGGTCCACTGATCCTCGACGAGCCCGGTTTGATGCTGGCGGCGGCCCGTGCCGGCTTCGGCCTCGCCTATCTCAGCGAATGGAATGTCGCTGCCGACCTCGCGGCCGGCTCACTTGTTCGCGTGCTGGATGAATGGACACCGCCCTTTCAGGGCCTGTCTCTCTATTATCCCGGACGTCGGCATGTACCTGCCGGACTGCGCGCCATGATCGACCTCATCCGGGAAGCGGCAGCGATGTGAAAATTTTGTTGGCGCTGCCCGAACCAACGTGTTTGCGTGGCTCGAATACGATCAATGTACACATTGCGTGTCTAATACCTTTCCAAGATAGCGCAATGGACGTCGTCGTAGGCTGCTTCAGCAGCCGCCCGCGTGCCTGGAGCCCCCCGGGATATCCCTACTGCGTTTTTTGAAACGACAGGGTCGAACCATCTCAACCGCGACCTCCCTCAATTTGCCATCGGCGACAACTAGTACCTCGAATATCGGCTTACCGTTTCGCCTTCCCAATCCGGCGCTGACCGCGCTCCCAACTCCATATTCTTCGGCAATTGCAATCGCTTCAGAGAGGTCCATTCGCGACGCTCTAAAATTGGCAAGTTCGGCTTTTTCCTTTTCCTCTAGGCTGGCTACCGGCGTTACAATTCCCTCTCCAACAATGTCTCCCGTCGATGCATCAATCGTACCGATCCATATTTCGTTATGCTGATAGGTTTTAACTTTATAGGCGACTTGATCGGACTCTTCATCAATATCGATATCGACGGTCTTAGCTCCCGCAGAGCGGGTTTCAGCTATCGCAATTGCGCGACGGACCGAAATTCGCACGTTTGCGAATGCTTTGATTCCCTTAGAGCTGCCCGCGCTCTCCGAGTGCCCGAGTTCGTGAGCTGACTCTGGTCCCGGCGTGTCCTCGAATTGCCGCGCAAAAACGGAGATCGGGGCGATTGCTAGAACTAGCGATACAAAGAATACGAGACGTACCTTTGCCACAACAATCATTCTTTGGTATCCGGGACCAGGAGAAACTTCAGCGAGCAGGTACATTCGCGAAGAGGAACGCTGATGCTCTAGGCGGTAATTCGTGGAACATGACATCAGGCTCCGACGCGAATGCGCGTTGCCAGCGGTGAATTAGTCACACCAGCTCCTTCCAGTACTCGCTCACATCATACTTCCGCACCTCGTCCACGCAGGTCGTCTCCACGTTCTGTCGCGGAATTAGCCGATTATAGAAGTCGGGAATGTCTTCGCGTTGATAGAGAATGCCGCAGGCGATGCGACCCTGAACCTGCGTAGCGAGCACCTTCGCCTGCTGCAGGTTGCCTGTGTCGTGACCATCGGCATTTGCATCGAAGTACCTATCCAACAGATATTCGTGCGTCGCGAAGTGATTATAGGTCGGACACGCCTGAAGCATCTCGACAAAGGCAAAGCCGCGGTGCTGAATAGCGGCCTTGAGAATGCGGGTCATCAATTTGATGTCGCCGCTAAAGCCACGGGCGACGAAGGTGGGGTTGAGCGCGAAGATCACGTCCATACTCGCCAGCGTATGCTCCGGGATCCCGTTGGGGCTTGTGTTCATTGGCTGGCCCTGTGGCGTGAGAGAACTGGCCTGCCCGGTCGTAAGCCCGTAGTTTGTATTGTTGTGCAGAACAAACGTGACGGGATAATTGCTCCTCACACCGTGGACAAGATGCCCGATACCCTCCGAGAAAGTCGCGCCATCTCCGCCGAAAGCAATCACCGGAACCTTCATATTTGCAAGCTTCGCACCCGCTGCAAACGGGATAACGCGACCGTGGAGCCCGTGGAAACGGTAGCCCTCGATTTTGTCCGAACCGTTGCCGTGACAACCGACATCGTAGCAAAGGCAAACCTGCCACGGATGCAAATTCAGTTCGACCAGCGCATACTTCACGGCCGTCCAGATGCCGTAGTTGCCGCAGCCGTCACACCAGATGCATTTGGTTTCCGAATAGTAGTCGGAAAGAGCGGGCGGACGGGTCTGCAGAGCGATATTCATGATGAGGTACCTGCATATTCGACACCGGGAAGTCTCTTCTCGTTTCCCGGAGTGCCCGCACATCTTTCCATTACCGACGAAAGAAGCTCATCGTAGAAAAACGGTCGGCCGTCGTACTTGAGAATTTTATCCGGAATATCCAAGCCGCATTCCATTCTGATGAGCATGCCCAGCTGCCCCTGATAATTCTGCTCTACCAAGACAATGCGTTTTGACCGCTTTGCCAACCTCTGAAGTTCTTGGGTGCGGAGCGGCCAGAGATACGTGTAGTGCAAATAGGCGATCTTCCGTTCTCGCAGTTACATCGCTGCACATCACGTCCTGAAATGTGTCACCGGTGCTTCCCCAGCCGATCGCGAGCAACTCGATTTCGTCACCCGCATCCATCCAATAGTTCATCTTTGCGCTGCGACCGCCGACACTCAAATGAGGTGCGGGAAGCCCCGCTTTCAATCCGTCGAGCTTCCGCAATCGCTTTTCCATTTGCGACTTGGCATTGAGGCTGGACTCATCTACGGCGCCCATGGAACTGTGTTCATCGCCTTGGGCGCAAAAAGTCGCCGCCTCGCTGCCGGGAAGCCATCGCAATGAAACGCCGCCCTGGGCGTGCGGGTTGAATCGATCAGAAGATTTCAGGAATTTCAGCTTCTCGGGATCGACGACGAGCCTGCCACGATCAATATCGGCCTTTTCCAGATCGTAAGGGTGCTGCGTGTAGAGCGCCTCGGCGATCTGCTTGTCGGTGAGGACAACGACACTGATTTGGTACTGCTCTGCCAGATTGAATGCGACCGGCATCAAATCGAAGGCATCCTGGCTATTGCTGACCGAGATCACGCAGCGCGCAAATTCGCCGGCGGAGCAGTTCGTGGCCTGCAAGAGACCGCCTTGAGCCGTCCAGGTCGGCAGACCCGTCGCCGGACCTGGACGTTGGGCCAACACAAAGACCGTCGGGTTCTCGATCATGGCATTCAGAGACAATGTCTCGCTCATCAGATCAAATCCGACACCGGAGGTGGCTGTGAGCGCACGGGTCCCCATATACATCGCCCCACTCACGATCTGCGCGGCGGTGATTTCGTCTTCCGCCTGCTTGACCACCATGTGCGTCTTGTTTTCGAGTTCGGCAATGAATGACAGAAGCGGGCTGGAGGGCGTCATCGGGTAGCCGGCATAGAGCCGCACCCCGGCGTGGACCGCGCCGAGTCCCATCGCTTGGCTACCAGTAATTAAGAGGTGGCTGGCGAAACCCTTGTCAGGCGGCGGCAAAGCGACTGAGATCGCCCCTTGCTCTGGATCGACAAAAGAATACCCCTCATCGATACATCGCAGGTTGAGTTCGAGCAGAGCTTTCTTCTTCGCAAACGTCTTCTCGACGAGGGACTTGAGGGCGTCGATCTCCTGGTTCAGCATGGACCAGACAAAAGCGGTCAGCAGCACGTTCGATAGAATTGCCCTCGCGCCAAGGCGATTCAGCAGGTCATCCACCGGGAAATAGATGACGTGAAGGCTTCGCTCCGCGATCAGTTTCCGATGTTGCTCCGGAAACTGCCACCCGGGGGTCACGTGCAGCACGATCCCTCCCTGTTTCAGTTCCTCCATGTTCAGCTCAAGACCGTGATGGTTGAGCGCGACAAGCACGTTTACCTTGGTTTCGGTACTGCAAATGCGTTCATTCGAGACGTCCAGTTGATAGCTCGCGTGCCCGCCTTTTATGAGGGAGGGATACTCGCGGTAGCCGAATACGCAGTATCCGGATCTCTTGAGACCCTTGGCGATGATCGCGCCGATGGAGTTTATTCCCTGTCCAGAAGCGCCGACGATTTTGAGAGAGATGCGGGGCATCGCCTAACACCAATCCGCCGGTTTCGAAGTGTCCACCAACTGTCTTCCCCACACTCTTACTGCCTTCTCCTGACCGTAAGGCTCGTCTATGATTTTAAGCGTTGGAACAATCAGCCGGCCGTGATGGACCTTTACGTAGTCCTGCAAATGATCCGCCGCTCGCGCCGTGTAGAAGTACCGATGATCACCGAGCCCGATGCATGCACACGGTTTTCCGGCCAAGTCCAAATCCTTCGCCCTCTCATGGAGCAGCAACCACATGTGGGGATTCAATTGCCCCTCGATGCCCCCTGTATTCCAGGTCGAGGAGGCGAGCAGGAGAACATCTCCGCTCAGCAAGTCCTTTGGCTGCGTTTTCTCAGCTCTCGTTTCCTCGATCTCCCAGCCTGGAATAATACTCTTCAAAGAATCGATCAGCGCATCCACCACGTACTCTGTATGACCGCTGGTCGAGGCAAAGACGATATGAAGGACTCGACGCGCAATGAACTGCGGGACCACCTCGGCGGCATTGACATTGTTGTACAAGTTACCTCCGCCTTCCACCAGTGACTAGCTTCATTTACCGCGCTTCTCGTGTGTCGATCTGAAGCTGCGTCGGTCAGCGTTTGACCGCGACTGTGCCGCCAATACTTGCCGCGATATTGAATGAGAGTGCCGTCGGTGGAATGATTGTGCTTCTAATTCTTTTTCAACAGCGTGCTAGTCGATAGCAGGGGCTGGTTCGAACTGTTGCGCGAGTTACGATGCTCACTTGCTATCGCTGGAGATTCCGACGCCACGCGCCCGGACTTACACCGACTGTCTGTTTGAAAGCTCGCGTGAGGTGACTTTGGTCGCTGAAGCCGCACTCCATAGCCACATCCGATAGCGATAGCCGGTCATCGCGCATTTTTTCCTTGGATAGCACGACGCGCTGCTCGATCAGCCATTTGT
>Ga0193717_1000986_pt1 | contig 17900 bp, 14 predicted proteins | sample U2c2metaG_FD_145900 | JGI IMG/M metagenome (GOLD analysis project Ga0193717, IMG submission 145900) | Soil microbial communities from a riparian zone of the East river system, Colorado, United States - U2c2 | ecosystem: Environmental > Terrestrial > Soil > Riparian zone | place: USA: East River... | reverse complement strand
CTCTTTATCCGGCGAAAGAGTTGGTTTGGCCTGTAGCTGATTGGTCGCGGAATCATTCTTCCAGGTCAGCAGGCCGTCCTTGAGACGAATCTTATAGAAAGAGCTACCGGAGCCGATGTAGACATAGCCGTCGGCTGTCAAACCTTCGCTGATGGCAGGAGTTTTGGTGTCGAGATGCCATTTCTCCCGTCCTGTTTTGGCGTCTACTCCATGGATGAGGCCATCTATTGTTCCGAAGGCAATTATGTTGTCGGCGTATACCGGGGTTGAATAGATGGAGCCGGTGTATTGATTGCGCCAGTTTATTTTATTTGTGATGGGGTCTATGGAGATCACTTCACCTTTTGAGTTGGCGTAGACGGCGTTGTCTTGCGTGATTGATGTAACTCCTGTAAAGATGGAAGCGCTGTCCTGTCTATGGTAAAGGGTGGTGATGGGATTTGCGGCGTTGATGGATGTGTCGGGGCGTGCTATGGATTGTTTGTCCTTCAAGATCGGCGACGGGTCATTGAGGGCAAAGGCGGCGAAAGCCGGGCTTTCGGGTTGGTCGATCCGTTTTTCAAATACTGAGTCGCTGTCGTTACGAAGGACAAGGATATTATAACCGGGGATATCCGAGCCGGTAATGAGGGCCGCACGTCCCATGATGCCGGGCAGGCCGTCGAAATTGTGGCGGGAAAGGCGGTGGCCGTGTCCGCAGAGGACCAGGCGGGTGTTGTATTGTTTGAGGATGTCTGTTATTTCATACCAGTTGTCGAGGCCGTCTCCAAGGGGGTAATGAGAAAGCGAGATGACTGTTTTGCCGGTGGCGTTGCTTTTCAGCGTCGTCTGCAGCCAGTGAACGTCTTCTTCTTTGACATGGCCGTCGCCCATTTTAAGGAAGGGGCCGGTGTTGAAGCCGACGAAAAGAAAAGGGCCGCTGGTAAAGACGAAGCGATCGTTGCCCCATAAGCGCAGGAAGGTCTGGCAGGCAGATTCGGACCAGTTGGTTTCGTGGTTGCCCGGGACGATGTGATAGGGGATGGTCAGTTTGCTCAGGATGCGGTGTACTGTTATGAGTTCGGTGTCGAGGCCGGAGTTGGAGACGTCGCCGGTGACGACGGCAAAGTCATAGTGGCCGGTGTTTATTTCGGAGACGATCTTTTCGAGATTGGGTTCGCTGACGGCGCCGGGGGAGACGTGGATGTCGGTGAGGAAGGCGATGCGGAGACCCTGGGCAGGCGATGGTGCGCTGGCCTGGGACAGCGCCTGTTGGGAATAGCCGGTTAGGAGCAGCAGCCCGAGGAACAATGCTTTTATCTGATTTTTGACAGTTTTTGCAGATTTGGTTCGCTGCGGCTTTTGCATAAGAATTTTAGTTGAGAAATTCTAAATTAGCGCAAAATGCCGCAAATAAACGTATAAAACGTCAAAAAAGTTAGACTTTCCGCGACTGCAGCATAAGTGGGGATGATACGGATTTCGAGATGGGGAGAGGCGCAGCGGTGGCGATCTGCTTATCGGGCGGGGGTGGGCGGCATAGTTTTGCTGGTTGTGCGGCCGAAAGTATAGCGTATGGAGACGGCGAAGGCGCCGGGGACGAAATTGATATCGGGGAGGATATCGAGTTCCGGCTTCCAGTCGAGGGAGAGGTTGATGGGGGCGTTTTGGAATTTATAGTCCATGCCTACAATGCCTGTGGGGCCGAGCCAGGTTTTTCCGTCCTGGAAGCCTATGTAACCGCCGCCGCCATAGAACCATTTAAGGCCTTCAGTGGCACCGATGAGTTGGTGTCTTTCGTATAAGCCGCCGAGTCCGAAGCGTGTTCCCCAGCCGATGAGGCCTTCCACGGCATTGGTCTCGTCGAGGAAATATTTTATACTGACGGAGTTGCTGAGGGTAGGGTCGCTTGTGCTTAGGCGTAATCCCATCGCCAGTTTATAATCCTGCGCAGACAAACGATTGTAGAGGCCGCTGATGGTCAGCAGCACCAGGCAAAGGGTGATTACACGCATAAATGTTGGATTTGATCTACGTGAACGAAAGAACAGCCCGCCGTATTGGCGGGACTATGTTAGGACTTTCTTAAAACGAAATGGTTTAAGGTTTCTTTTTTGTTTTTGGAGGTGTGGCAGGGGTAGCCGGTTTTTGGATCGTCTGTGGTGTCACCAGGACCTTTGGCATTCCTCCGCGGGGTGTAGGTGGCAGGGCTGTCGGATCATAAGGGGGAAGGTCGTCGTCCTCATACTTTCCTTTCTTTTTTATCTCGTCGAACAATTCCTGTTTGGATTTCGGCCGTTTATCCTCCAGCCATTTGAAGCCACGAAGGCGCATGTCGTCGGGGTTCACTCTTCTTATAGGGATCATGCTGCCTTCTGCATCGTTGCGAAGCACTACGCGGTTGAGCTCTTTTCCTTTTGATTTTCCAGCGGAGTCGAGTGCTGGTTTCCCCAGGGAATCCAGTTTCGGTGCAAAGACCATGTCGATGACGTCTGCGTGGGCCTTGTTGGTACCGGTATAGGCTTTTTTGTCATCCTTTATATAATAGATACTTTCCGCGTTGCCTTTTGCGCGAATGAAGTCGATCTCTCCATCCAGGAAAAAACAATTTATGGTCGTGCCTTTCAGCTGGTTGAAGAAATTGCTGGCCTCGCGGTTGATCGAAAGGGCGTTCTCGAATACATAAAGCCGTCGCGCCTTTTTATTCTTTGTATAGACGAACATAGTGTCGCCGGTGATCTGGTAGTTGCCGCTACCCCAGGCTACGGGGCTATAGAAAAGCCGGAAGAGGCTGTCCTTTGTGGAATAGTACATACTATCGGCCACGGCCTGCAGTGAATCCGAGAAGATACGGACGTGATGATAACCGGTGATATAACGCAGGCTCGTATCCGTAGTAGGGATCAGCGCGGCCGAATCCTCCGGAGAAAGTATGGGCGCCTGCTTTAGACTGGTGTCTTTGAAAGCCGCCATCCGGGCCTTTTGGGCATCATCAAGGGCAATACTATCGGCTCGTCGCCTTCGATTAGCACTGTCCAGGATAAAGTTGACGGCGCTGTCGGACATGCCGGTTTTCTTGAGGCTATCGATATAGGCAAGGCGGCGGACACTATCTGCGGCCCGGTTCCTTGCCCGGAAATTCTCTATGGTCGTCTGTCTTCGGATGCTATCTGCTTTTTCGCGCTGTCGAAATTTTTCATCTTCCTGGGCGTTGCGCACACTATCCTTGTAGGCCCGCTGTTTCATTTGCAGGTCGTATTTGACGTCTGCGATGCTGTCTTTTATCGCTTTTATCTTTGCTTTTTCTTTCTCTTTGGCCAGTCGTTCCTTTTGTTTTTGCTCTTTTCGGGTAAGCGGTCGGGCTGCGCTGTCCGCTGCGGCCTTTAGTCTTTTTGCGGTGAGGCTGTCGGTCGGTGCGCCTTTGATGCCGGTCGTGTCTCCATGGGCCCGGCGCACGCTATCCTCTTCGCGGTGGAGGCTGTCATACTCGCGCCGTTCGCGATGCAGGCTGTCTAGGCCGATCTTCCCAAGGCTGTCTGCGACACCGGCACGGAGGCTATCGCTATGATCCCCGGCATTATTCAGACTATCTTTTATTGCTTGCAGGGAATCGGCGGATCTTCGGGCGATGGTCAGCTTGTGGAGACTGTCGGCCTGGGCTTTTTGCACGCTGTCGATGTAGATGCGGTGGAGGCTATCGTTGTGTGCGATGAGGCGCTGGTCTGTTTCGAAGTCCATCAGCCGGCCTGAGGCGAGGGTATCCGCCGTGACATAGATGGAGTCCTTGTCCTGTTTGAGAGCCATCAGGGGGCGTTGGGTCGCGAAAAAAGTATTGCGTTTTTTGTTGCTGATCATGTAGTTGGCGTACAGCGTTACGCCCTGGGTGGTATCCTTGAAGACGGCGTTGCCGACGGCTGTGCTGATGCCGGTGCTGTCGTCGAACTGTACATCATCTCCCGTGATCTGTTTGGACCCGTCGGTGATGACGGGGCGTTTGCCGAACTGGGCCTTTTTTGTGCGCAGGTCATAATAGCCTTCGCGGGTTCGTACGGTACGCTTGGTGCTGTCCTTGAACTTTATAAATGTTTCGGTGATAAAGGTCGAGATCTGAGTCTGGGTGTTGTAGAGCAGGCTGTCTGCGGTGAGGTCATATTGCGGGTCGCGCATGATGACGTTCTGTTTGAAGTGGACGTCCTTTGTATTCTCGAAATAGACCGCCTGGTCGCTGGTGAGGACGGTTTCCTTGTTGACTATTTTCCCGCCGTGGTCGTAGGTACCTACTTTGGCGGCAAGGTCATATTGGAGTTCTTCGGTCGTCAGGACGCCCTTACCATCGGTGAGCTTGACATTCTTCTGGAAGTGGACCATCTTCTTGTCGACCTCGTATTTGAGGTAGTCGGAGTAGATATCTACGGAATCGTTGTCGTTGATATGAGCGTTGCCGAAACACTCTATGAAATTATCATGGGGGTTCATGATAAGGCTGTCGCAGTAAATAAGCGTTTTTTCCTGTTTGATCTTTACTTTCCCGACGAGGACGGTGAGTTCGATGGAATCGTTGACCTTCTGGAAATGGTATGATTCCGAGTTAAGGATCTGTACTACCTTGATGGAATCGTTGCCCGGGGTCCGAAACTGTACCTGTGACCGGGCCTGCAGTGTCAGCAAGATAGTAAATAGGAATAATCCCGTCGCACTAGCCAGTAGCCTATTTATCATCACCTTTATTTGTTAACAGGTTTCGACGCGGAGTCAAGGGGGGCCATCAGTGGTCCACTCTTGTCTTTCCGGCCAAATACTGAGACGTTGACATAACGTTTAGGGTGGAGGCGGAGGTCATCCAGCAGGATCTGGAGGCTGCGGGTGGTGCCTTCGAGGTTTGTATAGAGACGTTTGTCGTTGAGCAGCATACCCACGGTGCCGTTGTTGCTGTTGAGCTTGCCGACGAGGCCCTGCATTTCGGTGACGGCGGCTCTAAGGGATTCCACTGTTTCCGGGATCTTTGCGGAGGACAGGTTGGAAGTAGTCTTTTCGACGTTTTCGAGCGTATGGGTAATATGGTCGTTGTTTTTGGCCAGGTTGGCGGTAAACGTATTGACATTCTTCAATGACTGAGCGAGGGCGCCAGTCTGGGCGTTGAGCATCATCTGGAGCTGGGCCGTAGATGCGGCCAGGTTGGCGACGATGGTGCCGAAATTGTTCTTCATCCGGGGATCGAAGAGCGTTCCCACGGCCCGGATAAGAGAATCCAGGGATGTGAGGGTGCCGCCCAGCTTGAGGATGATCGGGTTGACGCTTTCCTGGACCTGGGAAAGAATATTGGGCTTCTTTTTGGTGAGCAGGGTGTCGCCGTCCTTCAGGAACTGGGTGTCATCTCCTTTATCAACAGTGATCGTTGCAGATGAAATGAAGCCGGAATTGATCTCGGCAATCGAATTTTTGGGGATATGGACGTCTTTTTTGAGTGTTATGGTTACAACGATCCCCCGGGTAAGATCTTTATCGGATTCGGTTATAGCCGAAACGCTGCCAATGGTTAACCCATTGATTTGTACATTATTGGATAATTCGACGCCATCGACATTGTCGAAGACAGCATAGAGTTTTTTGGTATGTTGGAAAAGGCTGCTGCCCTTCAGGAAATTAAAGCCAAGAATCAGTGCGGCGAGGGCGACGACCGCCATGACACCAATCTTTGTTTCATTAGAAATAGTCATTAGATATTGTGTTAGTCCATTGAGTATCGCAAATGTAGGGAAATTGCCGTTAAAGAGCAGAGCTTCGGGCTGCGCTTTAACTTATTCAATGGCGGGCTATTTAACGGTTGTTGCTGCCGGTTGCGTCATTTGTTATAGGATGCCCTTCCAGCGTCGCCTTATATCGTTTGAATGCGTCCATGATATTCCGGACCACCTCATTCTGTCCTTCTTCGCTGTTGAGATAATCTTCTTCTTCTGCACTTGAGAGGAAGCCGACTTCGGTAAGGACGCTGGGCATGCCTGTCGCCTGGAGGACGCGGATACCTTCGTCTCTTTGTTTGACCCCTTCGCTATTGCGGCCTGCCTTTGTATATTCTTCCTCTACCAAGGTGGCGAAGAGGGCGCTGTTGGCAAAGTATTTCTTTTCGTAGAGTGCGGAGCGCATAATTGCTTCCGGCGAGCTCATGTCGAAGGCTGTGCTGTCGGCTGCATCGTTCTCCCCGGTGCTGTCGGTGCCGTCGCCTTCCCCTTCTCCGCGCTGGCTGATGGCCGAGCCTTTGAAGCCGCCGCGATCGGCTTTCCATATATAGGACTCGGTGCCTTTGCGGGTATGGCGTCCGGTATAACTGTCATAGACCGGCACGCGGTGTCTTCTTTTGCCCTTGCCCACATATTTATGGCCGACGATCCGGCGGATCGTGAAGGGGCCTGCGGGGTGTCCGTCGTTGTTGCAATGGATCGCAATAAAGAGATCACCTTTGGATTTGTTAGCGAGACTGGCGCGGTAGTTAAGGCCGGAGGCGAGGGTCGAGCCGCCGCCGGGCATGACATCCGTTGTGCGGGTAAAAACCTGTTTTATATCCGGGAATTCTTCTGCCATGGCCTTGCCCAGTTTGAGGGAAATAGCCAGGGCTATGGTGCTTTCTTTTGAATAGAGTCCTTTGGTACCGGTGTCGAAGCCGCCATGGCCGGGGTCTATAATAACGGTGCGGATCGCTGATTTCTGGGAAAAAGCCGAAAGGGCGAGGAAAAGACTGCCCATCACTACTACCAGTTTATACTTTATCATTTTCATTCTTATCCCTAAAGATCTTTTTTATTGAATTTTTGTTTTTTTGCCTTTTTGAGTCCTTCCAACCGGGCTTTGTACTCACTGAAGGCATTAACAATATTGCGAACTATTTCGTTCTGTCCTTTTTTGCTGTTCAGGTAAAGCTCTTCTTCCCGGTTGGTCAGGTAGCCGGTTTCGATCAGTACGCTCGGCATTCCCGTTGCCTGAAGGACACCGATTCCTACCTGACGTTGCACGACTCCTTCGCTGCGGCGGCCTGATCTTATGAACTCATTCTGTACCAATGTCCCCAATAAAGCGCTGTTGGCAAAATATTTTTTCTCGTACAACTGCGCCCGCATCTTTGCTTCGGGTGATGTCATGTCGAAAGCCGAGCCCTTTGTGTCCCCCATATTCTCTCCCCGGGTGGTGTTGATTGCATCCCCTTTGGGGAGGTTGCGGTCGGCCTTCCAGATATAGGTGGCGGTTCCGACCGTAGTATTTTTGACCCAGGTCGTGGCGTATACCGGCACCTTTACTTTCTTTTTGCCTCTTCCGGTTGTTTTATAACGTACGAGACGCCTGATTGCGTATTTGCCGGGATCACGGCCATCGGAATTGCAGTGGATACACAGGAAGAGGTCTCCATGCGATTTATTGGCCAGCTCAGCCCGATAGCGGATGCCTTCCGGGAGTGTCGGTCTGTTGCCCGGCATGATATCTGTCGTACGGGTATAGATTATTTTTAGTTCCGGAAAGGCTTGCTGTAACGCTTTACCCAGCTTGAGCGATATGCTGAGGGCTACATTTTTTTCTTTTGAGATCAGCCCATGTGTGCCCGGGTCGAATCCGCCGTGGCCGGGATCTATAACAATGGTACGGAGCTGGTTTTTTTGCGATGGAGCGCCCTTCGGAGAATCCAGCGGGGCGGCTCGTGAAAGGACGGTGTCGAAAGACGAAGAACCCAATGCCAATGCGCATATGGTTAACAAAGTGGTCGTCTTTTTGATCATAGTCCTTATATTTTGCCAAAACCTTCAATCTTCACATAATCTTACACAATCGTAATGGAGTAATGGCTATTTTTGCCACCGCACACAAGCCCGTATCTATTTGTTTTTTTATAAATGTATGAACAATAACGGACGCAAAATTAGCTCAAAATATTTTCTGACATTGATTTTTACTGCGCTATTCTTCTCAGTAACGCTCAATAGTCCTGCAAATTATTCAGCTTTGGGCCGTTTTACCAAAATACTAACAAATCCGTCGGATAACCCAGCTGACGCTTCTGACACTACTCACCCCGGCGGCTATGCTCGTTTACCCTCCATCGACAAGACCTATAAGAACAGCGCTTCTGATACTGCCCGCTTCGTCCTTATCAAGGAACAGATCGGTCCCGCACTCGATACTACGGAATTCAAGATCTCTAAGGATACATTGGAGTCGGCTATCGACTATAAGGCATCGGACTCGATCGTCATGATCATCCCGACCCGGAATATCTTCCTTTATTCCAAAGCCAATGCCAAGTACAAGGATGCCGATCTTACTGCAGATGTAATCAAATACGACCAGGACCACAACATCGTGACCGCATCCCCGACCCGCGACTCGGCGGGCAATGTGATTGGCCAGCCAAAGATGGTACAGACGGACAATACGATGACGTCCGACACCATCACCTATAATATCAAGACCCAGAAGGGTGTTACCCAGACGACCAATACCCAATCGGGGGAAATGTATGTCCATGCCCAGAAACTGAAGAAGGTCACACCTGAGGAATTTTATGGCTATCGGGGTGTTTTCACTACATGTAACCTGGACACACCCCACTTTGCGTTCAGGACCAACCGGATGAAGATCATCAATAAAAAGATGGCGATCACCGGTCCGATCCATCCGGAATTCGAAGGTGTGCCTATCCCGATCTATATTCCCTTTGGCTTTTTCCCGCTGACCCAGGGTCGCCATTCCGGGCTGCTTCCACCACAGTTCACGGCCAATGACCAGGCCGGTCTTGGATTGGAAGGGTTGGGATATTACAAGGTATTGAACGACTATTTCGACGTGACCCTCCGGACCAATCTCTATTCCTATGGCGGGTATAACCTCTATGTGACCCCTACTTACCGGGTCCGATACCGTTACAGCGGTCAGCTGAACTTTGCCTGGCAGAATACCAAGCTGCTCAGCGACATCGGGAAGGATGCCTATACGACCTCGAAGACGTTTAGTTTCAACTGGAGTCATACGGTCGACACGAAGGCCCATCCGGGACAGAGTTTTTCTGCCAACGTGAACATTGCTTCTACCAAGTATAATCAGTACCTGCTGAATAACCCGACGGCCAACTATACCAACCAGCTAAGCTCGTCGATTACCTATTCGAAGACATTTGACGGCAAGTATAACCTGACGGTCGGCGCCAATCACAGCCAGAACAACCAGTCCGGCATCGTCAGTATAAGCCTTCCCAACCTGGCTTTTACCGCACCGACGATATATCCCTTTCAAAGCAAGGAGTTCACCGGGACACCCAAATGGTACGAGAAATTCGGGATCGGGCTGAGCAGCACGGTATCGGGGAGCGCCAACTTTTATGACAGCCTGTTCAGCTTCAAGCGCATTATAGATACCTTTCAGTACGGTTCGCAGCATAGCATCCCGATCACTCTGACCCTGCCTCTAAAGGGGCCGGTCCAGATCACGCCGGGGGTCAGCCTGCAGGAGAGGACCTATTCCCAGAAATTATTCCGTACGTACGATCTCATCCATAACCGGGTAGATACGGCAAGCATCCAGAAAGGGTTCTGGCATGCGGAAGACATGTCCTTCAGCCTGAGTCTTGCTACGGCCATCTTTGGTACTTTCCAGGGTTTTGGCCGCAACAGCACCCTGATGGGTATACGCCATGTTATCCGGCCTACGCTGAGTATAAGCTATAAGCCCGATCTTTCGGGGCCCTATTATTATTCTCTCCGGACGCCGCATGATTCAGCGGACACCTCGCATACGATCCGGACGCAGCGGGTCTCTTATTTTGACGGGACTACCTATGGGGCTTTTGGCGAAGGGAGGTTCGGGGGGATCTCGTTTGGGCTGGACAACCATATCGAGATCAAGGTCCGGTCGAAGTCGGATACTTCGACGGCGGGGATTAAGAAGATCACCATCATCGATGGATTTGGCTTTAATGGCAGCTATAACTACCTGGCGGATTCGTTTAAACTATCCCCGATAACGTTTTATTTCCGAAGTACCTTATTTCAGAACATCAATATAACGGGAGGAGCGACGTTGAATCCATACCAGACGGACTCCTTCGGCTTCAATATAGACAAGTATGCCTGGTCGGCGAAGAAGTTCTCGCTGGGCCGGATCAGCCAGGGTAATCTGGCTATTTCGACGAGTTTTAAAAGTAAGCCCAAGGACGAAAAGCTGGCTCAGCAAAAGACGCAGAATCAGCAGGATCAGATCCCGTTGACGATGGAGGAGCAGCAAGCGCAGCTCAACTATATCCGGAATAATCCGGGGCAGTTTGCGGATTTCAATGTCCCGTGGTCGTTGAATCTGGCTTTTGCATTGAACTTTGTCAATGCGGAGAAGCCGGACTATTCGGGGTTTGCGACGACGGTGACGTCTTCGGTGAACTGGAGTGGGGATTTTAATCTGACGGAGAAATGGAAGATTGGGTTGAATGGGTTTTATGATCTGAAGTTTCAGAAGATGCAGTCACTGACGGCTTCGATCTCGAGGGATCTGCATTGCTGGCAGATGTCGATAAATGTGACGCCGGTTGGGTATACGCACTTTTTTAATATTACTATTAGCCCGAAGTCGGGGATATTGCAGGATTTGAAGATTAATAGGACGAAGTATTTTTATGATCAATAATTTTTGCGCCGGCGGCGGCGCTGGTAGGGCGCTTTTGCGGCGGAGACGGGGCATTGTTGCGGCGACCGGTTTGTGGGGGAATTGTTTTTTTGGGGGGCCTGGGCGCTAGCGCGAATTACTCGCATAATAATCCCACATCACTACGAATACACGTTGTTTCAGGCTTTCGACGCTTTCGCCCGGTTGCGGAGCGATGGGGTCGAGGAAATGCATGGCCAGGGGGTGGGGCCGGAAATAAAAGGGCTTGCCGGCGGGCATGATCTTGCGGCTATTGAAGATGACGGCAGGGACGATGGCTTTGCCGGTGTTGAGTGCGAGGCGGAAGGCTCCGTCGTGGAAGGCTTTCAGGGGATCATTGGTTTTGTTGCGGGTGCCCTCGGGGTAAAGACACATATGCAGTCCCATATCCAGGGTCTCTTTCATTTTGGCAAAACTTTCGCGGCGGCTGGCTTCGTCATTGCGATCGACGATGACACTACCGGTGCGGTATAGGAGGCCGAAGACGGGGACTTTTGTGAATTCGATCTTGGCGATGGTTTTGTTGCCACCGGGTATTGCAGGAGAGGAGACCGGAACGTCGATGAGGCCGTTGTGATTGCAGACGACGACGTAGGTCTGGCCTTTTGCGAATTTTTCCCTGCCTTTTATTCTTAGCGGAGAGCCGGCTAGCGGGAGGAAAACGCCCATCCATATGCGCGAGAAGGAGATGAAGCGGAGGGTTTTTTTGGGGTCTTTTTGCGTGTAGCTGAACAGGAGGAAGGGGATCATGAAGACCAGCATGGTCGCGGTGAAGATCAGGATGACCCAGACGGCCCAGATGCGGCCGAAGATGTTCCAGAATATATTGTTATTGGTTTTGTTTGGTGAAGACATTGTAAATCTATTATTATAGGGTTTTGCTGCGGCGGCTGTTGCGACTGCGGCCTCCTTTGGTTGTTGTGGCCTTTGGCTTATTGCAGCGACCAGTCTACGGGGTCGATGCCGTTGCTCATCAGCCAGGTATTGGCTTTTGAAAAGTGTTTGCACCCAAAAAAGCCTTTGTCCGCAGAGAAAGGGGAGGGGTGGGCCGCTCTCAGGACGAGGTGTTTGGTCTCGTCAACCAGGGCCTGTTTTTCCTGTGCGAATTTACCCCAAAGCATGAATACGATGCGTTCTTTTCCCGCGGACACTTTTGAGATGACCGAATCAGTGAATTCCGCCCATCCGATTTTTGCATGGCTCATCGGCTCGTTAGCCCTGACCGTCAGCGAGGCGTTGAGCAGCAGAACGCCCTGTTCGGCCCAATGGGTAAGGTTACCGTGATCGGGGATGGGCATTCCGACGTCGTTTTTTAGCTCTTTGAAGATATTGACCAGGGAAGGGGGAGGGGGGATGCCTTTTTGGACGGAAAAGCTGAGGCCGTGGGCCTGGCCGGGGCCGTGATAGGGGTCCTGGCCGAGGATGACGATCTTGACCTTATCGAATGAGGTGGTATTGAATGCATTGAAAATAAGGCCCCCGGGGGGATAGATGGTTTTGTTGCTTATTTTCTCTGATTTCAGGAAAGTGGTTATTTGTGCGAAATAGGGTTTGTTGAACTCCTGTTTCAGCGCGTTTTTCCAGCTGTCTTCGATTTTTACGTCCATAGATGGCGATTTTGGTGCCCATCCGGGGCTGGCGCTGACTTTAGTATTGACTGCTTTGTCGGGCCGGGCTTTGGATGGCGGGCCGAAGATAATTAAAAGCTTGAACCGCAAAACGGTTTGGGGCCTTGGTGATTTTTTTTTATTTTTGCGGCCGTTTCGGAGTGGTGGCCCGTAGGGGATGATCATGAAGAAACGTTTCGGCCCGGTAGCTCAGCTGAATAGAGCACAAACCTTCTAAGTTTGGGGTCATTGGTTTGAATCCAATCCGGGTCACTTTGGCGCAATGCAAATTGCGCCATGTTTCATTTAAAACCCTTGCCCAGACTGGGTTTTATGAAAATGGGCATATCATATGGATTCAAATCAGATCAAAGCGTAAAGGGGCCTAAATGGGGCCCTATTCGGGGGCCTATCTTTGTAGGCCCCCATTAGGCCCCCACGAAACGTCCTATGGGCAATTACCTTGTTTGACGGTGAACGTGAAAGAGATTTTTTAAAATCTTAAATGTGATGGTATGCAAGTCCAACAAAATCTCGCCATTCTCTTGTATTTAAAAAGGAAAAAAGCGTCCCACGACGGACGAATTCCGATTTATGTCCGAATTACTATTGACGGCCTGCAGGAGGAATTGTCTTCCGGTTGCAAGGTCTTAACTGCCAATTGGGATGCTGAGCATAAGCAAGTCACCTCCGGAGATCGAAAATGGAAGGCGATCAATAGCAAACTCAGTAAAATGAAAACCGATATTGAGCGCCATTTTTACCTGGTCCAAGCCAAGGCTGGGCTCGCCACGGCCGAACTGGTAAAAGCCTCGTATCAAACGCCTGTTTCAGGACAACAGCAAAAGCTGGAAAAATTAGAAAATGCTGCCTTCAGTGCAGATTTGGATACCCTAATCGATCAGTACATTAAATATTGTGAAAAAGTCAAAAAAGCCCATGCCGACGGGCGTATTCCGGGAACAGAAAAACAAATCCTATTAAATATAGAAAAAGAGGGCCTGGAGAAGGAAATAAATCAGGTTACCGAACGTGCCCATATGTTGTTGGACAAAAAGGATCGGCAAAAGACTTTTTTACTAATCGTCAATGATTTTTTGCTCAATTTTCTACAACTGGCCCTTACCGGTCACCGGTCCCCCAATACCCTCGAAAAGTGGATGGGTCGAAAAAGGCGTTATCAAGACTTTTTGCAATATCGATACAGGTTGGATGACATGCCTCTTCACCAGATCAAATATCCCTTCATTGAAGAAGTATTCCAATATCTATTGGTACAACACCAAGTGATCGAAAACACAGCCATGAAATACGCTCAATGCGTAAAAGAAATGATGGATAGAGCAGTAGCGAAAGGATGGATACCCGCCAACGTATTTGTCATCTTTAAATGCCAATACACCGATCCTGATCACGATTGGCTGTCGATGCAGGAGTTTGAAGTCCTTCGGAATACCACTTTCGAGAAAGAAAAACTCAATGTCATTCGCGATATTTTCATTTTTTCAAGTTTCACTGGACTTGCGTACCAGGAGGTCCGGACCTTACGGCCGGAAGACATCATTACGGGGATCGATGGGAAACAATGGATAACAAAAAGACGCCAAAAGTCAGACGGCGATGAAACGCTGCCGTTACTGCCCTTGCCGTTGGCCATCTTAGCTAAGTACAAGGAACATCCACTTTGTCTGCGGCGACGCGTGCTTCTGCCTGTTCCAACCAATGAGGAATATAACCGCTGTTTAAAAGAGATCGGTAAGGAAACGAAAATTAGAATTATCCTTAAAACCCACAAGTCCCGGTATTTTTTTGCCAATGAGGTCACGTATAATATGGGCGTGCCTTTAAAGACGGTGAGCAAAATGCTCGGTCATAAATCGGTTAAGACGACCGAAGTATACGTACGGGCTAACAGAAAGGCCATCAGCGAAAGCATGGAGCAGGTAGAAGGGAAGCTATTTGACAAAGAGGGGAACTTAAAAAGTCAATCGACGCAAACCAATCCTAATAATACGCTGGACGAATCGAAAGGGAAGCTTATCCAAATGCCATTGCACAGGTGATACAGGAGATATAGCAATAGCAAAAGCAACGCCCATCACTGGGCGTTGCTAACCTATCCCCGCCACCAGGCCTATCGCTGGCCGGATGCACTCCTGCAGAGCCGGCGTCCTTTTCAGCCTGGCAGAAAGTGTCAGCCGCCATCCTTCGGCGGTCGTTCCAGGATAGCTGCGAATTGTAATAAAAGCTCTCCGAGCGAGTCAGCATCACAGACGATCTCGGTAGTGTGCCGTTTCTGGAAATGGGGAACATCTTCGTCCGGCACTTTTAGGATCTTATAGCCATCCTTATCGGGCAAACAATAGTAATGCATAGTAAAAGTTTTAATAAAGGGAAGCACTGATTTGTTCTACTTCGGTAATTGGATCCGGGCAATGCATTCCGGAAAGCCGGCTAAATAAACGATACACCCGATATAATGGTTGAACGAAGGGATATAGCGAATGTAGCCGTAATGATGCAATTCCTGAATGCACTTTTGATAGGTCGTTCGTCCAGCGATTTTTGCAAGGCGCATGACGGCCGGGCGATGAACGGATACAGGGTTCTGCGAACCGTTACGTTGCCAGGTATGCACCAGTGCAGCATACAGGCTGATATGACTGGGCGTTAATTTAGGATCCTCGGCAGCAGCTTCCAGAAAATCCCACAACTGTCGGATGGCTTCCATATGAAAGTAGGTTAAGAGTTAATGACTGATGCCTTGGCGCTTAATTTGCTTTTTCTTGGGTTTGTCCAGATCATCATCTGGTTTATCCGCTTTTTGCTTTTTCACGGCTTTTGTATTTTGCTTTTCGCCAAGGGCTTGCTCAGGATGCTGCAATACCGATTGCAACTGAAGCCGCTTACCCTGCTCATTATAATAGTTGAGGCTTTTGAATTGAGGGGCCGCTTCCACAAATATTTTTTTCTCCTTCCCGCCGATATCCAATGTTACCGATTGCCGGTTTCCGCGTTGCAGGGATTCCATGAGTCGCTTCTTCTCTTCCGGGTTGTCCAATTTTAGCGGCAGATGAAGAAGTGATCGTTCGAGGTCGAATCCATACTTTTCATGGAATTGTTTGGTCACATAGTTGCCATGTTTGTCAGTTTCCTTAAAATTAAGCTGCTGCCAGGCCCGGTATTTTTCGCCTTCTTTGCTCTCCATATTCTTTTCTACGGCCCGCCCACTGAGGAGATTGTAGCCTTCTTTCAGTGTAACATTGTCCTTTCCGTTATCAATATAAAAGGTCTGCCGGATAGGATCGGTATGTTTTTCGTTTTTAAGCATCACGGTGTGCTTATTGAAAAAAACCATATCGCTGGAGTCTGATTTCTTGAAATGAAGCGATGCCACCACGTTATCCTTTCCATAATCGGACTGGTGAAAGAGGGTGAAGGCATGCGATTGTTTCTTCAGTTCTTCGCGGAGGTCTTTGGTATGTTCGTCACCATAACCGGTGAGCTTGAGTTGTTTTTTCAGATACTCAAAGTTTTGCTCGTTCATTGTTTGTGTTTTTGATGTTGTTTTTGAAAAAGTTATATTTTTCAGCTTTTTGCTTTCAACGCTTTTTTGCTGCCCGGGATGCTGTTGCACAGGGGGTGGAGAAAGCTGATTCGGGCGTTGATCAGGCATCAGTTTTTTGGCCCGCAAAGATGCACGCGTATTACTATTGGATATCGGTCGGAGAGACCTGCCCGGCAATGTCATCTCCTGCCGCTTGCCCAATCGCTGATTAAGCAAGGCTGCTGCCTGATAAATGGCCCGAAGAATGGCAAGCGCAATTCGGACAATACCCAAAAGGGGGCGGATGATGGATCGTATCAATTGGCGCATGCGCCGGATGAACGGCGGTTCGAGCCGATCCAGAATAAGGCGAGCTATGGGATACAATAGCTGCCTGATGCCCCTGAACCCATCTTTCCCAAGCCGGCTCAGTATGCCGGAGAAGTTGTTGGGTTTGGCTTGCACAGGTTTAAGCATGACTAGGGCAAATAAGAAGCATGTAAGATGTTTTTAGCGGGAATCCTCAGGATTAGCAGGCGGCCAGACCGGGCTTCTCCCACTTCGATGACCAGTTGCTGGAGTTCGACCGGCGCAAAGGGAATGAATGGAATCAGCAGGTCATATCGGTGATGGTACCGCACAGCGCTGAGGATCGGTCGCCGGAAAGGAACGATCTCTACCGACTGAATAGCTTTTCGTTTGGTCCCGGAACGACTGCGGATCATGAACCGGCAGAAAGCGGGTTGAAACTCGATATGTGAGCCATTGTATAGTTGCAGATGGAACCATAAGAGCGATGAATCGATGACCACATTTTGGAGACGCATCTGCAGCGCATTTGCTGCAACGGAAGCATGACAATGCGCAGGCAGGATCAGTACGTGTGCGGCCTGCGCACGCAATTGACTGGAAGATAGCCGGATCGGTGCATTCGATCCGGTACTGCCTGACGTGCCTGGCGATTGTCCCCTCACGGAATAAAAGAGAGGAAAAACAAGCAGAACAGAAATGAAAAAACGCATAATCGAAAATATTAGCAGGAGTGATCAATGTTGGGAATTATCTTTCAGGAGGACCTGGTAACCAGCCGGCAACGTAACAGTGACGAGTCGCACCTTTTTGCTGAACAGATTCTTGGCTGCCTGGATGCCGGCAGCAGTCGCCTGGGCACCCAGCGACTGATCGAAACTGGTGAGCCCCAAACTTTGAACGCCGGCATCAGCGGACTGTTTGGCAACATCCCGCGTAACGGAGGGTGGCGCCGCGATACCCGGCAGCCCGTCCGGGCTGTACACGGTCAGGGAGACAGCAAAGATGTTTTGCTGGTACTGGACACTTTTGATCGATATCGTCAGCCGCTCCCCGCTCAACTGAACGGTGCCGTAAGCCAGACTGCCCGTTGGAATAAGGACACCGTTGACAAGAATGCTACTTAACAGCCGAAAAGGCACAGTTGAATTATTGATCACGGTGATCCTCCACCGCATAAAATCCATTCTGATCATCGGTTGCCGCTGCCAGCGTATCGGTAGGAGCCACTCGCTGCAGGCACACGCTATCAGCAGGAATGCCAACAGCCCGTTGGGGCACCGCATTCGGTAGTGGATTTTCCCCAGGACCACCTACGGCTCCTACGGTATCGGTCGTACGGATTGGATGCTGGATGGCCATAATTTTATCCAGCATCCCACTCAGTTCACGGAGATCCGGATCTGTCGCCGTATCACGCGTGTGCAGCGTTTGCACGAGGTGTTCAAGCCGGGCGACATCCGGCGACGGAGTCGAGGCAGGTGTGACTGGCAGCGTAGGCGGTGGTGTCACTGGCGCTTTTTGTGCCAAGGCCACATTCAGGGCCGCCAACTTACGGTAGACCAGCGCCTCATTGCGATCACTGTCATGCAGACGAAGCGATGGCGTCGATACGTGTCCCTTTCCACTGACCGATCGCTGCAGGGCAGGCGTCATTCCAACCGCCGACGAGCTGTCGGACGGACCATTCAGTCCTGGTAGCCGGTAATACGGATCATTTTTGGCGAGCAACCGGTGTTTGGCAGAGTCCTGGTCCGCCTGGCGATAGTAATCCATTTTGGTCAGGT
>Ga0193717_1000985_pt1 | contig 17900 bp, 13 predicted proteins | sample U2c2metaG_FD_145900 | JGI IMG/M metagenome (GOLD analysis project Ga0193717, IMG submission 145900) | Soil microbial communities from a riparian zone of the East river system, Colorado, United States - U2c2 | ecosystem: Environmental > Terrestrial > Soil > Riparian zone | place: USA: East River... | reverse complement strand
AGGCGGTGCTCCTGCTGCTGCTCGCCTACCTGGTGTTCGGGATGCGCGCGCCCGCCGGCGGGCTCGTGCTGGCGCTGGTGATGGTGGCGCTGATCGGCGTCACGCTGTCGTCGTGCTCGTACGCCATCGCGTTGGTGCTGCGCAGCGAGGAGGCGTTCCCAGCGGTGCTGACCAGCGTGTCGGTGCCGTTGCTGCTCCTCACCGGCATCCTGGTGCCGATCACCACCGACCTGGCGCCGAAGTGGCTGTACATACTGTCGCGGATCAACCCGTTCGCGCACGTGATGGACGCGGAACGGGCCTCGTTCCGCGGCGACTTCTCGTTGGACGGGCTGTTGACCGGCAGCGTCGTACTGTTCGCGATCACCGTGCTGGCGGTGTGGTGGGGCGCGCGCACGTTCCAGCGCGAGAACGCCTAACTGCTGTGAAAGGCGCGTTCGGGACGTCCCGAACGCGCCTTTCACGGCAGGTCAGCCGTTGACCGCGGCCAGGCCTGCCGGGGTGTAGCGCTCACCGGACACCGCGTCCGCCGGCACCGCGGAGGAGATCTCCGCGAGCTGGTCGGCGGTCAGCCGCACGGCCGCCGCGCCCGCGTTCTCCTCCAGGTACTTCACCCGCTTGGTGCCCGGGATCGGCGCGAGGTGCTCGTCCTGTGCGAGCAGCCACGCGAGCGCCACCTGCACCGGCGTCACGCCGAGCGTGGTCGCGATGCCGTGCACCCGCTCGGCCAGCGCGATGTTGCGGCCAAGGTTCTCGCCCTGGAACTGCGGCAGCCCGTGCCGGAAGTCGCCTTCCGGCAGGTTGCGCAGGGTGTCGAGGTCGCCGGTCAGCAGGCCGCGGCCCACCGGCGAGTACGGCACCACGCCGATGCCCAGCTCCTGCGCGACCGGCAGCACGGAGTCCGCGAAGGCCCGGTTGAACAGCGAGAACTCCGACTGCAGCGCCGCGATCGGGTGCACCGCGTGCGCCTTGCGCAGTGTGTCCGCGTTGACCTCGGACAGGCCGAGGTGGCGCACCTTGCCCTCGGCCACCAGCTCCGCCATCGCGCCGACGGTGTCCTCGATCGGCACGTTCTTGTCGCGGCGGTGCAGGTAGTAGAGGTCGATCGTGTCGACGCCGAGCCTGCGCAGCGACGCGGCGATCGCCGTCCGCGCGTACTCCGGGCTGCCGTCGACCTCGACGACGCCACCACCGACGACCCGGCGGATGCCGAACTTGGTCGCCAGCACCACCTGGTCGCGCCGGTCCGCGATCGCGCGGCCGACCAGCTCCTCGTTGTGCCCAAGGCCGTAGACGTCGGACGTGTCCAGGAAGTTCACGCCAAGCTCGATGGCGCGGTGGATCACTTCGATCGACTCGCTGTCGACGGCCGGCCCGTACGTCTCGGACATCCCCATGCAGCCGAGCCCGAGTGCCGAGACTTCCAGCTCGCCGAGCTTGCGCTTGTCCACAGTGTTCGCCTCCATCGCCACGGTCACCTGCCGTGGCCCCGACTTCAAGGGAACACCCTGGAGCGCACTCCAGGTCAAATGGTGACGGCCGCGTCGTAGAGCACCTTCTTGCTGACCCCGGCGCCGGCCGCGACCTGGGCGGCGGCGTCCTTGAGTCGCATACCGCCGTCCGCGAGGCGGCGGACCTCCCCGGCCAGGGCGTCGATGTCATGGTCGTCGCGGGGTGCCGCGCCGGACAGGACCACGGTGATCTCGCCACGCACCCCGTCGGCGGCCCACTCGGCCAGCTCCCCGAGGCCACCGCGCCGAACCTCTTCGTAGGTCTTCGTCAGCTCCCGGCACACCGCCGCCCGCCGGTCCGCCCCCAACACCTCGGCGGCCAGCGCCAGCGTGGCGGCGATGCGGTGCGGCGACTCGAAGAAGACGGCCGTGCGCGGCTCCCGCGCCAGCGCGGCGAAGAACCGGCGCCGCTCACCGTCCTTGCGCGGCGCGAACCCCTCGAAGCAGAACCGCTCGCAGGGCAGCCCGGACAGGGCGAGCGCCGTGGTGACGGCCGACGGTCCCGGTAGGCAGGTGACCGTCAGGTCGGCCTCGACGCAGGCCGCGACCAGCCGGAAACCCGGGTCGGACACGCTGGGCATGCCCGCGTCGGTGACGAGCAGGACCGTCCGGCCCTCCTGGATCGCCTCGACAAGGCCGGCGATCCGGCTGGTCTCGACGGCGTCGTAGAAGCTGACGACCCGGCCGGTGATGGCCGCCCCGAGCGCGGCGGCGAGCGAACGGGTCCTGCGGGTGTCCTCCGCCGCGATGACGTCGGCGCCGGCCAGCGCCTCGACCAGGCGCGGTGAGGCGTCCCGGGAGTCGCCGAGCGGGGTGGCGGCGAGGACGAGCCTGCCTTGTTGGTCAACCATCGCCTACCACCTAACACTGCCCGAGTTCGTGATCCCGACGCGGACGCCACACGGCGCCGCCTACGATCGTTGCCCGTGAGCCTTCTCGTCCGCACAGACGAGGCCGACCGCCGGAGGACGGAGTCACCGAACCTCATCGGCGCCGGCGGCCGTCCCATGTCCGAAGCCGACCTCGCCGCGGTGCACCTGATCGGCAAACCGATGCCAACCGACCGCCTGCGCGGTTGGCTGGTCGCCGGCTTCCTGGCGATCTTCGGCGGCTTCGTCCGGCTGCAGAACCTCGGCTTCCCCACCGACAAGGGCACGCCGGTCTTCGACGAGAAGCACTACGTGCCGCAGGCGTGGGAGATCCTCCGCAACGGCGGGTACGAGGACAACCCGGCCTACGAGCTGACCGTCCACCCGCCGCTGGGCAAAGAGCTGATCGCGATCGGCGAGTGGCTCTTCGGCTACAACGGCTGGGGCTGGCGCTTCACCGCGGCCGTCGCGGGCACGCTGATGATCCTGCTGATCATCCGCATCGCCCGGCGCCTCACCCGGTCGACGCTGCTCGGCGGCGTCGCCGGGGTGCTCCTGATCTGCGACGGCGTCTCCCACGTGCAGAGCCGCATGGGGATGCTCGACATCTTCCTGGCGTTCTTCGTGCTGCTGGCGTTCGGCTGCCTGCTGCTGGACCGCGACCAGGTCAGACAGCGGTTGGCGGTCGCGGTTCGCGAGGGCTGGGCGACCGAGTCGCGGTTCGGGCCGTCGCTCGGCTTCCGCTGGTGGCGCTTCGCGGCCGGCGTCTCGCTCGGGTTGGCGTGCGGCTCGAAGTGGTCCGGCGTCTTCTTCGTCATGGCGTTCGGCCTGATGACCGTGGTGTGGGACGCCACCGCGCGGCGAGCCGCGGGGGTGTCGTCGCCGTGGCGGGGCGCCATCGTGCGGGACGTGCTGGCTGGCCTGTGGGCGCTGGTCGGGGTCGCGCTACTGGTGTACCTGGCGACGTGGTGGGGCTGGTTCACGTCGGAGACCGGCGTCGACCGGCACCTGGCGGACGCGGCGAGCCACCACGGCTGGTACGACTTCCTCCCCACGGCACTCCGGTCGCTGTGGCAGTACTCCGGCAACGTGCTCGACTTCCACGAGAACCTGAAGACGCCCGTCACGGGCCAACACCCGTGGGAGTCGAAGCCGTGGACGTGGCCCATGGGCCTGCGACCGATGCTGTACTACTACGACGGCAGCACCATGGCGTGCGGTGAGCAGCGGTGCGTCAGCGCCACCATGCTGATCGGCACGCCGGCGCTCTGGTGGGCGTCGCTGCCCGTGCTGGGCTGGGGCCTGTGGCGCATGTTCGGCCGGCTGGACTGGCGCTACGCCGCGGTCGTCGTCGCGTACCTCACGTGCCTGCTGCCGTGGTTCACCAACCTCGACCGGCAGATGTACTTCTACGCCACCCCCATGGCGGCCTTCCTCGTGCTCGGCATAGTGCTCGTGCTCGGCCAGATCATGGGCACCTCTCGCGACGGCTACGAACGCCGGGGCACCGGTCTGCTCGTCATGGCCCTGTACGTGGGCGTGGTGGTGGCCAACTTCGTGTGGCTGTGGCCCATCCTGAACGGCGACTCCATAACGGAAAGCCACTGGCAACAAGAACTATGGCTCCCCAGCTGGCGCTAACCCCCGCGTGTTCAACACCCACGACGGGTGAGTCCAACACTCACGACCCGCGAGTTCAACGCTCGTGACCCCTGAGTTCGACATTCGCGAACGCCTCGGTGTACGCGAATGTCGAACTCACCGGTTCTGACTGTTGGACTCACCGGTCGTGAGCGTTGAACTCGCGGGGTTAGCGGCCGGGGTTTATGTGTGCTCTGGCGACTATCTGGGTTACCGGGCCCGCTGCTTCCTGGCCCGCGCGAGCGAGCCACGCCGTCATCTCGCGCTGGACGGCGGCCAGGGTCGGGCGGCGCGTCGGGTCCTTGTCCAGTGACGCGGTCAGCAGCCGCAGGTGGCCGCTGCGCATGGGCAGCTGCGACAACGGCTCGGCCTTGGCGGCGGCCATCAACGCCGCCATCGCGTTCTCGCGCACGCCTCGGGGCGGGTGCCCGGCCAGCGCGAAGCTCACCGTCGCGGCCAGTTGCCACGCATCCGACGCCGGGGTGGCCGCCGCGCCCGTCGCGGTCTCCGGCGCGAGGAAGTCCGGCGTGCCGACCATCATCCCGGCCGCCGTCAGGGTCTGGTCGCCCTTCGACCGCGCGATCCCGAAGTCGATCAGGTGCGGGTTCCCGGACGGGTCGATGATCACGTTCGCCGGCTTCACATCCCGGTGCAGCACGCCCTTCGCGTGCGCGGCGGTCAGCGCGCCGGCCATCGTCAGCCACAGCCGAGCCGCCGCGAGGTCCCCGAGGGTGCCGACCTCGTGCACGGCCTCGGCGAGCTGGTCGCCCTCGATGTACTCCATGATCAACGCGAGGCCGTCGCCCTCGGTGACGATGTCGTACACCCGCACACAGTTCGGGTGGTGCACGGCCGCGAGCGCCCGCGCCTCGCGCAGCATCCGCTCCTCGGTCTCGGCGTCCGGCGCGTGCGCCATCTTGATCGCCACGGTGCGGTTGAGCTGCGTGTCCTTCGCGAGCCACACGGTGCCGAACCCGCCGGTCCCCAACTGCTTGAGCCGCTGGAAACGGCCACCGGACGCGGGCGCGACCGGCGGCGGACGCCGGGCGCCCCCGAACGGCAACGGCCCGGGGTCGGCGGCCAACGCGGCGAGCGCGGCCCGGTCGGTCGCCGGCTCCGGCTGCTGCGGCGCGACCCGCGTCGGCGGTGGCGTCCGCGCGGGCTGCATCGCCGCGGGTGGCACGTACGGCGGCGGCGGTGGCTGGTACGGCGGCGGCTGCTGCCTCATCTGCTGCGACGGCGGCGGCTGCTGGTTCTGGGCTGACTGCCTAGAGCGATTCTCGATCACCGACCAGCTCGGCGGCCCGATCACGATCAGCGGCAACATCCCGAGCACGCTCGCCCCGAGCAGCCCGAGCCACATGTATGTCGCCACGTTCACTTCCACCGGCACGCTGAGCAGCAGCGCACCGAGGAACGGCAGCCAGTACAACCGGCCGGGCCACTTGGGCCCCCGCCGAAACACGAGCCGCGCCTGCAGCCACACGAACAGCAGCGCCAGCCCCGGCACGACCACCAGCATCGCGTACCGGAGCAGCAGCATCGGCCCGCTCTCGTACGGGTTGAACAGCGTCTCGTACACGTTGGGGCGGCCGCCGAGGAAGTAGTCCTGGTTGCCGACCCACCCGCAGGCGCCCTGGGTGACCGAGTCGGCCTGGCCGACCGCCAACCCGGTGTTCGTGGCGATCGGCCGGACGGGCGGCTGGGCGACGGCGTTGCGGTAGATGGTCCGGAACGTCTCCGACGTGCCCATCGTGTAAAGCCACGGCAGCGCGAACGCGAACACGCCGCCGAGCAGGCCGAACACCGACAGCGTCGCCACGTTGTACGTGTTGCCGGTGCCCTTGCGGACCAGCGCGATCAGCACGCCGCCGAACACCGGGATGAGACCGACGAGGAAGCCCGCCATGACCGTCGCCCACACCCACTCGCCTGGGCAGAAGGCCGGCTGGAAGATTTTGTGGGCGAGGGACAGCAGCGAGCTACCCATCTCGACGAGCAGGTTCACGTGTTCCCTCCCTCCCTACTGTTCATCAGACCAGACGAACGCGTTCGCGGATCCACCCTATGTCGACCTGTTATGTCGACGCGGGACACCGTGACCACGTTGCCTCAACGGGCTAGGTTCATGATTCATGGGCAGCTACCAGGACGCGTACCGGCGGAGTCTGGCGGACCCGGAGGCGTTCTGGCTGGCCGCGGCGGCGGCCCTGGACTGGGACACCCCGCCGACCAGGGCGCTGGACGACAGCGCCGCCCCGCTCTACCGCTGGTTTCCCGACGGCGTGCTCAACACCTGTCACAACGCGTTGGACCGGCACGTCGACAATGGTCGCGCGGATCAGCTCGCGCTGGTCTACGACTCGCCGGTGACCGGGGCGAAGGCGACCTACACCTACCGTGAGCTGCGCGACGAGGTCGCGACGTTCGCCGGGGTGCTCAGGGCGCACGGCGTCGGCAAGGGCGACCGAGTGATCATCTACATGCCGATGGTGCCGCACGCGGTCGTCGCGATGCTGGCGTGCGCACGCCTCGGCGCGGTGCACTCGGTCGTGTTCGGCGGGTTCGCGCCGCGCGAGCTGGCCAGTCGCATCGAGGACGCCCGGCCGAAGGTGATCGTGGCCGCGTCGTGCGGCGTCGAACCGAAGCGGGTCGTCGAGTACAAGCCGATCATCGACGAGGCGCTGGCGTCGACGACACACCAGCCGGACGCGGTCGTCGTGCTGCAGCGGGAGCAGGCCACGGCCACGCTCGGCGACCGGGACGTGGACTGGGACGAGGCGGTCGCGACGGCCGAGCCCGTCGGCTGCGTGCCGGTCGCGGCCACCGACCCGCTCTACATCCTCTACACGTCCGGCACCACCGGGAAACCCAAGGGCGTGGTGCGCGACAACGGGGGCCACGCGGTCGCGCTGGCGTGGTCGCTGCCGAACATCTACGACATCCACCCCGGCGAGGTCTTCTGGACCGCGTCGGACGTCGGCTGGGTCGTCGGACACTCCTACATCGTGTACGCCCCGCTGCTCGCCGGCGCGACGACCTTGCTCTACGAGGGCAAACCCGTCGGCACCCCGGACGCGGGCGCGTTCTGGCGGGTCATCGCAGAGCACGGCGTCAAGGCACTGTTCACCGCGCCGACCGCGTTCCGCGCGATCAAGCGGGTCGACCCGGAGGCCGGCGAGCTGGCCAAGTACGACCTGTCGAAGTTCGAGACGCTCTTCCTGGCCGGCGAGCGGCTGGACCCGGAGACCTACCACTGGGCGGGCGCGAAGCTCGGGGTGCCGGTGGTCGACCACTGGTGGCAGACCGAGACCGGCTGGCCGATCTGCGCGAACCTGCGCGGCCTCGACCCCATGCCGATCAAGGCCGGCTCGCCATCGGTGCCCGTGCCCGGCTACGACGTGCGGGTCCTCGACGGGTCAGGTGCGGAGCTGCCGCGCGGCGCGGAGGGCGCGATCGCCATCAAGCTGCCCCTACCGCCGGGCACGCTGCCGACCCTGTGGGGCGACGACGACCGATACGTCGAGTCGTACCTGTCGCGCTATCCCGGCTACTACCTGACCGGCGACGGCGGCTTCGTCGACGAGGACGGCTACGTCTATGTCATGGGCCGCACCGACGACGTGATCAACGTGGCCGGCCACCGCCTGTCGACGGGCTCGATGGAGGCGGTGCTCGCGGCGCATCCCGCGGTCGCCGAGTGCGCGGTGATCGGGGTGGCGGACTCACTGAAGGGACAGTTGCCGCGCGGGTTCGTCGTGCTGAAGGCGGGCGCCGACATCGACGAGGAGACACTGCGCGCCGAGCTGGTGGCGGCGGTCCGTCGCGACATCGGCCCGGTGGCGGCGTTCCGCGACGTGTCCGTCGTGGACGGCCTGCCGAAGACCCGGTCGGGCAAGATCCTCCGCAAGACGATGCGCGGCATCGCCGACGGCCGCACCGAACCCGTCCCGTCGACCATCGAGGACCCCGCGGTGCTCGACGCGCTGAGGCCGATCCTGCGGTCGTGACATCGGCTCGCTCCGCTCGCGCATTCGCGGCCTGGACCCGGCGTCTCCCTCCCTGCGCTGCTCAGGCGACTCGCTACGCTCGTGGCCTGACCTGACGGCGTCAGAGGTTGATCATGTGGCCGGCGAGGCCGTGGACGGCCTCCTTGACGGCCTCGCTCAGCGTGGGGTGCGCGTGGATGTTGCGGGCGACCTCGTGGACGGTCAGGTCCCACTGCTGAGCCAGGGTCAGCTCGGGCAGCAGCTCGGTGACGTCCGGGCCGATCAGGTGCCCGCCGAGCAGCTCGCCGTGCTCGCCGTCGGACAGCAGCTTGACGAACCCTCGCGTGTCGCCGAGCCCGTGCGACTTGCCGTTGGCGGTGAACGGGAACTTCGCGACCTGGACGTCGAAGCCGGCCGCGCGGGCCTGCTCCTCGGTGTAGCCGAAGCTCGCGATCTGCGGCTGGCAGAAGGTGGCGCGCGGGACCATCCGGTAGTCGATCTCCATGGTCTCCGCGCCCGCGATGGTCTCGGCCGCCACGATGCCCATGGCCTCGGCGTTGTGGGCGAGCATGAGCTTCGCCGTGACGTCGCCGATGGCGTAGAGGTGCTCGACGTTGGTCCGGCTCCGGCCGTCGACCTCGATGGCGCCGCGCTCGGTCGTCGCGACGCCAGTGCGGTCGAGGCCGTAGCCCTCGAGGTTCGGCTGGAACCCGATGGCCTGCATGACCTTGTCGGCCTTCAGCGTCTTGCGTTCGCCGTTCGCCGAGACCTCGACGGTGACCTGGTCGCCGGAGTCGTCGATCGACTCCACGCGCGTCGAGGTCATGACGGTGACGCCGAGCTTGCGGTAGTGGCGGGCCAGCTCCTTGGACACCTCGACGTCCTCGAGCGGCACCATGCGGTCCAGGAACTCGACGATCGTGACGTCGACACCGTAGTTGGCAAGCACGTAGGCGAACTCGACGCCGATGGCCCCCGCGCCGGCGATGATGATGCTGCCGGGGAGGTCGGGCGTGAGGATCTGCTCCTCGTAGGTCACCACGCGCTCGGACAGTGAGGTGCCGGGCAGCAGCTTCGCGGACGCGCCCGTCGCGATGATGCAGTTGTCGAAGGTGACGGTCTCGCCGTTGACCTCGATCGCATTCGGCCCGGTGAACGTCCCTCGGCCGGTGTACTCCGTGATGCCGTTCTTCTTCATCAGGTAGTGCACGCCCTTGACCCGCCCGTCCGCGACGGTGCGGCTGCGCGCGTGGGCGACCCCGAAGTCGAAACGGACGGTCCCGTCGACCTCGATGCCGAAGGTCTTCGCGTCGTTGTGGAAGAGGTGCGCGAGCTCGGCGTTGCGGAGGAGCGCCTTGGAGGGGATGCAGCCCACGTTGAGGCAGACGCCGCCCCAGTACTTCTCCTCGATCACAGCGGTGGAGAGCCCGAGCTGCGTGGCCCGCACGGCGGCGACATAGCCACCGGGTCCGGCCCCGAGAACCACGACGTTGAAATGTGTACTCACGACCACCAACACTAGGCGAACCGCACGACTCGCGTCGGCCACGCCCGCCCGTCACCCTCGCGACCTACTCGACCACGGAAGGTGACAGCACGCCTCGCCATTCGGCGTCGAACCGATCGAGGAAGTCGACCATGTACCGGTGGCGCTCCTGCGCGAGCTTCCTGCCGAAGTCGGTGTTCATGCGGTCGCACAACAGTAGGAGCTTCTCGTGGAAGTGATTGATCGTGGTGCCCTTGGAGTTGAGGTAACTGTCGGCCGAGGTGTGCAACACCGGCCGGACGCCGGGGTCGTGAATGGGCCGCTGGACAAACCCGCCGTACGCGAATGTGCGGGCGATACCCATCGCACCCATCGCGTCCAGCCAGTCCGCGTCCTGAATGCACTTTCCTTCGAGAGAAAGTTCCCGTCGCTCGACCTTCGCCCCTTTGAAGGACATGTGTCGGATTATCTCGGCGACCTGGTCGGCGACCTGATCGTGCACGCCAACGGACCGAAGGTGCGCATGCGCGAAATCCGGCCCGGCGTCCTCGGAGCCGGAGAACTTGTAGTCGTCGACGTCGTGCAGGAGCGCGGCCAGCTCCACGACGTAGGTGTCCGCCCCTTCCTCCCGTGCGATGTGCTTCGCGGTGACGCGTACCCGGTCCGCGTGCCACCAGTCATGTCCGGTCGACTCCGCACCCAGCTTGTCGTGAACGAGTTGCTCCGTCTTCGCCACGACAGCGCGCTTATCGTCCAGAGGCATGGCGGCATGCTAGCGAGAAGCTTCTGACGAGCGGCTCGGAAAGGCGGCGTGTCGCATCACGCGCTGCGGAGCTGACCACGAAATTTGCGCACTACCAGGTCCGCGAACTCCTCGGCTGTGAAATTCGCCGCCGCGACGTATCCGAGCGTGGGGCTCAACCCGGGCACCGGCACGTCCTCCATGACATAGGGAAGAGCGTATCCGCCATGTTGTTTCTGCATCCGGGCCAGGACCGCCTTGAATTCCCAGTTGCCTGCCCACTTGGACGCGAGGAAGGCCTTGGAGATGACGGTCACGGCGAACCGGCTATCCGCGAAGTAGGTGTTGTGGAGGAGCTCCGCGAGATCCTCACCGAGAAGAATGTGCTGCTGATCACGGTCGTAGAAGACTCGCAGCCCGGCCGCCTTCAGTCGGTGAGCGATGCGCTCGGCCACCGGTCGATCGGCGCCGGCGAACGAGATCGCCACGTCGTAGACGTAGCTCTCGGCCGACAGTTGCCGGTGGCGGGCTCTGAACTCGGTCGCCGACATGCCCGCCGCGCACAGGTCACGGGCGAACTCCATCGTGGCACGAAGTGCCAGCGCCGAGGCCCACGATGATCCCACCCCCAGGTTCACACTCGCCGCCGGTCCTCGCCACGCGGCGATCTCCCGGTCAAACGAGTCGACCAGCTCGCCGCCGAGAAACACGCCCAGCGCGCTGAGCGGAGATACCCATCGCCTGAGGCAGAGGTAGAGCAGTGGTCGCCAGATGATCGTGTGCCAGACCGGTTGGCGGGACACGGTGACCGGCTGGTCATGAATCTGGAGGCCCGTACCGGCACACCAACACGCCTCGACCATCTGGGTCCGATGGCGAACGAGGTCCTGCGACGTTGTCCGGCAACCAACGGCCAGCATCCGCTCGAGCGCTAGATGCGCCATGACCTGCTCTTCGAGACCGAACCGTCCCGATCGCAGACCGTCCTCGACGAATCGCCCGGTGACGCACAACGCCTCTTGCGCACCGTCGACCCGGATCCCGAGCTCCAGTGCCCTCACCAGCGCCAGCACCGGATAGAAGGTGAACGCGAGCGCCGGCACATCGCCAGCACGCAACGGCCACCCGCCGTCCACGCCCCGCAGCGACAGCATTCGTCCGGCCAATGCGTTCAGCTTGTCCTGGCGAGCGACGAGATGCGGACGCATGAGCAGCCCGAGCAAGATCTGCGACTGGGCCCAGGTGCTGTCGCCGCTCTCGGTGTCGCCGTCGTGGGAGCGGACCCGACCCTCGTCGTCGACGAGACCATTGACGACCGCGCCGAGTGGTGCGACCACGGAGTCCGGGACTGCTCGCGAGCCGGACAGTCCCATCAACACTCCGCCCGCGGAAGCGGAGGAATGTTGCTGTCTCCCGTACTCGTGCGCTTCCACCCGACCGTGCGGCAACAGCGCTCTCGACACCTGCGACCCGGCCAGGGCCTTGATCGAGGGCACACCGAGCAGGTCGGCGGCGAGTCGTGCGACGCTCGCGACGTCCATACGTCACCCCTCAGCGAGCACAACTGCCCCTGCGGCGACCGGAGTTCACCACGATCGTATCGAGCGATGGTCACAACGACATGACGTGAGTAGTTCTCACACCAATCGTGCATCTCGTTGACCGTCAACAAGACACACGGCCGGGTGGCCGCTGGCCCCCTCGAACCACGCTACGGGACGGCACCGACAACTTTCCGCGCCGAAGATCGTCACCCAGGCGGTTGTCCACAGCCGGTGCGCCTGTCCACAGATCTCCTCGAACCGCTCCCGAAGCTCCGTTCCGTGTCGGCGCCCACCCGTAGGCTGGCAACCGGGGCCGGAGGCCACGGCCGCTCGCCGCCGTCGGCTGCGCAGGGTCGGGTTCCGCCATGCCGTGAAGGACCCCTTCACGGCGTTGAGTGCCAATGCCGGGAACTTGAGGCGGGGTTTGCATGCCTCGATAGCGGCGCCCCGTCCCAACGCGCTTTTCAGGACAAGGCGGGGCAGCACCGCGCCCGAGGCGTCGGTCGCAAGCCGTGGCCGGCGGCGCCGCGCCGGCGGAATCCGTGAGCAGTTCTCACACCAATCGTGCATCTCGTTGACTGTCAACAAAAACAGACGGGCAACGTCTTTCCGGATTGTCTTGACAGCGCGCCCTCTCGGGCTCAAAGTTCTCCCATTGGTCTAAACCACTAGGTCTATACCAGTAGGTCTAAACCACTGGGAACCGCCGGCGGCGCAGCCTGCGCCGAGGCATGAAGGGACAGGCAAGTGAAGCGCTGGACGAAAGTGATGGTCGGCGTCGCCGCCATCGCGTTAGCGACCGCCGGCTGCGCAGGCTCCGGCAGCGGCAGCACGGACCAGGCCAGCAACGGCGAGCCCCGCACGCTGACCGTCTGGCTGATGAACGGCTCGGCCCCGGAGACGCTGACCGACTCCCTCAACAAGGAGTTCGAGGGCGCCAACGAAGGCGTGACCGTCAAGTACGAGGTCCAGGAGTGGAACGGCATCCAGGACAAGCTCACCACCGCCCTCGGCAGCCAGGACCCGCCCGACGTCATCGAGCTCGGCAACACCCAGGCGCCGTCCATCGCGGCGGAAAAGGTGCTCACCGACCTCACCGGGGACGTCGACGCGCTGCACGGCGACCAGTGGCTCGCCAGCCTCAAGGCCTCCGGCGAGTGGGACGGCAAGCAGTACTCGACCCCGTTCTACGCCGCGAACCGTTCGGTCATCTACCGGACGGACATGTTCCAGGAAGCTGGCATCACGGCCCCGCCGACGTCGCGCGAGGAGTGGCTCGACGCGATCACCAAGCTCGAGGCCAAGTTCGGCAGCGACCCGCAGTTCCAGGCGCTCTACCTGCCCGGCCAGAACTGGTACACGCTGCTGTCCTTCATCTACGACGAGGGCGGTGACATCGCCAAGAAGAGCGGCAACGACTTCAAGGCGACCGTGAACTCCGACCAGGCCAAGGCGGGCCTCGAGTTCTACAAGCAGCTCGTCGACGCCTCCGGTACGACCGCGCCGAAGGACAACGACGAGCAGAACCCCGAGCAGGCCGGCATCTACGGCCAGGGCAAGGTCGCGATGATGATCGCCCTGCCGTGGGAGCTCGGCACGGCCGCGAAGGACAACCCGGACATCCAGACGAAGTCCTCCGCGTTCCCGATCCCGTCGAAGAACGCCGGCAAGACGGCCCCCGTGTTCCAGGGCGGCAGCAACCTCGCGATCCCGCTCAACAGCAAGAACGCCGACCTCGCGAAGGACTACCTGAAGCTGCTGCTGAGCGACAAGTACCAGGGCCAGCTCGCCGAGGCCGGCATGGTGCCGGGCGCCTCGACCGACCTGTCCGCGCTCGACGCGAACCCGGTCAGCAAGGCCATGGCGACCGCGTCCAAGAACGGCAAGGCGGTCCCGGCCACCCCGAAGTGGGCGACCATCGAAGCCGGCCAGAACCCACTCAAGGACATGATGACGGCCTACCTCACCGGCGCGAAGGACCTCGACACCGCCACCGGCGACGCGAACACCGCGCTGGACGCCGCCTTCACCGGCTGATGACGGCGACCATCCAGACCACGGCGCCGGCGGGGGCCACCCCGCCGGCGCCGCCGCGCGCGACCCGCGGCCGCCGCGCCGGCCTTGGTGAGAAAAGCATCCCGTACCTCCTGTTGGCGCCGGCGGTCATCGTCATGCTGGTGCTGCTCGGGTGGCCGGCGGTGCAGGTCATCGCCATCAGCTTCCGCAAGCTCGACCTCGGCGAGCTGGTGCGTGGCGAGATCGTGTGGGTCGGTCTCGACAACTACACGGCGGTCCTCGCGGACCCCGAGTTCTGGACGATCACCATGCGGACCGTGCTGTTCACGGCCGCGGTCGTGGCCGGCACGGTCCTCGCGGGGCTGCTGATCGCACTACTGATGCGCCACCTGTCCGGCGTGGTGCGCATCGTCGTCCAGGTCACGCTCGTGCTCGCGTGGGCGACGCCGATCCTCGCCACCACCACCGTCTTCCAGTGGATCTTCGACCAGCAGTACGGGATCCTCAACAAGACGCTGGTGAAGCTGGGCTTCGACTCGTTCGCCGGGTTCTCGTGGTTCTCCTCCGGCGCGAGCACCATGACCGTCATCGGCCTGCTGATCGTCTGGCAGGCGGTGCCGTTCGTGTGCTTCACGATCTACGCGGGCCTGCTCGCGGCGCCGAAGGAGCTGTACGAGGCGGCGAGCATGGACGGCGCCAGCTCGTGGCAGTCGTTCACCACGGTGTCCTGGCCGGCGATCCGCCCGCTCGTCACGCTCGCCACGTTCCTGTCGGTGATCTGGGACTTCAAGGTGTTCGCGCAGGTGTGGGCGATCCGCCAGGGCGGGCCGGACGGCGAGAGCACCACGATGCCGGTCCTGCTGTACCTGCGGGGCATCGCCGGCCGGCACTTCGGTGTCGCGTCCGCGGTCGCGGTGCTGATGATCCTGGTGCTGCTCGTGCTCACGGCCCGCTACCTGCAGTTGCTCCTGCGTTCCCGAGAGGCTGACGTCTCATGAACAAGACCAGGGGCCAGCGGATCGCGCTCAACACGACCGGCGTGATCGTCGCCGTGCTGTTCGCGTTCCCCACCTACTGGATGCTGACCAGCGCGTTCAAACCGTCCGGTGATCTGCTGACACCGAACTACGACCTGATCCCGCTGTCGTTCACGCTGGACAACTTCGCGAGCGCGTGGGCGAAGCCGGGCTTCCTGACGCACCTGTCGAACAGTCTGATCGTGACGGTCGGCGCGGTGCTGTGCTCGCTGGTCGCGGGCGTGCTGGCGGCGTTCCCGCTCGCGCGCCTGCGGTTCCGCGGCCGCAAGGGGTTCCTGCTGCTGGTGCTGATCGCGCAGATGGCGCCGATGGAAGCGTTGTTCATCCCGATGTTCCTGCTGATGCAGGACGCCGGGCTGCTCAACAAGCTGCCGTCGCTGCTGCTCGTGTACTTCGCGATCACGCTGCCGTTCACCGTGTGGACGCTGCGCGGGTTCGTGCAGGGCATCCCGTTCGAGCTGGAAGAGGCAGCCATGGTGGACGGCTGCAGCCGGTTCGGCGCGTTCCGCCGGGTGGTGCTGCCGCTGCTCGGGCCGGGCCTCGTCGCGACGTCGGTGTTCGCGTTCATCACCGCGTGGAACGAGTTCCTCTACGCGCTGGTGTTCATGCGCGACAAGGACAAGCAGACGCTGCCGGTGTGGCTGTCCACGTTCAAGACGGTGTTCGGCACCGACTGGGGCGGGATCATGGCCGCGTCGGTCATGTACGCCCTGCCGGCGCTCGTGTTCTTCCTGCTCGTGCAGCGCAAGCTGGTGTCCGGGGCGACCGCGGGGGCACTCAAGGGTTGACCTGGTGGTCTGGACCACTTATACCTGGAGGTCCGAACCTTTCGGGAGGATCTTGTGTCCAGGTTCCCTGCGTCCCGTCCATTGACAGTTCTGGCTATCGCCAGCTTGGCCGTGCTCGGCCTCGGTGTGCCGGCCTCGGCCGCACCGCAGTCTCATGAGGAGTCCCGTATGACCCAGGTGATACCGGCCCCCGTGTCGGTCACACCTGACCGCCACGGCGGCGGTTTCGCCCTGTCCCGCGACACCGTGATCAGCGTCGACCGGGGCGCCAAGCAGGTCGGCGAGCTGCTCGCCGGCGTGCTGCGGCCCTCGACCGGCTACCGGCTACCGGTGGTCACGGACCGTCGCCACGGTAGCGGTATCTCGCTCTCGCTCGGTTACGTCCCAGCCCGGCTGGGCACCGAGGGTTACGAGCTGTCGGTGGACCGGCACGGGGTGTCGGTGAAGGCGAAGGCGCCGGCCGGGCTGTTCGCGGGCGTCCAGACGCTGCGACAGCTCCTGCCGGCGAAGGCCGAGAGCCGCACGAAGCAGCGCGGCCCGTGGACCGTGCCGGCCGGCAAGATCGTCGACTTCCCGAGGTTCTCCTACCGCGGCGCGATGCTCGACGTGGCACGGCACTTCTTCAACCCGGACGAGGTCAAGCGGTACATCGACCAGATCGCGCTGTACAAGATCAACACCCTGCACCTGCACCTCGCGGACGACCAGGGCTGGCGGATCGAGATCGAGAGCTGGCCGAGGCTCACGACGTACGGCGGGTCGAAGGAGGTCGGCGGCGGCCCTGGCGGCTACTACACGAAGGCGCAGTACCGCGACATCGTGGCGTACGCGACCGCGCGGAACATCACGATCGTGCCGGAGATCGACATGCCGGGGCACACGAACGCGGCGCTGGCGTCCTACGCGGAGCTGAACTGCGACGGTGTCGCGCCGCCGCTGTACACCGGCATCGAGGTCGGCTTCAGCTCGTTCTGCATCGACAAGGAGATCACGTACCAGTTCGTCCAGGACGTGATCACCGAGCTGGCCGAGCTGACCCCGGGCCCGTACCTGCACCTCGGCGGCGACGAGGCGCACTCGACCACCGACCCGGACTTCATCAGGTTCTTCGACCGGGTGTTCCCGATGGTCGAGGCGACCGGCAAGCGGCTCGTCGGCTGGCACGAGTTCCTCAAGGCGACCCCGTCGACGTCGGCCGTCGGCCAGTACTGGGGCACCACGGACACGAACGACCTGGTGGCACAGGCCGCGGCGAACGGCAACAAGATCCTCATGTCGCCGGCCAGCAAGGCGTACATGGACATGAAGTACGACGAGAACACGCCGCTCGGCCTGTCGTGGGCCGGCTTCACCGAGGTCGACGACGCGTACGACTGGAACCCGGGCGCCTTCGTTCGGGACGTGGCGGAGTCGGCGGTGCTCGGCGTCGAGGCGCCACTGTGGTCGGAGACGCTGGAGAACAGCGACCACATCGAGTTCATGGCGTTCCCGCGCCTGCCGGCGATCGCCGAGCTTGGCTGGTCACCGTGGTCGACGCACGACTGGGCGTCGATGCGCAGCCGGCTCGCGGCCGAGGCCCCGCGCTGGGAGGCGATGGGGATCGACTTCTACCGGTCCCCCAAGATCGACTGGTGAGGCACGTCCGCGGCCTGGGCGCCGGCTCGGGCCGCGGCGTTGTCCTCCTTCAGCCGAGCGCGGAAGGCACGCCAGTCGTCCGGGTCGCTCAGCACCCGCATGACCGGCACCTTCCTCGTGCGGCCGTCGTCGTCCGTGCACCGGAGGCGACCGTCCTTGAAACGCAGCTCTCCGCTGTGCCGGAAGACGATCGGACCCACCAGGGCATTGCGGCCGACGGTGCCCGGCTCGTACACGAAGTAGGGGCGAACCAGCATGAGCACGCCGCACAGCAGGAAGATCGGCGACGTGACGAGCAGCCCGGGGTAGAGCTCGAACAGCAGGGCCACGATGACGCCGATGGCGCCCAGGATGGCCACGACGGCGGACACCGTCTGGTTGTAGCCGACCTTCACGGTGACTCCTCTCCGGACGGCTGGCCGCCGGCCCCCCGATTCCAACCTACGGCAGGTCACCGACAGTTTCCGGGGTGTCAGCGGCGGTTGTCCACAGTCGCGGGCTGTTGTGTGCTGGCGATGTGCTCGACGACCGCGCGCCACTGGTCCGCCCTGGCGAGGTACCGCCGGACCGGCACGGCCTTGACCTTCCCCGCGCGGTACGTGCACCGGATCTTGTTGCCGTCCACCGAGAGTGCGCTGCCGG
>Ga0193717_1000984_pt1 | contig 17913 bp, 16 predicted proteins | sample U2c2metaG_FD_145900 | JGI IMG/M metagenome (GOLD analysis project Ga0193717, IMG submission 145900) | Soil microbial communities from a riparian zone of the East river system, Colorado, United States - U2c2 | ecosystem: Environmental > Terrestrial > Soil > Riparian zone | place: USA: East River... | reverse complement strand
GAGGCGTCCGCGAAGGGCTGGAATGCTGGTACCGACGATGATGTTTCCCGCGGCGAGCCCGGCTCCGAGGCCAGTTCCGATGCAGAAGAGCGCGAGATGGGCCGTGCTGAAGCTCGCCCAGATCATCATGATGCATCCTGCAGCGGAGATGAGCGCGCCGAAGATGACGCTGCCACGGAGGTTGCGAGCGGCAAACCATGCGCCGCAGAGTTGGCCGGCAAAGCTGGCGGTAAAAAGCGTGCCTGCCTGAGCGTCCTGGATATTCCACCGTTGGACCAGAACGGGTAGAAGCGGGCCGAGCATTACAGTTGCTAGCCCGGCTACTACGAAGTAGAAGAATACTGGCGCGAGCATAGTAACGCGCTGGTCGTTCTTCACCCCGTCCGATTGATCCAGCTCTATTTTGCGTTGTTGCAATGCGCCTCTGCTAAACCGGTTTCACTGTTACGGAACACTTCAAAGCTTGTGCTACGTGGTTTTCTTTGAGGAAGACCTACGCGAAGGCCATTAGCTTCGATCTAAGCTACAACGAACCGATCTGGCGTTTGGCTCGCCGTAACTTTGCGGCAGGTGTGTCGCGGACACCCGCGGTCGATTCGCGGACGACGAGTTCGGGCTCGAACCAGACAACCTCGGGATAGGGCTCACCTGGAGACTGGATTCGTTTGACGAGGAGCTGGGCGGCGGTCCAGCCCATCTTGTGCAGCGGTTGCCGGACAGTCGTGAGTCTCGGGTTGAAGTACTCGGCTACGATGATGTCGTCGAAGCCGATGACGGAGATGTCGCGGGGGCAGGTGAGGCCGGCATCTTCGATGGCGCGGATGGCGCCGATGGCGGCGGTGTCGTTGAAGCAGAAGATCGCCGTGAAGTCGCGGGTTCGGGTGAGGAGGTCGCGCACGGGAAGGTAACCGAGCTTGGGCGACCAGAGATTTTCCTCGAGATAGATGCAGAGTTCGGGGCAGATGACGATGCCGATCTCCTGCGCAATGCCGGCAATAGTCTGCCAGCGAACTTCGGAGTCGAGGGAGAAACGCTGGCCCTTCATGAAGGCGATTCGGCGGTGCCCGAGCTCGTAGAGGTGTCGCAGCGCCATTCTGGTGGCGCGACTATGATCCAACTCGACGTTGGTGACGCCGGGGCTCTTGCTGTGGGACGAGATGCCGACGACCGGAAGGGGAACCTTGTTCGTCAGTTCGGTGTTGACGAGAAGAAAGCCGTCGACGGCGCGGTTCATGAGGAGTTCTGGGTACTCTTCTATGAGGTCGGGGCGGCAGAGATGGCTCACGGTGAAGTAGAGGTAGCCCTCCTGCAGAAGGTACTGCTCGACACCGAGCATGACACCGGTGAAGTAGCCTTCGCTTAGCTCAGGGACGATGACGCCGACGGTGTTGGTGAGGCGGGTTCGCAACATGCGAGCGTGCATGTTGGGCCGGTAGTCGAATTTTTTGGCGGCAGCCCGAACGCGCTGATGTGTTGCCGGGGAGATGGATTTGGCGACGGGCGAGTTGTTGAGCACGATGGAGACAGTGGCAGGAGAGAGAGCCAGATACTCGGCAAGAATCTTCAGCGTCACCGGCTTGCCGGCGTCGGGTATGTTCTTCTGTTTCGGCATCTTTCTCCACAAAGAGTGTCTAGGTTGCAACCTTTGTACACCCTGGCTGAGTGGGTGGGGAATGGGTTTCTTGCGATGGACCGCCAATCGGAGCCCACAATGCTCAATATTTCTTACAAAAAAGTGACGATTTTTGGAGGAAGTAGTGACAACTGACCTGTCTGATGCGACTAGTCCTAGGGGATCACTCTTGATTCACTTCCGAGGTTCAAAGACGAATCCTTGTGACGGATGACGTTGACGTGGCAGGCGGCGCCATGAAACGTTAACGTCATATTCATTATTTCCTAGTGGTACCGGCTGCGCTCCCAGAAGTTGCATTTTTCCCAGGAGGTACCAGTGAGATTTTCAGGAAAGTTCCTACATAGGCTGTTTGTTCTTACTGCTCTGATGCTGGCAATTGCCGGTGCGGGGTTCGCGCAATCGACGGCGACGTTGTCGGGAACGGTGACCGATCCGTCCGGTGCGGTCGTCCCGGGTGCGACAGTGGCGATTCGTTCGCTGGCGACGGGTGTGGAGCGCAGCACAGTAAGCGACGAGAGTGGAAGCTATACGGCACCTTCGCTACAGCCAGGCGACTATACAGAGACGGTGAACGCACCAGGATTTGCGAAGTACACGGTGCAAAAGCTGACGCTCGAAGTAGACGGGCATGTGACCGTGAACGCGAGGCTGGCGCTGGCGGGCGCAGGCGAGACGGTACAGGTGGAAGGCGCGCCGCCAGCGATTGAGACGCAGACAATGACGGTAGGGCAGGTTATCGACCAGAAGACGGTGCAGGAGATTCCGCTGAATGGGCGGCATTTTCTGGATCTGACGGTGTTGACTCCCGGCGGAGTGACGGCGCCGACGGCGGGCAACCTGACGTCGCCGAGCCGCGGGTTAGGAGCGAATTCGTTCATCACGGCGGGGAATCGGGAGGACTCGGTCAACTTCCAGATTAATGGCGTGAACCTGAACGACATGGTGCAGAACCAGATCACGTTCCAGCCGTCGATCAATACGACGTCTGAGTTCAAGATCAACAACTCGACCTATAGCGCGGAGTATGGGCGCAGCTCGGGTTCGATTGTGAACGTCAGCACGAGATCGGGGACGAACCAGTTTCATGGCGAGATATTTGACTACCTCCGAAACAACTACTTCGATGCTCGCAATTACTTCAACACCAAGGCACAGCGGCAGGCTTCGCTGCAACGGAACAACTTCGGCGCAGCGCTGGGCGGGCCGATCTTCCGCGACCGCACGTTCTTCTTCCTGAGCTACGAGGGGTTGCGGCAGGCGCAGGGAATCACGATCAACAGCGGCGTGTTCACGAATGCGCAGAGGGCCACAATCACGGCTGTAGGAAGCCCGTCGGCGAAGGCGCTTCTGCCGTTGGTTCCAGCGGCAAACGATGCTTCGGGTCAGCGCTTTCTCGGGAGCACACCGGGCCCGGTGAATATCGATCAGGGAACTGGGGATGTATTCCACCAATTCCGGCCATCCGATCAAATTCATGGTTTCTATGCGTTTCAGGCGGACAGCCGGACGGAGCCGGCCTTGCAGGGCAATACGATTCCAGGGTTCGGCGATCATCGCAACTCGCATCGCCAGGTGCTGACTCTGAATGAGACTCACGTCTTCAGTCCGAACTTCGTCAACGAAGCGCGGCTCGGGTTCAACCGGATCTCAATTGCATTCACTCCAAGTACGCAACTGAACCCTGTGGACTACAACATCGGGGATGGAATCACCACCGCGGTCGGGCTTCCGCAGATCACGATTACGGATATCGGTTTAAACTTCGGCGGGCCTTCGGGGTTCCCGCAGGGACGCACGGATACGTTGGGCATCTTCTCCGATACCGCGACTTACTTGAAGGGCAGGCACTCGATCAAATTTGGCGGAGAGTTTCGCCGGTTTCTGAATGCGAACTTTGCCGGCGATACCGGGATTCTGGGCTTCAATACAACGGCGAATTTTATCGCAGGGAATGCCACGAATTTCAGCATTACGCCGACCACGGTATCGAGTCGCATTTACGTCAACGCCGTCGGCGGGTTCATCCAGGACAACTACAAGGTAGTTCCGAACCTTACGCTTGAGCTTGGGTTCCGCTTCGAGTGGAACGGAACTCCGACTGAAGGTGCCAATCGTCTGGTGGTCTACGACGCGGCGACACAGAGCCTGATTCGCACGGGGACGCAGGGGCTGGGCAGCGTGTACAACCAGAACTATAACTATGAGCCGCGCCTGGGGTTTGCGTACGACGTCTTCGGCACCGGAAGGACGGTTGTTCGAGGCGGGTTTGGCCTGATGGCAGACCAGCCAGCGACTAACGCTGTGACGGGGCTTGCCTCGAATACGCCGTTTGCCGCCCCGGTCGCATTCAATGCCAGCACGCAGACACCGTCGATTCCGGTGAGCAGCCTCTATACCTCGGCGTCGGCCAGCGGGCTGGCGATCAACAACATTACGCGTAACTTCCGCAATGCTTATACGGAGACTTTCAACGCCAACATCCAACAAGAGCTGCCATGGCGAGTGGCGCTGCAGGCCGGGTACTATGGCTCGGTTGGGCGTCACCTTCGCGCACGGTTGAATCAGAACCAGCCGATCAATGGCGTCAGGCCGTATCTGGCGATCTCGTCGTCGAGCCTGATCGCGCCAGGCAGACCGACGAATGCAAATATCGCAGAGGTGAGCAGCGTAGGCTCATCGAACTACAACGCGATGTGGATTACCGCGCGCAAGAGCACGCGCACCGGGTTGACGTTGAATACAACATATTCCTATTCGAAGTCGCTGGATGTGAACTCGCTTGGGTCGCAGGGTGGATATGTGTTCCAGGACAGTTACAACCCGGGGAACAACTATGGGCCTTCGGACTTTGATGTGCGTCATCGGATATCGGGGAACGCGATCTACGATCTGCCGTTCAAAGGGAACAGGTTTGTCGAGGGCTTCCGTCTGGCGGGGATTGTGCAGTGGCAGACGGGGAACCCGATCAACGTGGTCAATCCGGTTTCGACCTTCAATGGTTTGAACGGAGCCACGGCGACGGTGCGACCAAACGTGGTAGCGCCGATCAGGGTGCGTAAAGGCTTTGTCGGGACGAATCCGAATGTGACCTGGATTGTCTCGACGTTGTGCCCGGCTAGCGGACCTGTTCCGGGGTGCGCTTTTGTGAACACGACGAATAGCTTCGGCAACATGTCACGCAATGCGATTACGGGCCCGGGGTTTGCGGACGTCGACTTCTCGCTGGAGAAGAATACGAAACTTAGCGAACGGCTTACTCTCCAACTTCGTGCGGATATCTTCGACATCTTCAACCATCCGAGCTTTGCGAATCCGACTGCAGGCGCGGCTAATGCGAGCGATACGTCTACCACCTTCGGGCAGATCTCGGCTACGCGTTTTCCGGTGGGTGATCTGGGATCTTCGCGGCAGATTCAGCTGGCGGGAAAGATTATCTTTTAGCTGAGAAGTTGTGATGCGCTTCGCCCTGTCACTGGAGGCGGAGCGCATTTTTCTTTAAGGGATGCGAGTATGGATGGGCATGAGTGAAATTGTGTTGCGAGAGTATCGGGGGAAGGATCTCGAAGGGATCACTCGCCTGGATGAGGCTTGCTTCGCGAAGGAGTTCCGCTTCGACAGGTGGTCGATGCAGTCGTTCGTGGAGGCGGAGAATGCGATCTCCGTGGTGGCGGAGCGGACCGGGGGCGGTATCGCCGGGTTTGTGATCGTGCATGTTGATCGGCTGGCGGGAAGGTTGATCGGCTATGTCGTGACGTTGGATGTGGCGGCGGAGGAGAGGAGGAAGGGGCTGGCGTCGCAGATGATGAATGATGTGGAGAGGCGAGCGCAGATCGTAGGGGCTCGATGGATGGAGTTGCACGTGTATACGGGGAACAAGGGGGCGATCCGCTTCTATGAGCAGATGGGCTATGAGCGGGTGGGGGTGCGACTGGGATTTTACGGTGCGCCGGGGCGGGATGCGTTCGTGTATCGCAGAGAGCTTTTTTATTTGTAACAAAATAAGTTACTTTTTGCCGAAGACATCTCCCATGCGGCGGATCTGAGCTCCTACGCCGCGAAGCTTCTCCTCGAAGTGCTCGTAGCCACGGTCGAGGTGGTAGACGCGGTCGAGGATTGTCTCGCCGTCAGCGACGAGGGCGGCGAGGACGAGCGAGGCCGAGGCGCGGAGGTCGGAGCACATGACGGCAGCAGACTGCAAAGGGCTCTTACCGCGGACCGTGGCAGTGCGGCCGGAGATGGTGATGTTCGCGCCCATGCGGATGAGCTCCTGCACATGCATGAAACGGTTTTCGAAGATGTTCTCGGTGACAGTAGTGGTGCCTTCTGTCTGGGTGGCGAGGGCCATGAACTGGGCCTGCATGTCGGTGGGGAAGCCGGGGTACTCTTCGGTGGAGATGTTGGCGGCCTTGAGTTCGCCACCCATTGCACCACCGGAGCGGACGCGGATGTTGTCCTGGCCTACGTCGAGGCGGACACCGCACTCTTCAAGTTTAGCGATGAGCGCGCTGAGGTGCTTCGGTTCGCAGGAGTCTACGTTGAGGTCGCCGCCGGTGATGGCTCCGGCGATGAGGAAGGTGCCGGCCTCGATGCGGTCGGGGTTGATGCGATGGCGTGCGCCATGGAGCTTGCTGACGCCCTGGATGCGGATGGTGGAGGTGCCTGCGCCTTCGATCTTTGCGCCCATGGCGGTTAGGAGAGCGGCGAGGTCGGTTACTTCGGGTTCGCGGGCGCAGTTCTCGAAGACGGATTCGCCATCTGCGAGGGTAGCGGCCATGAGGAGGTCTTCGGTGCCTGTGACGGTGATCTTGTCGAAGACGATGTGGGCGCCCTTGAGGCGGTCGGCACGGGCTTCGAGGTAGCCGTGGTCGTAGACGATGGTGGCTCCCATGGCCTCGAGACCCTTGATGTGAAGGTCGATGGGGCGGCCACCGATGGCGCAGCCGCCGGGCATGGCGACGCGGGCGATGCCGGTGCGTGCGATGAGCGGGCCCAGGACGAGCGAGCTGGCGCGCATGGTCTTGACGATCTCGTATTTTGCGACGGGGTCGGAGAGGATGGCGCACTTGATGTGGGTGCGGTGCTGGGCGCGGCCGTAGCCGAGTTCGACCTCGGCACCCATGGAGGTGAGGAGCTTGCGCTCAGTCTCGATGTCGCGGACCTGGGGGATGTTCTCGAGGATGACTTCGTCCTCGGTGAGGATGGCGGCGGCCATGCAGGGGAGGGCGGAGTTTTTGGCTCCGGAGACTTTGATGGTGCCTAGAAGGGGGTTGCCGCCGCGTACTACGAACTTGTCCATCGTTAGAGTTTACGGGGATTTTGCGTGGAAATGGGTAACAACGTGGGTACTGCGGTGGACATCCGGGCAATTGCTACCCGGTGTCTTTAGAGTTCGAGGCGGGAGTCGTCGATGGCGAGGCGGACGTTGCCGTCGGATTTGGTGAGGCGGCGTACGGCTTCCATCTTGTCGACGTCGGCTTTGAGCATGACGACGGCGATGGGAATGCTCTTGCCTGCGGACTTGATGGTTCGGATGGCCGTGTCGCGATCGATGTCGCAGACCTTCATGAGGACACGGATGCCGCGCTCGACGAGCTTCGCGTTCTTCATGTGCACATTGACCATGAGATTGTCGTAGACGTAGCCGAGGCGGGTCATTGCGCCGGTGGTGATCATGTTGAGGATCATCTTCTGGGCACTTGCGGACTTCATGCGGGTGCTGCCGGAGATAACTTCGGGACCTACTTCAGCGATGATGGTGGTATCGGCAACGTCGGCGAGCGGGGTGTTGAGATTGCAGGTGACGGCAGCGGTCTTTGCACCGCGAGCGCGGGCGTATTCCACAGCGCCGACGACGTAGGGAGTACGGCCACTGGCGGAGAGGCCAATGACGATGTCCTTGCGAGTGGGGCGGCGACGGGCTATATCGCGCTGACCGATCTCGGGGGAGTCCTCGTTGACGTCGGAGGCGGAGGCGAGAGCCTTGGGACCGCCAGCCATAATGTATTGGACTTGAGCCGGAGCTGTGGAGTAGGTCGGTGGGCACTCCGACGCGTCGAGAGAGGCGATGCGACCGCTGGAGCCGGCACCGACGTAGATGAGCCGACCGCCATCGCGGAGGGATCGAGCCACGGTGTCGATGACGATTGCGATCTCGGGGAGCGCCTTTTTGACCGCAGCGGAGATCTTGGCGTCTTCGTGATTAATGATGCGGGCAATCTCAAGGGCTGATTTGGTATCCAGACCTTCAGAGGCGACGTTTGCGGTCTCAGTGGTGAGTTCGTTGAGATCCGAATGTCCACGATTTACGGGTTTTGACGATGGAACTGGTTCGAGCATTGTAAGGGTAGCCATAAAAGTCCTGCTGCGCTTCCAAACGATTCTATTCCTATCATCAGTTGGATGCGAAAAGAAACCTTCGCGTTGACTTCGCGTTGATTGGAGCCATGGTAAGAAATGCAGATTATAAATGCGCGAAGACACGGAAGTGTGCTACTGCAGATAATTTATGCGACGTCCCCAGGATGTAATATTGCAGAACATGAGACCTAGTTTTGGTTGTCGGGGAATGGCTGCCGGTATTCTCGTGCCTGCGCTGCTTGCGGGTGGTGCGCTGGCGCAACAGATGAGTGTTGGGCATGAAGACGAGCCGCTGCAGAAGCGGTTGAGTGTATTGGCAGCGACACACCACGGGCATGTGGCACTCTACGCGACACAGCTCAATACGGGTAAAACGGTAGGAATCGACTCGGACAGGCCTGTGCAGACGGCCTCCGTCATCAAGTTGACGATCTTGTTTGAAGCGATGGAGCAGGTGCGCGCGGGTAAGGCGAAGTGGGATGAGAAATTGACGCTGGCCAAGGGCGATGCGGTGAGCGGGTCGGGTGTGCTGACATTCTTCGACGCTCCTCTGACGCTAACCCTGAAGGATGTCCTAACCATGATGGTCATCATGAGCGACAACACCGCGACGAATATGGCGATCGATCGGTTCGGGGTGGATACGGTAAATGCGCGGATCGACTGGCTAGGTTTGAAGGACACGCACCTCTACAAGAGGGTGATGAAGCCCGCGACAGGGCCGATGCCCGCGGATCAGCCGAAGTTTGGACTGGGAAAGACGACTCCGCGTGAGATGGCTACGGTGATGGAGCGGATCGGCGAATGCCAGCTGGCGGGACCGGGAGAGACGACCATGCCGGGGGATACCGCGATCTGCGATGTCGCTCTGAAGATGTTGAAGAACCAGTTCTATCGAAATACGGTTCCGCGATACCTGGAGAAGCTGGATTCGAGCGAGACGGGCTCCGGGATTGCGAGCAAGACCGGCAGCCTGAATGCGGTTCGGGCGGATGTGGCGATTGTCGAGGGTAAGACCGGGCCGATGGTCCTGTCGATTTTCACCTATGACAATGAGGACAAGAGCTGGACCGCCGATAATGAGGCCGAAGTGATGATTGGGCGGCTGGCGAAGGATATTGTCGAAGCCTGGTCGCCCGCTGGTCTGGATGGCAAAACGTTGGTACCGGGGCTGGGGCTGGCGGGACTGGTTGGCGGCGGAGCGGTTGGTGCGTCTAAATAATGATAGAGGAACGGGAAAACAGCGTGCAGACCGACGATCAGCAGCAACAGGGACTGGATTCGGGGCAGAATTCAGCGTCTTCCAGTGAAAAGCCTGCATCAAGCGGCAAGGGTGGAGTGCATTCGTGGGTGCGTGACCTGGTGGTCTCGGTGGTGGTGTCGACGTTCATCATCATCTTCCTGTACCAGCCGGTACGGGTGGAGGGGACCAGCATGCTGCCTATGCTGGAGGATCAGGATCGGCTGTTTATCAACAAATTGGCTTATCGGCTGGGAGATATCCATCGTGGGGATGTGGTGGTGTTCCTGTACCCGCATGATCATGAGAAGAGCTACATCAAGCGCGTGATCGCACTGCCGGGGGACGATCTGCGGATCGATCATGGACAGGTGTATGTGAATGACCACGCGATCACGGAGAAGTATGTGCCGATGCGGTTTGCCGATGACCGCTCGCAGCCGGAGATGGTGGTACCGGAGCATGAGTATTTTGTGATGGGAGACCATCGGTCTATTTCCAGCGACAGTCGCGACTTCGGGCCGGTGGAGCGGAACCTGATCTATGGCAAGGCTGCGTTTGTGTACTGGCCTATGGATCAGGCGGGGGTGGTTCGTTAGAACAGTCTTTTTTGGCCGTAGGTGCAACTAAATAAGCATGATCTGACATCACACCTCGTATTGGCCCATAGGAGACTGAGTGAACATTCGGATGAGACGATGGGTATTGGGGTTGGCGTTATTGTTTGTCATCGCTGATGTTTATACGCCAGCACAAGCTGAAGCACAGGTTATAGTCAGGGTAGGCCCTCGGCATCGCCGATATCATAGACGGCCGCCTCCGCGGCACCACCGCCATCGACGGCACTACTACCGCTAGAGTTGATTGAATCTTACGAAGAAGTACAAAAGCCCATGCCGATCTGGCACGGGCTTTTTCGTTGGAAAAGATCAGGCAGTGGCGTTGTGTACGATCTGGGCGAAGCTGGATGGGTCGAGACTCGCCCCACCTACGAGCGCACCGTCGATGTCGTCGAGACAGCAGATGCTGGATGCGTTCTCTGGCTTTACGGAGCCGCCGTAGAGGATGCGAGTGGAGGCCGCGACAGTGGCGTTGAGAGACCCGGCGACTTGGGCGCGGATGATCTTGTGGGCCTCTTCGGCGATCTCAGGGGTAGCGGTGAGGCCGGTACCGATAGCCCAGACAGGTTCGTAGGCGATGACGAGGGGCGTGGCTTGATTGGGATCGATTCCAAGGAGGGCGGCTGCGACCTGGCGCTTGAGGACAGAGGCAGTATGGCTAGATTCGCGCTCGGCAAGGTGCTCGCCGACGCAGACGATGGGGACAAGGTGATGTGCGAGAGCTGACTTGAGCTTGAAGTTGACAGTCTCGTCGGTCTCGCCGAAGTACTGCCGTCGCTCCGAGTGGCCGATGAGGACGTGGGTGCAGCCGAGGGCCTTGAGCATGATGGGCGAGGTGGCTCCAGTGTAGGCGCCCTCGTCGAGCCAGTGCATGTCCTGCCCACCGACGTGGATGTGGGAGGAGTGGATTGCGTCAATGACGGCGGGGAGCGAGGTGGCGGAGGGGAAGAGAACGATGTCGGTGTGGCGGTTGGAGGCGGTGAGAGGAAGGAAGGCTTTGGTGAAGGCTACGGCCTCCGCGGGCGTCTTGTACATCTTCCAGTTGGCGGCGATTAGTGGCTTTCTCATGAGTGGATCAGTATTCCATCTTGACGTTGTCGAGGGAAGGGAAGATGGCCTGCTGAACTTCGAATGTGAAACGGCCGGCGACGATGGCGGGATCCTGCTGCAGGATCTCCGTCACCTGCTCAATGGAGACATGAGGGTGGTAGACGCCGATGGCGGAGACTTTGCCGCCACGAGTCATGATGGGCGCGGCGGCAATCTGAAGGCCCGCCTGAACGTTGGCGCGAATACCTTCGAGGTGCTTCGCGTGGAGGGCGAAGTTCGCGGGGTTCTTCATGTCGGAGAGCGCGTCGTAGTTTGGGCCGGGGTAGAGGAAGGCCACCGTATAGGGCTTCATGTTGGTTGGAATGGCTAGATTGGCGGGGTTCACTCTTAGTCTCCGTGTTTCTTTCGAACTACTGCTTGTCCGTGAGCGCAGCAACGCCGGGGAGTGTCTTGCCTTCGAGGAATTCGAGGCTGGCACCTCCGCCGGTGGAGATGTGGGTGATCCTGTCCGCCACGCCGGATTGATGGACGGCAGCTACAGAGTCTCCGCCGCCGACGATGGTGGTGGCGTCGCGGTTGCGGGCTACTGCCTGGGCGATGGTATTGGTGCCGTGGGCGAAGGCAGGCATCTCGAAGACGCCCATCGGGCCATTCCAGATGACGGTGCGGGCTTCGGCGATCTCGTCCTCGAAGAGGGCGATAGATTTGGAGCCGATGTCGAGGGCCATGAGGTCGGCGGGGAAGGGGCCGGTGCCGGAGAAGAGCTCAGTTTTGGCGTCGGGGGCGAACTTGTCGGCGAGGACGTGGTCGACGGGGAGGAGGAAGCGGACGCCTTTGGCTTTGGCCTTGGCCAGGGCGGCTTTGGCTACGTCAATCTTGTCGGCTTCGACGAGGGATTTGCCGGTAGTCTGGCCCTGCGCGTTGAGGAAGGTGTAGGCCATGCCTCCGCCGATGATGATGGCATCGGCCTTGTCCAGGAGATTGTCGATGACCTGGATCTTGTCGGAGACCTTGGCTCCGCCGATGATGGCGACGAAGGGCTTGTCTGGCTCGGTAAGGGCCTTGCCGAGGTAGGTCAGCTCTCGCTCCATCAGAAGGCCGGCGGCAGACTTCTTGACGAAGTGGGTGATGCCTTCGGTGGAGGCGTGGGCTCGGTGGGCGCTGCCGAAGGCGTCGTTGACGTAGATGTCGCAGAGTGAGGCGAGCTCCTTAGCGAAGGCGGGATCGTTGGCCTCCTCTTCGGGGTGGAAGCGGAGGTTTTCGAGCAGGAGGGTCTGGCGGGATTCGAGGTTGCTGGCCAGTTCGGTGGCGATTTCGCCTACGCAGTCCGGGGAGAAGGCTACGTTTTCATCCTCGTCCAGAATGTGGTCGAGCAGGTTGCGGAGGTGGTCGACGATGGGACGGAGGCTCATCGTCTCCACAACTTTTCCTTTAGGCCGGCCGAGGTGTGAGCACAGGATGACCTTGGCCTGGCGGCGGAGGGCGTACTCGATGGTAGGGAGGGTCTCGCGGATGCGCGTGTCGTCGGTGATGCGGCCGTCTTTGAGTGGGACGTTGAAGTCGACGCGGATGAGTACGCGCTGGTTGGTGAGGTCTAGATCGCGGATGGACAGCTTCGACATTCGGATTCCTTCTGGGAGAGTGTGAACGGGGTTCAACCTGGTCTGCAAGGCCATGATAGCGGTTTGTGTGGCTTCCCTGCGCGTCATGCGCCGGGGAGAAGCTTATGTGGTCTTTTGCGGGACGTAGCGACGGGCGATGAGGGCAATCGGGATGCCGATGCAGACGATGAGCGCAGCGACTCCGTTGATGAAGGGAACAAGGGGCGGATGCGGCCTTGGGCCGATCTTCGAGAGTGGAAGGACGATGTAATTCATGACGGCGTAGACACCGATGCCGTAGAAGCTGCCATAGAGGAAGGGATGACGGGCAAGGGGAAGCCTGCGGCTGGCGAAGATGTAGACGGCGGCGACGGTGTAGGCGATGAAGAAGTGTAGGATCAGGCCGGGCAGTGCGGAGCGCATGCCCTGGCTGAAGACACCAGGGCCGAGGAGGCCGCTAGCGATACCCTGCAAGATCCTTATAGGAGGAACTCCGCGAAGACCGTAGAAGATAAGGGCATCGGCGATGTCGAGAGTACCTGCGATAAGGCCGGCCAGGGCTATGCCCTTGATCGGTTGGGAGCGGATATCGGCGTAGGCTTCTTCCATCGCGACCATTCTAAGGCTAGTCCGGAATGTAGGCGTCAGCTTCTATTTCAATGCGCCAGTTGGGATTGAGAAGCTCTTTGACGACGACCATGGTGGCAGCGGGGCGGATGGCGCAGAAGAATTTGCCATGGACACGTCCAACCGACTCCCAATCGTAGGTGTTGATGAGATAGATGCGGGTGCGGTAGACGTGCTCGATAGCGGAGCCGGCGTTCTTGAGGGCAGTGGCGATGATGTTGAGGGCCTGTTCGGTCTGCTGGTTGATGTCGCCGTGGTCGGCGCCGACCGGGCCGGTGCCGGAGACGTGGACATGGTTGCCGATGCGGACGGCCCGGGAGAATCCGATGATGGGCTCGTAGGGGCTGGTACCGGGGATGTTTGTGCGGATCATGGGGATGATTGTAGATGGTGTGCGTCCAGTCGTATCGCGTCTTTGACGACGTGCGACATGAACGAAACCATCCGTCGAAGCTGCTAAAGGAATAGCCGAGGTGAGCACTGAAACCCGGCATCAACAAAAGAGATAGGTCCGCGCTAAAGCGGAAAATTCGCTTGTCACCTGCCCGGATATACTTCGGTCATGACGAAGATGGGCGGTGTGGTGCGGTTTGTGGTGGCAGCGGCGATGGTGCCTGTGATGATGGTGCAGCAATCGTTTGCCTGGGGTATGGACGGACACAAGATGATCAACCGGCTGGCGGGAGCGGCGCTCCCAGCTGATGTCCCCGAGTTTCTGCGGTCGCCCCAGGCGCTCAATGCTCTCGAATACTACGGCCCGGAGCCCGATCGCTGGCGCTCCCACAACGAGCCGGAGCTGAACGCCGCGCAGTCTCCCGAACACTTCATTGACCTCGAGTACGCCGACCTGGTGGGCCCGGATCTTCCTCGACGCCGGTATGACTACGTCCGAGCCCTGGCCGTCGCCCAGAAGAGCCACCCCGATCTTGCGCTCTCTCCTGAGAAGGTCGGCCTTCAACCCTACGTGACGACCGAGGTCTGGCAGCGCCTGAAGAGCGGAATGCGTGAGTACCGCACCCTCCTCGCCGCCAAACAGGACACCAAGCCCGTCGAGGCCGAGATCGTCTTCTACGCCGGCTGGCTCGGCCACTACGTCGCCGACGGGGCCATGCCTCTTCATACCACTATTCAGTACAACGGCTGGACCGGTGCCAACCCAAACAACTACACGGCAGAGCATAAGATTCATGCCCTGTTCGAGAGCGAATTTGTCGCGGCGAATGTGAAGCCAGCGGAGGTTGCTCCTCTGATCGCCTCCAAGCCGGTAGTTCTCGGAGATGTCTTCGATGACTACATGAAGTACCTCCGGCACTCGCACTCGCTGGTCGAGAAGACCTATCAACTGGAAAAGGCCGGTGCGTTCAATGGCGCAGGAACTCCCGAGGGCAAGGCATTCGTGAACCAGCAACTAGCTGCGGGCGCAACGGAGCTGCGGGACATGATCTACACCGCCTGGATCAGGAGCGCCGATCCGGTTCCGCCCTACCGTCCGTAGCGGAGCCGGCCATGCCGGAACTCTTCTAAAAAAAATATAGGAAGATGGTGGCGCATTTTTTGTCTCCGAATAAGTGGGGCTAGTTGTCCATGCTTACCACACTTTTCACCGCATCCTGACCACAGAAAACCGCGCTCTGTCGCTCGTTTTTCTCAAAAACGCCTTCAAAAACAGAAAAAACCAGCTGCCAACCCGGGACATTTTTCTGCATCAATCCACAGAAATATTGGGGCACTGATGCTGCTCAACCTGCACCGGAAGCCGCCGCAGCAGCGGCGTGAGCACAAGTGCGAGCAAGGGGATCACAACAGCTGCGACCACAGCCCAGACAACCAAGGCATGCCACTCCCAAAGCCAGATCTGGCGCGTAAGCGCAATGGGGTTGGTGCGGGCCGCCTCCAGCAAAGCCTTGCCTGTGATGGGCATAGGAGCCGTATGAAAGATGTGATTGCCCATCCGAATAAAAGGCACAATTAAAAGGAGTTGCAGCGGATACACGATGTGGTTTCCAAGCTGCGAGGCAACCACGTTCAGCCGAAATACGAAAGCAACCACAAGACAAAGAACGGTAGTGCTGCCAAGAACGGGATTGATCCCAATTACCAGGCCAACAGCGAGACTCCAGGCAAGCTTTTGCGGTGAAGCCCCCATGCGGAGCAGCGCAAATATAGGCAGTGCAATGCGTCGATAGACCCAGTTGTGATGAATGACTGAGGGGCCTTTCTCGGTACTGGAAGGGTTCTCATGAGAGGGAGTCACATCTGACAGGATAGACTGCGCAACGAAGGCTTGTAGTGCATGTTAAGAGGCGAGGATTGAATCTGGTGAGTTTTTTCAGGGCTTTGGGTCGAAGTGTTCAACTGATGGGGTACTTTGTCGTGGCAGGAACGGAGCTGCTGGTGAAGCGTCCAGCGACGCGGGAGGCCAGGGCGGACTGGCTGCACAGGTTCTGCGCGCGCGCGGTGAAGGGGTTGGGCGTGGAGATCACTGTGGTGGGCGCGTTTCCGGAGCGGGGCGCGGTGATCTCGAACCACCTGAGCTATGTGGATATCGTCGTGTTTGCCGCGCTGCATCCCTGTGTCTTCGTCTCGAAGTCGGAGATTGCGGAGTGGCCTGTGGTGGGGTGGATGACCACGATGTCGGGCACAGTCTATGTCGCTCGGGGACATGGTGGGTCAGCGATGAAGGCTCGCAAAGGGATGCAGGCGGTCGTAGACGCGGGGCTGCCTGTGGTGTTCTTTCCCGAAGGCACGACGACGAACGGCAGCGGGTTGCTGAAGTTCCATAGCGGCCTCTTGGCGCAGGCGATGGAGAGCGGTGCGCCGATTACAGCCGCACACATTCAGTACAGCTTGGAAGCAGAGGACAAGTCTGGGGTGACTATAGCGGATGATGTCTGCTATTGGGGAGATACGAAGCTACTGCCGCATATCTTCACGTTTCTCGGGCTGCGCGGGGTACGGGCAGCGGTGCGATTCGGGGAAAGGCCGATTGAATTCTCAAGCAACGTATTACACCGCAAGCAGGCAGCGATCCAGGCTCAAGCTGCAGTGGCTGCGCTTGGGGATGTTCCTGAACACCAGATACTTACGGTGTGACGATAGAGACGAATAACGGCAACAACAATGGGGCAAGCAGTGCCGCTCAAAAGGCATAGATCTGGATGACTCAAAAGTTGCACCATTTATGATTCAACGAATGTTCATTTGTTGTGAACATCCTGTAACAGAAGACGACGCAGACTGACATCGAAAGCAACTATTCCTGGACGTAGCAAGGAGAGTCGATGCTAACAGCAGCTGTATCGCCGTCCATCGTATTACTACCCAATCGAGCTTCAGTGCCGCAACTACCTTCCAAGAGAGATATCCGTCTGGAGGCGGGAGCGTATGTGGCACGTCTGGCTCTGACGGAGGGAGAACGGGCTGCAGCGTATCGGTTACGATTTCTGGTGTTCAACCTGGAGATGAATGAAGGATTGGAGTCGGCGTATGTGGATGGGTATGACAAGGACCACTTCGACGATGTGTGTGATCACCTGATCGTGCAAGAGCGGACGACGGGTGAGATTGTTGGGACCTACCGGCTGCAGATGGGTCATGTAGCGGGGCAGTACTTTGGCTATTACAGCGAACAGGAGTTCTGCTTTGCTCCGTATGAGGCGATGCGCAGCCAGATTGTGGAGTTGGGGCGCGCATGTATCCATCGGGTACACCGCTCGCCTGAGGTGCTGCATCTGCTGTGGCGGGGTATTGCGCGATACGCGCTGGTGAATGGTGGGCGCTACATGATGGGATGCTGCTCGCTGACCTCGCAGGATGCGGAGGAGGGGCATGCGGTGTATGAGTCACTGCGGAGTTGCCTTGTGGAACCTGAGCTTCGGACGGTGGCAACGCCGGCGTTTGCGCTGCCTGCTGTGACGGTGAAGAGGCCGGAGATGCGCGCGCCGAAGCTGCTGCGGGCTTATCTGACCATTGGAGCGAAGATCTGCAGTGAACCGGCGATCGATCGTGAGTTCAAGACGATTGATTTTCTGACACTGCTGGATCTGCAGACGCTGCATCCGCGAGTGGCAGCGAGATTTCTAGAGGGCTGCTGAGTTGAGGGTAGCCCCCACGTTGCGATCGCTGGTCAGGAGTGTGCGCGTTGTTGTGCTGCTGGTGGCTGCCGTGGTGGATTGTTGGGTGCGGCGGCCGCGGGTGGGCGCGGAGGGAGCGGTACGGATTCATGTGTGGTGTCGGCGGATTGTGCAGGCGTTCGATGTGGAGTGCGTCGTTGAGGGTGAGCTGCCGGTAAACGGGGCTGTGGTGTCGAATCACCTGAGCTACCTGGATATCTTGCTGTATGGAGCCGCGCGGCCCTTCGTGATGGTTGCCAAGTCGGAGGTGCGAGGTTGGCCGCTGCTGGGTTGGCTTACGGCTCAGGGTGGGACTGTGTATGTGACGCGTGGTGGAGAATCGAGTACGTATCCGGGCGTGAATGCGGCGATGGCTGAGGCTTATCGGAGCGGATTGCCGGTGTTGTTCTTCCCTGAGGGGACAACGACGGATGGGGCTGGTGTGCTTCCGTTTCGTAGAGGGCTGTTTCACTCGGTCTTGAACAACCATGTTCCTTTGCGTACGGCGGCTTTGCGGTATTGGCTTGATGAGGAGAATGAGGGGGCGACGATCAGCGAGGATGTCTGCTGGTGGGGCGACGCTTTGCTTGGACCGCATCTGTTCCGGCTGCTTGGGCTGCGAGGACTGCGGTCGCGGATTTGTTTTGGAGATGAGGTGGTGGAGCGGGCC
>Ga0193717_1000983_pt1 | contig 17916 bp, 25 predicted proteins | sample U2c2metaG_FD_145900 | JGI IMG/M metagenome (GOLD analysis project Ga0193717, IMG submission 145900) | Soil microbial communities from a riparian zone of the East river system, Colorado, United States - U2c2 | ecosystem: Environmental > Terrestrial > Soil > Riparian zone | place: USA: East River... | reverse complement strand
GATAGAGCCGCCGCATGGCCGTCACGGCTTCGCGCGAGGGAGCTTCGGTCCACGACACGCGGCAGCGCGTCAGCTCGCGATAGCGCCCGACCTCGGCGTTCGCGTATCCTGATCCCGCACGGTGCGTCTGCGCATAGCGATCGAGATATTCGACGCTGAGGCGCGCTTCCGGCATCCTGCCCTGTTGCAGCAATAACGAAGTGCGCTCGGCGATGCTTGCGGCAACCAGCCTTGGCCAGTTGCGGCGTTCCCCCAGAGCTTCGGCTTCACGCAGCAGCAAGGTCGCGACATCATCCTGCGTCCTTTGCCTGGCGATGCGCGCAAGAACGAGGTACGCGCGCAGCGCGCACTCGATCGAGCCCTCCGCGTTGATCACGGCAAGACGGCCTCGCAGGATCTTGTCGGCCTGGTCGAGGTCGCCCGCTTCGTAAAGCACCTGTGCGGTCAGGCACACCGGGAAAGACGCGAGGCCGCCGCGTCCCTTCACGACGGTCTCGGCAATGTTTGAGGCATCCGACGCCAGCCGCCTGGCAGTGGACATCTGGAGATGATCGAGGGCTGCCGCCGCCTCGACCGACAGGTCGAGCATCGCGGACATCGCAATGGATTTCGACCATCGTGCACGCGGGTTGTGCCGCGGGAGCGAATAGAGGAGATCGAACCTGCCGAGCTGCCAAAAGCCGAGGCGGCAGAGCGTCGCGGCCGCGTGGCAATCCTCGTCGTTTCCGTTCGATTTCAGATGCGCGACGGCGATCGCGAGCGCCGCGAGACTGTCGTCGTGAAAGGCGAGGCCGGCAGCGCGAAGCAACTCGGCCGCGGCGCGCAACCGCCTTGCGAGCAGCGGCGGTATATCGTCGATCTGCCGCTCGATGTGCGCGAGCGTGGCAAGAGCTTCGTCGACCTGGGATGCCAACATGAGGCGCCAGGCTCGCGCCAGGCCCCGCCTGATGTGCGGGAGTGAGGCGCCCGTGAGGTTCTGCTCCGTTCTGCAACGCCAGAGGATGTCCGGGTCCGATTCGCGATGGAAGTGCTCGCTCCCCGAAGGCGAATCCGTACGCATGCGCCCGTCGAGAACGCCAAGGGCCGCCGCGAACGGCGACGGCGCATCGACCGGAACGAGCGGCGCCTGCTCACCCCAGATCGGGTTCGCGGCTTCGCCACCAGACTCCGCAACGGTTTCGTCCGCCATGACCTCTCCTGCTCACATTACTCGTCCGAAACCGCACGTCGCCGAGCAGCGCGTGGGGACATGGGTCATTGACGTGCCGGCGGACCGCGCTCAGCCGTGCAGCTTGTTGGCGGTCTCGGCGATCTTGCGGCCCTGGTAGCGGGCCCCCTCGAGCTCGTTCGCGGTTACCCGGCGCGAGCCATCGCCGCCCGCGATCGTGGTGGCACCGTAAGGCGAGCCCCCGGTAATCTCGTCCAGCGTCATCTGGCCCGCGTGGCCATAATCGAGGCCGACGATCACCATGCCGAAGTGCAGGAGGTTGGTGATGATCGAGAACAGCGTCATCTCCTGCCCGCCATGCTGCGTGGCGGTCGATGTAAACGCGCCTCCGACTTTGCCGTGCAATGCGCCGCGCGCCCAAAGCCCGCCGGCCTGATCAAGGAAACTGGCCAATTGCGATGGCAGCCGGCCAAACCGCGTACCGGCGCCGACGATGATTGCGTCGTAGTCGGCAAGATCCTGGACCTTCGCGATCGGCGCCGCCTGGTCGAGCTTGTAGTGCGACTTGCGTGCGATCTCTTCGGGCACCAGCTCGGGCACGCGCTTGATGTCGACATGCGCGCCGGCCTGCCGCGCGCCCTCGGCGACGGCATTCGCCATTGCCTCGATATGGCCGTAGGCCGAGTAGTAGAGAACCAGAACCTTCGCCACGGTCTTCTCCTTGTTGATTTTGCGGTCGCGCGGCGGACTGCCCTACGCGCCCTGGATCGCCGTAATTTTGACCATGCCGGCGACAGCGTCCGCGGGCGGGCGCAGCGGGAGGCCGATCAACACGTCGCGCGGCGAGCGCTGCGAACGAAATTCGACGCCGCGGCCTCTCCGTAGGCTCAAGCGGTGTCTCCGTGGCCTGAAGAGGGCTCGGGTCAACCGGTGCTGCATTGTCGATGCTCCTGTGCCGCGTCGTGGCTGAGAGATTGGGAGCGCCGGCGCGACGGTCCAATAAATTTCCGTCAACGATTCAAAATTCCCATAACGCGTCGAGAGCCAAGCTCAGCGGGTTTTGCGGGGCGCGGCGGACCTCTCCTATGGCGCGTCGACCATGACGACCTCTGAATCTTCGATCGCCATGATCCTGATGACCGCAATGTCTTTGATGGCGGCGCTGTCGCGGGCGCGGTGCTGGCGGGCGGAGGTAGACGGCGCTGAAGCCTCAACGGCACCTCGCGTGAAGTGCGGGGGCTCGCTGAGCGTCTGATTTGGATCTTTTTGTTCCATTTTACCGTGCCTGCTTGCTTGCGAACGCCCCGTCGGTCATTATTTGTTTGACAATGTCGTCGCTGAAATTCGATCCGCGCATTCCGATTCATGGCAATCGGGTTCGGAACGGGCCTATGTCCCATCCAGCACAGCCGGCAGGGGACGCTGCGCCGAGCGATGAGCCGATCGTCCTCATCCTGGACGACGATCCGTCATTGCGCGCCTCGCTCAGTGATCTGCTCAGCTCCATGCAGCTACAAGTGCGGGCTTTTGGCTCGGTCCAGGAGCTGTTGCAGAGTGAATTTCCGGCCGGTCCGAGCTGCCTTGTTTTGGACGTGAGGCTTCCCGGTCTGAGCGGTCTCGACCTGCAAGCCGAACTGGCCAAGATCAACAACGCGGTCCCGATCATCTTCATCACCGGTCATGGCGACGTCCCGATGAGCGTCAGGGCGATGAAGGCGGGAGCGGTTGATTTCCTCACAAAGCCGTTTCGCGACCTCGAACTGCTCGATGCGGTCGCGGCGGCGCTGGAACTCGATCGCAAGCACCGGGCCGATACCAAGGCGATGCTCGAACTCCAGGAAGCGTTCAATTCGCTGACCGTTCGTGAGCGCGAGGTCATGGGATTCGTGACCGCCGGTCTCCCCAACAAGCAGATCGCGTATCAGATCGGCCTGAGCGAGATCACAGTGAAGATTCACCGCGGCAGCGTGATGCGCAAGATGCATGCCCGTTCACTCGCCGATCTGGTGCGCAAGGGAGAGTTGCTGGGTGTGCGCGCAACCACGGCGCCGTCGCCATAAACCTCGGTATACTTTGCGCCGTTCGCGCGCGCGCCCATCTGTAGACGGGAGGCTGAGAGCCGAGGCCGGCAAAGTCACGCCGGGCGAGAACATTGGACAAAGTGCCCCTGATCTGCGTCATCGATGACGACGAAGCGATGTGCGCGGCCGTCGAAAATCTGGTGCGCTCACTCGGATTCGACGTGCGCACGTTTGCCTCCGCGCGGAAATTCTTGCTCTCGCCGGACCGCCGTGACACGGCGTGTGTGATTTCGGACGTGCAGATGCCCGACATGGGCGGCATCGAATTGCAGCAGCACCTGGTGGCCGAAGGCGACACGACGCCGATCGTGTTCATGACGGGGTTGGTCAACGAACGCATCCGGGCACAGGCAATGCAGGCCGGCGCGGTCTCCATTCTGTTCAAGCCGTTCACCGCAACTGCGCTGATCGATGGCCTGCAGCAGGCGCTCGGCAAGCGGATGCCGACCGTTCATTGAATAGTTGCGGCGCTGATCAAGAAGAGCGCGACGGTTGCACGCGAAGCCGCGACATCGGCGAGCGTCGGTCCGAGGGGTACAAACCAACGTATAGGTTTTGCACCGGCCGCGCGAAACGTAAGTGAGACGATGGGCAGGCAAGTAGGCGATTGTCGCGATCGAAAGAAGGAATCGAAAGGGCGGGATGACGAGGGCCCCGGCGGGCCACAACCACGAAGGTAAGGTCCATGCTGCCCAACTCGCTCTCCGACCGGCTCGCGGTGCGCCAGCTGTCCAACACCGCGGGTACGATGCCGCGGCCCCGAATTCTGCCTTCGGAGAACGCGCGCCGAACGGTCGCCGGAACGAGCCCCTTCAATGTCGTGCACATTTCGCCGCAGTACGCCGTCGCGCGCCGCAGCGAGGCATGGCGTGGCATCACTGCCGAAATCGTGCAGGTCACCGGCAACGAGCCGGTCGAATACCGTTTCAAGGCTCCGGTACACCTGCTCATCGCCTACGAGCAGGGCGTTCGCCGCGATGGCGAGACATTCGTCGAAAGCCTGCCGCGCTCGACGCTGCACGATATGACACGCAAGCTGACCTTCGTGCCGGCCGGCCATGAGTACCGCGAGTCGCAGCACCCGCGCGTGCCGGCCAAGCTGTTGTATTTCTACGTCGACCCCGCCGCGCTGCCGTTCGGCAGCGAGGCCGCGTGGTCCGATCTTTCGCTGGCGCCTCGGCTGTTCTTCGAGGATGCGTCGCTCTGGAACACGGCGATCAAGCTGAAGGGCGCACTGGAGGACACCGATCCGCGCAACGAACCGTATGTCGAAGCCCTGAGCCGTGTACTCGCTCACGAGCTGGTGCAGCTCGGCCACGGCCGCGCGCGCAAGGAGGTCGCGGTTCGCGGCGGACTGGCGGCGTGGCAGCAGCGCCTGGTGACCGCCTATGTCGAGGAGCATCTGGTGGAACCGATCTCGCTCGCGACGCTCGCCGCAATGGTGCGGCTCAGCCCGTATTACTTCTGCCGGTCGTTCAAGCAAACGCTCGGCGTGCCGCCGCATCGCTACCACATGACCCGGCGCATCGAGCGGGCGAAAGCGCTTCTTGCGCAGGGCAAGCATTCCATGACCGACATCGGGCTGACGCTTGGATACCGCGATGCCAGCGCGTTCACTGCGGCGTTCCGCCGGATAACGGGAATCACGCCGACCGAATACAGCCGGATGATGATTTGAACCTGCGCACCGCATGATACTGACCCCGCGCGGCGCCTATGCTAAGCGTCGTCGCCAGGAACGAGGTGGAATTCCGGCGATGAAACAGGAGCGGTCGATCGTCTACGTCATCGACGATGACGCAGCGGTGTGCGAGTCCATCACGGACCTGCTTCGCTCGGTCGGCCACGACGTGCATTCGTTCAGATCGGCGAAGGAATTCCTCGACAGCGCGCGCCCCGACGTGCCCGGCTGCATCGTGCTGGACGTCAGATTGCCGGGTCAGAGCGGGATGGAATTCCAGCGCGGGCTGATCAAGTCGGACATCACCCTTCCGGTCATTTTCATCAGCGGTTACGGCGATATTCCGATGTCGGTGCGCGCGATCAAGTCCGGAGCCATCGAATTCTTGACCAAGCCGTTGAACGAGCAGGAGTTGCTCGACGCCGTCCAGGCTGGCCTTGCGCGCGATCGCGGCCGGCGGGAGGAGGGCAAAATCGTTGCCGAGCTCCATGCGCGATTCGAGCATTTGACGCCACGCGAACGTGAAATCTTGAGCCTGATCGTGACCGGCCGCCCCAACAAGCGGATCGCCGCGGAGGTTGGACTGAGCGAGATGACCGTGAAGGTGCATCGCAGCCACGTCATGCAGAAGATGCAGGCAAGCTCCCTGGTGGATCTGGTGAGAATGGCCGACAGGCTCGGAATACCCAAGGTGACGCCTTAGGCATCGGCGTCGGGCGGCGTCGTCCGGTTTACCGGACCGCTCGCGAATGCCCCTCAGCCGCGCAGTCTAAACCAAAGCACTAGCTGCCTACGCACCTTGGTGCGGCTGGATGCCTCTTTCGTCCATGGTGGCTTTAGAGTTTTAGGACCCACCCAAACCTGTGTCTGGTCGCCGCAAGTGCTTGCGAGCGTTAGTCTCATGGCGTTGCACAGGAGGGCGAAGTGGCAGAAACGCCCGTGATTTCGATCATCGACGACGACCAAACACTCCGGGAGAGCATCGTGGACCTTGTCAGGGCGATGGGCTTCGAGGCGCAGGGATTCGAGCGCGCCGAGGCTTTCTTGCGTTCCGGCAGCATCGCGCGGACGGCGTGCCTCATCACCGATATGCGCATGCCTGGAATGAGCGGCCTCGAGCTTCACGAGCGCCTGGTTGCCGATGGCGAGGCAGTTCCGACGATCGTGATCACGGCGTTCCCGAAGGCCGATGATCGCGCACGCGCGCAGCGGACCGGCGTGGTCTGCTACCTGGCCAAGCCTTTCGATCACAACCAGCTTGCTGACTGTATCGCGGCGGCGCTCGAGAAGCGCGAGGCCAGCGGGAGGACACCGTAATGCGCGGCAGCGGCTCGTTCGGTGCTGCTGAACGCCGCGCATCGCAACAAGGATCAACAGAGCTTTCGTCCGGGTTAAAGGCTCAAATGCGAGGGAGCCAACAATGACGACGGAAACAGGCTGGATTAATGGTTCGGCGGAGGCGTTGATCTTGTTCGGCCCGTTCCGCGTGCTGCCGAAACAACGGCTGCTCCTGCGGGCGGACAAGCCGGTGCATCTCGGCAGCCGCGCCTTCGATGTTCTGATCGCGCTGCTCGAACGGCCCGGCGAATTGCTCAGCAAAGAAGAGCTCATGGCCAGGGTCTGGCCGAATACATTTGTGGGACCGGCCAACCTTGCGATGCACATTTCGGCGCTGCGCCGCGCGCTCGGCGACGGGCGCGACGGAAACCGCTATGTGGTCAACATCCCGGGGCGCGGCTATCGCTTTGTCGCAGCGGTCACGATCGTGGAGGACCCGCCGCGGATTGCTCAGGCGGTCACACCGGCAGGCGATCCAAGCACCGCGATGAGGCAGAATGGCGCGGCGCATCTCGCGCACGGACACCTGCTCACCCTCGTCGACCCCGGCGGCCGCAGGATGAGCCTCACGCTCTCTCTCGTGCCCGAGACGTTCGGCCTGCAGCATGATCGTGTCTGGCTTGCCAACCTGGACCCAGTCGAGGATCAGTAACGAGCAGCGAGCTTGATGGTTTTTCGAGGCATCCGTATTCGCGAATTAAAGGCACGAGCGGATATTTATCCGACCTCCGATGCCATCGTGTCGTATCGATGAATGAATATTATTGGGATATTTGGCGAGCTTATAACAATTTGCATTTCTATACTCTGTTTTAATGGCGCTATTGATGATGCGAGACTTAATAGTAGTCCTGAAGACGGATGAAAATACGAAGATGGAGATCTCAGATGTTGCCTGACCACAGCGCCGCAGCAGCGATCGCCGCCGTCCGTCTTTTGAGCCTGCAGGCGGAACCGCGCGTTCGTAACCCGCAATCGAATTTAGCCTTGTCGCACCCGGCGTCCCTCCTGCCCCCGCTGCCGGGTTCGCATGCGGCCGGCCCCGTCCCCCCGGCCGGCCGCACCTCTTCACCAGAGTTCGTAATGAAGCGGTTGCGTCGCTAAGGAGAAAGTCATGCTGCGGAAAATGAGCATTGTCGTTGCTGTTGTTGCGGTGAGCATGACGGCGATTCAGACTGACGCGTCTGCTTTCGGCCGCTTGGGCGGTCTGGCCCTTGGCGGCTTGGGTCATCACTTTGGCGGCTTCGGTCGTGGCTTCGGCGGCGTCGGTCGCGGCTTCGGCGGCTTCGGTCGCGGCTTCGGTGGTTATGGAGGCGGCCGTTTCGGCGCGATCGGCGCAGGGCGCGGTTACGACACCGGTCGTGCGGGCGGCTTGGGCGTGCGAGACGGGCGGGGCGCCCGGCGAGGATACGGTGGTTACGCAGGCGCTGCAGCAGCAGCAGGAGCAGCAGGAGCAGCAGGAGCAGCAGGATATGGAGCGTCCGGAAGCGGCGAAGGATATCGCAGCTGCTCGCCCTACGACTCCGGCTATCCGTACTGCTAACAGCTGCGACGCCGAGCACAGCGTCCAGCTGCGGTCGATGTCTGCTTGCTAGCCAAGCGGACAAATAGGTCCGCTGCCCTAGCGTTTATGACTTGGTCCTTTGGTCGCAGCGGCAGGCATCACCCGGTCGGGATCGAAGCGCATGGTCGTCAGGACACGATCGCGCACCGGCCCCGACAGATCGAGCCGGAGCGTCCAGTCGCCGTGCATTTCGAGCGCGAGATGGGCCTGATAGGTCCCCGGTGCCTGCCCTGGTACGGCCCTTACTGGCCGTACGTTGTGCATCATCGGCATTGACGGCATGTCGGCACCGACCGTCAGCGTCATGCCGGTCAGCGGCTCGTTGGTCCGCGAATTCGTCAGCGTGATGGTGCAATCGTATTGCAGTGTCGCCGCCGCGGGGCGGCAGGCCACGTCGGCCTTGGCGCGGACCTGAGCCAGCGCCGACCCCGCTGGTAGACAGATGGCGCTTGCCATTGCGGCCAAGGCGCAAATCAATCGGGCGCGAGTCATGTCAGATCCCTGTTCAAGCGCTTTGTGGCAGGCGAGCCGGCCAACAAGCGCAACCAAACGCGGCGGATGCGGTGTACGGCGCTCTCGTCGAGCAATCCGCGCGGCCGCAGGATCAGCAGCACAGCGACCAAGCCTCCGAAAATGATCATGCGATAGCCGGCGAAGAAGCGGATCGATTCAAGAATGCCAATATCGATCAGCACGCCGAGTAGCGGACCGAGCGCGGTGCCAAGTCCGCCGATCAGGCCGTAGGCGAGACTGTGCACACCGAGCATCACGTCGAAGATGCGCGGCTCGAGATAGGTCGTAAGGTGCGCGTAGAGGCCACCGCCCAGACCGGCGAGCGCGCCCGCGAGTCCGGCGGCGAGCATCTTGAGACGGGAGACCGCAAGGCCGTTGAGTTCAGCCAACACCGCATCCTCCCCGATCATGCGAAACGCGACACCAAGGCGAGATCGCTCCAGCAACATGAAGGCCGCAAGCGTGGCGACGAGCAGTGCGTAGATCAGACCGAGGAATTGCAGCGAGCCGACGTCATTCTCGAAGATGTAGCGGATGCCGCGGAATCCATCCGTGCCATTCGGCCCGACCGGTTCGCCGTCGATGATGACCTGGTAGCGGAATTGCTCGAACAGGAGCCGCACCATCTCGGCGAACGCCAGGGTCGCGACCGCGAAGTACAGCCCGTGCAGGCGTAGCGTCGGCAATCCGACCAGCACGGCCGCCAGTCCGGAAATGATGGCGCCCCAAAAAAGCGCGGCCGCAAGCGGCCAGCCCCACAGCGCGGTCGCAATTCCCGCCGCATAGGCACCGATCGCGAAGAAAGCCTGCTGGCCGAACGAAATTTCGCCGGTGAGCAGAAGCAGATAGGCCGAGAGTGCGATGAACGAGATGACGCCGATATTGGAGAGGACGCCGATCACATAGTCGTCCATTTCACGCCCCCCGGCGTCCGAGTGCCGGTTCACGCGATGGCGTTTCGCCGAGCAATCCTCCCGGGCGCAGCACGAGGCACGCGAAGAGCAGCGTATAGGCGAACAGATCGCGGATGTGCGGCCCGAAGTACCATTGGCTGTGTGCCTCGACGATGCCGAGCACGATTCCGCCGAGGATCGCGCCCGGAACCGACCCGAGGCCGCCGATCATCATTGCAATGAGGCCCTTGAATGTTGCCCACATGCCGAACATCGGCGTGACCTGCTGATCGGCGGCGAGCACAAGATAGCCCGCGACACCGCCAACCGCCGAGGCGAGTGCAAAGGCGAGCGTCACGGCAGTCTTGACATTGATGCCGACGAGATGCGCGGCCGTCGGATTATCGATGATCGCGCGTAGCGCAAGCCCGAGGCGCGAGCGATAGAGCAGGAGGTGGATGCCTGCCGACAGGGCGAACGCAGTCGCGAGCATGACCAAGTGGTCGACGCGCAGCAGGAACGGCCCAAGCGCGAGCGGATCGGCGGAGGCAAGCGGCGGAAACGGATAGGTGTGGCGCGGCAAGACCAGGATCGCGGCCTGTTCGAGCTGCATCCAGATCGCGAAGCTCGACACCATCGAGGCAATCCCGGCGCCGGCCCCCATCGGGGCAAAGCAGAGCCGCTCGACGTAGAGACCCGCGAGCACCGCGCCGAGCACCGTCATGACAACGACAACGAGCGGTCCCGCCGAAAGCTGCACATAGACCAGCGTTCCGAGATAGGCCCCGATCATGATCGAAGGGCCATAGGAGAGGTTGAGCCGCCGCATCACGCCGAAAATCAGCGTAAAGCCAAGCGCGAGCAGCCCATACGACGAGCCGATCATCACGCCATCAAGAGTGTTCTGGACAAAGTCAATCATGCGCGTCCAACACCTCAACTGTCATCCCGGCCAAGCGGCCACAGGCCGCGCGAGCCGGGACCCATGTACCACAGGTGTCTCATGGGTCCCGGCTCTCCCCGGCTCAAGGCCGGGGTCGGTCGGGATGACACTCCTTTATGCTAGCGCGGCCGGAACAGCGGCACGAGCGGATCGCTGCCGAGGATTCGTATTCGCGGCTCGGCGCGCGGCCGCGACAGCGCGGTCAGCGCCCACACCAGCGCGTCGAGCCGGTCCGGTGAGCGGCCGGAGGAAAGGCCCTCCGGGCCGAAGTCGCACATCTCGTCTTCGAGCGCGTCGGGCGCAATAAGCGGAGCGCATTGCGCCATTCCGACAATCGCAGCTCTACGTAGGTAACGCGCGCCAGAAAAATCCGATTCGCGACAATGCCGTCGTCACGCAGTTTCCGCAGTGGGGCGGCGCAATGCGCTTTGCTTATTGCGCCCTACGGGCTACGGGCTACCGATGAGGTGAACCATGCTCATGACGAAGCGGAAGCCGGCGAGCGTTGGCGAAATCCTGGTCGATGAATTCATGGAGCCACTCGGCCTGACACAAAGCCGCCTGGCGGAGGCGATGGGCGTGCCGCGCAAGCATGTCAACGAACTGTGCAATGGGCGGCGCACAGTAACCGCCGATACCGCTCTGATGCTGGCGCGGGTATTTGGCAACAGCGCGGATTTCTGGCTGAACGTGCAACGCCGTAATGACCTGTGGGAGGCGCTGCATTCTCCGGAGCGTCGAGAGCGCATTGAGCGGCGCCCGGCCGCCGCCTAGTGCGTAGTGCGTAGGGCGCAATAAGCGCAGCGCATTGCGCCATTCCGACGATCGCAGCTTTACGTAGGTAACGCGGGCCAGACAATCCGATCGCGACAATGCCGTCGTCACGCAGTTTCCGCGGTGGGGCGGCGCAATGCGCTTCGCTTATTGCGCCCTACGGGCTGGGGTGACCTTCGAGGACTACCGCAAGAATTATCTGCAACGCCGGTGCCGCAGCCAGCCCTGGCACGCGTCAAGCTCGGGCCGCTACGCATCCTCGTAGTTGCGCCGACGCGCGGGATGCCGAATGGTGATGATAACGATCTCCTCGGCGGCTTCATCAACCGTGTAGTACACAAGATAAGGATACTTCCGGGTCACAATCTTGCGCACGCCCTCGACCGTTTGCCGCCGTCCGACCTCAGGCCACAGAACGAGATTCTGCAAGGAATCGAGGATGGCGCTGCGCACCCGAATGGAAGCCGCGGGATTCCGGGTGCGGATATAGTCCGCGATGCCGATAAGGTCTTGGGTCGCGCGCGGGGTGAAGCGAAGCTTCATTTGTCGAAGCGGCGGAAGGCTGCTTCGACCTCGGCGTCGGTTGCGAACTCGCGGCGCTTGGCCTGCGCGAGACCCTCAAGCACAGCGGACAAGTGCGCCGGGTCAATCTCTTCCGGCTCGCCCTCGTCGCTAGCCCAGGTGAGCATCGCGCGCGCGATCTCGTCCTGGCTGTCGGGCGGCAGTTGCCGCACGGCTTCAAGCGCTTTCTCCAAGAGCTTGGTCATGCCGACAGGATACCGCGATTTTGGCTTCGAAGGTACGGAAAACTCTCGGTTCGTTCTCGCGTCGATTCAATGAATTGCGCCCCAGCGCCGCAAGCAGGTTCCGGTCCCGGCGCCATTCCAGCCGTTTGCTTGGTCAGCAAGCCCGTAGGGCGCAATAAGCGCAGCGCATTGCGCGCCTTGCCGCGGAAAACCGCGTGACGACGGCGTTGTCGCTATTGGATTTCCTGGTCCGTGTTACCTGCGTAAAAGCCCGTGATCGTCGGAATGGCGCAATGCGCTTCGCTTATTGCGCCCTACGCGCTAGGATTGTTCGGACGCAGGCGAGGATCGGGCTATGTTCAGACCTTTCACAGCGACCGCAGCTGTTTTTGTGATGATGCTTAGTGCGCCAGCAGCCGCGCAACGGTACGTCAAGACCAACGACAAGCTGCACGAAGTGCCGGACGCTCAAACGCTTTCGATGCTCCGCAAATGTCTAAACGAAGGGAAGCGAACTGTAGGGATCAAATCAAACGGAGAAGTGATCACGACGTCTTGCAAGGGCAAGACTGCTCGGGGTCTACAAGACAGATTTTTTCAGATTGGAATGAAGCAAGGTGGCAACAATTCCAGCCCGAAGGACATCGGATACTGGGGCTGTTCCTGCGACGGCTCTGTCAGTGAAACGGTGTGCAATCTAAGCGGATTTAACGACGAGTCTGGCAAGACCTTCACGTGCTATGGCGTACTGAAGCGATAACCAGCGCGAGTTGGGCCCGGCGTCTTTGCCTCGCCCGACTTCGGCCAGTCTCTTGCACTGGCTCGCGCCGCTTTTGTGAACGTACTTACAAGAGACGAACTACCGCCGCCGCATAAATCAACTAACCACTAGCCCGATTTTTCCTACGATGCCGTTTCGGTCGCTTTGGAACTCCCCAGTCTATTTGATTCAAAATCGCTTCCGCTAGTTTACTTACTTTCTTTGAAAGTTGTTCGAGATGTTTTCTTTGGTCTCGTAATTCGACGCTCTGCAGCTTGCTTCGTGGAAAGTACGACAGGGCTCCACCAAAAAAATCCGCCACCCACAAACCGTGCACGACCTTGATGCGTTCAGCATTCATTTGGTGAACTTGGTCGATAAGACGGTGTATCTCCCGACTGTTTTCTTCGTTGCGAGATATTGAAACTATTCGCTTCGTGACTGTGCACAAATGGGCAAGGTCATAGCTGTATAGAAGAACTTCCCCGAATCGCCAGTCAGGCTTTAGTTCCGTTAGGAATAGGAGCCGAAGCGCGAATTCCATGAGCGAGAACTCCTGAATGAACTTTCCAATCGCCAAGAAAGCCTCATTGCCCCGTTCTTCCTTGTTCATGCTTATCCTCCCAAACATTGCCACCACCAATATTGTGCGACGCTTCTAAAAGCTCCGCCCCACCCCATTCCACCCGCTCCTCCCAGAAGAATGTGTCTCTGCGAAGCTCCCCAAGGCGTCCTCTGGTGCTAGGTCTCCTAGTCCCCTGAAGAAGTGAAATTAAGCGGCGCGCGAACGAAACATTGCTGGTGGGGAGAGAGAATGGCCGCGACTCACTTGAGCCAAGCGCGCACTCGTTTCCAGTACGCTAATTTGCCGGTTAGCTAAGGCACGATGCCTTTCCCCTCTCTCCTCCCATTAACAATCTTTCAATGTGCGCCACCCATTCCCCTGGTTATCGTGTGTGTGGCAGGCTTCATTTGTTACGCGCCAATCCTGCAAGCGCCGAACATCACTGAGGCCACCCCTTACAGAGTGGCCCTTTGTGATATGATGCTCGATGAAAGCGTGCACGAAGCCGAGGAGACGCGCATATGAAATTGTACCTTCATCTTGGTCAGATGCTCAGTGTACCACCCCGCAGGCTGAGGCAAGTTGGCGGGTGTGGATAACGGAGGATATAGAATGTCGAAACTAGAGGACCTACCCGATCAAGTGAGAACACAAGCATCCAAGATGCGTGCTCTTATCCAGACAATTGAGAGCGCGCCGCTCAATGAGGTCGTGCCAGCCATCGCGAAGCTCAAGGAGGAAATGGACCAACTTGTGCACTTCGCCAACATGGCGTCAGGGCGGCGGATTTGAATATGTAGCACTACTTCTGAGTTGGCCTCTTCAGAAACATTAGCCATCTCTCCACGGCAACCAGCTCCCAGCCGTCTTGCTGCCAATACTCCAAACTTTCGGTCAGGCTCTCCAAATACTGTTCGTTAGTTAGGTTGCTAGGGTCTGGCATAGGTAGAACCTTATGCTCCCATCTCACATCACCCTCCTTTAACAAGCCTTTGCAAAAGCCTTGCCGCTTCCTTTCGAGAGAGCGTGCGGCCTACAAGATCCTTCGGTAGCTTCTTGACCGTCTTGGCGTCTAATTGATGCGCCTCAATGAACTTTCCCTCAAAGCCTGCGATAGCTGAGCAAAGGCCGCGTACAGCTCCGTAGTCGCCTCTTGACGAAGAAGCGCTGCTCACCCTCGACCTCTTTGACTACCCACCACAACGGCATACGCCCCGCTCCTACCCCGTCCGCCTTGCCCCCAGATAGGCGCGCTGAATAACCTCATCCTCGGCAAGCTGCCCCGGTGTGCCGGAGAACGTCACGCGGCCCTGCTCCATCAGATAGAAATGGTGCGCGACCTGCAGCGCCATGTGGGCGTTCTGTTCGACCAGAAAGATCGTGGTGCCGTCGCCGTTGAGTTCCGCCACGATGCGGAAAATCTCGGCGACGACCAGCGGAGCCAGGCCGAGAGAAGGCTCGTCCATCAGCAGCACGCGAGGCCGCGACATCAGCGCGCGCGCGACCGCCAGCATCGGCTGCTCGCCGCCCGAAAGCGTGCCGGCGAGCTGTTCGCGCCGCTCGCGCAAACGCGGAAAGCGCTCATACATGCGTTCGACATCGGCCGCGACTCCGGCCTTGTCCTTGCGCTGATATGCGCCCGCGAGCAGGTTCTCGCGCACGCTCATGCGTGGAAAGACAAGCCGGTTCTCAGGCACGAGCGCGACACCATGCGCAACGATGCGCGCGGGCGTGAGACCCGTCAGCTCAGTCCCCTCCAGCTTGATCGAACCGCGCTTGGGGTTGAGGATTCCCGCTATCGACATCATCAGCGTGGTCTTGCCGGCTCCGTTCGGCCCGAGCAGGCATGTGATGCGGCCGCGCTCGGCCTGCAGCGTCACGCCCTTGAGGGCTTCGATCTTGCCGTAGGCGGCGACGAGGTCAGATACGTCCAGCATGTTGCTCACGCCGCCGTCGCTACGCCGAGATAGGCCTCGCGCACCAGCGGATTGGCCTGGACTTCGGCGGGTGTTCCTTCTGCGATCTTCTGCCCGAAATTGAGCACCGCGATGCGGTCGGTGACCGCCATCACGAGTTCGACGTGATGCTCGATCAGCATGATCGCCGTACCTTCCTTGCGCAGCGCGCGGATGCGCGCGTCAAGCTGGTCGATCTCTTCGGCGTTCATGCCGGCAGCGGGCTCGTCGAGCAGCATCAGCGCGGGCTTTGCGGCAAGCGCACGGGCAAATTCAAGCCGCCGCTGCTCGCCGAATGCAAGATTGGCGGCAAGCTCATCGCGCTTGTGCGCAAGATCGAAGAATTCGAGCATCCGGTCGATTTCGGCACGCGCCCGGCGCGACCCGCCAAGCCAACGGCGCAGAAAATTCTCATTCCCCGCCTGCTCGCCGGAATTCTGTGCAACCCACAGGTTCTGCCAGACGGTGAGCTGACCGAACAGGCGGATGTTCTGGAATGTGCGCGCGATACCCAAGCCGACTCGTGTGTGCGGCGGGAGGTCGGAAACGTCCTCGCCGCGCAGCAGCACACGGCCGCCGGTCAACGGAAACAGCCCGCAGATCAAGTTGACGATGGTGCTCTTGCCCGAGCCATTGGGGCCGATCAGGCCCAGGATCTCGCCCTGCGCGATGGTGAGATCGACATTGTCGACCGCGCGCACGCCGCCGAAGTGCTTGGTGAGGCCTTTGAGCTCAAGCACCGGCGCGTTCCTTGCTTCGAGGGAACAGGCGTTTGAGGGTGACAATCGTGCCGGCGTCGATCAGCCCGCGGGGCCGCACGTTCATCGCGAGAACGATCAACCCGCCAAACAACAGATTGCGCCAGTCACCCATGAAGCGCAGGCCCTCGATCAGCAGGCCCTGAATAAAAATCACGGCGAGCAGCGTTCCGAACACATTGGAGAGCCCGCCGAGAATTGGGTAGGCGACCGCGAAGGTCGCGAGCACAACACCGAACTGCACGTGCTCGATGTGGGTCGTGTAGTGCGCGAACAGGCCGCCGCCGAGTCCCGCGATCAGGCCGCCGACTGTCATGGCGCTGACCTTGACGGCGGTGACGTTGATGCCGCTCGACTGCGCAGCCAACTCGTCCTCGCCGACCGCGCGCAGCACCGCGCCCGCGCGCGAGCGGTCCATCCACCACAGCGCAGCCATGACCAGGACGACGAACATCCAGATGAAGAGCATGACGTCCAGCGTCGACCAGCCGTGCTCGGGGAAATAGCGGATCTGGCGAAATCCTTCGCCGCCATGCGGCCCGAGTTTAAAGCCGCCGCGCTCGAGCTGGTAATTGAAGTTGAAGAAGAACAGGCGGACTGCCTCGCCGAACGCGGTCGTGGCCACCACGAGCATCAGTCCGCTGACACGCAACGCGGGAAAGCCCACCACGCAGGCGATCAGCCCGGCGACAAGCGAGGCGACGGCGAGCGCTGGAATGATCGGCCAGCCGCCGAGCACGGTCAGCATGGCGGCCACATAGGCGCCGATCGCGAAGAAGCCCGCCTGCGCGAGGCTGATCTGACCGGTGAGCAGCACGCAATAGGCCGAGAGCCCGAGCAGCGTGTGCACGCCGATGATCTGGATCAGGCCGAGATAGAAATCCATGGCTCAATCCCGCCCCGCCGACGGCGCGAACAGGCCGCCTGGCCGGAATACCAGGAACGCGAACAGCAGGAGCATGATGTAGAGATCGCGCTCCGACACGCCGCGGAAGAACTGGAACAGATTTTCGAGGCCGCCGACCACCAGTCCCGCGATGATGGCGCCCGGAATGCTCCCGAGGCCGCCGATCACGGTGACGATCAGTCCCTTGACAGTCAGCGGCAGCGATAACAGCGGCGAGAGCATGCCGATGGCCGCGCCGATCATTGCGCCCGCGAGGCCCCCCACGACACCGGTGATGATGAACGTGAGGACATTGACGTTGACAATACTGATGCCGCACAGCTCGGCGGCGACCGGCTGTTGCGACACCGCCCGCGTGGCGAGCCCCAATCGTGTCCGGTAGAGCAGTGCCAGCAGTAAAACCATACAGACCACGCCGAGCGCGAAGACGAACATCAGATCGCCGCGCAGATTGAACGGACCCAGCGGGACGATGACATCGGAAAACAACGCCGGATAGTTCAGCGGCACACCCTGCGTGGTGTGCACGATGATCTCGTCGATCAGCAGCAACAGGCCGACCGTGGACATCAGCGTCGCGAGCGGGTTCGCGAGAGGGATGAAGCGGAAGCCGACGAGAAAGACGAGCGCCCCGATGCCGCCGCCACACAGCGCGGCGAGCAGGAACACCAGCACCGGCGGCGCTTTCACACCGGCGAGGATCAAGAGACTCGCATAGGCGGCGCCGATCGAGGCGGCCGCGAATGAGAGATTGATCTTGTGCATCACGCCGAAAATCAGCGTGAAGCCGATGCCCAGCAACGCATAGGTCGCGCCAAACAGCACGCCGTCGGCGACCGATTGCAGGCTGTCGATGAAGTCGAGGTAATCCACGTGCGGGCTCGGACGTGCTTGCGTTACCCTCCCCTGGAGGGGGAGGGTCGGCGAAGGTGCGCAGCACCTGAGCCGGGGTGGGGTGACCTTTGGCGGTCACACATCAGGCATCACCATCGCGCACCCCACCCCGCTCATCTTCGCTGCGCTCAGATGAGCGACCCTCCCCCTCCAGGGGAGGGTGGGAGCCCGCTCGATGGCGATCAGGACGAGGGTTTGTGCAGGACGACCCAGCTGCCGCCTTTGGCGTGGACGTAAAGGAACGGCTTGATGGCTTCACGGTCGGCGCGCCCGACCTTGCCGAGCAGGCCCATCGTTTCCTTCAATGCCGCGAGCCCCTCGCGCATCTTCACGCGATCGGCGGCGACCGTGTCGGGCTTCGCCATGATCTTCTGCT
>Ga0193717_1000982_pt1 | contig 17921 bp, 15 predicted proteins | sample U2c2metaG_FD_145900 | JGI IMG/M metagenome (GOLD analysis project Ga0193717, IMG submission 145900) | Soil microbial communities from a riparian zone of the East river system, Colorado, United States - U2c2 | ecosystem: Environmental > Terrestrial > Soil > Riparian zone | place: USA: East River... | reverse complement strand
TTGTTCTCCCCGATTAGACGCTCGAAAGAATGCAAGGATGCATCCTGCATTGGGCTTCAGGTGATTGTACTGCCTGTAACGTCGGTGGTTGATAGCGAAAAAGTAGTAGGGAAGCGCTGGCGTTTCTCTTGATGCAAGATGGCAGGCAAGGCGATCCAAAGCTCCCCCGAGACCCATAGTGTTCTTCTGGCAATCCTTTTCTGAACGTATCGCGAAAAGGGGGTCAGCCAGCTTTTTCGAGCAGCATCGGAATCGTGAGGTCTCGGTTTTTCACCATCGTATCGGTGATCGCAATCTCTTTGACCTTTTTGTTTCCCGGCACGTGATACATCAGATCCAACATCAGTTCTTCGATGATCATGCGCAGTCCGCGTGCGCCAACCTTGCGCAGCAGCGCCTCACGGGCAATCTCCCGTGCTGCCTCGTCCGTGAAGGTAACCTTCACGCCCTCGAAGTCGAACAGCTTCGCGTACTGCTTCAGGATCGCGTTGCGCGGTTTGGTCAGAATCTCGATTAATGCTGCTTCATCCAGCTCGTCGAGAATTCCCATTACGGGAAGCCGGCCTACAAACTCCGGGATCAGTCCATACTTCAGCAGATCCTGTGGCTCTGCCTGACGCAGCAGCTCCGAATCGCGCTGTGCGCGGATCGGCATCACATCGCCGTCCTTCGCATCCGGATCCGTAACAGCGCGGAATCCCAGCGCCTTCTTCCCAACGCGCCGGCCAATCACTTTCTCAAGCCCCACAAAGGCGCCACCGCAGATAAACAAGATGTTCGTCGTATCGACGGCCGTGAACTCCTGGTGCGGATGCTTGCGTCCGCCCTGCGGCGGGACATTGGCAACAGTGCCTTCGAGGATCTTCAACAGCGCCTGCTGTACGCCTTCACCCGAAACGTCGCGTGTGATCGAGGGATTCTCGTCCTTGCGGCCGATCTTGTCGATCTCGTCGATATAGATGATTCCGCTCTGCGCGCGCGCAACGTCGCCGTCAGCAGCCTGCAACAGTTTTAGAATGATGTTCTCGACGTCTTCGCCTACATAACCGGCTTCTGTCAATGTTGTCGCGTCTACGATGGCAAACGGAACGTCCAGCATCTTCGCCAGCGTGTGCGCCAGCAGGGTCTTGCCTGAACCCGTTGGTCCTACCAGAAGGATGTTCGACTTCGCCAGCTCCACATCATTGCCGCGAGTCTTGTTCATCTGGATACGCTTGTAGTGGTTGTAGACCGCCACCGCCAGCTTCTTCTTGGTCGTATCCTGCCCGATCACGTACTCATCCAGAAAGGCCTTCACTTCCTGTGGCTTAGGCAGATGGGCGGGAGCCGCGCCGGGCTGCGCCTCAGTACGGTCGTCCTCCAGGATGGAGTTGCATACCGCCACGCACTCGTCGCAGATGTAGGCTCGCGGATAGTCTGATGGCGATGAGATCAGCTTGGCCACAGCGTCCTGCGACTTATGGCAAAACGAGCAGCGAAGTGATTCCTCTGAGCCCCGGGAAGTTTTCATAGGTGCGACGACTCCTGGTAAGCAGTGCAACTAACCTGCTGTTAATAAGTTTACACCTGTTTGATCCGATAAGCGGCTCTAACCAGGTACCCCGGAATTCCGGGCGTCTGTCAAGGAAGACAGGAAAGCCCGAACCTTCGCCCGGGCTTTTTTAGAGGAAACCTGTTATTTCTCAGGTGCGTGGACGATCGATGATGTCGTCGATAATGCCATACTCCTTGGCCTGTGGGGCCGTCATGATGAAGTCGCGCTCCACGTCCCGCTCGATCCTCTCCAGCGTCTGGCCCGTGCTGGCGCTCATCAGCTTGTTGGTGATCTCGCGGATGCGAAGAATCTCGCGCGCGTGGATGTCGATATCCGTCGCCTGTCCGCTCAGCCCGCCCATCGACGGCTGGTGGATCAGGATACGCGAGTTCGGCAGGGCGAACCGCTTGCCCTTCTTGCCCGCCATCAACAGGAACGCACCCATCGACGCCGCCTGACCGATGCAGAAGGTCACCACGTCGTTCTTGATGTACTGCATCGTGTCATAGATCGCCAGGCCTGCCGTAATCGAACCGCCTGGCGAGTTGATGTAAAGCTGGATGTCCTTCTCCGGATCCTCACCGCTCAGGAACAGCATCTGCGCAATGATCACATTCGCGATGTTGTCGTCGATCGGAGTTCCCAGGAAGATGATGTTGTCACGCAGCAGACGGCTGTAGATGTCGTAGGCGCGTTCGCCACGACTCGTCTGCTCGATCACCATCGGTACTAGTCCCATAACACTCTCTTTCTTTTTGGAAGCCTGCGGTTGTGATCGTCCTGGCTGGTCGTTCGGATTCGCCCTACGAGGCCAGCTTCTCGTAAAGCACGCTTGCAGTCTTCTCGCGGCGCATCTGCTCGCGAATTCGGTCCAGGCCCCCGTCCTTCGCCAGCCTCTCGCGAAGGGTCTCCAACGGCTCGCGCGATTGCAGGGAAAGCATCAGAAGCTCCCGATCCATATCCTCGTCGCTGACCGTGATGTTCTCGGCCTCGCCGATCTTATCCAGCAGCATCGAGGCCTTGACCTCGTTCACGGCCTGGTCCCGCTGGGCATCACGCAGCCGCCCGAAGTCCAGCTTGCGCATATCCTCGGCAGACATGCCCTGCTGCGCCAGTGCGCGCAGGCCACGATCCAGCCTGGCATCCACTTGCTGTTGCACGAACGATTCGGGAACAGGGAACTGGAACTTCCGTACCAGCTCGTCCAGCATGCGGTCTCGAGCCTGGCTCTCGAGCGCGTTCTTCTTGCGATCCGACGCATGCTCACGAAGCTGCTTCTCGAAATCTTCCCAGCTCTCATAGTTGCCAAGCTGCTTGGCAAACTCGACGTCACGCTCTGGATAAGTCTTGCGCTTGATCGCCTTCACGGTGACGTCATAGCCCACCGTCTGCCCCGCCAGCTTCGGTTCGCCGAACTCCGCCGGATACGCTACCTCGAAGCTCATCTCCTGGCCCGGCTTGCTTCCGCGCAGAGCCTCGGTGAATGCCGGCAGGGTATTCTTCCCGCCGATCTCTACCAGAACGTCCTCCCCGGTAATGGGATCATTCTTACTAGCGCTCTCGACCCCATCCTCGGTTACTGTCTGGGCCAGATCCTTCACCTCGCCCTTGAACTCGATCTCCGCCCAGTCACCATCCGCAAGGGGCCGATCCTCTTCCACCGTCTCTACCGTTGCATGGCTGTCCAGCACGCGGCTCAGCTCAGCCTGGTACTCGTCGTCCGTCAGAGCCACATCAGGCCGCGCAACCTTGACGGCGTCGTAGCCCTCCACGCCGAACTCCGGTGCAATCTCAAACGCCGCCTTGAACTTCAGCGGCTCGCCGTCGTGAAGCTGAAGGTCCAGAAGCTGCGGCTCTGAGATCGGGCGCAGTTTCTGCTCGTCAATCGCCTTGCGGAAGCGCTCCGAGACCAGGCTCTCCAGAACCTCCTGCCGCAGTTCCTTGGCAAACTTCGACCGCACCAGGGACTCCGGAACCTTGCCTGCACGAAAACCGGGGATTCGTGCCAGCTTCTGGTAGCGCTTGATCACGCCTTTGTAAGCCTTCGAGACCTCATCGGCCGGTACCTCGACTGCAATCTCTTTCGTCAGCTCGGGATTCAGCGTCGGTCCGTGCTGATGCTGGTGATCGTGTTCGTGATCATGATCGTGGGCGTGTGTCTGTGCCGCCTCGGGCTGCTGCTCTGCAGCGTTGTTTGTCTCTGTCGTCTCTGTCGGGGTCAAGTCCATGCCTTCCAATGGGTCACGTGAAATTGCGCCGCAGTCGCCAGTTTTGTGTCACGACCGCGCGGCACGCGCCTCTCTATTACTGTACGAGGCATCGTCATAGAGGGTCAAACCTCCAGCCTTCTCTTTTCCGGCACCTGTCAGAATGCCGTCTGCATCAAGGATGCGTGTTGGCCATCGGCTTGGGTGCATAAATTTCCAGACGGATCTTCCACTGGGCCGTTTGGCCGGGTCCGATCACGATCATGCCCGTATTCTCCTCCTTCGACCATTCGCGTCCGAACGGGTCATCAAAGTTGAATCTTGGCTCGATCATGACGAAGTTGCCATCCGCAGGCGCCTCGACGTGCATGGCTTTGATCGACGGGCTCAGCATGGTCATCCTGAGCCCAAAGTTGTCTTCCGGATCCAACAGCTCCATAACGGGGCCTGAATCCAGGGGCGCCTGCCGCAGATGCACAAAGGTGTCGTTCAGGCTAAGGTCTTTAAGGGGCGCACCGGTCCTTGGGCTGAAGTCGTAGGCCGTGCCATCCACGGGGATCAGACGACCGGTCGGCACTCCCGTACCTCGTTCAACCTCTTCTCGCATCAAGCTGGGCAGCCGAAGCGTCATCTCTCCTCGATGGCTGCTCAGGATTGCGAACCGCGGTCGCCACCCAAGGCCCACGGGCTGCGGTTCGTCGCCGGTATTCGCAGCAACGACCGTCATTTCAATGGCTCGGCTGCTCAGCTGTACCGTCGATTTGACACGCATCCGCGAAGGCCACGCTCCACCGAAGTCACCCTCATCGTAGACCGCTTCCGCTTCGCCCCCATCGGGCATCACGTTCGTCTTTGCGGAAGTTCCGGCCTTTGCCAGCAGTAACCCTCCCGTCGCTGCTGCTGTCCCGTCTCGACGCTCCGCGGGAATTCGAAGAGATTTTCCCCGCCACTGGGTAGTCAGCTGGTCTTCCGAGCCTGTCCCGAAGATCGTGCCAGCCCAGGGAGCTTCGATCGCTCCGCCCATCGCCAGGCTCACCTGTCCATGGACGTCGTCCCCGGAGCCGTTCATTCTGCGCGTAGCCTCATCCAGCGGAGGAGAGGCCAGCAGCTTCACCCTGCCTTTCTTCGGCACCAGAGCGGTGATCTGAAATACATTCATGCCGCGCCCCGGCAACAGGGTTGCCGACAGAAACTCCGGCGCGGTTCCATTTTCGATCGGCGACCTTTCCAGGACCAGCGCGTCTTGACCACCCGGCTGGGGAGCCGCGGGCGTATGCGGCGCATCGGACTTCTTGAACTCGGCCTTAAACTGCGCAAACCGTCCTCTTACATGCGCATGCCACCCGATTGCCAGGCCCAGTACTGCGAGCACAACCACTACGATCGTCACTACGCCGGAACGCAGCACGACCTGCTGCCATAGGCGTCTTCCCCAATCGCTCAACCGCTCCATCATCAGCGAAAGGTACATTCGACTCAATCTCGGATCTTCCAAAGCACCACCTGTAGGAATTCGTAAACCCAGCTAATGATTCTATGGAATTCGTAGAGATCGTGTAGCCGACGGCCTGCGGCAAAGGCGAATATCATAGATTCAGTGAGACGTTCTGCCCCAAAACCTCTTCCAGCGCCCCTGCTTCAGGTTCAACAATCCATCATCTCCTGCGAGATCTGCACGCGCCTTCGCAGCTACTGCAAAGGAATAGGAGAGACAAAACGCCGAGCCTACCAGGACCAGGTCTATTGGGCGCGACCGGTTGCGGGCTTCGGCGACCCCCGTGCCCGCGTCCTCATCCTAGGACTGGCTCCAGGAGCGCATGGAGCCAACCGTACTGGACGGCCTTTTACCGGAGATGGCTCCGGCTACTTCATGTATCCCATCCTTCACGAGACCGGCTTCGCCAATCAGCCGCAGGGCGCATCGCGCGACGATGGTCTGCAGCTGCGCAACGCCTGGATCGCCTCTGTTGTCCGCTGCGCGCCGCCCGGCGATAAACCCACCCCGCAGGAGATTCGCAACTGTGCCCCGCACCTCACCGCGGAAATTGACCATCTCAAGCATCTCCGCGTCGTCGTCTGTCTCGGCAAAATCGCCTTTGACGGTTACCTTGCCTACCTTCTCTCCCAGGGCTTGATCGAGCGAAAATCTGTCTTTCGCTTTGCCCACGGAGCGTATTACCTGTTGCCGAATGGGAAACATCTGCTCTGCAGCTACCATCCCTCGCTGCGCAATACCAATACAGGGCGATTGAATAGCGCCATGTTCACTCGTATCTTCGTCAAGGCCAGGGAACTGGCCGGGCTAAATATCTAAGCCCTTTCCTTGCCGCATCATCTTTGGGAGGGGCCAACCCCAGCCCATCCACCCGAATCCTAAAGCTGAGTGTTGATGGTGAAGGCGATGAATAAAATAGAGAAAATACTAAGACGACGAGGACACTCCCGTATGAGCGCAAAAAACTATTGGCTTGCTTTTGGTATCGGCGTCTCCGCCGGAGCTGCGATTGCCCTCCTGTATGCCCCCCAAAGTGGGGAACGAACCCGTAGGAAGTTACGGAAAGGCATGGGAGAGGCAGGAGATTACCTGCAGGACGCAGGCGACTATTTGAAGTCGCAGGCGGAGCACTTCAGCGACGAAGCCCAGGAAGCGATCAAGCGCGCCCGTAGCCAGGCCGTTCATCTTGTGGATAAGGCTGGCGATCATGCCGGCGACGTTGTAGATTCGGTCTCCGGGGTAGTCAACAGCGCAGTGAAATCGGCGAAGGCTCTGGTCTAGTCCTCCATCCAATTTGCCGGCGAGCTATTCAGGTGGCCCAACCGTTACCACGAAGTAGCTCGCCGGCGTATCCCCGACATTCTGGATGTAATGTTTATCGCCGGCGACGCAGAGGCCCATCTCCCCCGCAGTCAGCCGTTGCGCCTTCCCGTTTACCGTCAGCTCCACCGTTCCCTCGCGAACCAGCCAGATTTCGCTGTGCAGATGGCTCTCGATCGGTTCGTGAGGCGCACCGACCTCCTGCGTCGTCTCATGAATCTCCAGGCGGATATTTCCCGCTTTCAGCACTCCCATCGCATAACGCTGCGAGACTCTCTTGGGGACGGCTCCATGGGAAGGAGAGCCTGGCTTGAAGACGCCTGATTCCAGCACAGGAAGGGTCGCCGCTTCTGCATGTTCCGGCAAGGCAGCGACTCCGGCGAGCAATGCCGGAAGCAAGGTGGAAAAATCACGACGATTCATTAGACCTCTCTCTAAATCAATCTCAGCACAGCGATTAAACAATACGCCCCGGCCATTGCAGCCGGGGCGTGATTTATTTTCGAAGTTTGTTTAGACCGTCGACAGCGCCAACCCGCCGACCTTTTCTTCGCCATCGTTTGCGATCGGACGATAGAACAACTGGTTGTTCTCCATGTAGACCTCGAGGAACGCCGGTCGCACAGCGATGCCGCCCGCGATCAGAGCCTCGGACAACGGATCCTCGACGTACTTCTGCAGCGCCCTGCGCAGAGGGCGAGCGCCATACGTGCGATCCGATGCCGTCTTCTCGATGATCCACTTCTTCGCTTCGTCGGTCACCGAGATCGTGATCGACTTGTGCACCAGGTTCACGTTCAGCTGCTGCACCAGAAGCTCGAGGATCTGCATCAGGTCCGAATCCGAGAGCGACGTGAAGATGATGATCTCGTCCAGACGGTTCAGGAACTCCGGATTGAAGGTGCGCTTGACCTCGCCCTTCACCAGCTCCTCCATCTTGTCCATGATCATGTCTTCCTTCTCGCTCTGGAAGCCCAGTCCCTGCCGCTTCTGCAGGTGCTTGGCCCCGATGTTCGAGGTCATGATGATGATCGTGTTCTTGTAATCCACCGTGTTGCCGAGACCGTCGGTCAGCTGTCCATCTTCGAAGACCTGCAGCAGCAGGTTGAAGACGTCCGGATGAGCCTTCTCGATCTCGTCCAGCAGCACCACGCAGTACGGATTGCGCTTCACGCGCTCCGTAAGCTGTCCGCCCTCCTCGTAGCCAACGTATCCCGGAGGCGAGCCGATCAGCTTGCTCACGGAATGCTTCTCCATGAACTCCGACATATCGAACCGGATCAGCGCCTTCTCAGAGCCGAACAGGAACTGCGCCAGTGTGCGCGCCATCTCCGTCTTTCCAACGCCCGTCGGCCCAAGGAACAGGAAGCTTCCGATGGGGCGAGCAGGATTTTTCAAGCCAGCTCTGGAACGGCGAATCGCACGGGCCAGGGCCGAGATCGCCTTCTCCTGCGAGATCACGCGCTTGTGCAGCTCTTCCTCGACGCGAAGCAGACGCTGCGTCTCTTCTTCCTTCAGCGATGTCACCGGAACCCCGGTCCAGCGGCTGACGACATCCTCGATATCCTCGCGCGTTACGATACCCGCCGAAGAGTCATCGAGGTGATACTTGTCGCGTAGTGCCCGCAGGTTCTCTCGCTCCTTGCGCTCCTCGTCCGAGTAGAACCGAGCCTTCTCGAACTCATGGTTCGCAATCGCATTCTCCATGCGGTGCACGATGAACTTGATCCGCTTCTGGACCTCGGTCAGCTCCTCGGGCAGGGAAGTCTGACGCAGCTTCACCCTCGCTCCAGCCTCGTCGATCAGGTCGATCGCCTTGTCCGGAAGGAAGCGGTCAGGGATATACCGGCTCGAGTGCGACACCGAGAACGTGATCGCATCGTCCGTGTAGCTGACAGCATGAAACTTCTCATACTTGTCCTTGATCCCCATGATGATCTTGACCGCGTCTTCCTCGTTCGGAGGCGGCACCTTCACCGCCTGGAAGCGCCGCTCCAGCGAGCGGTCCTTCTCGATCGACTTGCGATACTCCGCAGGAGTCGTCGCGCCGATGCACTGGATCTCGCCGCGGCTCAGCGCCGGCTTCAGAATGTTCGCAGCATCCAGCGAACCCTCCGCCGATCCTGCCCCGACCAGCGTGTGCAGCTCGTCGATGAACACGATGGAATTCTGATTCTCCATCAGCTCCTTCATGATCGTCTTCAGCCGCTCTTCAAACTGGCCGCGATACTTCGTTCCCGCCACGATCAGCGAAAGATCGAGCGCAAGAACGCGTTTGTCCGCTAGGAAGCTGGGAACTTCGCCATCGGCGATCTTCTGAGCCAGCCCCTCGACGATGGCCGTCTTGCCGACGCCAGGCTCGCCGATCAGCACCGGATTGTTCTTCGTCCGGCGGCACAGAATCTGAATGACACGATCCACTTCAGAGTCGCGTCCGACCAGCGGATCCAACTGCTGGTCCAGCGCAGACTGCGTAAGGTCGCGCGAGAACTCCGCCAGCATGCTCTGCTCGCCGCGCTGGCTCTTGCCCGACTGCGAGGAAGGGGTCTTCTCCTGCGTCGTTCGCTGCAGCTCCTCGCGGATCGCAGGCAGCCGCAGGCCACGCTCCGTCAGAATCTCCGCGGCAAAGCACTTCTCCTCGCGCAGCAGACCCAGTAGCAGGTGCTCCGTGCCAATATGTTTGTGCGAGAGCCGTTCGGCCTCTTCCGCCGCATAGGCCAACACCCGCTTGCACTCGTTCGACAGCGGAAGGTCCACCGACGTCGAGACCTTCTCTCGAATCGTCGTATGTCCTTCAATCTGCTTGCGTATCGACTCAACCGAGGCGTGCGACCGCAAAAAGCGGTTCGTCAACGCCTTATCTTCCCTCAGCAGACCCAGTAACAGGTGTTCCGTCTCAATATAAGGTGACCCGAACTGACTTGCCTCGTAGCGGGCAAAGAAGATAACCCGCCGAGCCTTTTCTGTGTACCGTTCGAACATGTTCTCCCCTTCGAACCCGGCCCACCGCACCCGGCCCTGGGAGCCGTCGATGGCGCCATTACCACTTCCATTCCCTGCGTCCAGCCTGCCCGCCAAGAGAACACTTTGGGTGCTACCGCTTTATGCGGCGCATCCAACCACTGGTACTAGTGTAGCCGCCGCGTCAACTTACGATCGATCTCGTAAAAGTTATTGCTTACACTACATCAATACCTATTCGACGCAATATGTGAAAATCGGGTTCATAACTGCTTCGGGAACTGCTCCTGCTCCTCCAGCCGCCCACTCCTCAGCCGCAGCATTCGGCCGCATCTCCCTGCAAAATCAAGGTTATGCGTTACCAGAACGCTGGTTAGCCTATGCGTCCGGTGCAGTCCCTGAATCAATTCGAATACTGCCTCTCCGGTTTTGGTATCCAGATCCCCGGTCGGCTCATCCGCCAGAAGAATCTTCGGATCGGTCACCAGGGCCCTCGCCAGCGACACCCTCTGCTGCTCGCCTCCGCTCAGTTCTCCCGAACGATGGTGCCCTCGCGCCCCCAGTCCGACCTCACCCAGCCAGAACGCTGCCCGCTCCAGGGCTCGGGGCCGGGCATCTCCACGTGCCAGTAACGGCATCGCAACGTTCTCCAGCGCCGTGAACTCCGGCAGCAGGTAGTGGAACTGCCAGACGTACCCAACGTCGCGATTGCGGAACTCGGATGCCTGTCTTGGGGTAAACCGGCTCAACCGGGCCTCGCCGCAATACACCTCGCCTGCGGTCGGCTTGTCCAGCGCGGCCAGCAGATGCAGCAGCGTGCTTTTGCCCGCGCCGCTCTCGCCCACGATCGCTACCATCTCGCCAACCCGAACCGTCAGATCGAGCTCCCGAAACAGCTCCACCTCGCCTCGCGCCGCGCCGGGTACCGCCGGATAGACCTTCGTCAACCCCTCGGCTCGCAGAACCACCCTCGATTCAGCTGAGGCCACCGGCAAAGGCTGCAGATTCCCATAAGCTCCGGTGTTCTCCATCCCTGCTTCGCTCAACGCTTCACCTCAAGCCCGGAACGAATTCCCAGCGCGATCGCCATCCGGTTCCAGGAGTTGATCGTCGCAACCGCCAGGGTCAGGTTTACCGTCTCCACCTCGTTGAAAACCGCCCGCACCTCGTCATACACCGCATCGGGGGCGTGGCCGTCCTGAATATTCGTCACCACCTCGGTCCACGACAGTGCCGCCCGCTCGCGCTTCGTATAAGCCTGCGAGCTGCGCCACTCGGCAATGCCGGTGATCCTCTCCTCGCTCTCGCCCGCCTTCCTCAGCTCGGCGGTATGAACTCTGATGCAGCTCTCGCATCCGTTCAGCTGCGACGCCCGTACCTTCATCAGCTCCAGCAAGATGTGATCGAGCCCGGAGTCGGCGTTGAGATAGTGCTCCAGCGCCCGCAGCTTCTCCAGCCCTGCCGGGGCGATCTGCCCATACTTCAACCGAAAATCACTCATACCGCAACGCCTCCGCAGGTAACACTTTCGCCGCGCTTCCACTTGGATAGAGAGTAGCAATCAAACTCACTCCCAGACTTACCGCTGCCACAATCACCCCATCCCAAATCCGCGGCGCAAACGGCAGGTAGTCGAGCGAGTAGACCGCCGCATCCAGATGAATAAATTTGTAGTGGCCGCCCAGCCAGCTCAACCCGTAGCCAAGCACCAATCCAACCACTGTCCCGATCACGCTGATCAGCAGTCCCTGCAGCAGGAAGATCCTCCGCACCTGCAGCTCCGTAACTCCAAAGCTCATCAGCACCGCGATGTCGCGCGTCTTCTCCATCACCATCATGGTCAGCGCGATCAGGATATTCAGCGCGGCGACACATACGATCAAAGCCAGCACGATGAACGTAACAATCTGCTCCAATTTCAAAGCACGAAACAGCTCGCGGTTCTGCTCCATCCAGCTCGTCGTCTGGAAACCTTTGCCGGCCTCCAGTTCGATCACCCGCGCGAGCCTGTCTGCCTTGTAAAGATCGTCCAGCTTGAAGCTGATCACCGAGATAACGTCCGGTTCCGAAAACAGCCGCTGCGTGTCTTTCAGTCGCATAAAGGCATAGGTCGAGTCGTACTGATAGAACCCCGACTTGAAGATCCCCACCACCTGGCAGCGCTGATACTTTGGAATCAATCCCAGGGGAGTCAGATCGCCTTGCGGGCTTGTCACCAGCACCGTATCTCCAACCTTCGCTCCAATAGACTCGGCCATGTCCTGCCCAATCACGATAGGGGGCGCCGCTTGTGCCGACACAGAAGTATCCACCGGTTCCAACGCTGCCGCCGAACCCTCGTTCACCTTCTGCAGCAGATCGCCGACCGTCTTCTCGTCCGCCGGAATCACGCCCTTGATCAAGCCGCCGCTACTTCGCGCGCCCCGCGAGATCAGTACCTGCCCATACAGTCCGGGAGCCGCGGCCGTCACATGCGGTATCTTCCTCAGCTTGTCCAGCAAAGGTCTCCAGTTTTTCATTCCATCGGCGGCCACCCGCATCAGGTCCACGTGCGCAGTCGAGCCCAGCAGCCTCTCCTGCATATCCCGCCGCATTCCATTCGTAATCGCCAGCGCAATAATCAGAGACGCCACACCGGCAGCGACACCGATCACAGAGATCGCGGTAATGACTCCCACCACCGCCTGCCGCCGCTTCGCCCGCAGGTACCGCGCCGCAATAAACAGTTCAAATCGCATCACAAAGTATCTCTACGCTTGGGAAGATAGATGCCGTAGACGTTCTCACCGCCCTCGTGCACCACCAGCAGAGACAACAACGTCCCTGGCAATCCAAAGAGAAAGGAAAGCACGCGCCACAGTCGGCTTGGATGTCCCTGGGCCTTCATCCCCGCGTAGCAGATGTTGGCCAGGACCCACAAAGCGCTTACGCCGGTGCTTATCTGAATGACTTGGGGATCCATCGTTACAGCCTCCTTTTTTTCCTTTGGTTCTTGCTCATTTCTACTGTCATCCGCTCTACTGCACCATCACCTTCGGCAAATTCCAATGCTTCCACACCGCTACCATCCGGAGCACGAAACATACCGCTGCTCCGGAGGTCATCACCATCCATCGCGGCACCTTCATACGCAGGCCGATCACCACCACCAGCGCGCCCGCCAGCGCCGCGGCAGCATACACATCGCTCTGCAGCACTCCGGGCACGCGGTTCAGCAGGATGTCCCGAATCGTCCCTCCGCCCACGCCCGTAACCGCTCCCATCAGGATTGAGAGCAGGGGATTGATCCCAAATTCCATCGCTTTTCCCGCGCCTGCAATCGCGCAGAGTGCTAGTCCCGCTGCGTCGAGCGTAATCACCAGCTGAGACGGAATGTGCTGAAACATTTGGTAGAAGAAGAACACCGCGCCTCCACCCAGAATGGCAGTCGTCGGATATCTCCAGTCGCGCACACTATTAGGAGGAATCGCACCGATCAGCACGTCGCGGATCATGCCTCCGCCCAGCGCCGTTGCAAACGAGATCACCAGCACACCCAGAATGTCGAGGTTCGACCGAATCGCCGCCAGGGCTCCTTCCACGGCGAAGACGCAGACTCCCATCAGGTCGACGACCAGCAGCAAAAAATCGGGGTGATACAGATTGAACCGGCCTACGCCACGTTCTGTCCGTTCCGCGACGCCCTCCGTCACCGCACGACCGCCTTCACCGCCGCCATGTTGTCATAGCGGTCATAGACCCTCACTGCAATCACATGCTCCTTTGCATCGGTGACCGGTGTCGCTGCCTTGGGAATCTCGGCCGTAAAGTCGTAGCGCTCCGTCTGTGAATCCGAGACATGCCCCACCGGCTCCAGATACTGCCATGGCCCCGCATCCACGGAATACTCGGCATGCGCGATCGGCGAGGTTGCATCGTGTGCCTCCAACACCGCATGAATCCTCGAGGAGGGAGCGGATGCATTCGTGCCAGCGGGAACAAGCGTAGCCGAGAGCGTGCCGGGAACCGGAGATGTTGTATCCACCACGAATACCGGACTCACACGCTCTCCCGTCAGCGCCTCTGAGTCCGTATGCACCGGAGCATCGCTGGCAACAACCTTCAACTCGTAACTCCCATCCGGCAGCAGGGAAGAGTCGAAGCTGTAAAACCGGTCGCTGATCTTGTCTTTCAGCAGTCTCCAGTTCGCCTCTCCAACTCCGCGATACCACACCGCGAACATCAGGTCGTCGCCATTGTCATCATGAGCCTGCCACCGCGCCGTCACAGAGCTCTTATCCTTCTGTGCCGTTAGCGGAGCTGTATTCGCATCCGGCTGAAAGTTCACGACGGGCGCGGAGCCCGCGGACTGCGGAAACGCCACTTGCACCGTCGTATTCGGAGGCGTGCCTCCGCCAGCCGCAACCTTAGCTCCCGGCTGCACCACAATCTCATCCACCATCGGTGCGACGTTACGGGTTAGATAGTTCAGTCCTACCGCATCGATGCCGGTCGCTGATCCTGGATGCAGCACCGCCTTCCACTGCGCGAAGCGTCCCGGCGGAACCGTCACGGATCCCTCCGCGCCTATCCTGGCCCACTCGCTCCAGCCCATCAACGGGCTCTCTACATTTCCGCTTCGAAGCCAAAGCTCGTAACCCGGAGCCGCGGACTCGGCGCGCGTCTCCACCCGCCCCCACTGCGAGTAGCCCTGTGCATCGAAGACCTCGCTGGTATACACCGACTCCTTCGCCGTCGCATCTGCCAGCCGGAACAGCTTGCCGCTATTGCTCGTTGCCACCAGCAAACCATCCTTCGCCGGGGCCATCGCCATCCCCTGCGCCGCTTCCAGGTGAGCCACATCCGTAAACTGTCCCGGCATCCCCACGTCGACGCGATACACGCGCCCGCGATTTCCCGTCGCCGCCAGCAGTGCGCCATTCCTGAACGCAAGCGCATACACCACGTCGTCCTTCAATGCGAGTAGACGAGCAGGCGTTCCATCCTTCGCGATCTTGTAGATCTCACTTCCATCCGGCACCAGCGTGTTCGCGCCCGCCGCCGTCGACGATCCCGGCTGCGCAAACGTAACCGTGATTCCCACGTTTCCCGTCACTGGCAACGGCGGCAGCGGCATCGAGCCTCTCGCTCCCACACCTGCCGCATACACATTTCCAGCCTCGTCCATGGCCAGAGACGTGATCTCTCTTCTCGGGGCCGCATACGCCGCGAACGGCTTCGCTCCCGCGATCTTCGTATCGAACCGATAGATCACGCCCGTTCCATCCGAGCCCGCCCACAACGTCCCATCCGGCCCCATCATCAGGCAGCGAATGTGCTGGTCCGCGGTCTTGAACAGCACCTCGGCCTTGCCTCCACCCGCAGGAACGCGATACACGACCGCCGGAGCCCCCGTAGCGACATACACCTCACCCTTGCTGCCGGTCGCAACTCCCCACAGATATTTCGGCTTCTCCTCCGTAGTTGCAGGATCGAAGATCACCGTTCCCGTGCCCCCACTGGCTGGAACCCGGTAGACCTTTCCATCCGGAGAAGTCGCCGCCAGTACCGATCCATCCGGAGCCACCGTCAACGCCTGCACCGCCAGCTCCTTCGTCTCGAGCAGCTTCACTGCCTTGCCATCGCCCGTCACGCGCATCACAATGCCGGAGCCCGCCGTGGTTCCTCCCAGCCCGAGATAGCCATTTCCAGCGCGATCACTTGCCAACGACCACACATAGCTCTTGCCGGTGTCGTACAGCATCGATCTCTCCGGCCCTGCCTCCAGCCGGCCATCGCTCCGTACCGCGACTCCGTCTGCTGTGCCGCGCTCCATCGTGTCGTAGCGGTCCACCGTCCACACCTTGGTGCCTTGCGCCCACATCGCGCCTGCCAACATCACCGGCGCTACCCATACAGGAATCAGATACCGTTGCATCATCGTGACCTGAGTCTAAAGCACCGGAACGCAACAAGGCGGAGACCGCAGCCTCCGCCTTGACTCCGCTTCACTATTTTTCCGCCTAATTCTCCAATACCGCCCTATACCGCACCTGGTTCTTCTTTACCTTCGCAACCGCCTCATCCGCCTTCGCCATAGGAAAGGACTCAGTGATCGCCTTCACCCCATGGCGTGCAGCCACGTCGAGCATCTCGTGAAGATCCCTCGGACTTCCCGTCGAGGACCCGCAGATCGCTCGCTGCCCCCCGATCATAGGAGGCGCCTGTAACTGCATTGGCGAAGGTGGAGCGCCCACCAGACACAACATCCCATTCGGCCGAAGTGCATTCACATACCCGGACCAGTCCTGATCCGCATTGATCGTCGACAGCAGCAGGTCGAACGAGCCCACGACCTTCTTCAAGGCTCCCGTGTCGCGCGTGTTTACAAATTCGTGCGCTCCCAGCTCTTTCGCCTCACTCTCCTTCTCCTTCGAGGTGGAGAAAGCCGTCACCTCGGCTCCGAAGACTCGCGCAAACTGAATGCCCAGATGCCCCAGCCCACCAATCCCGATGATCCCAACTCGTGACGAAGGCCGCACTCCATGGTTCCGCAGCGGGGAGTACACCGTAATCCCGGCGCACAGCAGCGGAGCCGCATTCTCGCTGTCCAAACTCTTCGGCAGAGGAATCGCGAACCGCGAGTTCACTCGTACCCGATCGGCAAAGCCGCCATTGCGACCTACGCACGTAGGCTGCGCCTGGGCGCAGAGATGCTCTTCGCCCTTTCGGCACCACTCGCACATTCCGCAGCTATCCGCCTGCCAGCCCACACCCACCCGCTGTCCCGCAGTAAGGTTGCGAACATGGGGACCAATACCCACAACCGTCCCCACAATCTCGTGTCCGGGAATAAAGGGATACTTGCTGATGCCCCAGTCATTGTCGATCAGGTTGACATCGCTCCGGCAGACGCCACAGTGGGAGACCTTGATCTCGACCTCATAGGGCTTGATCTCGCCTGGATCGAACTTGTACGGCAGCAGATGTGCACCGGCAGCATGTACAGCCAGGCCACGAATCTCACTCATCTGAAGTAGGTGTCCTTTTTCCGCCTGGCTTTGTTCCCGGCGTCTGTGTTTTTGATGCTACATCATAGCCTTGAGGGAAAAGCGTATTCTATGCTTCATCGAAAAAGAAGCTAAAGCAACTTCTACCCGTCTTTACGGGAGCTCTTTTGGACCCATCCTTATTTTTTTAGGCATAGCGCCAGCCTTACCGCTAGCTACCGGATCGTAAGATTCAACACCTGCGACCCCGTAACCGCATAGCCAGTCTCAGCCGATCCAGCCTCCACCACACTCTCGCCACTCAGGCTTAGCCTCTGGGAGTCTTTGAGTGGCCCCAGCACGTTGGCCATCGACAGCGGAACACCAGGCAGTGACTCTCCCTCCAGAACCGCCTGCGCCTGCCGGTTCAGCAGAGTCACATAAACGCGATCGTTCGCGTGCAGGCGATTCATCTGATCGACCGCATCCGCGAGTCCCTCCGCGCGGCGCAATGGGCTGCTGGGTCCCAGCAATCGGTCGACGGTGGCGCCGTCGCTTACCAGCAACCGCACCTGTCCCGAAGCCAGATCCACCGGCAGCTTCACCTTAAGCCGCATCACGCGCGACTCTGCCTGATACGGCCGCAACGTCACCTCCGCGTCGATCGTATCGCCGGCGCGAGCCTCCAGAACTCCAAGTCGTGCCGACTCCAGCGTCGCCGTCCGGCGCTCCGGAATCCCCACCATCTTCAGCTTCAAGTCCGTCACCACAGGCTGATCCTGGGGATTGCCATAGACCCGGCTGAAACGATCATTGACAAACAACGCCGCATTGATCGCTGCCGGATTCAATTCGTTCTGCGCAACCATGCCCGACATCTTCACTGCGGGAAGTCCCTGCACGCCAATCTCGCCGCTCATCTGGTAGCTCATCTCAGCTGCGGCGGCGTTCGTACCCTGCACGCTCTGGTACACCGACACCAGCATCGCCGACGGAGTCAGTTGCCGATTGTCCAGCACCTCAAAGTGAAACGTCTTGTCCTTCGCGGCTGTTCCGCCCGGGACCGCTGGCTGCACGATCTCGACCGTCACAGGAATCATCCGTGCCTTGGTTCCAAATCGCCCCATGATCGCCGAGGCGCGGTCTTCCGTGAAGGCGCCCACCGTCTCCGTCGTGTTCACGATCTTGAACGCATTCAGCGGAGAGGGAAGTGTCGTCACGACAGCCGCCTTGGTCATCGGCATATCCACCGGACCATACTGCGTAATCGGATGCCCGCAGGCCAGCAGCCGGGTCGGGTCCACATAGGTCACCGTGCAGGTCCCCGCCACCGAGAGATCGCCCCGAACCAGGATCGCGCTTACCGCCGAACCCGGGACCAGCGGCTCCGGTTGCACGGCATTCGCGTCCGCACCGCCCAGCCCAGCGACGGGAGT